>WNFK01177819.1_pt1 | contig 13348 bp, 11 predicted proteins | sample 5400281 | NCBI WGS metagenome assembly WNFK01 (sample SAMN13153350, study PRJNA577476) | soil metagenome | isolation source: 20 cm soil on Douglas fir-dominated hillslope | place: USA:California | collected 2013-09-17
GCCTCAATTAACACACTATAAGGCGTTGAAAAAAAAGATGACCACAACATATTGACAACTGTCTTCCAAGGGAGTATATTGCGCTCCGCTTGAGACGAGGCGGGTTGACTTGGAGCAGCGGCAGGCCCCCTGAGCTGCTTTCCCATGGGTTTTTTCGCCTTGAAATAAGCCAACCGGAAGTATCCGCTACACATGCTAAGAGATGGTGCGTCTACTATAATGTAGTCGTAGAACCGTCTTTGAAAACCGCAAAAAAAACTCGTGTCCCCGGCCACGAGAAAGGCAGATTAAGATGAGCGCAGCAATTGGCAAACAAACCCCCGCGGCAGCAGAAGTATCTTCGAACACCACGACGCCGGCAGGAAGTCCGACCCCATCCGTGCGTCGCAAGACCCAGCCCCTGGGACTGAACGCCAAACGTGTAATCAGCAAGCGCTATTCATTGAAAGATGCGAAGGGTCGTGCGCTCGAAGAATGGCCGGATATCGTCCGGCGTGTAGTCGGTCACGTGTCGGCGGCGGAAAAGGATCCGCAAAAGCGGGACCAGTTTTTCGCGGCAATGAGCGAGGTCATGCTCGCGCGCGAGTTTGTGCCCAATACGCCATGCCTGGTTAACGCCGGCAAAACCAACGGGCAACTGGCGGCGTGTTTTGTGCTTGATGTGCCTGACTCGATTACCGGAATCATGGATCACGCCAAAGCGGCGGCGACGATTCATCAGACCGGTGGCGGCACCGGTATGACTTACGAGTTCCTGCGACCCCACGGTGCATTAGTTGGTTCGACGCGTGGCGTTGCTTCCGGACCCGTGTCGTTCATGAACATCGTCAATCAGGTGACTGACGTCGTGAAGCAGGGCGGCGTGCGTCGCGGCGCTAACATGGGCATGATGCGCGTCACGCATCCCGACGTGTTGCGCTTCATTCACGCCAAAAACGACCAGCACTCACTGACCAACTTCAATATCTCGGTAAACGTTACTGACAAGTTTCTGAAGGCCGTTGACGATAGTGAATGGTTTCAGCTCGAGTTTGACGGCGAACCCTGGACTGACTCGATTTACGATCCCCTGCGCGATGACGACTACGTAGTCTATCGCCGTGCCGACGGCACAACCGTTACCTTTTCGGACAAGCTCGCCTTCCAGACTGCAGATTTGACGAACTGCACGATTGAAGAGCCGCCGCGTCCGGGCATGGTTTACGCGCCCGACATCTGGAACCGCATCATCGCCAGCGCGCACAAGTATGCGGAGCCGGGCATCGCCTTCATCGATGAGGTGAATCGGCACAATCACATGATGAAGTCGATGGGGCCGATCTACTCTTGCAACCCCTGCGGCGAGCAGTTTCTACACTTCTCAAACTCGTGCAATTTGGGCTCAATCGACTTGGCGAAATTCTATGATCCCGCTAATCGAGTTGACTGGGATCGCTTGCGCGAAGTTACGCATCTTTGCACGCGCTTCCTCGATAACGTGATAGACACCTGCGCCTGGCCGCTGCCGGAGATTAATGATGTCGTCACGCGCACGCGGCCCGTGGGCCTGGGTATCATGGGCTTTGCGGATCTTTGTGGGAACATGAACGTGACTTACGGTTCGGCTGCGTCAATCGACCTGATGGAAGAGATGATGGGCTTCATTCGCCGGGAGTCGTGGAAGGCCAGCATCAAGATCGGCGCTGAGAAAGGGACGTTCCCTGAGTTTGAGCCGAATCGCGAAGCTTACGAAGACTTCCTTTACAACCGGGTGGGCATCCCTCGCGATGTGCCGCTCACGCCACGCAACTATGAAGTGACGACCATCGCGCCCACCGGCACGATCTCGCTGGTGGCGGAAACTTCTTCCGGTATCGAGCCGAATTTCTCCTGGGCTTACGTGCGCCGGGATACTCTGGGCACGCGCACCTATGTGCATACGCTCGCCGCCCAGGCGCTGGGAATTGAAGTCGATCAAACCGAACAGGATTCGATCGACAAGGCTTCCGAGTATGTCTGTGAACATGAAAGCGAGTTACCGCCGCAGTTCATCTCAGCGATGAACATCAGCGCCGAGCAACACGTTCACGTTTTGGCGGCAGCGCAACGGAATGTCGACAACAGCGTTTCCAAGACCTGCAACGGAGCTGTCCACGACACGATTGAATCGGTTGATAACCTTTACCGGCTGGGTCGCCAGCTTGGTTGCAAGGCCGTCAGCTACTAACGCCACGGCTCGCGCGATAATCAGGTGCTGACGTCGATGAAGGCTGAGGACAAGGGCGAGGTTGCGTGCAATCCGGAAGTTGGCGTGGAAGCGATTGAAGATGCCGCGCCAACGCATGCGGAGGCCGGAATCATTGCTCCGATCGGCGCCGACGCCGAGGTAGCTGCGAGACAACAGATACAGGCAGATACGGCCGCTTCCAACCAGCCGGAACGGTCGGCAACTCCACCGGATCTAACAGCGATTCGCATCGAGCGCCCGCGCGAATTGAGCGGTGCCACCTGGCAGATTCCCTTTGACGGTCAGAACCTCTACGTCACCGTCAACCACGATGGCAAGATGATCCAGGAAGTGTTTGCCACGGGACCAATCAGTGGCGGCGTGGGGTTGTTGGCTTCGAAGATGCTGCGCGGTGGGTTTGATGCGGCGGAAGTTGCTTACAGTCTTAACAAGGTGACTGGTACACACGCGGTCTGGTTCAACGAGCGTCTCTTAACTTCACCGGAACAGGCGGTTGCCGAATGCATCATGATCACTAACCGCCGCGTGCAACACCTGCCCGACTCCGCGCGCGCGTTGGCGAAATCGGCGTCTGCCCCGAATGCCACGGCCAGCTCGAACATGCGAGTGGATGTGATTTTTGTAGGGATTGTGGTTACTCGAAGTGTAAGTGACGGTGCACTAGCACGGCCGTAGGGAGGCCTTCCGCCTTCAACAAATTGGGGCTGCGCCCTTGAACGGGGCGTAGCCCCAAATTCATTTTTACAGTTAACGGAAGGCCATAGGCCTTCCGCACATCAGGCGGCAGAGCCGTGCGGCAGTTGGCCTGCATCGTACGCCGAAGGCGTTCGATAACTTAGCCCGGCGTAACACGCCGGGTTAGGACTATTTTCATTCGTCCGCTAGCGCTGACTAAGGAAAGGCAGCTCCGAAATTCGCGTAAGAATCACTCCATAAAACTGCAAGTTCTTTGCAAGGTAATCGCAGTCGACCCGCCTGTGCCGGCATGTGAATTGAAACAACTTCCTGGTGTTCTGAGGCGTCTAATAGGTGTCTCATTGCAAGGAGGTGTTTGGAAATGAAAGGAAGATATTTGAAAAGAATTGGTGGACTCATTCTGGCGGCTCTGATGCTTTCAGGAGTTGCGTTTATTTCCCCGAGCACGGCTGAGGCACAGACCAGGCGCCAAGTAATCGTTAGAAGTTATCCTCGATTCTATCGTCCATTCGGTTATCGAAGGCCCTTTGGCTACGATCCGTTTCGCTATAGTCAGTACGTTTTCAACAGTACCGACTCGGCTGCGAACCACGGCTACGAGCAGGGTTTCAAAACCGGGAAGGACGATGGGAAGAAGGCGAAGAGCTTTGATCCCGAACGCTCTCACTACTTTCAGGAAGCAGGCTTCGGCAACTTCGGTGAGGTTTACCGTGTCGCCTTCTCGAGAGGTTATCAGGAGGGTTACCGGGTAGGTGGCAACGACCGCGCCAGCTAACCTCGCTCTTCGGTCTATCATAACGTTAGTGCCGCGATGGAAACGTCGCGGCATTTTTGTGTTAGCCGTGGCTTTGCCTTAAAAGTTCTCGGTGATGCCCCGTTGGGGCGTTAATGAAAATCCCCACTGACAAGCTTGTTGTTGAGTGGCCTCGTGCATTAATCTTACGCAGTCCTTAACCAGCTCAGATTTTCGACGCCGTCCCCCGCTCCCAATGAAAGGTCCAGTAAACATGCGCAAGTTGTTCCTCACGTTGGTTAGTTTCGCCGTTTTCATCTTCGTCAGCGCACCTCAGGCTGCCGCTCAACAAGCGCGCGTACTGCAACGCGAGGCCGAGTGGAACCAGTATGTGTTGCCTCAGTCCACCTTTGTGCGACAGACGGATGGGACGACGACGGTGCTGCTGGAGATCCCCAGCGACTGGAAACGACAACAATCAGAGAACCTGAGCTTCGCAACACCACAAGGCGCAACCGTGACGGTGTTCATCGGCAAGATTCCCGATGGCGTGCCGCTGGGCGACTACGTTGCTGCGATTATGCAACCCTTGCGAGCCCTGCCCGATGGCGCGGACTCGATGCTGGTGCGCCGTACAGCCATCTCCGGGCTGGAAGCGCGCGAGATCATGTTTGAGACCGACGCCGGCGCCGAGGAAGTAAGCAGAAGAGTTATCTGGTCCACAGTCAGCGGCCCAACGGCGCTCAGTTTGGTGCTCGTTGCACCGGTCTCTAAGGTTGCCGAAGTTGAGCCTTACTTTAAGGCGGTTGTTCAATCTGTCAGTCTTGTCGAAAAGGACAGCTACACCAGTTTCGATGCGTTGCGATCGGCGGCAATTAAAGTCACCAATCCTACGCGCGTGGATGAGGTGCAGACGCTGGCGGCTTCGTTTGCCGCACTTGACGGTCTGAGCCGTAAGGCGAACATTGCCAGACTCGCAAATATCTTCGCTTCCTCGCCGGATACGGCTATCGATCTGCTCCTCGACGGACGGCCAATGGTGCGGGCCGCTGCGGTCGAAGCGGTCGTGCAGAGTCGTAATAACGCGCTCGAAAAGTTTGTCTTAAGAGCACTCGACGATCCTGAGCTCTATGTTGCGCAGCAGGCGGCGCGGTCAATTGCGGAGAATCCCGATGCCGTTGGTTTGCTCCGCAAACATTCATTTGAATGGTTCAATATCGACTCAGTCGCGCGCGCGTGGCCGTTTCTGAGCAAGCAAAATCAAATCAAGATTCTGAACGAGATCTTTGCGCAAACGCTTCTGCCTGAGCCGCCAGCCAGCGGATCCTCGGGCGCGACTTCGTCACGCCGGCCGAGCGTATCAGTGCGAGCCACCGTACTACCTCCGGGAGCAACACCGCCGCCTCCAGTTAATAAGCTTACTCCTACGTCCGAACCGAGTCGCCAACTCAACGCCTTGACGTTGTTAGAAGATGTGCCCGCGGCAGATTTCAAGCTACCCTTCGCTGCAATACTGGCGGCGAAGAATGACAAACTTACGACGCTGGCGCTGCAAATTGGCTGGGTGCGAAACGAACTCGTGCCCGCGCCACAACTCCTGCAGCTGTTAGCATCTTCCAACAGCGAGGTTCGCCGGCTGGCGGCGTTGAATCTTGGTCAATCCATCTGGATAAGCCGCCGGCGTCCGCCGTGTCTGCTCCGACTGTCACGCTGGATACCAAGCCCGTTGATCCCGGCCCGACGCTCAACGATAACCTGCAACTTACCATCACCAAGATTCGTCTCCGTGAGCAACTAGCGACAGCTTCCGGCGAGACGCGGCAACAGTTGATCAAGAAGGGCCTTGCCGATCCTAAACTTGCGGAGTGGGTTTGGTATCGCTTCGTAAAAAACAATGATGAGGAACGGGTAACTACGGAATCGCAACGTGAGAGCGGGCGCACACCAGCAGTCCAGCCGCTGGGCGAAAACATTTTCCCGAAGAACGTTACTTATTACGCCGCCTTCCCACAGCCATCGGTAGCACTCGATAAATTCAGCAGCTCCCTTGATGGGCTGCAACTCGATTCAGCCCGTTCCCAGGCCAACCTCGTTCTCATCCTAAACGCTTTGCGCGAACAGCTGGCCCAGAAACTCGACTCACCGCCGGGTGCGTCTCCGATAGTCTATTCAGGAATCAATACCAATGAGCCGATCGCGCTTGCCAGCTGGTACGCAGACGGCGCGCCTCTCGGCATTCCGAGCGCCGAGCGCAAAGCGATTATTTTACGAGTGACTGATCGGGCACGGTTTGAGCGGTTGCTTACACTGTACCAGCGCAGTATCGGTAATTTTCAGTGGTTGACTGATTACTTCTCGGGCGGGGTCCGCTTTTTGACGGTGCTTCCGGTAACCCTGCCTCTTAGTGCGAAGGCAATTCTTGCCGGCGAAATTAAGCCTCCCGAAGAAACGCCCTTTTTGAAATACAGCTTTGTCGGCGGCAGCGAATGGAAAGGTTACTCCATTAAAGTGGTGGAACATAGAAGAGTGGATTCGAGTGGCCACATGTTGAGGGATTCAGCCTACCTCACCTACCTCGGTGACACTGCCGTGCTCGCGCCAAATCTCGATTCACTCCGCGATGTGCTCACCCGCGCCGGCCGTGAACACGAAACTTTGGCAGCCAACCCGAGTTTTCGGCAAGTAAAAGAGAATCCTGGCGAGGCGATTTACTTGAGTAACCTCTCGCAGTTAATTGCCAGTCCCACCGATAGCGAAGTCTCCCGCAGCAAAGGCGTGGTGACCGAAAGCGGCGCTCTGAAGATCTCGAACACAAATTGGGAGAACCTGTATCAGGTCCGGTTTAGCGAGCACGACTGGTTGAAGTCATTCATTGGATTTCAGCCTGGCGAACTCGCGTCACCTCGCGAACTCCTGCCGCGCACGACAGTGGCTTACTACTTCATGAACTTCGACACGGTGGCCGCCTGGCGCGATTTGTCAAAGCAGTCCCTCAGCGCTGAAGAACTGAAAGACCTAACTTCCATCTGGGCGATCGATTTTGAGAAAGAGGTCCTTCCCGAACTGGGCCCAGAGTGTGGCGTCGCTTTACTAGGACTCCCTGACGTCTTCGGCACAAACTGGGGTGTTCCGTGGGTCGCCTTTTTCAAACTCAAGAGCGATAAGATTGCGCGAGCACTGGCGGCTGGCAAGCTATTGAACGGAGCTGCCGCCGGATCTGGCCCAACGCAAATCAAATTGAAATCAGGGGATCTCTTTGTCGCTGTGAGAGGGAATTTTCTGGTGCTTTCAAGTAACCGGTCGGGTTTCGCTGCGCTCGATGAACCGGAAAAGCTGATGGCCTCTCGCGATTTTTCACGCGCCGCGAAGCTGGTTCCCGCCGGGGTGGTCGCTTTTGGTGGATACAATCTCGAGGCCGCCATCGCTGCGGTTGGCAATTCCGGCGTCGATTCCATCAAGAAGCAACAATCATCTTTGGTCTCTTCCCTGGCCAACGCGTTTCATAGCCCTAACTTTTATGCCACGGCCACTGCCGACGCTGTCGAAGGGCGCTTCTCGCTTTCAATGGACCGGGAGGGTCGCTTCTCAGTGAGTGAGCTTGCTTCACTCTCAAAAGACTTCCGGTTGACCTATGCCCAACTCGAGCCGCGTGGGGTTCCGATCCAAAATCAGGAGCGCTTGAGTAGTTTGAAACTGAGAATTCGGGCGACTGCTGCCGGTGAAATCGACCGCTTGCAGGAAGACGTAAGCTCGCCTTACCAAACAGCCAGGAAAATTTCAGACAGCGAGTTGGAGCTAAGAATTCTTGCGCGGCATTCCGAACCGAAGAAAAGTCTAAAGTTGCCCATCAAGGATCCGGCGTTTGCTATTTACTTGCAGCCGGCCAGTGAGAGTCGCTCGGACGACAAATCTGTGATGGAGAAGGCGCGCAGCATCGCCGGTGAGGAACAGGACGCCTGGCAAGTCGCGCGCAAGCTGACTGACTGGACCTACAAGAATCTCAAGTGGAAACGTGTGGATTCCGCCACCACGCAGCAGACGCTGGCTACACTCGAAGCGGATTGCCTTGAATTCAGCCAGTTGTATGTGGCGATGGCGCGCTCACTCGGTTTGCCGGCGCGCATCGTTTCGGGAATGGCTTTTGGAGACGCCTCCTTTGGCGGGCATGCGTGGGTTGAAGTCTATGTCGGCGAGTGGATAGAAGTGGATCCAACCTGGGGCACGGACTTTGTTGACGCCACTCACATTCGAGATCAGGCGACCGGTGCTCTGCTCACTTACGCTGCGTTGAATCTGGTCCAACTTGAGATCCTGGAGGCGCCCAGAGGAGTAGCGGAGTTTCAAAAGGATCCTCGCGCCCTGGCTGCAAAACTCAGCCAGGAATTGCCGCGGGGAAACCTGACGGCGTTAACTTCAGCTTTGGATCTGGCAATCTTGACTGACGAAACTCCTGGCTTCGCAACCTGGGACTCATTGAGCGACGCAGAGCGCGAGTTGATGTCATCGGGCTATCGCCGGCTGTTGAATGAGATCAATGGCAGCTTCCGCACCGCGGTAGATCCAGTACACGACTTTCGCTTGCTGCAAGTAAGAGAGAATGGTGGCACTGCCGAAGCCGTAGCCATTGAGCCCGGTTACGAGGACGTGCTGCTGAAACTCTACTTTGTCCGTCAAAACGATGCCTGGTTTCTTACCGAGATAGTGCTAACCGACTATGACTATCACATGATCGCTGAGACTTTACGGCCGACAATCAGGACCATCCTGGACCGGCGCAGCAATAAAGCAGCGCGAAGTCAAAGCAATAGTGAATTTGTGCGTGTGCTGCTGGCCATGCCTAAGGATCCGAAGGTCGCGATTGCAATCGCGGAACGAGCCTTGAAGGACGATCCAAAGAACCAGGGACTCCGGCACTTGAAGGCAGTAGCTTTCGACCATGATGAAAAGCCGGAAGACGCAATTCGCTTGTGGCAGGAACTCGCCGCCGATACAAAACCCTTTGCTCCGTCGTTGCTTAAACTTGCCCAGCATTACGCAGCAGACGACGACGCAGAAAAAAGGAAGTTAGCGATCGAGTTTTTCAACCGATACGCTGCGCTGATGCCGGACGACCCGCGTACGCATGTCGCAGTGGCTGACGTTTATGATCTAAATGAGGACCCTCTGCACGCTGAGGCCGAACACCGTGCCGCACTTATAGCCGACCCGGCCAACACTGATGAATACACCGCCTTCGCGGCTTTTCTTGCGTTGAGGAAACGTTTTGAGGAAGCGGCGGCGGTAATCGAGGAGGCATATAAGTCAGCGGGCGCAGCAGGTGATTTCTTTGGTGACTTGATGATGCAGCTTTATTTTGCCGATGATAAAACAATCCCCGAAGGAGTCGCGCGCAGCCAGCCGCAACGTTTGGAACAGAGCGCGATGGCTAACCTTTACCTGGGCTACGCGCGACTTGAAAGCGGGAAGAGTCTCCTGGCAATACCTTCACTGAAAAAAGCGGCTGCCCTTAAGAGCGAGTGGCCTGACCCTTACGCTGCCATGGCCCGCGCCTACCGCAACCTGCGAAACTGGACAGCGGCCCTAAAGTTTGCTGATACAGCCATCAAGATCGACCCTGAAGACAGCGATGCTCATTATCAGCGGGCTTGTGCGCTGGCAAGATTGGGACGACTCAAAGAAGCTTTGGGTTCGTTGACGAGAGCCTTTGAACTCGATCCGGATCTGCTGGAGACGATTAACGAGGAAGCCGACCTCAAAATTTTGGCCTCGCAACCCGCCTTCAAAAAGCTGCTGACCGAACCGAAGCAATGATTCCGGCTGATCTTGCTCGCGCTTTGCCCAAAAAATTCAGTTTATCAGTCCGCAAAGCGGACGACTGCTAGTAGCCCAGCAGTTTACTGCTGAGGGTGGCGGCGCCAGTTAAAACGCAGTCCGTGACGCGGACGACTGAACTGGATTCTGGATAACTCGCTCATTTCAGTCGTCCGCTTCACGGACTCTGAGGCAATTCTTTTTTTCTCCCCAGCGATAAATCGCTGGGCTACTATCAGCCGTCCGCCAGGCGGACTGCAGATTGGAATTTTGTGCGAGGCTCTTTCCTAGTCATCGGTCCTGGTATGCGAACTTCGAAGCTAAGCGGTATGCTGTGATCAAAGGGCGCAGCGGATGACAAAGCTTTCAGGTCGACAGTGGCTGGTGGTGTTGGCGTTTGTGTTCGTGGTGTCGTTCACCGGGCTCTTCGCAGTGCGCACGGTTCGGCGCGCCGTCTATTGGCACCGCCACCAGGACGAAGCGATACGCCCCTGGATGAGCCTTGGTTACATTGCGCATTCTTATGGCGTGCCGCCATGGATTCTGTATCAGGCTCTCGGCTTGCCTCCGAAAGCTGGCGGGCCTGATCGACGCCCGATCAGAGAAATCGCCCGCGAACAACACCGTTCAGTTGACGAAGTGATCGGCATCCTGCAGGACGCAATTGTTCATGCGCGTCCGCCCTATCCGCCTCCCGGTCCGCCGCCCCATCCCGATCGAGAACCAACGCCGGGGCGGTCCCCATGAGTATTACCGATCAGGTACTCTCCGCCTTGCTTCTGTACGGGCTGCCAGTTCTCTTTGGCGTTATCCTGGTGTGTTCGGTTGGCATTCCTTTTCCTATCAGCCTGATGCTGGTGGCCGCCGGTTCGTTTGTAGAACAGGGTGAAATGAAACTATGGCAGGTGATCGCCGTCGCGAGTGTGGCCGCGATACTGGGCGATCATATTGCCTATGGTTTGTCACGCTGGGGCGGACGTCGCGTTATCAGTCGACTCAGCCGCAAGATTGGCGTTGAGGAGAATATCAAACAGGCTGAAGCGCTGACCAAACGATGGGGTGGCTCGGGCATTTTCTTCAGTCGTTGGTTAATCACTGCGCTGGGACCGTGGGTGAATGTAGCGAGCGGTATCGCGGTTTATCCCTGGCGGCGCTTTTTGATTTGGGATGTTTTCGGAGAAGTGCTTTGGGTGGTCCTGTATGTGGGTATTGGTTATGTTTTCAGTAACCGGGTTCAGGCAATAGGAGAAGTCCTTGGGAATCTTACCTGGGTAGTGGTCGGGTTGATCGTAACGGCGATTCTCGGTTGGCAGTTGGTGAGATATGTTCGCGTGAACGAACAAGTCGGATGAATATTGCAGAACCGCGAGCGGTAGCGAGCGGATGCGAGACGCAACCTGCAAAAAAGGCAAACACTGCCAGGTTGAGTCTCGCATCCGCTCGCTACCGCTCGCGGTTCTGCAATCAGTCGAGATGGGCAATCACAGCAAGAATGGTGAGAAGCAACGCCCCGGCTCCGATACCAATCCCAAGACCCAGGTTCCTAGCGGTTGAGTGTCCGCGGTTGCTTTCGACCTTCGCGACGTCAGCGTAACGGATTGTTGTAGGCGCGTCGGTCTTTCGATCGCGCAGCACAAATTCATCTTCACTCGCCTGTCCAATATAGCCCTTTGTTTTCGTGCCGTTCTTTAGGATGACTGTGGCTTTAGCCTTCTCGCCAACTCCAAGCTTCGCCACCTTGGCTTTGATCTTCTCAACGGGTGTCGTGTCTACTTGTTTGGCGGCGACGGGCTGGGAGATGCAGGCGAGCAGAAGTAAGCTCGCGAGTAGACAAGTCAAATACGATTTCATAATTCGTTCCTCTGTTTTAGTCGCGAAGGGGCGATGGTCAACTTGAACGCCGCCCGCCGCTGTTTTGTTAGACCGAGATGAATAAGAGCAATGAGGGTGCCAACTGGATGAGGCGGAAATTCACCGTTAATGGCGCTAATTATTAGTTTGGAGGGAGATCGCGACGATCAAAATCTGTCTTATGCAGTAACAATCCGACTGAGGAGTCAGGCGAACACACTTCAAGCTAGTCTGCGCTGGTTGGTAAGGCGCGGCTGAGAAGTCTTGGACGCTCGTTCGGGTCCGGCTCGCTTTGCGCTTTTGCGCGAGAGAAACGCTTTCAACTGGTCGGCTGAACGGTATTACTGTTCGCAGACCGTCGCGTAACAGTCGACGATGCCTTGGTTGAACTGATCGTAGCAGAACTGCAGGGATCGGGCTGTTCGGCACGTGCCACACCCGAGCGGTAGGGCGAAGAAAACACGAGCGCCAGCACAAAGAGGATGAGAGTTGCCGTGAGTAGCAATGGTCTTTTCATGAGTGTCCTTTCAAACGGTGTCGGTGGCTTATGAAGCGAATGGCCCTACCGAGATCCTGGTTGAGAATTCGATTGCGATCGAGTGTTTCGCGGCCTTTGTTATTACAGATCGGGATGGAAGTCAATATTTTGTAGGCGAAACTGGACAGTGTACTGAACAAACGAGACTGCGCTGTCGTAGTTCAATGGGATTTGATTGATCTGGCTTACGCCTGAACGGCAAAATAAACTTTTTCGCGAGACCATTATGTACTGTCCGCAGTGTGGCACTGAATCTTCCTCGGGCCTGCAGTATTGCCGGGCCTGCGGCGCCAATCTCAAGGTGATCGGAAAGGCCGTCTCGCTGAGCGAGGCAATTGCCCGCAGCGACCGCGGTCCGTTGCCCAAGATCAAAGAGATGATGAAGAACCTGAAGGTCGAACAGGTGAGCGAAGACATTTCGCGCGCACTCGACCAGATGAATATAGAAATTGCTCGCAGCACGGAGGACCCTAAGCCGCGGAAGATCACTGGCAAAAAGACGAAGACAAGGGAACAGCGGCGGGAGAAGCACCTGACAACCGGTGCGATTTCCCTCTTCAGCGGAATAGGGCTGGCGATTTTTTTGTACTTCCTCAGCGCTGCTTTGATCTTAAAACTACCGCCGGATGTCATCGCCAAGGTGCCCTTCGAAATAGAGCCGGTGGTGCGGATGATATGGCTGGTAGGTTTGATGCCGGCGCTTTCGGGCGTAGGCCACCTACTCGCGGGAATCCTGGTCAGGCCTGATCCGCCAGCGGAGATTGAGCCTGTGAGGGCAGCGCCGGTATTAAGCGAAGGAGATCCGATCGCTCGAGCTGCGCCGGTAAGCGTTACCGAGCGCACTACTAATTTGCTTGAGCATCAGTTTCGAGAAGGGCGTGAGTCCTGAGGTTGAGTTTCACTGCCCGATTAGTAGTTTGTAATATCCAGCAACGCCGTTGAGAACATATTGAACGGCAAGAGCCGCGAGGACGATGCCCATCACGCGCGTGGCGATGTGAACGCCACCTTCACCCACCAGTCCAATCAAGCGCGCGCCCAGATAAAGCACGACGAAGGAAACCAGAAACACGATGCCGATTGCCACTCCGATGGCAATCAACTTTTGCATCTCGCCGCCGGCTTGAGAAGTCAGCAGCAGTATCGTTGCAATCGTGCCGGGGCCTGAGAGCATCGGCATCGCCAAAGGAAAAACGGAAATATCTTCGCCGACTGAACCTTGTTCGGTTGGTTCCGCTGATTGCAAGCCGCCGCGCTGTCCAAACAACATCGGCATAGCGGCGACAAACAGCAGCACTCCACCGCTAATCGAAAACGCATGGACCGTTACCCCGAGATAAGAAAGGACTGCGCGTCCGGCAACCAGGAAAAACAACGCCACCCCAAAGGCGATCAGGACGGCCCGAATTAGTATTTTCCGCCGGCGCGCGGGTTGTTCGTTGCTCGTCAGCGCTACAAAGATCGGCACCACGCCCGGCGGATCTACTACCAC
>WNFK01177056.1_pt1 | contig 13345 bp, 13 predicted proteins | sample 5400281 | NCBI WGS metagenome assembly WNFK01 (sample SAMN13153350, study PRJNA577476) | soil metagenome | isolation source: 20 cm soil on Douglas fir-dominated hillslope | place: USA:California | collected 2013-09-17
CCGGCGAGAGTCTTGAGCACGCCGTCCTGGACGAGCGTGGTCATCCCCTCGGCCCTGGCCATCTCGAGCATCTCGGCCACGCGCGCCTTGGCCTGGATGAGCCGCTTCATCTCGTCGGTCGCGATCATCAGCTCGTGGATCCCCAGCCGTCCTCGGTAGCCGGTCTTGGAGCAGGAGGCGCAGCCCTTGCCGCGATGCAGGACGAGCTCGTCGTACTTCAGATTCAGCGTCGCGAAGGCCTCCTCGCCGAACGCCTGCACAATCTCGTCGTACTCGGCGCGGTCGGGATGGTACTCGGACTTGCAGTCCTTGCAGATGCGCTTGACGAGCCGCTGCCCCAGGACGCCGAGCAGCGCGTCGGCGAAGTTGAAGGAGTCGCACCCCATGTCGAGCAGACGAATCACCGTCTCCACGGCGCTGTTCGTGTGCAGCGTGCTGAAGACCAGGTGGCCGGTCAGCGACGCCTCGATGCCGGTCGACGCCGTCTCCTCGTCGCGCATCTCGCCGACCATGATCACGTCGGGGTCGGCCCGCAGGAACGCCCGCATCGCGGCGGCGAAATCGAAGCCGATCTTCGGCATGACCTGCACCTGGCGCAGGCCGTACTGCGTGATCTCGACCGGGTCCTCGGCGGTCCAGATCTTGCGCTCCGGCTTGTTGATGTGGCCCAGCAGCGAATGGAGCGTGGTCGTCTTGCCCGAGCCGGTCGGACCCACGCAGAGGATGAGCCCGTAGGGCTTCTCGGCGACCTTCTTGATCTCGCGCAGGTTGCGCGGCGTGAGGTCGATCTTGTCGAGCGGGATCAGCTCGCTCGAGGAGAGCACGCGCATGACCACGTCTTCGTTCTGGTTGGCGGTGGGGATGGTGGCGACGCGGAGCTCGATCTCCCGGTCGTGCATCCGGAACTTGAACTTGCCGTCCTGCGGCTTGCGGCGCTCGGCGATGTCGAGCTGGGCCATGATCTTGATCCGCGCGACGATGGCCCGCCGGTAGGCGCCGGGAATCTTCTGATACTCGCTGCAGCCGCCGTCGATGCGATAGCGGATCACCGTGTCGCGCTGGGCGCCGTAGGGCTCGATGTGGATGTCGGACGCGCGCGCCTTGTAGGCATCCACGATGATCTGGTTGGCGAGGCGGATGACCGCGCTGTCGTTCTCGTCAAGCTCGCCGGAGCCGACGTCCAGCGTGTCGGCGACGTCCTCGTTCCGGAGATCGCCGAGAATCGTGCCGATCGAGTCCCGGCCGGCGCCTTCGCCGCTCACCTGGTTGAGGAAGAGCAGGATGTCCTTCCGGAGCCCGACCGCCCACTTGACCTTCCGGTTCTTCAGCGCCTGGCTGACGCTGTCCACCCGCTGCAAGTCTTGCGGGTTGTCGATCAGCACCACCACCGCGCCGTCCTCGCGCCGCAGCGGCAGCCAGAAGTTGCGCCGCAGGTACTCGAGCCGCAGGCCCTTCATGAGATCCGGCGGCGGCAGGATGCGCTCGTCGTACTCGACGAACGGGCACTCGTAGAACTGGCTCAGCGCCACCCCGAGCTCACCCTTCGGTACCTTGTACTGCTCGATCAGGATCGACTCGACGTCGGTCTGGCGCCGCCGTGCCTCGGCCACCGCCGAGCTCAGCTCCTGCGGCTCGATCCGATGCTGGGCCAGCAGGTAGTCGAACTTGGTCTTGGGTCGGGACTGAGCCTGGATCAGCTCCTGGCTCTGGCTCAGCTGCGCCTGGTTGTTGAAGGCAATGCCCAGCGTCTTGGCGATCCGCGAGGCGCCGGTCTCGTCTTCCTTGGTGAACCGGGCCCCCCGCTTCTTGTTCAGCAGCTGGATGACGCCGATGGGCTTGCCCTCGTGCACGATCGGCATGCCCAGGATCTGCTGGGTCCGGAACCCGGTCTTCTTGTCCCAGGAGCTGTCGAAGGCGAGGGTCGGGGAGATCCGGGCCAGCTCGGCCTTGTCGTAGGCATCGGCGACGTTCACCACCCGGCCGGCGGCAGCCACGTACCCGGCGATGCTCTTCTCGTTGACCGGCAGGCGGATTTCCTTCACGGCGTCGAGGGCGAGGAACTTCGAGTAGATCTCCTTCTTGGCCGGGTCGACGGCGTAGATCGTCATCCGATCGGCGTCGAGGAGCCCGAGGATCTCGCCCTGAAGCTCGATGAAGATGCTGTCGACGCCCTTGGCGGCGTGGATCCGGTCGACGAGCTGGACGAGCCGCTGCTCATAGGCCAATCGCTGCTGCAAAATCTGCACGGATTCTTGCTGGGCCACCACGCCTCCAATGACCGCCAAAGACAGCAATCGCTACGAACCATGCTAGTCTAGCAGATTCCTTTCGGGGGGCGGAAAGCATGGCCGGCATGAGGCGGGCGGACGTGGTCGTCGTCGGCGGCGGCGTGAACGGGGCGAGCACCGCCTATCACCTCGCGGCCCGCGGGATGAAAAACGTCCTGCTGCTAGAGCGGCGGCATCTTGGCGCGGGGGCCACGGGCAAGTCCGGAGCCCTGGTGCGCATGCACTACACCAACGAGGCCGAGTCCCGGCTGGCGCTCGAAAGCCTCAAGATCTTCAGGGACTTCCGGAATATCGTGGGCGGCGACTGCGGCTTCGAGCCGATCGGATTCCTGCAGATCGTGCCCGCCGGCTACGAGGAGGCGCTGGCCCGGAACGTCGCTCGGCAGCAGCGTCTCGGAATCGCCACTGAGGCCATCGCCCCGGACCGCCTGCGCGACCTCCTGCCCGGCGCCCGCGTCGACGACATCGGCGCCGCCGCCTGGGAGCCCGACTCGGGATTCGCCGACCCCAACGCCACCACGTTCGCCTTCGCCGAGGCGGCCCAACGCCTCGGGGTCACGCTCGAGACCGGCTGCGAGGTGACACGCATTGTCACCGAGCGTGGTCGCGTTACCGGCGTCGAGACCTCTGCGGGGCCGGTGACGGCGCCCGTGGTGGTGCTGGTGCCGGGGGCGTGGGCCGCTCGGCTGCTGACGCCGCTCGGGCTCGATTTCGGTCTCGAGCCCCATCGCATCCAGATCTCGATCTTCCGCTGGCCGGCCGGCTTCCACACCCGGCATTGCGCGGTGATCGACGCGGTCCACCACTCATGGCTGCGACCCGAGGGCGAGGCCACGACGCTGATCGGTGTCGAGCTCGGCGTGGCGCACGCCGACCCGGACCGCTTCGACGAGGGTGTCGATCCGGACTTCGTCGCGATCTGTCGCAAGGCGCTGGCCGCCCGTCTGCCGGTCTTCGGCGACGCGACGATGCGCGGCGGCTGGGCCGGGATGATCATGATGAGCGCCGACGGGCGCCCGATCATCGATCAGATCCCGTCGGTCGCGGGACTCTATTGCATGCTGGGCGACTCCGGAACCTCGTTCAAGACGTCGCCCGCGATCGGCCGCGGCCTGGCCGAGTGGATCGTCGACGGCAAGCCGCGCACCGTCGATCTCACCCCATTCCGGTCGACGCGCTTCGCCGAGGGCCGGCCCTGGCAGGACGAGGACAACTACGGGCGCGAGCGGCTGACGATCTCGCGCTGAGGCTCAGCGGCCGAGCGCGGCCAGCATCTCCTCGACGCTCGTGAGCTTCACGCGCGGCCGGCCCTGGGCGCGGCCGTGCGCGACCTCGAGCGCGTCCAGCTTGAGCCAGTCGTTGTAAGAGACGAAGCTCGGCTGGCGCTGCCGGACGAGCGTTTCGGCCGCGGCCGCTTCCGGGTGCGCGGGCTCCAGCACGGCGCCCCGGGCGAGATCCTCGAACATGCACTCGACCGTCTCGGCCGCGTCCGGCTTGTTGGTGCCGATGACGCCGGTCGGGCCGCGCTTGATCCATCCGGCGGTGTACTCGCCCACCAGCGGCTCCTTGGTGCGGGGATCGAGCACGCGGCCCTTGTCGTTCAGGATGACGCCCCAGCTCTCGTTGAACGGCACGCCCGACAGGGGCACGCCGCGGTAGCCGACCGAGCGAAACACGAGGCCGACCGGAATCTCCTCGAAGCGGCCTGTCGCCCGCGGCTGCAAGGCTCCCGTCGACGTCGCGTAGAGCTCGTTGCGCACCAGGCGCATCGCGGCGACGCGGCCGGCGTCGTCTCCGATCAGCTCGACCGGCGAGACGAGAAATCTCAGGACGAGGCGCTTCGATTTGCCCGAGGCCGGGCGCCGCGCGTACGCGCGGAGGATCTCGACCTTCTTGGCCGTGGCGCGATCTTGGCTGCGCTCGACGGCCGCCCGGCTCAGCGGGTCTAGCTCGACTTCCGCCGGGTCGGCGGCGATGTCGGCGTCGGGGAGCTCGCCGAGCTCGCGGATCTCGGGATTGGTGAACGCGGCCTGGGCGGGCCCGCGCCGGCCGAGCAGATAGACCTCCTTCACGCGGCGCTTGCGCAGCGCGTCCAGCGCGTAGTCGGCGATGTCGGTCGTCGCCAGCTCCTCCGGCGTCCGGCACAGGATCCTCACGACGTCGACGGCGACGTTGCCGACGCCGACGACCGCCACACTCTCCTGCGAGAGATCGAACACGCAGTCGCGATAGTCGGGATGGCCGTTGTACCACGCGACGAACTCCGTCGCCGGATGGCTGCCGGCCAGGTCCTCACCCGGAATGCCCATGCGCCGATCGGTCTGCGCCCCGGTGCAGTACACGATCTGATGGTAGTGCGCCCTGAGATCGGCGAGCGTCACGTGCTTGCCGAAGTCGACGCCGCCGAAGAAGCGGAAGCCGGGGCTGGCCGCGACCTTGTCGAAAGCATTGGTGACGAACTTGATCTTCTGGTGGTCGGGCGCCACGCCCAGACGCACCAGCCCGTAGGGCGTCGGCAGCCGGTCGAGCATGTCGACCTCGACGGCCACGCCTGGATTGCGAAGCAGGTGGTCGGCGACGTAGAACCCGGTCGGTCCGGCGCCGATGATCGCGACACGCAGCGGCCGCGCCGGCGTCCCGGTGGACGTCGTCAATGCGCGAGCCCGCTCTCGCCGGCGAGGAGCTGCGTCTGCAGCGTGTCGACCTCGCCCTGGTAGTGATCGCGCTGCGCCTTCACGACGTCGCCGATCGACACCATGCCGACCAGTCGCTCCTTGTCCACGACCGGCAAATGGCGAATGCGCCGCTCGGTCATCGTGTGGGCCACCGTGAGCAGATCATCGTGGGGCTGGCCCGTGATCACGGCCCGCGTCATGAGGTCGGCGACGGTGAGGGCGAAGAAGCGCTCGTTCCGAGCCGCCTCGCGCACGATGTCGCGCTCCGACAGGATGCCGACCGGGCTCTCGCCCTGCACGGCGATGAGCGCGCCGATGTTGTGGCGTTCTAGCAGCGCCAGCGCTTCCCGGATCGACTGCTCCGGGCGCACCGTCACGGCCATCGAGCCCTTTCGCGCGAGAATGTTCGCGATGTTCATCCGACACCTCCTTGTGTCCTGCGGGCTGTCCGGTCCAAGAATAGCCGGGCGCACGCGTGCGGCGCCACTTCGCGCCGCGCCACGCGCTCGAGCAGCGCGGCGCCCTCCGCACCGAGGGCGGCGCTGTCGAGCATCGTCTCGGCGACGAGATCCTGCGCGATCTTCAGCACCCGCGCGGTGACGATTCGCCGGCGTCGCCGCTCGAGCTCGCCGCTGGTCTTTAGATAAGCCATGTGGCCGTCGAGCGCGTCGGCGATCGGCTCGATGCCCTCGTCGCGGGCGGCCGACGCGGCCAGCACCGGGGGCACCCAGGCTTCCTCCGACGAAGGGATCAGGGTGAGCATGGCGCGCAGCTCCCCGACGGTCCGGTCGGCGCCGTCGCGATCGGCCTTGTTGACGACGTGCACGTCGGCGATCTCGAGCACACCCGCCTTGAGCGCCTGTACGTCGTCGCCGAGACCCGGCACCGAGACGACGAGGACCGAGTGCGCCAGGCGCATCACGTCGACCTCGTCCTGCCCGACGCCGACGGTCTCGACGAGCACGAGGTTCCGTCCGGCGGCGTCCATGAGGTCGACCGCGTCGGCGGCGGCGCGGCAGAGGCCGCCCAGGGCGCCGCGCGTCGCCATCGAGCGGATGAAGATGCCGGGATCGAGCGCCAGGTCGTTCATGCGGATCCGGTCGCCGAGGATCGCGCCGCCCGAGAACGGCGAGGACGGATCCACGGCGATGACCCCCACGGTTCGGCCGCGCGCGCGAGCCACCAGCGCCAGCGCCCGGACCAGCGTGCTCTTGCCGCTCCCGGGCGCTCCCGTGACGCCGACGATCTGGGCGCGGCCGGTGTGGGGGTACAAGCTGGCGCTCAGCGCTTCGGCCCGCTTGCCCCCGCCCTCGGCCCACGTGAGCCCGCGCGCGAGGGCGTTAGTCGAGCCCTCCAGGATCTGGCTCGCGAGCGTCTGCACACCGGAAATCATGGCGTTGCCAGCCATATTACGGCACCGGCCGCCCCGAGGGCCGAGACTTCAGATCTAGGTGATGGGCGTGGCGGTCCGGCCGGCCGACGTCCGCTCCGATCGACGCGGCAACGTCAGGCGGAGCTTCCGGCAGCGCTTTCGGAGGGTATTGCGGTTGAGCCCGAGCAGCCGGGCGGCCCGCAGCTGATTGCCGCCCGTCAGCTCGAGCGCATGGGCCAGCAGGGGACGCTCGAAGAACTCGAGGGCGTCTCGATAGACGCTCCTCGGTCTCGAGGTCGCCAGCTGGTCGATGAGTGGCGGAACCGCATTGGTGATCAGGCGCGTCAGCGCGCCGAGAGTGGCCAAACATTCGCTGCGGTCATGTTCTTCGGCCACAGTGCGCCTCGCCTCTTCGCCCACCGTTAGTAGGTCAGCGCCAGGCCGACAGACCCGATCGGCACGAATGCATCGCCGCCCGTGTTGACCTTCTTGAGGTTGGTGTTGAGCACCAGGAACTGCACACCCGCCTTGACAGACCAGCTCCCGAAGTTCGCGGGAATGAACTTGAGGGGCATGGTGATGAGCGGCCCCCACGAGAAGTAACCGAACGTCTGATTCTCGCCGTTGACGGTGTAGTAGTCCTTGAGGCTCCACCCGAAGGTCATGGGCAGGCTGATGCTCGTCGGGTATGCCGACTCGGCGAAGAACGTGTAACCGGGAGCAAACCCGAGCTGCATGTAGATGCCCTTCTTCCCGTCGGCCACGAGCGCTTCCCCCGTGGTCTCGAAGGCAAACAGGATCGACGGGTTCAAGGCAAAGGCCCCCAGCCACTTGGAGTCGTTGAGGGAGAAGCCGAGCCCCATGTCGGAGTTGCTCGCGAAGGTGTTGTTGGGGCTCGTGTAATAGGTAAAGGTCGCTGACGTCGTCAGCACCTCCCACCACACGGCGCTGACCTTGAAGTAGAAGTCGGTCTCCGTCCAGCCTTTGGGATCGGAAGGCTGTACGAGGAGACCCCCGCCGGTGTGCAAGTTGGTCCAGATCCCGGGCGCGACAGACAGCGACGTCAGCGGTCCCTTGTTCTCCAGGAGGCGAAACCCAATCTCCGCGTAAGGCTGAAGGTTGTTGCCGCCGTTCTGGATGGTTGCGATGCCGCGGAAGTAGTAGGCCGAGGCCCAGTCGATGCCCCCCGTGAGGGAGAGCCGCCCCGTGTTCGGCCCCGGCGGCTCCGCCGGGGCTGCTGGCGCGGCCGTCCCCGGCGTCTGGCCCTGGGCCGGCTGGGCCGGGCTCGGCGCGGGCGCCTGCGCCTGCTGCACTTCGGTCTGCGCCGGGGCCGGGCTGGACGACTGCGCCAACGCGGGCCCCGGTGTCGCCACGGCTCCCGTCAGTGCAAGCCCAGCGACCGCCGCTATCCACCTTTGCCGCTCTTTCATTTTGGTTTCTCCCAGTCTTTAGACTGCGTTCTCGCCGCGCTCACCCGTACGAATGCGCACGGCATCCCCGAGCGTCGACACGAACACCTTACCGTCGCCGATGCTGCCGGTCCGGGCGGCCGCGGTGATGAGCGCAACGACTCGGTCGGCCACGCTGTCGGGCACGACGATCTCGATCTTCATCTTGGGCAGGAAATCGACCGTGTACTCGTTGCCGCGATACATCTCGGTGTGACCCTTCTGTCGACCGAAGCCCCGGACCTCGGTCACGGTCATGCCGATGATGCCGGCCGCCGTGAGCGCGTCCTTCACGTCATCGAGCTTGAACGGCTTGATGATCGCCTCGATCTTCTTCATCGCTGCCTACCGCCCGCGCTCGGACGACATCGCCATGGCGGGCGCCTTCGGCGTCGAGAGACCCATCGCGTGGACGAGCGTCGCGGGCCCCTGCACCTCGGGATAGCCGTGGCCACCCATCTCGGGCACGTCGAGCCCCTCCAGCTCGATCTCGGGACTGACGCGCATGCCGAAGAGGACGTCGTAGACCTTGAAGAAGACCCACGACGCGATGAAGATGAATCCGAAGCACGTGATCGTGCCGATGATCTGGGCCACGAACTGGCTCGCGCCGCCGTAGAAGAGACCGCGCACCGTGCCCTCGACGCCGTTGAAGCCGTCACCGTAGGTGCCGTCGGAGAAGAGTCCGAGGCTCAGCACGCCCCAGGCGCCGCACGTCCCGTGAACCGAGATCGCCCCCACTGGGTCGTCGACCTTCAACGAGCGCTCGACGTAGAAGACCGACCAGCAGACGAGCAGCCCGGCGAAAGCACCGATGACGAACGCCCAGAAGCTCGACACGAACGCGCACGGCGCGGTGATCGCCACCAGACCGGCGAGCATCCCGTTGATCATCATGCTGGGGTCGGGCTTGCCGTACTTCATCCACATGTAGAACATGGCGAAGATCGCGCCCGACGCCGACGCCAGCATCGTGTTGACGGCGATGACGGAGATGCGCAGGTCGCCGGCCGCCAGCGTGCTGCCCGGGTTGAAGCCGAACCAGCCGAAGGCCAGGATGAAGCAGCCCAGAGCCGCCATCGGAATGTTGTGGCCCGGAATTGGATTTGGCGAGCCGTCCTTGTTGTACTTGCCGATGCGCGGCCCCAGCACCATTGCGCCGGCGAGCGCGGTGACGCCGCCCACCATGTGCACGACCGACGAGCCGGCGAAGTCGACGTGGCCGTGGCCGAGCCCGAAGTTCTTGCCGAGCTGCGAGAGCCAGCCGCCGCCCCATACCCAGTTGGCGAAGATTGGATAGCTGATCATCGAGATGAAGAATCCGTAAACCACGAACGACGAGAACTTCCAGCGCTCGGCCATCGCGCCCGTCGGGATCGTGGCCGCCGTGTCCATGAACACCATCTGGAACAGGAACAGCGCGAAGACGGCGACGTCGTAGGTGGAGCCGGCCAGGAAGAAGCCCTTCATGCCGAACAGGCCGAAGTCTTTGCCGAAGAGCGAGATGGTGAACTCGCTGTCGAGGACACCGGTGCCGCCCAGAGTGGAGATGGCGCCGAGGCCGCCCATGTGGAGGGCGAAGCCCATGATCCAGTACCCGGTCATCCCGATGGCGTACACCATGAAGTTCATCATCATGGTGTGCGCGACGTTCTTCGCTCGGGTGAATCCGGTCTCGGCGAGCGCGAATCCGGCCTGCATGAACATGACGAGGAAGCCGGTGAGCAGGGTCCACATGAGGTTGATCGATACGCGGTTATGGCCTGCGAAGTCGGCGAGCTCCGTCAGCGTGGGCTTGCCCGCCTCCTTGGCCGTGACGTCGGCGATGCCGCCGGTTGCCGTCCCGGCGGGATCAGGCCGCCGACGGCCAGCAGACACGCCACGACCAGGGCTGCCAGGATCCTCCACGGCATCGTTCTCTTGATTGACTCCGTCACGATCGTGCCCTCCTCGGGCCGCGCGCGAGCGCGTCGCCCCATGAAGAAATAACGCTCAGCCCCGAGCGCCACCACCCGTGCGACTTCGCTGTCGCGCGCGCCCCTCGCGGCAGCAAGGCGCGTGCCGCGGAGGACGTTCAACGTTGATAGGAACTTAGCGCTGCCAGCACCTCCGCCGATGCCCATCGAATGAGCATCCGCCGTCGTTTGCCCAAGCCTCGGGCACGCCTCAGTACTCCTTGTAGTGCAGGAACTTCGCGTCGATGGTCAGGACACCGCGCTCGCCCTTCTTCTCGAGCTTCACGACGCAGTCGATCGCCGAAAGAATCCCGTCTCCGAAGAGCTCGTTGCACCGCTCCCGGAGCGCGTCGCCGTATACACCGACGAGCTCCATCAGCCGGTACTTGAACGGATCCGTCGTCAGCGGAAAGTCGGTACGCAGGGGCATCGCGGTCGTCGCCATCGCCGTCTCGGCGTCGATGCCGACGGCGGCCGCGAGCCGCTTCGCCTCCTCCGCGTTCAGCCGGTGCTGGCCGTGAAGCGCCGCGGCGATGTACGTCGGGTCCTTCGTCCCGATCGCTTTGCCCAGGTCTTCGTAGCTGATCCCGCGAGCAACCCGGGCGCTTCGGATCTTCTCGAGCGCTGCTGTTCGGTCCATCGTGTTCTCTCCTTCTTGAGCGGCCACCTCGAGGTGCCGCTGATTCCTATGCCTGCGACGCGGCGCTGGTGAGGGGCGCCGTGGGGTCCCCGAGACGTGTCGTCTCTCGCGCGTCCTCGGGGAGACCACGGGGCTCCTCGCCGGGGCCGGACCGCGCTCCGTGGACGAGGAAGCGCAGGATGTGTGTGCGGAGCCGCAAGTACTCGGGCTCGTCGATGAGCGCGGCACGGCTTCGAGGCCGCGGAAGCTTCACGTCCACCAGCTCCGCCAGCCGCGCCTCCGGGCCGCTCGTCATCAGCGCGACGCGATCGGACAGGACGATCGCCTCATCGACGTCGTGCGTGACCATGAACACCGTGCTCCGACTGGCCGTCCACATCCGGACGAGCTCGTCCTGGATGACCCCCCGCGTGAGGGCGTCGATCTGGGCGAAGGGCTCGTCGAGGAGCAGCACCTTCGGCTCCGTCGAGAACGCGCGCGCGAGCCCCACCCGCTGCCGCATACCGCCCGACAGCGCCGCCGGGCGTTTTCGCTCCGCGCCGGTGAGCCCGACCATGTCGACATAGCGCTGAACAAAGCGGTCGACGTTCGTCCGATGCCAGTCCGGATGCGCCGCTCGAACGGCGAGCCGGATGTTGTCGAACACGGTCATCCACGGCATGAGCGAAAAGTTCTGGAACACCACCATGCGGTCCATCCCGGGTCGTCGGATCTCTCGACCTTCGAGGACCACACCGCCGCCGGAGGCGCGCTCGAGCCCCGCGATGATGTTGAGTAGCGTGCTCTTGCCGCACCCGGAATGGCCCACCATCGTGACGAACTCGCCCTGCTCGATCTTGAAATTCACGTCGCGGAACACGCAGACCTCGCCGCCGCCCTCCGCCGCCGGGAAGAGCTTCGTCACGTGATCGATCTCGAGGTAGCTCACTCGGTGTACGCCAGCCGACGCGAAAGGCGGCTGAGCCCCGCATCGAGCAGCACGCCGATCAGGCCGATCGCCAGAATCGCAAAGATCACGCTCGTGAGGGCGAGGTTGTTCCACTCGTTCCACACGAAGTAGCCGATCCCGGTGCCGCCGATCAGCATCTCGGCCGCGACGATCGCGACCCACGCGCTGCCGATCGAGATCCGCAGGCCGGCGACGATCGCCGGGGCGGCGGCCGGCAGGATCACCGTCACCAGGCGGCGCCACCAGGAGAGCTGGAGGATCGCCGCCACGTTGAGGTAGTCGCGCCGGATCGTCGCGACGCCGAAGGCGGTGTTGGCCAGGGTCGGCCAGAGCGACGACATGAAGATGACGAGGATGGCCGACTGGCTCGAGTCCTTGATCGTGTAGAGGAACAGGGGCATCCATGCCAGCGGCGACACCGGCTTGAGCACCTGGACGTACGGATTCACCGCGCGGTAGAGCGTGGGGGAGAGCCCGAGCGCGACCCCACCCATGATCGCGACCACCGACGCCACGGTCCAGCCGACGCCGAGGCGCGCGAGGCTCGCGGCGAGCTGGAGCCCGATCCCCTTGTCGTTCGGGCCGTTGTTGTAGAACGGGTTCGCCAGCATGTGGCCCGCCGTCGCGGCGACGGCCAGCGGCCCGGGAACGCCCCGGCCCGCCGGCTGGCCGCCCGCGAAGGCCTGCCAGACAAGGAGCGCCGCGAGCCCGAGGAGCGCCGACACGGCGATCACTCGCAGACGGTCGCGCCTCATGCCCCGGGCCTCACGTGCGCGAGATGGCGAAGGACTTCAGATAGTCCTCGGCCCTGTCGGGATCGAAGACGCGGGTCTTGCCCAGCGCGAAGCTGTGCTTGACCACGCTGCTGTCGGGCGCCTTCTGGCCCAGGGCCCGCATGGCCTCGCGGCACCCGGCGGCCAGAAACACCTCCTCGGCGATCTTGCGGTAGTTCACGTCGGCCTTGAGATAGCCCCAGCGCTTCATCTGGGTGAGAATCCAGATCGCCATGGACTGGTAGGGGAACGGATCGAAGTCGATCCGGTCCGGTACAGGAAGTTGCGCGGCGCGATCGCGGCCGCGATCTCCTTGCGGTGCGACCGATCGCGCGCGTACTGGGTCGCGTCGAGGATCGCGAATAGGATCGCCTTGAACGTGTTGGGCATCTTCTCGGCGAACTCGCGCTTTGCGGCGAAGGCACAGCACGGATGCCCGGGCCAGATGTCCTTGGACAGCATGTAGATGAATCCGACCTCCTCGAACACCGCCCGCTGGTTGAACGGATCCGGCGCGAGGTAGCCGTCGAGGTTTCCGGCGCGGAGGTTCGCGACCATCTCGGGCGGCGGCACCGCGCGGATCTGGACGTCGCGGTCCGGGTCGACGCCGGCCTCGGCAAGGACGTAACGGAGCAGAAAGTTGTGCATCGAGTAGTCGAAGGGCACGCCGAACTTGAAGCCCTTCATCTCGGCGGCACTCTTCACGCCCTTGTGCTTGACGTGAAGCGTGATGGCCTGGCCGTTGACATTCTCGAGCGCCGGCATGACGTACGGAACCGACTGCGAGCCGACACCGAGCGAGATCGCCAGCGGCATCGGAGAGAGCATGTGAGTGGCGTCGGTCTCGCCGTTGATCGAGATGTCGCGGATCATCGCCCAGCTCGACGCCTTCAGGACCTGCGCGTTGAGGCCTTGCTTCTTGTAAAAGCCCATCGGCTCGGCCATGATGATCGGGGTCGCGCAGGTGATCGGAATGAAGCCGATCTTGAGGTCCCGCTTCTCGAGCGGTCCGGGTCGGTCCTGCGCGAGCGCCCGCGCCGCGGCCATCGGGAACACCGACGCGAGCGCCGCCCCAGCCGTCGCGGCCCCCACGCTCTCGATGAACTGTCGGCGCCCGTGGCGGCCCCCGAGCACCGCAAGCTCGACGGCCCGCTCGGCCGCCGCCGACACGAGCGTCGCGGTATCGTCGGCGTCTTGGCTCATCGCTCCTCCTTGATCGTCTCGATTCACCGCGCACGGGCCGCC
>WNFK01201931.1_pt1 | contig 13341 bp, 12 predicted proteins | sample 5400281 | NCBI WGS metagenome assembly WNFK01 (sample SAMN13153350, study PRJNA577476) | soil metagenome | isolation source: 20 cm soil on Douglas fir-dominated hillslope | place: USA:California | collected 2013-09-17
AGCCGAAGATCGCCGTGAATACCACCAGCGCGAACAGCGCCAAGCCGAGAACGGCGGCGCGATTTCGGCGATAGCGGCGCCAGAACGTGCGCTCGGTCATCGACATCAGCCGCGCGCGATCCGCGGGTCGAGCCACGTGTAGAGCAGATCGACAACGATGTTGACGGCCACGACGAGGCACGAGGACAGCAGCAGGATGCCCAGCAGAAGGTTCGAATCGCGCTGGAACACCGCTTCGAAGGCGAGGCGGCCGAGGCCGGGCCATCCAAAGACGACCTCGACGACCACGGCACCGCCCAACAGCGAGCCCGCCTGCACGCTGAGCATGGTCACCATCGGCAGGATCGCGTTCGGGAGCACGTGTTTATACATCACGAGCTGGTCGGACAGCCCTTTGGCGTGGGCGGTGCGTACGTAGTCGACCCGAGATACCTCGAGCATCGAGGCGCGCATCAGGCGCGCGTAGGTGGCCATGTAGAAGAGTGACAGGGGGATCACCGGGAGGACCAGGTGCCGTGCGATGTCGAGCGCGTGGCCGAGTGGCCCAGCCGTCGCGCCGATCGTATACATGCCGCCGCCGGGAAGCAGATTGAGTTTGAGCGTAAAGACGACGATGAGCATGAGTCCGAGCCAGAACAGCGGGGTGGCATACGCGAGAAGCGCCAGGACGGAGATGAGATTGTCCGTCATTGATCGCATGTTCCTGGAGGCCGTCACGCCGAGCACGATGCCTCCGACAAACGCGACGCCCAGGCTCGCCACCATGAGAAGGAGAGTGGGCCCGAGGCGCTGCACGATCAAGGCAAAGACCGGCATGTTGTAGCGGAATGAGTGGCCCATCTGCAGATGGGCCAGATTCCAGATGTAGCGGCCGAGCTGCTCGTAGAGCGGCTTGTCGAGACCGAAGCTGGCGCGCAGCCCCGCGACGTAGCCGGGATCCGCAGCTCCGGCTTCGCCGGCGAGCACGTCGACCGCATCGCCCGGCGCGAGGTGGACGATCGTGAAGTTGATGATGGCCGTGCAGACGACGATGAACAGCGCTTGTGCCAGCCGTCGCGCCATGAATCGCCCGAGCGATGGACCGGCCGTCATCCGGCTATCGCGCGGGGTGGATCAACGCCGGCGCACGGAAGCGGTTTCGACCACAGCGATGAACGCGCGCAGCACCTCCGACGAGGCGTCTTTGCGGTAGGCCAGCGCCGTCTCTACCAGAGGGCGGTGGTCCGCGAGCTGCCGGTAGATCACTCCCCGGGACCTGATACTGCGCACCGACCCTGGCAGGAGAGAGGCTCCGAAGCCGCCCGCGACGAGTCCCAGGATCGTCTCCAAGTGTTCGGCCTCCTGCGCGATTCGCAGATGCAGGCCAGCGCGCTGGAACAAGCTGACGATCGCGTCGTAGTAGCCCGGCGCGAGCTGGCGAGGGAAGATCACCAGGGGAGCTTCGGCGAGTGCCGCGAGTGAAAGCCGGCGGATCGATGCGAGCCGGTGAGTGACGGGGAGCGCCGCGACGAGCGGCTCCTTCGACACCAGCCTCACCACGAGTCCATCGTCCTGGACCGGCATGCGGAGGAAGCCGGCCTGGAGCGTGCCCATCAACAGTCCCTGGACCTGCGCCGCAGTGCTGAGACTCCGGATGACCACGTTAACTTTGGGATACCGATTCGCGAAGGACCGGAGGATGCGCGTGAAGACCTCGTGGTCGACCGTCGGCACGACACTCACGACGAGCTGCCCGATCTCCCCCTGACCAGCTCGCCGCGCCGCGTCCGCCGCGTGATCGAGCTGCGCGAGCGCCACTCGAGCTTCGTCCAGGAGCGTCCGCCCGGCATCCGTGAGACCCACTCGTCGGTTGGTCCGCGTGAAGAGCGGAAGGCCCAGCTCGACCTCGAGCTCGCGGATCTGGCGACTCAGCGGCGGCTGCGCGATATGAAGGCGCGAGGCCGCCCGCCCGAAGTGCAGCTCTTCGGCGACGGCCACGAAATATCGAAGCTGATTGAGTTTCATCGGCTGGGCGCGTGCGCTACGGTATCAAAAAGGTATCAAAAAGATGTATTAGACGAGCGGACGGTTAGGCGAGCACCCTGTCGCTGCGACGAGTTCTGCTGGCCGGGTTCGGAGGGGCCTGATGAAGAGCTTGCTACAGATCGGGATCGTCGGAGACTTCAAGCCCGGATACCGGGGCCATGTCGCGACCGACGACTCGCTCGATCACGGCGCTCGGGTGCTCGGAGTCGATCTGGAGAAGGTCTGGCTGTCGACGACCGCGCTCGAATCTGCGGCCGGCGACCAGCAACTCGAGGCCTTCGACGGCCTGTTCCTGACTCCCGGCACACCGTATGAAAGCCTCAACGGGGCGCTCCGGGCCCTGCGTTTTGCCAGGGAGCGCGGGTGGCCCCTGCTGGCCACATGCGGAGGTTTTCAGCATCTGCTCCTCGAGTTTGCGATCGGTCCTGGCGGCGTCGTGGATGGCCAGCATGGCGACTACGGCACCACCGGTGGGACGCCGGTCATCGTCCGCGTGGCGTGTCCGGTACCGAATCGCGCGTCGGGGGCCGCGGCGCTGTCAGGGCGCATCGGGGTCGCCGTGAATCCGACCTCACGGGCATTCGAGATCTACGGATGCGCGAGCGCCGACGAGGAGTTCGCGTGCAACTGGGAGTTGAATCCCGCGCTACGTTCCAGGTTGGAAAAGGCCGGCTTGAGCATGGTGGGCTTCGACTCGAACGGGCAGGTACGCATTGCCGAGCTGCCCGGGCATCCGTTCTTCCTGGGTACACTGTTCCAGCCGCAGCTCTCGTCGACCGAGGCGAAGCCCCACCCCATCATCAAAGCGTTCTGCGCGAAGGCCCAGCAGCTCGGGAAGAGTAAACGGGACGCCCCGTCCACGTCGGCGGAGCGCGGAGCAAAAGGAGGAAGTCATGAGCAGTATTTCGGCTGAACGCGCAGGAACGTCGGCCCAAGCGCCGCCCGAGCGGCGGAAGGTCACCGAGGCCGACATCGCGCAGACCGGGCCGGGGACTCTGGCCGGCGGGTATTTGCGCTCGTTCTGGCAGCCGGTCTTTCACGCTGCCGATCTGCGAGTGGCGCGGCCGCGGCTCATTCGAGTGATGAGCGAAGAGTTCACGCTCTATCGCGGGCACGACGGCGTGGCGCGGCTCACGCAACCGCGCTGCCCGCATCGAGCCATGCTGTTGTCGGCGGCAACCGTGGAGGGGGACACCCTCCGGTGCTTCTATCACGGCTGGAAGTTCGACAGCGCCGGGCGGTGTCTGGAGCAGCCGGCGGAGCCCAAGCCCTTCTGCGACAAGATTCACCTGCGTACGTATCCGACGCGCGAATACCTCGGCCTGGTCTTTGCGTACCTCGGCGAGGGTGCTCCCCCGGTCTTCCCGAGCCTGCCGTCGTTCGAAGAGGCGGACGTCTTCACGCACACCGATTCGTACGTGCGGCCCGCCAACTTCTTCAACAATCTCGAAAATGTGCCCGACCTGAGTCATCTCGCCTATTCGCATGCCCATGTCACGGAGACCTGGGACAACTATGCGGACGGGCCGCAGGTCTTCGTCGAGGAGACGAGCTGGGGGCTGAAATACGCCGGTCTTCGGCCCAAGTCCGGTAAGAAGCTCGTCTCGTATTTCGGCATGCCCAACATCATTCACGCCAAGGGGCCGCGCAACGATCCGGGTGTCGACTACCGCGAGTTCCTCGCCTGGTGGGTGCCGGTCGACGACACGCGCCACACGCAGTTCACGGTGGTCGCCGTCCGCGGTAAGACGCGCGAGCAATTCGATCAGTACTTGCAGCGACAGATGCAGCTGCGCCGCCAGCGGGATCTCGACCGGGAGGCCTTGATGAAGGCCGTTCTGTCGGGAGAGACGGGCATCGACGAAGTCGATGCGAGCCGTGTTCATCTCCTCTTCCTGCAAGACGATGTCGCACAGGCGGGGTGCGGGATGCTTCAGGATCGCCCGCCCGAGCATCTAGGGCGCAGCGACGTCGGTGTGATCGCGGTGCGAAAGCTCTGGCTGCGCGAGCTGCGCGCCTTCGCCCAGAAGGCGCCGCTCACGGCGTGGAAGCACGATCCCTCATTCCAGCCGTTTGGAGAGTTTTGATCGAGCGCCGGGGTGCCTAGCATGCGAAAGGTCTGGTCGGTTGTCCTCGCGTTGACCGCGATCGTCGCGGTGTGGCCGGTGACGGCTCAACCCAAGCGTGGCGGGACGCTCAACGTCATACTGAAGCCCGAGCCCCCGCTCTTGCAGGGTGCCGTGAGCACGGCGGATCCGGTGTGGGAAGTCACCTCCAAGTTCCACAATGGGCTGCTGAACTATGACCGTGATCTGAAGCCCGTCCCCGAGCTGGCGGAATCGTGGGAGGTCAGTCCGGACGGGCGCGCGATCACGTTCAAGCTTCGGCGCGGCGTGAAGTTCCACGACGGGCGTGACTTCACCTCCGCCGACGTCAAGTTCACGATGGAGGAGGTGATCAAGAAGTTCCATCCGCGCGGCCGAAGCGTGTTCGAGAAGCTCGAGGAGGTCCAGACCCCCGATCCCTCCACGGCCGTGTTCCGATTTTCGATGCCGGCCCCGTACGCGATGCTCGCCCTCAACGCGTCCGAGACACCGATGTTGCCGAAGCATATCTACGCCGGATCGGATCCGCGGACGAACCCGGCCAACAGCGCCCCGGTCGGCACGGGTCCGTTTCGGTTCGTGAAATGGGAAAAGGGCCAGTACATCCTGGCGGAGCGCAACGACAAGTACTGGGATCAGGGCAAACCGTATCTCGAGAAGATTGTGTTTCGGATCATTCCCGATCCGTCTGCCCGTGCGGTGGCCCTCGAGAGCGGCGATGCCGACCTTGGCGGGCCGTGGCCCGTCCCGATCGCCGACCAGGCACGTCTCGGCGCCCTACCCCCGCTGATGCTCGAGCCGCGGGGCTACGTCATGATCTCGGCGATGATGTACCTGGAATTCAACATGCGCGATCCGATGTTTCGCGACGTGAAGGTCCGGCAGGCGTTCGCGCACGCCATCAACAAGGCCCAGCTGGTCGACGTCGTGTGGCTGGGTGCGGGCACGCCGGCGACGGGACCGATCTCCGAAAAGCTCACGCAATTCTATTCGGCCAACGTGCCGCGCTACGAGTTTTCGGTCAGGAAGGCGGAAGCGCTGCTGGACGAGGCGGGTTTCAAGCGCGGCGCAGATGGCGTACGCATGCGCGTGACGCTCGACGCGGCGCCCTACGACGAGAACTATCTGCGGTCGGGAGAGTTTGTTCGGCAGGCGCTGCGGCCGATTGGCGTGGAGGCGTCGCTGCGCAGCCAGGATACGCCGACGTACTTCCGGCGCGTGTGGACGTCCAACGAGTTTCAATTGAATCTCTACGGGATCTCCAACGGACCCGACCCGAGCATTGGCGTTCAGCGCATCTATTGGAGCAAGAATATTCTCAAGGGCGCGCCGTTCACCAACGGCTCGGGCTACGGCAGCCCTCAGATGGACCGAGTTCTCGAAGCGGCACGGATCGAGACGGACCCGCAGAAGCGGCGCAAGCTCTGGGAAGAATTTCAGCAGGCCGCGATGACCGATCTGCCCATCGTGCCGCTCATGCGGCTGGAGCAGATGACGATTCTGAATCGACGGATCAAGAATCTGGTCGGCGGGGCGCTGGGCATCTACGACACGTTCGCCGACGTCTATATCGAGCGCTGAATCGGACCCGCTGTACGGCGGGCGAATTCGTCGCCGCTGACCCGCGGCATCAGCCCGTCACCGGACGGCAGCTGGGCAAAATCGATGTAATCAGCGACGCTCCGATGTCGTAGCGTAGAACGGTCATGACGCCGACTAGAGAAGTCCTGGTGATCGTGCCGGCACCCGACGACGCGCTGAGCCGGATAGCAGCGGTCGACCGCTGCGTGGACGTCGTCGATGCCCGGGGCTGGTTCGACGTCGAGCTCCGGGAGACCTGGCCGCCGTGGACGGTGCAGCGGTACGTCGGCCAGCGTTCAGCACCGAGCCATTCTCGCCAGGAACGCGACCAGGTGCTGGCCGCCGCCGAGATCGTGCTCGGCGGCTTTCCGTTTCCGCTGGATCTTCGCGCTCGCGCGCCACGCCTGCGCTGGTTCCATCAGCTTCCGGCCGGGGCGAGCAACCTGCTACGCGGAGATCTCTGGGACAGCGATGTCGTCGTCACGACGTCGCGCGGCTTTGGCAATACCCGCCCGATGGCCGAGTATGCCCTGGCCGGCCTCCTCTACTTCGCCAGGGGCTTGCATCATGCCTCCCGCGATCGGCAGCGGCATCGCTTCGACCATCGCACCTACGGTCCTCTGCTGCTGCAGGGTAAGACCGTGTGCATCGTGGGTGCCGGCGGCATCGGCCAGGAGGTGGGCACCTTGTGCGCGAGCGCCGGCATGCGGGTGATCGGCACGCGACGCCGGGTCGCGCTCGATACGGCACTGCCCGCGGGATTCAGCCGTCTAGAACCCCCCGAGCGTCTGCCTGCTCTGCTCGCGGAGAGTGACGCGGTCGTGGTCTGCTGTCAGTGGACGCCCGAGACGACCAAGCTGATCGGGCGGGAAGCCTTCGCCGCCATGAAGCCGGGCGCCATCCTCGTGAACGTCGCGCGGGGTGAAATCATCGACGAAGAGGCGTTGATCGCCGCTCTCACGGCGGGACAGCTGCGGGGCGTGGCCCTCGATGTCTACGTCGGTGAATTCGAGCACGAACCCGATCGGCGCCTCTGGGACGACGAGCGTGTCCTCATCACCCCGCACATCTCCGGCGGCACCGACACGCGTCAGCATCGAGGGATCGATCTCTTCTGCGACAATCTGCGCGCCTATCTGGACGGACGGCCCCTGACCAACGTCGTCGACTGGGCCAACGGCTACTGAAAAGGACGTTCGTCCGCGATCAGTTCTGAAAACCGAAGAGCCGCCAGCCCGCCTCTTCGCGCCGCGCGACCTCGGGCTCGTTCTGCCAGGTGAGCACACTTACCCAGCCCATCAACGGCAGGCGGCCGGTCACTTCACCGCTCGTGTAGACCCACACCACCCCGTCGGTGACCTGCACGTTGTCGATTCTCACCCGCGCCCGAAGAACTTCGTAGAGCGAGAACATGGCGAGGAGCTGCTGGCGTACATCGGCCTTGGTCAACCCGCCGCTGCGGTACTGTTCCGACACGTGCGCGAGTACGCCGGCAAGGTCACGCGCCTCGAAACGCTGCCTCGCCTGGTCGACGACCGGGCGTAGCTCACCGACCAACTCCGGCGGGGCCGCTCGAGCCTCCGGCGCAGCGGGCACTTGTGTGGCCGACATTCCTCCCACGCACAACATGAGGGCGATGAGCCCGATCACCTGAAGCCGCGACGGTGCCATAGGTCCACCATACCGTCATTCCGGCGTGGTATCGCCCGACGATCAGCATCTACGAGTGATCCCTATAGGCAATCACCTGATGGACAGCCAACCGTCCGGTCCTGAACAATCAGGCTCCATGATCCAACGGCACCAGAAGGAGAAAATCCATGATGAAGAGTCTGGCACTCGCGTTGTCTTGCGCGGCGTTGATGACAGGCTGTGCCGTAGCTAACGGGCCCGTGCTCGCCCCGGTCACCTTCAACATGAAAGGACCGGTTTCAGCAGGCCCGGCTGCGACCAGCCCCAAAACGGGAAGAGCGGAAGCCTTCGGGATCGTCCTGTTTGCGACGGGAGACGCAAGCATCTCGGCCGCCGCGAGCAACGGCGGCATCACCCGGATTCATCACGTCGATCACGAGACGATGAGCATCCTGGGGATCTACGCCAAGTACACGACGATCGTCTACGGAGAATAACTGTCCGCCGCCTGCACCGTGACGCTCGATCTGACAGGGGCCGATTTCTTGACAGTCGACGCAGCTGAATCGTGGTGCCACTCGCCCGCGGCGCAGAAATCGACAGGGTCGATTCCTGGCACCCCGTTCGCTTCGCCTCACGCCGTGCCACGGTCGGCCGAATCCGGCCCGACGGTGCGGACGCGTTCTCAGCGTAGGGAGGGTGCGCGATGGAACGACGCGCGTTCTTGAAGGCTGCGGCGAAGCTGGCCGGTCCAGGCTTCGCCATGCTCACACTCCATCCGTCAGACTCCGCGGGGGCGGATGGATCCGACGGTGGCCTGCGCGACAAGTTGGGCCCGCGTTTCCGCCAACGTCCGGGACCGAGACCTATACGGCCGTCCCTAGCCGCGAGGACATGGGTGCACCACTGGAACGCGATCGCCGTCGACGCCAGTGGGATCGACCACACACCGGTAGCGCCCGGCGAGCAACGGGTCTTCGGCGAGAACCTCGGGCCCGGGCGCTCGAGCCGCGCGATGGCGATCGTTCACATCGCGATCTTCGATGCGGTGAACGCGATCGTCGGCGGTCATCAGAGCTACACCGGTTTGGCCCCCGCGCGTGACGGTACCTCCATGAGGGCCGCCATCGCCCAGGCCGCGCACGATACGTTGGTCGAGCTCTTTCCCTCACAGCGCGCGAGCCTGGACGAGCAGCTCGACGAGGACCTCAGCCGAATCCCCGAGCGCAGCGACCGGGCCAAGGGGATCGTCCTGGGGCAGCGGGCGGCCGCGGCCATTCTGGCTCAGCGCGCCGGCGATGGCTCGCAGCATGCGGAGCCCCGCGTCGGTGTGGACTTCATCACGGGCGATCGACCGGGGCAGTGGCGTCAGGATCCGATCAGCCGGATCCCACTCGCACTGGGCGCGCGCTGGGGCGAGGTCAGACCCTTCGTGCTGGCATCGGCAGATCAGTTCAGGGTTCCGGCACCGCCCGGGTTGGGAACCGAGGAATACGCGGTCGCCTTCGACGAAGCCAAGCGCCTGGGTGGGGACGGCGTCGCGACCGCGACGGAGCGCACGCCGGAACAGACCGAGACCGGTATCTACTGGGCCTACGATGGCACGCCGAGCCTCTGTGCGCCGCCGCGGCTCTACAACCAGATCACCGTGCACATCGCCGACCAGATGCGCTCCGACCTCGTCGAGCTGGCGCGGCTGCTCGCGCTGGTGAACGTGGCGATGGCCGACGCCGGTATCGCGATCTGGGAGGCGAAATACCACTATGGATTCTGGCGGCCGATCACCGGCATCCGCGAGTCCGACCAGGGCAGTGGCCCCACCGGTCGGGGCGACGGCAATGCGGCCACCCTGGGAGATCCGACGTTCATGCCGCTCGGCGCGCCGGCCAGCAATCTCGACGGACCCAACTTCACGCCGCCGTTTCCGGCCTATCCGTCCGGCCACGCCGGATTCGGAGGCGCCCTCTTCCAGACATTGCGCCGGTTCTACCGGACCGACCGCATCGCGTTCACCTTCGTGTCGGACGAGCTCAACGGTGTGACCGAGGACAACCAGGGCGCGGTGCGGCCGCTCATTCCCCGCAGCTTCTCGTCGCTGTCCGAAGCCGAAGAAGAGAACGGCCAGAGCCGGATCTATCTCGGCATCCACTGGGCGTTCGACAAGACAGACGGCATCGCCCTGGGCCGACGCGTGGCGGACGAAGTATTCCAGCACGCCTTCCAGTCGCTGCGCCGGAGCCCGACTCGCTGAACCGATCCGCACGACGGCTCGGGTTGGTCAACGTTTTACGACCGGTCCTTGCAGGCAAACACCTGATAGACGTCTCATCCTGCGATCTGAAGAATCGAGGTTCAATGGACGCGTGTCGACCTGCGATGCGAGCCGCTATGCGCCCGTCTGAGGTGAACGACCGGCCGAGGGGAAACGTCATGCCAGAGATCGTCTCACCCGCCGTTCCGCGCACCGCGAGACCGACGCTCGCGGCGGACATCATCATCGCCAATGCTCCGGACCCGGTGTTCGTCTGCGATCTGGAAGGCAAGATCCTCGAGGCGAACGACGCCGTCTCCCGCCTGCTTGGTCTGCGCCGCGACGAGGTTCTCGAGCAGTCCATCTCCCGGTTCCTCGGTCAGGACGAGGCGCGGGAGTTCGTGGTGGCCCTCCGCGAGGTCGTAGAGCGAGATGTCACCCGCAACGTCCGGCTCCAGCCGCGTAGCGCGTCGGGCGAGATGATTCCGACGACGCTCAACGCGTCGGCCCTGCGAGACACGGATGGCAGCATCATCGGCGCGATCGGCATCCTGCGCGACATGCGAGAGCTCGACCAGGCCCGCGCCTACGCCGAGAGCCTCATCAAGAACGCCCCGGACCCGGTGTTTGTGTCGGATCTCGAGGGCAAGATCCACCAGGCCAACGACGCCGTGTTCTCGCTCCTCGGCTTCCGGCCGGACGAGCTGATCGAGCAATCGCTGTCCCGCATCATCTCGCCGGAGGAAACGTGGGAGTTCATGGTCGCGCTCCGCGAGGTCGTGGACTGTGGGGTGACGCGTAACGCCCGGCTCCATCCGCGCAGCGCATCAGGTGACGTGATCCCGACCACACTGAACGCCTCGGCGTTGAGAGACACGGACGGTAAGGTGATCGGCGCCATCGGCATCCTGCGCGACATGCGAGAGCTCGACAAAGCGCGCGCCTATGCCGAGAGCCTTATCAAGAACGCGCCGGATCCCGTCTTCGTGTCCGATCTCGAAGGGAAGATTCTGCAAGCCAATGACGCCGTATCCCACCTGTTCGGCTTCCGGCAGGACGAAGTCGTCGAGCAGTCCGTGTCCAGGTTTCTCGCGGCCGACGAGACGCGGGAGTTCGTCGCTGCCCTCAGGGAAGTGGTCGAGCACGGCGTGAGCCGAAACGTGCCGCTCCACCCGCGGAGCGCGTCCGGAGAGGTCATCTCGACGACCTTGAATGCGTCGGCGCTGCGGGACGCCGAGGGCAACGTCATTGGAGCGATCGGTATCCTCCGCGACATGCGGGCCTATGAACAGGTGCTCCATGACCTCGAGGAGTCGCGGCGCGAGCTCCGTGACGCCGACCAGGCCAAGGACCGGTTCCTGGCCATCGTCTCGCACGAGCTGCGCACCCCGCTGACCGCCATGCTCGGCTGGGTGCGGCTTCTCACCACCGGCATGCTCGACGAGGCCACATCCGCTCGCGCGCTCCCCGTGATCGAGCGAAACACGAAGCTCCTGGCGCAGCTCATCGACGACCTCCTGGACGTGTCCGGGATCGTGGCCGGCAAGCTGCGCCTCGAGGTCGGTCCGGTCGACCTGGTCGCCGTCATCGAGTCGGCCATCGAGTCCGTCCAGGCTCTCGCGGACGCGAAGAGCATCGGCCTCAAAGCCGTGCTCGATCCATCGGCCGGGTTGATCGCGGGCGACCCCGGCCGCCTCCAGCAGGTGGTGTGGAACCTCCTGGCGAATGCGATCAAGTTCACTCCCAGCCGCGGACGCATCGACCTCCGTCTAGAACGGGCCGGCGCGCACGCACGCCTCACGGTCCGCGACACGGGTCGGGGCATCAGCCCTGAGCTTCTCCCGCACATCTTCGACCGCTTCCGACAGGATGAGCGGACGAGACGGCATGGCGGCCTGGGGCTCGGCCTCGCGATCGTCTGCCATATCGTGAAACTCCACGAAGGCACCGTGCGGGCCGAGAGCGACGGGGAAGACCGAGGAGCCACGCTGGTAGTGGAGCTCCCGCTCCCGGGAGAAGATGTCGCCTCGGCTCAGAAGCCCGCCGCCGCGTATCGGCGACTCGACACCGCGTCTTCCCGTCTGATCAACCTCGCCCGCCGACGGATCCTGGTCGTGGACGACGACGCCGATGCGCGGGACCTCCTTGCGCAGATTCTCGGGCAGGCCGGAGCGGTCGTCACCGTGGCGGCGTCCGCCGACGAAGCACTCGACGTGCTGCGACGCTGGCGGCCGGATGTGCTCGTCAGCGATATCGGGATGCCCGGCGACGACGGATACGTCCTGATCCGTAAGGTCCGGGCGCTTGGCTTCGAAGAGGGCGGCCAGGTCCGCGCCGTCGCGCTGACGGCGTACGCTCGGTCGGAGGACCGAGTCCTCGCGCTCGAGGCGGGCTTTCACACACACATCGCCAAGCCCGTCGACCCTCTTGAGCTGACGGCGCTCATCGCGGGTCTGGCGCCGGAGCGGCGCGACTGAGCCGGCACCGGACATCCATCGAAATATCGGCCCGTCGCGACGGCCCCGGTGACGCCGCTAATCTGGGATCAGCACGCTGATGGCATAGCTGCCGGAGCAGTAGATCCGGTCGCGAGTCACGAGGTCGAGCGTCTTCACGCACACCTTCTCGCAGCGACCGGTTTCATTCTGCGAGCTCGTGTGTCTTGGACCACAGATCCAGCAGCTCGATCTCTTCCGGCGCCACGCCGGCCGCGCGTGCGAGGTGCGCGACGAGATCGCTTCTTCGTATCAAATGGGGATCGGCGTCGGCCGGCAGCGCGACGGAACATCCCAACACTTTGCCCGTGGCTCGTAGCCGAAACGAAACGAGCACCTCGCCACCCTCACTCATCGCGCGCTCCCTCGCTGAAATGGCCGGGATCGACCTCGGCAGCGTAGCAGACGGGGGAGGCGAGCGCGCCGGGCTCGCCGGCGAGCGGTTCGCCGAGAAACACCAAGCCTTCCGGATCTCGCCGGTAGGTTCCGCGCTCGGTCACAATCCAGTCCATCGGGATATCCCAGGTTTGAGGCCTGATGGTCTTGATCTTGGCCAGCTCGTAGCTGACGCCGATCACGACGGGCTTTCTCGCCAGGCTCGCGAGGGTGCGGTCGAAGAAGCCGCCCCCGTAGCCGAGACGGTAGCCGGCTTCGTCCCACCCGATCATGGGCACCAGCGCGGCGGTCGGAACGACGGCATCCGAGCCGATCGGATAGGGAATGCCGAGCGGGCCGGAGGCAACAGTCACACCGGGATGCCATTCGCGGAAGACGAGCGGCTGCCGGGGCGCGACGACGACCGGTAGGGCGGTCACCGCGCCGCGCTCCCGTAGCCGCTGTGCGAGGCGTCGCGCGTCGTATTCGCCCCGGATTGGCCAGCAGAAGGCGAGCCTGGCGGCCGCGAGGCCGGGAAACGAGCGCCAGAGGTGGGCGTCGATGCGTTGGCGGAAGAGCGCGAGCGTCGCCGCGTCGAGATTCTCACGCACGGCGATCAGCCGCTCGCGCTCGGCCTTCCTCCAGGATTTCAGCTCGTCCGCGATCATGCCGCTTTGAGAGACTCCGCCAGCCGCTCGCAGGCCTCGATGTTGGTGATGTGGCGCGTCTTCATCTCTGCGAGAAACGCGCCGACCGACGCCGGGAGAGTCTCGCCGAGAAGACTGTCCAGTCGTTTGACGACCCACCCTTGTCCCCGGTTCAAAAACCGAAGGCGGGCGGCGAGGGTCGGCTCACGCATCACCTTGTCCGCGAAGTC
>WNFK01214437.1_pt1 | contig 13335 bp, 10 predicted proteins | sample 5400281 | NCBI WGS metagenome assembly WNFK01 (sample SAMN13153350, study PRJNA577476) | soil metagenome | isolation source: 20 cm soil on Douglas fir-dominated hillslope | place: USA:California | collected 2013-09-17
GAAGGGCAGGACGGACCTGATGATGGCCGGCAACTTCGATGCGGTGAAGCCGGAGCTCGGGAAAATGAGCGCGGGCTACGGCGTCTATCTGCGCGGCGACGGGAGGGGGCACTTCACGCCGGTGCTGACACGCGAAAGCGGCTTTCTCGTACCCGGGCAGGCGCGCGACATCCAGCGCGTGCGCACCAGGAATGGCACCATCTACATTGTGTCACGCAACAATGATCGGCCGCTCATTTTCGCAAAAAACTCGGCCCCCGCGAGCGCACGGGCCGAGTTGAAAGCGCCAGCCGATCGGCCGGGTCACTAATTCGAATTCGAATGCTTCGTCTTGACGATGATGACGCCGTTCGCGCCGCGCAGGCCGTAGAAAGCCAGATCGGCCGCGTCCTTCAGTACTTCGATCGACGCGATATCGTTCGGGTTGATTCCCACCAGGCTACCGCCTGAACCGGCCTGGATCGGGAGCCCATCGATAATGAACAACGGCTCGGTACTGCCATTGATCGTCGTTGCGCCCCGAATGCGCACGCTGAGCCAGCCGTCGGGTGTCCGGGTAATGGTCACCCCTGGAACGCGCGACTGGAGAAGCCGCTCGATCGGCTCGTTGGGATTCTTGTCCATGTCTTCGCTGGTGACCGTCGTGCCGGTCAGGGGACGCGTGGGCGAAGGGTCCGGCATGTCGTTGACGGGCGGCTTTACGGAGCCGCAGCCAAGAGTAAGGCCGACGAGCAGAACGCCGGACAGAACTAGGTGCGGTGCTGGTGACACCATATGAAAGTGGCTCAAGGCCTGTTGGTGACTATGCATAAATGGTTGCATTAGCTGTGCCCCGCAAGATGCAAAACTGATCTCGACACTCTCGAGCGGTACCGTACTTTGGGCCTACGTGGTTTGGAGGCGGAATTGTTACACCAACTGACTTCTGCAAACGGAGATGAAATGAAGATGTACGCGCCGAGCCGGACCCGCGGAATGGCATTCACCGCCCTCCTGGTGGCGCTCACCGCCGCCACCGCGATCGCCCAGGACACCATCAGCGTCGCCTCCCCCGATGGACGCAACAAGGTCGGGGTCGCAACGTACCAGGGGAGGCTCTACTACATCCTGAGCCGCGACGGGCGCTCGATCATGCTGCCCTCCATGCTTGGCTTCGAGTTCAAGGGCGCGCCGGCGATCCGCGACAGCCTCCGCATTACCGGTCAGGCGCGGCAGAGTCACGATGAGACCTGGACCCAGCCTTGGGGGGAGGTCGCGCGGGTGCGAGACCACCACAACGAGCTGCGCGTGTCAGTCGTCGAGACGACCGCTCCGGGACGCAAGTTCGATTTCGTGGTCCGGGCATTCAACGATGGCGTCGGATTCCGATACGAGGTTCCGGCCCAGCCCGCCCTCACGGATTTTGTCATCTCCGAAGAGCTCACCCAGTTCAACCTCGACGACGACGCGAAAGCCTGGTGGATTCCGTCCAATCGGCCGAGACTCGATCGCTCGGAGATGCTGTACTCGTCGTCGCCCGTCAGCGTCATCGACAGCATTCAGACGCCCCTCACCATGCAGACGCGCGACGGCAAGACGTTCATGGTGATCCACGAAGCAAATCTCGTGGATTATGCGCGGATGAATCTGGCAGGACCGCGAATGGACAGCCGGACGCTGCGCGTCGCGCTCGCTCCGTGGCAGAACGGCGACAAGGTCCGCGGCCACACCCCATTCATGACGCCGTGGCGCACCATTCAGCTGGCCGATCGGGCGCCCGATCTGTCGCCGTCAGTGCTCGGCCTCAACCTCAATCCGCCCAGCGTCGTCGCCGATGTGAGCTGGATCAAGCCGATGAAGTACGTCGGGATCTGGTGGGGGATGCACATCAACACGATGACGTGGAGCTCCGGGCCCAAGCACGGCGCTACCACTGAGAACACCAAGCGCTATATCGATTTCGCCGCCGCTAATGGACTCGGCGGTGTGCTGGTCGAAGGCTGGAACACGGGCTGGGACGGCGATTGGATCAAGAACGCGAACGCGTTCTCGTTCACCCAGGCGTATCCCGATTACGACCTTCCGGGGTTGGCCAGGTACGCGCAGTCGAAGGGCGTCAAGCTGATCGTGCACAACGAGACGTCGGGTGGGATCGTCAACTACGAACGGCAGATGGAGGCCGCCTTTGCGCTCTACCATTCGCTCGGCCTGGACGCGATCAAATCCGGCTACGTGACCGACACGACACCGGAAGGAAACTCACACCATTCGCAGTTCATGGTGCGCCACTATCGGAAGGTGATCGAGACGGCAGCCAAGTACCACATCATGATGGATGTACACGAGCCGATCCACGACACCGGCGAGCGGCGAACCTATCCCAACATGATGAGCCGCGAAGGCGCGCGCGGTCAGGAGTACAACGCGTGGAGCGGCGAAGGCGGCAATCCGCCCGAGCACGAGACGAACCTGTATTTTACGCGAATGCTGGCCGGTCCAATGGACTTCACGCCGGGAATCTTCGATTTATTGATCGAGCGCGGCACGGGGCGTCCGCGCCGCCCGGATGAACCGCACCCGCGAACGACGCTGGCGAAGCAGCTCGCGTTGTACATCGTTCTTTACTCGCCCGTCCAGATGGCCGCGGATCTCCCTGAGAACTACGTGGGCAAGCCCGCTTTCCAATTCATCCGCGACGTGGCTGTCGATTGGGAGACGAGCAAGACGATCGACGGCAGGATCGGCGATTACGTGATCGTCGCTCGCAAGGCCAGGAACAGCCAGGACTGGTTCCTCGGCGCCATCACCGACGAAGAAGCGCGCACGTTCACGGTGCCGCTCGATTTTCTCACACCGGGCAAGAAGTACGTGGCTGAGATATACGCGGATGGCGCGGGGGCGAACTGGTACAGCAATCCGCTTCCTGTGGCGATATCCAAGCGCAGCGTGGACTCGAATACCCGGTTGAGTGTGGTGCTGGCGCCGGGTGGGGGGCAGGCAGTCCGAATCATTCCGGCGAAGTAGCTTGGGTTAACTGCAACTGAAAAGTACCGGCTGCCCGCTGATGGCTGCCCGCATTCCGCCACCCGCGAGGGCGTCGAAAGGCTGCGTAGCGGGCGGGCAGCGTGCAGCGGGTCGCAATCCGCGGGCAGCCGGTACTTTTCAGTTAGTTGTTCTTTTTTGCGCACTCGCGCTAACAGGTTGCGAACGGCCCGCGCCTCCCTCGCCGCGATTATTCGAGCTCCTCCCACCCAACTCCACCGGCATCACCTTCGCCAACAACCTGCCGGAGAAGCCGGACTTCAACATCCTCAACTACCTCTACTACTACAACGGCGGCGGTGTTGCGGTCGGCGACATCGATGGCGATGGGCTCCAGGATCTTTACTTCACCGCCAACCTTGGACCGAACAAGCTGTATCGGAACAAGGGCAACTATCAGTTCGAGGACATCACCGACAAGGCAGGCGTCGCAGACTCGGTCGGCTGGAAGGCCGGCGTCACGATGGCGGACGTCAACGGCGACGGGCGGGTCGACATCTACGTCTCGGGCATCGAGTACCTCACGATGCATGGGCGCAACGTGCTGTACATCAACAACGGCAACGGCACCTTCACCGATCGTACCAGGGAGTACGGTCTCGAGCACTCAGGCTATTCGACCCAGGCCGTCTTCTTCGACTACGACGGCGATGGCGATCTCGACATGTACCTGCTCGACAACAGCACCCACACCCAGCGGGCGATCGAGTCCCAGGCTCAGCGCGGCGCGAATACCGCTCGCACGGGCGACCACCTCTTCCGAAACGATGGCAATCACTTCACCGACGTGACAGAGGCCGCCGGGATTCGCGATGGAGTCGACGGCTATGGTCTGGGCGTTGTCGCGAGTGACCTGAACGGCGACGGGTGCCCGGATTTGTACGTCGCCAACGATTTTCAGGGCGACGACTACCTGTGGATGAACAACTGCGACGGAACGTTCTCGGACGCGCTCGCGAAAGCCATCGGCCACACGAGCCGTTTCTCCATGGGCGTCGACGCGGCCGACTTCAACAACGACGGACAGCCGGACATCATCTCGCTCGACATGCTCCCCGAGCGCGAAGACATCCTCAAAACCTCAGCCGGCGCCGAGACGTTCGATCTTTACAACAGGCGCCTCGAAGCGGGCTATCACCCGCAGTTCGCGCACAACGCGCTCCAGCTGAATCGCGGCAAGGGCAAGTTCAGCGAGATCGGCTACCTGGCGGGCGTGTCGGCTACCGATTGGAGCTGGTCGGCGCTCTTCGCCGATCTCGACAACGATGGCAAAAAGGATCTGTTCATTACCAACGGCATTTATCGCCGCCCCAACGACATGGATTACATCACCTACGTCGGGAATGAGGCGGTGCAGGCCGCGCTGGCTCAGGGCGTCAACGAAAAGAACGTCAGCCTGCTGCAGAAGATGCCGCAGGTTGCGCTGCCCAACTACGCGTACCGCAACGACGGCAACCTCACATTCACGAACATGGCCGAGGCCTGGGGATTGGCCCAACCGGGTTTCTCGAACGGCGCGGCATACGTCGATCTGAACAACACCGGCGTGATGGATCTGGTGGTGAACAACATCAACGCGCCGGCATCGATTTACCGGAACGACGCGCGGCGCGTGAACGGCAACTCCTGGCTCACTGTCGTACTCCGCGGGTCGGGATCCAACACCGCCGGGATCGGCGCCAAGGTAATCGTCAAGGATGGTGGATCCACGCAGCTCCTCGAGCAGGAACCCACCCGCGGATTCCTTTCGTCGGTCGAGCCACGCCTCCACTTCGGGCTCGGTCAGTCTAAGAAGATCGACTCGCTGATCGTGATCTGGCCCGATCGGCGATTTCAGATTCTTACCAACGTGTCTGTAAACCGCGCACTAGTCCTCTCCCAATCGGACGCGAGCGGGAAGTACGCTTACCCGCCCCCTCCTGGCTCGCCGTCGCGCGCGGCTGCCGCTACGGCGCCGGTCGGATTCTTCGCCGACGTTTCCGCCAAGCTCGGTGTCAACTTCAAGCACGAGGAGAACACGTTCTTCGATTACAATCGGGAGCCGCTGATGCCGCACCTGCTCTCGACCGAGGGGCCCGCGCTCGCCGTCGCGGATGTAAACGCAACGGGATTTTCACGACCAGCGCCCAACCCGCGCTATCTGCAGACAGCGCTGCCGAGGACGTCGACGCGGCCTTCTTTGATGCGAATGGAGATGGACATCCCGATCTCTTCGTCGTGAGCGGGGGCAACGAGTTCTGGGGAAACGCTGAGGAGCTGCGCGATCGCCTCTATATCAACGATGGACACGGGAGGTTCGGTCGAGCGGCAAACGCGCTGCCGGATTTCTTCGAGAACGGATCGTCGGTGGCGGTCGGTGACTTCAACGGTGATGGGCACCCTGACCTTTTCGTGGGAAGCAGGGTGGTGTCGCGAAGTTACGGGCTCATACCGAAGAGTCACCTGCTTCAGAACGACGGCGCCGGACGCTTCATCGATGTGACGCTCGAGAAGGCACCGGCGTTGTCGGAGGCGGGAATGGTTTCTTCGGCTGACTGGATCGATTACGACCACGACGGGAAGCTCGATCTGGTCGTCGTCGGGGAGTGGATGCCCGTACGTGTCTTTCATCAGGAGAACGGCAAGCTCGTCGATCGCACGAGGGAAGCCGGGTTGTGGGACACGAATGGCTGGTGGAACTCGGTCCAGTCGGTAGATCTGCGCGGCAACGGGCGGCCGGATCTGGTCCTTGGGAATCTTGGTCTCAACTCGTTCATGCGCGCGTCGCGGAAGGAACCCGCCCAACTCTACATCAACGACTTCTCGCACAGTGGCAGCGGAAACATAGAGCAGATCCTCACGTTCTACAGGAATGGAGTGAGCTACCCTGTGGCCGGACGCGACGAGCTGCTCGCCAAGATTCCGTCGCTTCGCGCCAAGTACCCGTCGTACTCCTCGTTTGGCGCGAGCCGCGTCGAGGACATCTTCCCCGCGGCGGACCTGAAATCAGCGCAGGTTCGCGAAGCCTACACTTTCGCCAGCGCCATCGCGCGCAACAACGGCAACGGTGCATTCACGCTCGAGCCGATGCCGATGGAGGCCCAGATCTCACCCATCTATGCTTCGCTGGCCGGAGATTTTGATGGCGATGGACGGACGGACCTGCTGGTGGCTGGGAACTTCTATGGCGCGCCACCGGTGTTCGGACGTTACGATGCCAGTTACGGACTGATGATGCGAGGGACTGCCGACGGACGGCTCACGCCGGTTGACATGGAAGAGAGCAACCTTGCAATCGAGGGTCAGGTGCGCGACATGAAGGCGCTGCGCGGGCCGAAGGGGGAGAGACTGATCGCCGTCGCGCGGAACAACGACAAGCTGGAGATCCTGCGCGTCAATCTGCCCCGTCGCTAAGCGAACTTCAGCTTCGCAATCGCGAGTGAGCCGTTGAGTACGACCATCCCGACGTTGGTGAGAATGACCGGCCACGATCCGATGATCACGCCGTAGATGACCCACAGAGTGCTGGCGGTCACGAGAAGCGTGAACATCCCGAGGTGGAGGTCGCGGACCTGGTGGGTGCGCCAGGTCCGGATGACTTGCGGGAGAAACGAGGCGACGGTGAGAAAGCCGGCGAAATAGCCGAAGTACTCAATCATAGGCGGAGTGGTGGTGTCCCAGAGAATTTGAACTACAACTGAACAGGATGTGAGGTGTCAGAAGCAGAGGTGCGAGGCATCAGGTTCACAACGTCAGGACGTTACGGACCCGGTTCGTAGCAAAAGCCACTGCCTTTGCCATCATGCCACATAGGGACGTCCCGACGTTTGCACCTGATGCCTGGCAACTACGCCGCTCTGACACCTCGCACCCCGTTCAGTTGCAGTTGCTGTTCTGATTACGCTGCGTCCGCCGTTCCCGAAAGTCCCGACCCATCCCGGATGGTGAGCCAGTCCGTCCGAACGCGATCCCATTCCTGAATGAGCAGCCCCTGCTCCTCGAACACCAGTCGGATCTGGCTCGGATCGTATCCGCAGATCTCTTCCAGAATCGGAATCAGTACGCTGAGCGCGTCGTCGCTGATCACGGTGCGTCGCGCGATCTGCGCGATGTGGCGCGCTTCCGACGCCGCGATGGTCAGACCTTCGCCGCGATTGACATGGAGCATCACATGAATGTCCGAGCTTCCATCGCCGACGTACACGATGCGATCGCTGGGCACGCCGAGGCGGAGCCGGAGCGAGTCGACAGCAGCGACCTTGCCGTATCCTGCCGGCACCTGGATGATCGATTCCACCTGCCCGGTTTCAGCGCTGAATTCGAAATGCGCTCCGATGATGTGGTCGGGCGGCACGAGTCCCTGGAGCGCCGAGTGGACGACGAGCCATGGTGCGGCTGACACGACGTAGAAGTCGAACCTGAAGCCTTCGATGCCGTCCTTCAGGAATTCGGCTAGCAGCGCGATGTTTTTCTTAAGGCGAATCTGGCGACCAACTTCAACGAGGTCTTCTTCCCGAACGCGGCGGAAATCCGGATCGTGCCGCAGCAGATAGGTGAGCTCCGCGCCCGACTGCACCAGGTTGAGACGCGAAAGGTTGGCGACCTTTTCCTGAAAATCCGGAATGCCCAGCATCTCAGCCAGGACGAGCCCTGAGTCGTTGAAGCTCAGGGTCTGATCGAAATCGCTCACCAACAGGTAATACTTCTTCCTCATCAATCCTCCATTCGTGGTGGGGCGTTTCCGACGGTCGTCAGATTCGCGCTCACCTGTGTTTTATAATGAAAACGCCCCCGCATCGATCCAAGGACGCGGGGGCGAGTTTTGGCATGAAGCAGAGTCTGTTAACCCCGTCGCCTTCGCCCAGCACGCGTCCCGCATCCACCATTATTGGCGGTGCTGGGCTTCGAGTTGGAGCGGTTATTAGCGAAGGAGATCATCATTGTGAAATGAGTTGAACACAACATACAGACGTACTTTGTCCTGGTACGCAACCTAATTAGACCGTAACAGGAGTGTCAACTTATTGGGCGTCACGCCCTTGTCACGACGCTCAAGGGCAGATCGGTCGCCTCTGGCGGCCGATTCCGGGCCGCGACCAACACATATGTGGCGTCAGTCGTCGTCGTGATCCTCATGCGCTTTCACCTTGACTATGGTACGCATCCACGGATGGATGCAGCACTGGAAGCGGTGATTGCCGACACTGAGGCCGGACACCCGGGTGCTACCGCCCGCAGGGATGTTCGTCGACGCGGGGCACTCGGGAGCGACCGTCAATCCCTGATTAAGCGGAGGTACTTTGCCGCCACCGAACTGTGCCACCTCGGTAAAGGTGTGCGCCCGGCCGCCCTCATTTCGGATCTCAATGGTCTTGTCCGTCCTGGCCTTGAGGTAAGTCGGATCCATGCGCCACGCCATGTGCCCGATGACTGACAGGGCGAGCGGAGAGTTCAATTCGGCGTTGAACTCGGCCAACGTCACATCTCCCCGCCTTTGCAAGCACCCTCCGGTGGGAGCCCACGCCGCCTGGTCGCGCGGATCGCAGTCGTCTCGCATAGCGATTACTCTGTTCCCCTCGCCTCCGTCTCCGCTGTCGTCATCCGAGCGGTCGGCGGCAGTCCCGGCATCGGCACTGGAGCCGGGACCGACTATCTGGTTTCTCGTTGAGTCCTTTCCGCACGCCGTCATGAATGCCAGAGCCAATGCGGCCGAGCATCCGGTCAGCAGCCGGTTCATGCTTCCTCCTGGTTTGGGCCAGGCGACTCGACCGCAATGGAGAAACCTCGGGTAAGCAGGGCGGCGAACGTTCGCCCGGAAGAAGGCGCCGTTCGCACGGTTAACGACACCCCGTGCCCGCCAGTTTTAGCTGGTGATGGAATTCCCGTCCGAGCCGAACAGGTGCACGCGCTCGGGCGGCACGCGAACAATGATGGTCTCACCAACTTCAGGTAGTCGGTCGTTGGAGACCGAGGCCATCATGCGGTTGCCGCCACCCTCCACGTCGAAGTGAACGTGGCTCGTGCCTCCGAGCCGTTCTACCAGGAGGACTCGCGCGGTGAGCGCTTCGCCCGGAGGGCCGGCTCTCGCCGACGCATCGCCTGAGTAATCGACGCGCAGGTCTTCGGGGCGTATTCCAAGGGTCAGCGGCTCGGTGGCTTTAGCTCTTCCGGTTTTCTCGCGCCCCACGTTGATGCCCATGCCGTCGGCGATGAAGAAGACCGCGCCGTTGTCCTCTCGCAGTGCGCCCTCCAGGAAGTTCATCGGCGGCGTGCCGATGAAGCCCGCGACGAAGCGGTTGACCGGCGCGCGGTAGAGCTCGATCGGCCGGCCGATCTGCTGGATCCGCCCGTCGGCGAGCACGACAATGCGATCGCCGAGCGTCATCGCCTCCACCTGGTCGTGGGTGACGTAGATGGTGGTGGTGTTGAGCCGGCGCTGGAGCCCGCCAATCTCGATTCGCATCTGCGCCCGAAGTCCGGCGTCGAGGTTGGACAGTGGCTCATCGAACAGAAAAACCTTGGGCTCGCGCACCATCGCGCGCCCCATCGCCACACGCTGGCGCTGGCCCCCTGAGAGCTGCTTGGGCTTCCGATCGAGGAGTGGAGTGAGGCCGAGCATCCCCGCCGCCCAGGTGACGCGCCGGTCGATCTCCGGCGCCGCGATTTTCCTCAACCGGAGTCCGAGCGAGAGGTTCTCTCGCACGGTCATGTGCGGGTAGAGCCCGTAGTCCTGGAACACCATCGCCACATCGCGCTCGCGGGGAGCGAGATGAGTGACGTCGCGCTCGTCGATCCTGATTGTGCCCGAGGTGACTTCCTCGAGTCCAGCGACCATGCGGAGAATCGTCGACTTCCCTGAGCCCGAGCCGCCGACCAGGACCAGCAGCTCGCCATCAGCTACGGTCAGATCGAACGACTCCACGACAGTGGCATCGCCGAATTGCTTGCGGACGTGGTCGAAGGTGACTGACGGCATCTTTGGTTTATGGTCTCCGTTTCATCTGGCCACCGAGACGGAAGGTTCGATTGGGATGAAGCGGATTTTCCGGATTACTCGGATAGATCTGCGTGGCGATTTGGTTCCTCTCGCCTGGGTCGTTTTCTTTTTGTTGTCTCGGAAGAGAGATCCGTTTGGCGAACAGAAGCATCCCGAGCGTAGTTCCCAAAAACCCCCTGCCCTGGTGTTACGTGCTCTCACGCCATGAGGAGCGATCCGAGTAATCCGGAAAATCCGCTTCATCCCAACGAAACTTCCGTCTCGGTGGCCGGCCCGAGAGCCAGTCGATGCACCGTGATCAAGACGTGTCATCCCTTGATCCCCGCGCCCGCCATACTCTCGATAAAGTTTCGTTGCAGAAAAGCGTATGCAACGACAACCGGCACCACCAACACCATGGCAGAGGCGAGCGAAACTCCAACCGACCCAGCCCCACCGCCGAGCGCGAAGACCGTGAGCAGCTGTGGCAAAGTCATGAGGTGCGCCTCGCGCACTACGAGCAGCGGCCACAGCACTTCGTTCCACGAGCCCATGAACGTAAAGATCGCGACGATCGAGAGCACCGGCTTGGATAGCGGCCAGAAAATCGTAAAGAGAATCCTCATCTCGCTCATCCCGTCCATGCGGGCGGCGTCGATGAGCGATTGCGGGATCTGGAGGAAAAACTGTCGCAGCATCAGGATCGCGGTGGCGTTGAACAGGTACGGCGCGATCAGCGCGGTATACGTGTCGATCCAGCCGAGCTGCACGATCAGTGTGTAGAGGGGAATCAGCGTCAGCTGGCCCGGGACGAGCAGCACCGCCAGCGTCGCGGCATTGAGCACAGGGCGCCCGCGAAATGAGAGTCGCGCCATCGCATAAGCCGTTATCGAGCCGAACACCAGAACCGCGAGGGTGATCGTGGTGGCGACCATGGTGCTGTTCAGCAGAGCACGGCCGAATGGCGCGCGCGCCCACATGGTGCGGTAGTTGTCGAGCGTGAAATGGTCCGGTATCAGCGCCAGCGATCCGAACTCCTCGCGCGGCTTGAACGTGCTCGAGGCCATCCATAGGAATGGATAGATGAAGGTGAGGGCCGCGAGACCCAGCGCCGCATACAATCCGATCCGCCGGAGTATCCTCACAGCGCGTCAGCCTGACCGATCACCCGGCGCTGGATGAACACGACGGCGCCAATGATCAGAGCGAGCGCGACGCCAATCGTAGCGGCGTAACCCATCTTCTGGTAGGCAAAGGCGTTGGTGTACAGGTAGAGTACGACCGAGTACGTCCGGCGCAGCGGCCCGCCGCCGGTCATCACGTACGGCTCGATGAAGAGCTGAAAGCCGTTGATCGTCGACAGCGTGACGACGAGTATCGTCTGCGGCAGTAGTGACGGCAGCGTCAGGTATCGGAAACGTTGCCAGGCCGACGCGCCCTCGATCTCGATCGCCTCCTGACAGCTGCGCGGGATGTACTGCAGGCCGGCCAGATAGATGATCACGTAGAAGCCGACGTTCTTCCACGTCACCATCACGGCAATCGCGGGCATGGCAGTATTCGGATCGGTGAGCCACGCCACAGGCGCCAGGCCGATCTTTACGAGCACCTTGTTGATCAGTCCTACATCGGTGGCGTAGAGATTACTCCAGAGGATCGCGACTACGGCGCCGGAGATGACGACGGGGAGGAAGAACGCTGCCCGCCAAAAACCCCGTCCCACCAATTTCCGATTGAGCGCCAGTGCGAGACCGAGCGCTGTCACGATCTGCAACGGCACGTGGATGCTGAGGAAGACGAATGTGTTCGCGACGGCGCGCCAGAACCGGCCGTCGTTGATCAGCAGCCTCACGTTGTCGAAGCCCGCAAAGGATGGGGCAGTGACGAGATCCCAGTGGAGAAAAACGAGCACGAGCGCGAACACGATCGGATACGCCGCGAATGCGAGCAGGAACACGGCATAGGGCGCCGCCATCAACGAACCTGACCGCTGCTCAGCGCGCATTCACGATGTTCCTCGCTTCAGCGGCCGCTCTCGCCAGTGCCTTTCTCACCGGAACTCTGCCATAGATGGCAGACTCCTCATAGGCTTCCGAGATGAGGTCGAACATTTCGACAACGTCAGGATCCACATCGATATCGCGAGTCCGCTCCACATATTTCGCGTACGTCGACAGCGTGGGCCAGCTCCTGAGCGAAACGGCAAAGCGAGGATCCGTGGCAAGTCCGCGGCGGTACGGCAGCTGGCTGGCATCTTCCAGCAGCAGGCGATCGGCGGCGGGGGACGTGATATACGCTACGAAGCGGGCGGCCTCGTCGGGATGCCTGGTCGTCGAGAAGATGGCGATGCTGCGCAGATCGGCGAAGGCGTAATGCTCGCCAGGATCCGACGAATCGGGCGCCGGAATCGGAACGACATCGAAGTTGAGACCCTGAACTTTCAGCTCGTTCAGCTCCTTCAGGAACCAGGGCCCGATGATCTTCATGGCGACCGTTCCATCAATGAAGGGATCGCGCCCAATCGCAAAGTTCGAGTGTGGCAGCCCTCCTTCCGCGAATCCGCGTCGAAAGAGCTCGATTGCTGCCACGGCCGCCTCGTTCTCGAACACAATCTTGCCGTTCACCACCAGCGTTTTGCCACCGGAGCCCGCGAGATACAACGGGTAAAAATCGTAGAATCGCTCGTACCACGTCGTCTTGAGCGTGGCCCACAACCCCCATCGATCGGGCCGACCGTCGCCGTCGGTATCACGTGTCAGGCGTTTGAAGGCAGCGAGTAGCTCGCTGTGAGTACGCGGCGGGCGGACCCCTGCCGCGCGCAGCAGATCGACGTTGTACATCAACATCTCGGGATTCGTCTTCCACGGGAAAGCGTAGATCCCGCTGTCGGGGAGACGAAGCGATGCGAGCATCGCGGGATTCGTGCGCTCTTTAAGGCGGGCAGCCGTCGCGACGCGATTGTCCAGACGCACGACACCATTGGCGCGGACCAGTCGCGCCAGCAGGGCGGAGGAGACGTTGGAGCTGACGTCGGGGGTGGCCTTCGCGACGATAGCGGCAAGCAACACTTCCTCTGATGAACGACCTGCCGGCAATGGCTGTACCTGCACCTGAACGTCCGGGTTCTCGGCGTTCCATTGCTTCGCCAGACGCATCGCGAGGCGGGTTTCGGGCGGATTTGCGGCGGGCCAGTACGTCAGCGTGATCGGCGCGGCTGCCTTTGGCGAGACTATATCAATCCCCAACTTCCCTCGGCGCAGGATGAGACGCGCGCCACCTGGACCCTCGTACTCGCGCTGGTCGGGCACGTTCGCCAGCGAGGTCGAAAGCTCTCCGACGGGCCGATAGTGGAGGTACTC
>WNFK01179806.1_pt1 | contig 13334 bp, 10 predicted proteins | sample 5400281 | NCBI WGS metagenome assembly WNFK01 (sample SAMN13153350, study PRJNA577476) | soil metagenome | isolation source: 20 cm soil on Douglas fir-dominated hillslope | place: USA:California | collected 2013-09-17
GATTCAATCGTTAGGCCCAAGGAGAAGCATATGACTCGCACAACGAACGCAAGGCTCGCCGGCTTCATGTTTCTTTTCTATATCGCGATTGGAATCGCCAGCATGGTCCTGTTTGGTCGGGCGACGAACGCGCAGGGGATTGCCGCAAAGCTCGCGGGTATCGCTGAGCACGCGTCAGACGTGCGCCTCGCCATCGCGCTTTCGCTGCTGACCGGCTTCACCGCTCTGGTGTTGGCTGTAGCACTGTACGGGATCACGCGCGACGAGGACCATGAGCTTGCGGTGTTGGCTCTGTCCTGCCGTGTCGGTGAGGGCGTGCTGAGCGCCATTTATGTCATCGCGACGCTGGGAATGCTGTGGCTCGGGACTGCCTCGGGGACGAGTTCACCGGATGTTGCGGCAGCTCACGCGCTCGGCGCGTTTCTGCTGAAAGTGCAAGTCTGGAACATTACCATCAGCGCAACCTTCTTCTCGGTGGGCAGCACGCTCTTCTCGTACCTCTTGCTGCGCGGCCGGATGATCCCCGTCGCACTGGCATGGCTCGGCGTGCTTGCGTCGATCCTGCTCGTGGTGCTCCTTCCCACGCAGCTCGTCGGATTCTTCACTGGCCCGGTCGGCTGGTTCATGTGGCTACCAATGCTCGTGTTCGAAGTGACACTCGCGATATGGCTGCTCATCAAGGGCGTTGCCATGCCGGCGAGCCGGCGAGCGGTCGTGTCCTAATTTATGTAGGGGCGTCCCTCCGTGGACGCCCCTATAGTTTTGTCAAACTGCGACCCTAATCTTTCCAAATAGCTCCCAGGCCGACTTCCCACAGTCGTTTATTAAGCGAAGGAACATCCTTGTTGAGGATTTCATTCCGTATTTAGTTGCTTCAGCCGATCCAGCGATGGCTGATTCACTCTTGGAACATCACTTTCTGTCTGGTTGATCAGGAACAGATAATTGGCCGTGAACTTATTTGGGAAGTTCTCAACATCGTCGTACGCCTTTGATTTACGCTGCAACATATCCTCGTCCCAGGTTTTCATTTTCTTTAGCAGGGCATCGCCTTCTTTCTTTACGGCACTGAACTTATCCCCGGTCGGTAGTGCACTGAGAAGCGACTCTAACTGTTTCTGTTTTTCGTATAGGCTGTTGATCATGCGGTGCATGGAAGACAATTCGGTTTCCATGCCCAACATGGTCTGATGATATTCCGTGTATGTTGCGGCGTTTGTAGGGTAGAGAGGATTAGCAAGTATCTCAGTTTCGGTTGAGACTGTCTGTTCGCCCATTTTTACGGTCATGCTGTATTTTCCCGGCGGTGCTTTATGTGAGGCGAAACTGCCTTCGATGCGAACCCCGGGCACGCCCGGCATGGTTGAATAACGCATATCCCACACAAATCTGTTCAGCCCTTTAACTTTGGACAAAAGCGGTTCTGGCTTTGGGGCGCCGTCGTATTTCGTATACTTTTCATCAGCCTTTGAAGAAAAGCTGCGAACAGTGTTTCCTGCCGCGTCCTTGATCTCCATCGTAATCTGGTCATCTTTTTTCAACTCGGGCAGCTGGTAGTAGACAACCACTCCGGTTGCGGGATTTACGCCTCTCAATCTGTTAGCTCCGGTAAAATCATCCTCAAACTGATCCATCTCGCTAGATCCATTTACGATGTAAGCATTCTCGGGTCGATAGATAGCGAAGGAAGCGGCGTCCTTTTTATACTGTCGAATGACACCCAAATCATCCAGTATCCAGAACCCTCTCCCCGACGTGGATGCGATCAGATTTCCTTTATGTATGCGCAGATCGGTTATTGGAGTAACGGGCAAGTTCAATTGAAAAGGCGACCAGTCCCTTCCGCCATTCCAGGACAAAAACAGACCGAGTTCGGTACCCGCGAATAAAAGGTCCCTGCGAACGTCATCCTCACGCACTACCCGCGTAAACGCATTAGCAGGTAGTCCATTGTTAATCTTTGTCCAGGTGCTTCCATAATCCGTGGTTTTATATAAACCTGGAGTGTGGTCGTTGAATTTATATCGGGTTGTTGCTATGTAGGCAGTTGCTTTGTCATGCGGGGATACTTCAATGGCATTGATCAAACACTCTGCCAACCCGGGTGGGGTTACGTTTTTCCAGTTAGCGCCACCGTCTCTAGTCAGGTAGACAAGCCCGTCGTCACTGCCTGTCCAGATCACCCCTTTTTCGTGAGGTGACTCGATGACGTAACTCAGCGTGCCATAGTTTTCGGCGCCGACTGCTTCGTTTGTGTATGGCCCACCGGGTTTTCCTTGTTTTTCCTTTTCGTTGCGGGTGAGGTCAGGCGAGACTTCCTTCCACGATCTACCCATATCACTTGTCTTAAGCAAGTATTGAGATCCATGGTAATAAGTGTTGGGTTCGTGTTTGCTCCAAATGATTGGCGCATTCCAGTTAAATCGATACTTAATGTCTTTCGCATCCATACCAAGGTACTGAATGGGCGCGGCCATAATGTTCGTGCCGGCTTGCGCTTTGACATCGAGTACCTCGATCGTTCCCTGATAACTGTCGCCCAATACATATTTGGGATCATCTGGATCAAATGCGAGAAAAGCGCTCTCACCACCGGCAGAAGCTATCCAGCTTGCCGCGGTTATCCCGCCACTACCTAACTCACGGCTGGCAATGGAAACAGATGTATTGTCCTGTTGTCCTCCATAAATGCGATATGGAAATTGATTGTCTACGTTGATGCGATAGAACTGCCCCGTCGGCATGTTGCTTTGCGTGCTCCAGCTTCTTCCATTGTTGAAAGTTATTGCGGAACCGCCATCGTTGGAGATGATAAAGTTGCTGGGGTTATCGGGGTTGATCCAAAGATCATGAAAATCACCGTGTGTGCCGGACAGAGTCTCCCATGTTTTACCGCCATCCGTCGAACGCAGTGCAGATGCGCTCATAACATAAACAGTGTCATCATTCTTTGGGTCAATGAAAAGCTCAATATAATACCAGGCTCGCTGCACAAGCCGGTGGTCATTGGTAATACGGCTCCACTTCTTACCGGCATTATTCGAAACAAATAAACCCCCGGCTTCTTTATCAGAATCGCTTTCGATCAGTGCATATACCTTTTCAGGATTCGAGCGGCTTACCGCAATCGCCATCTTGCCCATTTCTTCCGGCAATCCGTCTTTCATTTTTTCCCACGTGTCCCCGCCGTCGGTGGATTTATACAGACCGCTGCCCGGACCTCCGCTGATCACCTTCCAGGGAAGCCGGCCGTGTTCCCACATCGCTGCATAAAGTATTCGTGGATTATTCATGTCCATTGATAGTTCGGCTGCGCCGGTCTTATCGTCCACAAATAAAACGTTCTTCCAGCTCGCTCCGCCGTCGATGGATTTAAAGACACCTCTTTGCTGTGAGTGGCTGTATAAGGTCCCCTGTGCTGCGACCAGCACTATGTTAGGATCTTTAGGATGGATGACGATCCGTGAGATATGCTGAGTTAATTCCAATCCAATCTTCTTCCATGTCTTTCCAGCATCGGTTGACTTATATACGCCGTCTCCTGGATGGGTCATCACACCACGTACCGCGTGCTCTCCCATACCTACATAGACGACATTAGGATCGTTTTCGGCAACAGCCACAGCACCGACTGAACCGGTCTTGAAATAACCATCTGAGACATTCCGCCAGGTGATTCCCATGTCATCAGTTTTCCAAAGACCGCCACCCGTGGTCCCCATATAGTAGGTCTTGGGATCTCCTACCACTCCGCAGGCATCATTTGAACGTCCGCCACGAAATGGGCCAATGGACCGCCATTTAACTGTTTTGAAAATGCTGTTGTAATCATCCGCAAGCGGGCTTTGGGGAACTTGCGCGGATAGTTGGACCGCAAGGAAGCAAGAAATAAGTATTGATAGAAGGTGTTTTGACATAGGGGAATCCTTCCCAAACAAAATTTGCCGCCGATGATACACGACTAGACCGCTTTTAAGACCGTGATCGTATCTATCATTAGGAAAAATTTTGTACGCCTTGATTGTCAGCGGTTTGGCTGACGCGGGCCCGTCTCAGTATCGGTGCTATTCCTCGATCTTGGGTCGTTGGCGCGAGGCCTTCGGCAAAAAGTCTAATCCCACCCACGGCAGTGGGTGGATGCTTCAGATCCTTTCTACAACAACTCACGTGTACGAAAGCTCTTAAATCCCACCAACGGCAGTTAGTGGATGCTTCAGATCCTTTCTACAACAACTCGACACCCCCACACAAAACATCTTATTCTGCAAATGACTCAAGGTTGTTGCCTCCTGTCCATCGATATCGAGCTAAGGAGACAATAAGCCTGACGGCAAGTCATGCGTCCTTTGATTTGAATCATCACCTCGTATTGTCAACTTGTCAGCGCAAGGGCATGTTCAACTCAAGTCTTGGGAGAGTGTTAAGTGAGTACTGGTTGCGAGTCGCGGCCAAGCACGGCTTTGCGATTGATCAGATAAGCATAGTTCCCGATCATATACATATGATCGTACGGATTGTCCCGAGTGCGAGCATTGAAGAGTGTGCGTTATTGCTGATGAACAATGGCCAGCACGTTGTATGGAAGAAGTATCCACAAGTATTTATTGAGGCTGGAATCAATCAGTTATGGCAGCCCAGTGCATATGCAGGAACGTGTGGCGAGTACACAACGGGTTTGATTCAGAAGTGGCTGAGTTCACCAGAGTAGGTTCAGACGTTTCTTGGGTAGAAAGGACCTGAACCATCCACCAACTGCCGTTGGTGGGATTTAAAGCTTTCGCACCGTGAGTTGTTGTAGAAAGGATCTGAACCATCCACCAACTGCCGTTGGTGGGATTTAAAGTTTTCGTACGCGTGCGTTGTTGTAGAAAGGATCTGCACCATCCACCCACGGCAGTTGGTGGGATTTAAAGCTTTCGTATGCGTGCGTTGTGGTAGAAAGAATCTGAACCATCCACCAACTGCCGTTGGTGGGATTTGGACTTTTTGTGCAGCCGACAGCGCGAAGCGGTCGCAGCTCTTTCAGAGTTGCGAAATAAACGTTATGGACTCTTAACGCCCAGGGTTCAAAGCAACCCTGGGCTGGAATTAGCGAATGCTTTCAGCGTAAATAAAGACTTGCGCGACCTACGATCAACGCCGCGGAGATCCTTTAGGGTCTATGACCGAAGCCTCATGCCTCGGGCGGAGGGTAGAGTCGCTCGAACTCTGGGTCACCGTGAAGCAGTGCGAGATCGGGATCCTGGCGGGTCCACGTCGGATCGCGGTAACCCGACTCCCACGCCTTCCTGATCGCGATCAGCGCGTCGCCAGCATTGTTCATCGCGCAGAAGACGCAGGCGGTGTTGTATAGAATCATCGAATCGTCGGGACGCAGGGCCGTGGCCAAGTCCGCTTCCCGCTTGGCCTCTTCAAACCGGCCCTGTATGGCGTAATCACCACCCAGCAGCACGCGGACGCGCGCGTCCTCGGGCATCTTCTTTAAGTGCTCCTCGTAAATAGCGATCTCGCGATGAAGGTAATTGTTCAGCGCATCTTTCTTTCCGAGCGCCCCGAGTGCGTTATGAATTGGAATGGTCGTGTTGTAGTTCTCGCCGGCGTGCGCCAGCGCCTCTTCCATGATGTCCACGACTTCCTGATATCGTCCCGCGGAGAAAAGCGTGCGGCCCAGCAGGTAGTAACCTCCATCGAGATCGGGATTCCGGCTTAGCGCCGTCCGCAGCTTGTCCGCGGCCTCGTCGTATCGCCCCTTGGCGAAAATCACCCACGCCTCAGCCAATTGAATCTCCGGCGCGTCGTGGCCCGTCGCGCTCGCCTTCTGCGTCGCAGCGATCGCCCGATCGAGCCACTGCTGCTGGCGCTCGAAGTGGTAGTAGTACTGCGCGCAGACATTGGCCAGTCCTGCGTGAGCGAGCGCGAACTCCGGATCGAGAGCGACCGCGTTCTCGTACATCTGAAGCGCAAAAAGCAGATCCTGCCTCCCAACCCGACGGGCATAATTTCTTCCTCGCAGGTATAGATCGTAGGCCTGCATGTTCTCGGTCGGCTTCGCGGAGAGAGCCCGCTGCTCCTGCGGCGAGAGCGTGATCCGCAACGCGGCGGCGATCTTCTGCGCGATCTCGTCCTGCACTTCAAACACGTCTTTCATCTCGCGGTCATATCGTTCCGACCACAGGGGAAAATCTGTGGCGGCGTCGACGAGCTGAGCGTTGATGCGCAGGCGCGCCCCCGCTCGACGCAGACTGCCCACCAGCACGTACGACGCGCCGAGTTCCTTTCCAACCTGTCCGGCCGTCACCGATTTGTCACGGTAAGCCAGCACCATTGCCCGGGAGAAAGTCTTCAGCCCCTTGATCTTTGACAGCTCCGTAGTGATGTCCTCGGTGATGCCGTCCCGTAAGTACTCGTCCTCTTTCATTCCGCTCAGATTCTCGAAATAAAGAACGGCGATGGAGTGGTCCTGAAGCGTTGACGCCGCTCGTCGCACTCCACTCGAATCAGCGGCATGTCGTCCCGAATCGAGATCGCGCTTCAACCTTTTGAGCGCTGTCTTTAGATCAGTAGCGCTCTGATATCGCAGGTCGCGGTCCTTCTCCAGGGCCTGCCCAATGATCCGGCTGAGCTCTGGCGGCAGCGACGTATTGAGGTGATTCACCGGTGCCGGATCTCGATTGAGGATTGCTTCGAACACAACCGCAGATGTATCTCCCTGGAAGGGGAGGATTGCCGTCGCCATCTGATAGAGGACTGTGCCGACGGAAAAGAGATCGGTGCGGGCATCCGTGACCTGTCCCCGCGCCTGCTCGGGCGACATGTACGACACCGTACCCAGGGTAGAGCCTGCTTCGGTCAGGTCCTTGGGCCGCACTGCTGTCGGCAACTCCGAATCAGCCTTGGCACTCATCGCCAGACGATCCATTTTGGCAAGGCCGAAGTCGAGGATCTTTGCCTGACCGCGTGAAGTCACGAAGATGTTTGCGGGTTTCAGATCGCGATGCACGATCCCTTTAGAGTGTGCGGACTCGAGGGCGTCCACGATCTGCACGCCCAGCTTGAGAACTGAATCGATGTCGAGTGGACCGCGTCGAATGCGATCGGCGAGCGACTCGCCGTCCAGCAACTCCATGACGATGAAATGCTCGGACTCAAATTGCTCGATGCCGTGGATCGTGCAGATGTTTGGATGATTAAGTGACGACGCCGCGCGCGCCTCTCGTTGGAAGCGCTGAAGCAGACTCTCGTCGCCAGCCATCGCCGGTGTCAGGAATTTCAACGCGACATGGCGGCCCAGGTTCGTGTCTTCAGCTTCATACACGACTCCCATCCCACCCTCGCCGAGCTGCGACGTAATGTGATAGTGCGAGATGGTCCTGCCGAGCATGCGGGTGGCCTCCGGAATAACGATGATGAAATCTGATGGGTGGCCATATTAGTACAGCCGGGCGTCGCACACAAAACTTTGGCTGAATCATTTCGTTGCTAAGGCTCCCAAGCCTGCCGCGGAAGCACGATCCGACCTCTTGAACGTGCTGAACTTACACTAAAGTATTATTTTCGCCTGAACCCGAGAAATCATTCGAAAGTATGACGACACAACGGACGCCTGTCAGGTACTTTCCCGGGCCGATAGCCAAACATTTCTTTGCGACAGGAGAGCTACTGCAATGAAAAAGACTGTATTGACCTTCGGACTAATCGGGGGAGCCATCATGGCAGCGATGATGTTTGCCACGATGCGCTTCGTGGACAAGATCGGTATTAACAAAGGCGAAATCATTGGCTATACGACGATGATCGTCGCATTTATGCTGGTGTTCTTTGGCATTCGCTCGTATCGCGAAAATGTGAAAGGCGGCCACATAACATTTGGTCGCGCCTTCGCGGTGGGAACTCTAATCACGGTGGTTGCCTGCATTTGCTATGTCGTTGCCTGGGAGATCATCTACTTCAACTTTATGCCGGAATTTGCTGACAAATACGCTAGCTACATGATTGAGAAAGCGAGGGCCTCTGGCGCCAGCCAGCAGGTAATCGATGCAAAGTTGCAGCAGATGAAGAGTTTCAAGGCAATGTATGACAATCCGTTCATCAACGCCGGGATAACTTTCTTTGAGCCGTTTCCCATTGGCTTGATCGTTACTCTGATCTCGGCGGCCATTCTAAGGAAGAAGGCAAGTGCCGCCACCAGGGATGATGGTCGGCCAGCTCAGCTGCAGGTCCAGTAAGATAACTAACAGGGAGAGTTGTCTGGCCGAACAATAAACCCTCTCAGAGACCCAATTCAAGTCGAGCAAATTTGCAGGTTGGGGAAGGGGCTTCCCAACCTGCAAATTTGCTCGACTTGAATTGATTGTCCTGCGAAGGGTCGTGATCAGCCCACCTGCGCTTTGGCCAGTTCGTAAGCACCGTTCCACGTGGCTTCGATCTCGGTCTCCGATTTTGCCACCGTCTTGAATGTGCCACCGCCAGTGACGCCACGGTACATACCATCGCCGCCAGTGAATTTAAAAGTGCCCTCGACGGTCATCGTGCCGCCCGCCGAGGAGACTTTGCCCTCGAATGTTCCGAAGTCTCTGCCCCCGTCCGGGTGGACGTTGTTGAAGTAACCGGTTTGCGAGCCCTCGCCGTTGAGCAAGTCGTTAACGCCACAGTATGTAATCTTCGAGTTGTTCCACAACGGATCAGGCGATTTCTGCGTTCCGTTAACCTCGGCGATGCCGAGTAGGTGATTGGATTGGTCATTAAGGGGCAGTCCGAACTGCTGGGTGATTTTTCCCGAAAAAGATCCTGATATGGGAGGCATGATCTCTATCCTCTACTTTCTTTAGGTTGGTTGTCGTGTGAGTTGGGCGCATTTTGTACCTCCTCTACCGCCGCTGTCAATGGCCACCGATCACTCGGACTAACCCGTCTTCTTAATATGGCTTTCCTTACGTACCAGGCGTAAAATAGCCGCCAACGAAAGGACAAACTGAGATGGCCGATCAGAAGCAAACCAACCTTGCTGCTGCGAAGACTCAGGAAATGCCTGCCGTGCGGCCTGACGTCGTTCCGCTTACTCACCAAGATGACAGACAATTTCGCGCGGAGCAGGAACGCATCATGAGGATGATTGCCAATAACGCGCCGCTTAACGAAATCCTCTCGAACCTTGTGTTGATGATCGAGGCGCAGTCGCCAGAGATGATCTGCTCGATACTGCTGCTTAGCGACGACGGCAACCATGTCCGGCATGCAGTGGCGCCGAGTCTTCCGGAGAGTTACGTTAAGGTGATTGATGGCAGTCCGATTGGGCCGAAGCATGGCTCATGCGGGACGGCTATGTTCCGGGGTAAGCCGGTAATCGTCGCCGACATTTCTACCGACCCGCTCTGGGACGAATATCGCAATTTTGGGTGGGCGATCGGTGTGGCCGCTTGCTGGTCCACCCCAATAATGTCGAGCAAAGGTAAAGTGCTTGGTTCGTTTGCTATGTATTACCGCGAACCGCGCACGCCAGACGGCGAAGAAAGGCACCTCACAGAAGTGGCCACGAAGCTTGCCGGCCTGGCGATTGAGCACCTCGCGTAAATTTGCAGGTTGGGAAGGGGGCAGTCGCTAGTTTGAAGGTTCGGTAAATTCAACGCGCCCCCCGCTCAAGTCTCGCAGGCTTCATCATCGAATCAATCTGTCAATGCAGTTGGCGAAACGCCCGAGTGAAAGCGATTAGGGCTGGCATTCAACGTCGAGCGGGGGCGCGTTGAATTTACCGAACCTTTAAACTAGCGATTGCCCCCTTCCCAACCTGCAAATTTACGTGACTTGAACCGCTGGATTCCAAGTCTTGTGCGTGAACTTAACATCATTCAATATCGTAGTGCCCTAAGGAGGTGAAGGCGAATGTATTGTTCTTCTTGCGGCGTGGCTGTCACGCAGGGCTTGAGCTACTGTAATTATTGTGGCGAAAAGTTGAGTGGTGCTAAGAGCGATCTCATTATCAAATCGCCAGAAGTGAGACCTGAAACCCTCATTGGGGCGATGGTATTTGCTTTTGTCTTCGGCCTTGGAGCTATCACCGTTCTCATGGGAGTGATGAAAGCCGTGCTCCACCTCGAGGCCGGACAGATTCTCGCTTTCACAGGCCTGAGCTTTCTCATAATGCTTTCACTCGAAGGTGTGTTCATTCGACTCTTATTGCGTCGCAAGCGTGGCACTGGCGAAGCGGGCGACACCAAGCTAATGAAGGAGCAAGCAACAAGAGAGCTTGACGCAAGCCAGGCGCGAGTGTTGCCAGAACCCCTGCCGAGCGTGACCGAGCACACTACCCGCGCGTTTAACCGGATCTACACCGAGCGAACATCAAAATGAGATTTACCGAACCTTCAACACCATTCATCCGCCGATTACGCAGATTTCACAGATTATTTTTGAGAGGTGGCTGGCTGTCGTTTACTGCCCTCCCTTTGTTTCTTAGTCTGTAAAATCTGCGTAATCAGTGGATGTGTTCTTCACTGCTATTTTGGCTTGAGTGGTGTGATGAAATCTTGATCTTTTGTTCCCTGATGACAAACCGTGCAGGATTGCTGACCACGTTCCTCCAGATCCGAAACCAGTGCATAGGTCAATCCGCGATCGGAACAGGTAATCACTTTCAATCCATGGATCGTGTCATAGTGAAAGAGCAGACCTTTGGCATTAATCTCTTCTCCGCCTGAAGCCCGCGCTATCTGATCAGAAGTAATTACGAGACTGATCGGACGAGTCTTCATTTGGTAAGCAACGTAAGCTGCGTAATCATCTTTGTAGCCGACGAGACGCGCGCCTTCGAGCGCATAGAGTTTTTCCTGGCCTGATGACTCCTGATAATTGGGCAGCTTGACACTGAAATTCACCTTGTTCGTGAACCAATTGGATATCAGTTGCGGTGCCTCCGAAACTATTTCCAAAGGAAGCTGACCACGTGAGTGTCGCAGATGAGTCTCCGCAGCCATCAAGGCAAAGTCGGATGGCGCGTGAACTGAGTCGCTCTTCTGCTGGGCTATCAACCAGACAACAACCGGTAAAAGCAGGATAGTTAAGACGGCTGCCGCGAGAATGCTCCAACCGCTAATCAGTCTCGATCGTTTTGAACTTAACTGCCAAAGACTCCGTTGTACCTGCTGCTTCAGACGGAGCGGCGCCGTTGGAACGACAGGCGGGTTGCTCACTAATTTCTTCACGCGTTCGCGAAGTTCAGGAGAAGCTAGATGAAGCGGTCGCGCCTGGCGAATTGCGTCGAGAAAAACCCGTTCGCTATCAATGAACGATCGACACGAATCGCACTCCTGCAAATGTGATTCGAAGAGTAGTCGCTCGTCGCCCTGTAACTCGTCATCCAGGTATAGAGTCTCTCGAGCACGAATGTCGTCACATATGTTCATCGCTTTTCAGACTGCGCTTGCGGCCTTCGTTCTGTGCCAACCACCTAGCATCGTACGTAGCTTTTCTCTCGCCCGTCCAAGCCTCGACATCACGGTGCCGGCCGGACAGTTGAGCATCGTAGCGATTTCCTGATAACTGAATCCTTCGATGTCTCGCAGCATCACGATCTCCCGGTAGAGTTCGGGCAAACTTTCAATAGCTTCTCTTATCTGATCGCATTCCAACTTTCTCAAATAGATAAGCTGAGGGTTAACGGCAAGATCGTTGGGCTGGCTCGCTGCCCTCTCCTCTTCACTTCCGAGTTCGACAAAACTCGGCCCACGCCTGGCATGGCGTACTTGATTGAGCCAGGCATTGCGCATGATTACGAATAACCAACCCTTCAGATTGCTGTTGTCTACCAGTTGGCCAAAGGCTCGCACGGCGCGCAGATAGGTTTCTTGCACCAGGTCTTCAGCATCCACCTGGTCCCGCGTTAAGGTCAAAGCGTAGCCATAGAGCGCGTCGATGTGTTCAAGCGCCGCCTGGCTGAAGCTTTCGCCGCGATTGTCGGAGTTAGTCATGGCAGGTGCATTTACAAGCAATCCATACTCTATAGAAACACCGCGCGGCGTCAATTTATTCCCTCCGCCAGTAATACGGAGAACCCGGTGGGGCATGAAATTAGCACAGTACCCTCGCCTGGCAGTCAATCTCTCTGATTGGGTGTTTGCTTACGCTTAAATACTGGGCGTTTGGGGCATTTGTAAACCCTAAATTTTCTTTGTCAATGGGAATAAGTGAGGACGAGGGGTGTTGTATCTATTAGGCCAAACATTACTAACCCGAGGGAAGGAACCCGGGCCGGTTTTGGGCGTCCGCAGAATAAACAGGTTCGATCAGATCCGGTCCAGCACCGTGAAGGAAAAGGAACGAATGTTTATGACTAACTTAAAACGAATCAGACTTCTGGTAACGATTGCGCTGACACTAAGTATTGTCGCGGTAGTCCTGGTAGCGAGAGGAACCCGTGCTCAACAACAGTCTTCCTATATGCCAGTTGTGGAAGAGCCGTTCGAAGTGGTTCGGGCGCGCGACAAAGCGGCGAAGGCTCGGGTCATGGCTGATCATTTGAAAATTCTCGAGCAGCGCTACGATCTGGGCCGGCACGTGGACGACTCAATACGTATGACACGTGGTAAGCCGATACCTGTTGGGCCTACCGCCAAACTCAAAAATGGTCTGACCTGGGACCAACTCGGACGGATGTCTCCCGATGAGATTAGAGATAAGGACGCGTTCCCTTACCTGCCTCTGCCGCATGTCAATCATCCCGTGGGCGGAATGGTCTTTCCACAAAGCGAAATCAAACTACTGCCACGCGTCGAACGTTTTGACATGGATTTCGATCTCCCGGATTGGTTTCTGCCCGAATTCCCTCCTGCTATGTTTTTGACGACGCGCAAGGATTTGGGCGACGTTTCCAAAGGACAACTAATCACTGTCAATAACTACTATGACCTGTTCAATGGCATTCTCAATCCAAAACAGCTGGAAGGCTTGCGTTTGCTGGTCACGCAGTTTCCACAGCAACAATTCAACGCTACTGCAGATCGCAAGACTGAACGGCCCGACGGCATGTTAGGCGTGGCGTGTTTCGATTGTCATGTCAACGGTCATACATCCGCGGCATTTCATTTGGTCGGTGACATTCGGCCGCAGGAAAACCGCCGGCGGATCGAAACCACGTCTTTACGTGGCGTTAACATTCAACGCCTGTTCGGATCGCAAAGGGCATTGAAGAGTGTTGAAGACTTTACCGAGTTCGAGCAGCGCGCGGCCTACTTTGACGGCGATCCAGTTATCGCTACCAAGAAAGGCGTGAACATTCTCGAGCGAGGGTCGCAGGTTCACTTTATGGCCGAGTTCCAGGACATTCTGGATTTCCCTCCGGC
>WNFK01202065.1_pt1 | contig 13333 bp, 12 predicted proteins | sample 5400281 | NCBI WGS metagenome assembly WNFK01 (sample SAMN13153350, study PRJNA577476) | soil metagenome | isolation source: 20 cm soil on Douglas fir-dominated hillslope | place: USA:California | collected 2013-09-17
TCAAATGTGATCACATCGGTATAAAAATCATGATCAAGAAAAGTCCGGTTAAGCCTCAATAAGTCCTTGTCGCTACAAAAAATGTAGTTTATATAATCGATAGATCTTCGCTCCTTTTTAAAAATTAACTCAATGAACCGCTTTAATCTCTGAACGTTTTTAAGATTTGGTCTTAAGTCATTTGAAAAGAAGCGAACTTTTGATTTTACTACAGCCATTATTTCAGAATTCGTAAGCAAATGTAATTCAGTGAATTTAGCTTTGTAATCATAAAGACTATGAAACTATCAGATCTTAAACCAGGGCAGGAAGCTATTATCAGTGAATTTGATAACAATGATATTTTCCTGAAACTTATGGAAATGGGATGCGTGCCAGGGGAAAGAATATTCCTTGAACAGGTAGCACCCCTGGGAGACCCTATTTCTGTAAAAATATCTGGTTACTCACTTAGCCTGCGACTTAATGAAGCCGAGCATATAACCGTTACACTAATTAATTGATTATCAAACTATTAAATGAATACTGGACTCTACTTTGGTTCATTTAATCCCATTCATATTGGTCACCTAATTATAGCAAACCATGTTTTAAATGAAACAACCATAGATAAGATATGGTTTATTGTTTCGCCACAAAATCCTTTAAAAGAAAGCAAAACATTATTAAATGAATTTGACAGACTTCATTTAGTTAGACTAGCGGTACAAGAGGATAATCGTATGAAATGTTCAGATATTGAATTCAATCTTCCCAGGCCCTCCTACACATCCAATACATTAGCCTTTCTTTCAGAAAAATATCCTGAACATAAATTCTCCATTATTGTTGGCAGCGATAGCTATCAAAATTTTGACAAATGGAAAAATTTTGAAACAATAGTTGACAATTATCCCATCTATGTTTATAAAAGAGAAGGATACGAGATCAAAAAAATCTTTAATAGAAAGCCAGAAATTCTGGATGCACCAATAATTCAAATTTCTGCATCACAAATAAGGGAATATATAAAATCAGGGAAATCGATCCGATATCTTGTTCCGGAAGTTGTGAGAGAAGAAATTGAATCAAGAAAATTCTATAAACAAAAAGATTAAAAAATATAACCAAGAAGCAAACAGCTGATCACAATAAATGGGGGCGGGATTCTTGTATATTGTAATAATGTAAATGTCCCTGCAATAACAATTGCATTTATCAAACTTCCAAGTCTTACATCCAGCAATGAAATATCTTTCATCAGGTAAAAAGTAGAAGCGATCATTATTCCTACAACAACCGCGTTGATGCCCTCCTGCGAACGATAAACTGCAGCATATTTTTTTAAATTATGCCAAATAGGAAAAAAGAATAAGACCAATAATGCGCTTGGTAAAAAAATCGCGATTGTCCCTATTATACAACCAACCAATTGCATAAACGTTTTTTCTTCAGCTGTTTTCCCATAATCTTTTAATGCCATGCCGCCGGTAAATGAAGCAATTGAAAAAACAGGACCAGGCAGTGCTCTTACTATTCCCATTCCCGTATACATATCATTTTTATCTATTCTTACAACTTCGGGATCTTTTTCTTTTATCGCATCTGGTCGAACACAGAATTGTTCATACATCATCGGCATTAATACCTGGCCGCCACCAAATACAAGGCTACCCATTCGATATGTATTTTCAAAAAGATTAATAGGGGTTCGATTTGGCCAATCATTGTTTTTTGCTCTTTCACTAAAAAATCCAGCAGCAATAAAAATTATCCCAAACAGCCAAAAATTCCACCATTTTATTTTTCTCGGTTTTTGTTCTACCTGTGGTATACGTTTGCGACTCAGGTTAGTTGTTATTCCTCCTAAAGCAATAAGCAATGGGAATATCCACGGTTGTTTAAATAAAAGAAATGTTGCAATAGCGCTAACACCCATTATGATCCAGGTAACTGTATTCTTTATAGAAATATTGAATGCCATAACTGTGGCGTAAACAAGAAAACCAACAGCCATTGGAGGAATGAATTTAAAGATGTCAGCATTTAGTGCTTTTTTATCTATGTAGTGTAGCAGAAAAGAAAGAGCCCCCATTAAAATACTTGCTGGCAAGATCCATATTATTAGAGTCAGAACAGCAAGGATCACACCACCTCTTTTATATCCAATCAGCGTAAGCGTTTGTGTGGAAGATGCACCAGGCAACAGTTGACAGAAGGCCGTATACTCCATCAATTCCTGCTCGGTCACATATGGTCTTCGATGCACAAATGTTTTTAGCATCATTCCAATGTGTGCTTGCGGGCCGCCAAAAGCAGTTACGCTATGAATAAAAACGGCTTTTAAAAATGGAATATGGCGCAGCAGCATAGTTGATTAAAAATAAAAAATAATACCGGGTCATTCAGAATGCCAAATGAAAAATTATTTCCGGTAAATTCATGAAATTTTTGCATCATGAAACTACTCTTTTTGACTTTACTTTTTGTTCCTTCCTCTCTTTTTCTTTCCGCACAGAAAAAAACAGGCGCTGATCTTAGTGATAAGATTAATGTAGCAGCTGATAAAATTGAATCCAAATGCATTGCCTGGCGAAGAGATATCCATGAACATCCGGAACTGGGAAATAATGAATACAGAACAGCCAAGTTAATTGCAGATCATCTTCGTTCACTCGGAATAGAAGTAAAAGAAGGAGTCGGAAAAACAGGAGTGGTAGGAATTCTCAAAGGTGCTAAACCAGGCCTATGCATCGGTCTTAGAGCAGATATGGATGGCCTGCCAATTGTTGAAAGAGTTGATCTGCCATTTGCATCAAAAGTAAAATCAACCTATAGTGGAAAAGAAGTGGGAGTAATGCATGCATGCGGACATGACACACATGTTGCCATACTAATGAGTGTTGCAGAAATTTTAGCTGGTATGAAAGACGAATTAAAAGGAACTGTAAAATTTATTTTTCAACCTGCAGAAGAAGGGCCGCCTGAAGGTGAAGAAGGTGGTGCGCCGTTAATGATCAAGGATGGAGTAATGGACAATCCGAAGGTGGATGTTATTTTCGGTTTGCATATTGAATCGGATATTGAAGTTGGAAAAATTGAATACAAACCCGGAGCCTTTATGGCATCTTCTGACTGGTTTATAATAAAAGTAAATGGGAAAGGCAGTCATGGATCTCAGCCATGGAAAGGGATTGACCCAATTGCTATATCAGCTCAAATTATTAACGGGCTGCAAACAATAGTAAGCCGGCAAACAGAACTCACAAAAGCGCCGGCTGTTATCACTGTTGGAAAAATTGAAGGAGGTGTTAGAAGCAACATTATTCCTGAAAGCTGTACTATGTTGGGAACAATAAGAACACTTTATAAGGAAATGAAGAAAGATATTCACGAAAGAATAAAAATAGTAGCCACTAAAATTGCAGAAGCGTCTGGCGCAACCGCAGATGTAACTATTGATACAAAGACCCTCGTTACCTATAATGATCCTGAATTGGTAAAAAGGACCTTATCAAGTTTGCAAAAAGCTGCGGGGAATGACAATGTCCGGGAAAGAGAATGGGTAACCGGTGCCGAAGATTTTTCTTATTATGGCGAAAAAGCTCCGGCCTTTTTTTTCAACATTGGGGGTATGCCAAAAGGAAACAACCCCAAAAAAGCCCCGCCGCATCATACCGCAGATTTTTTTGTCGATGAAAGCGGAATGAAAACCGGCATCAGGGCTTTTTGCGATCTTGTTTTTGATTATATGAATATGCCAGCAACAACTTCACAGTCCTCACAAACCAAGAAGCCATTTTAAATAATGAAGAAACTTTTTTTGTTATTGCTGTTCTTACAATGTTTGATTTTTTTATTTGGCCAAAATGCAGATAAAAGACTTCAGAAAAAAATAGAAGAATCAATGCAGGGATTCAATGGTGACATTGGTATTTATGTAAAGGTCCTTCGTACCGGGAAAACTGTTTCTATAAATGCTGACACTATTTTTCCGACTGCGAGCATCGTTAAAGTTCCGATACTTCTTGGCATAATGAATAAAATTCAAAAAGGAGAATTAGCGTATGACTCGGTATTAGTTTATAAAGATTCTTTGTTATACGAAGGAGAAGATATTCTTGGCTCATTTAAAAATGATGAAAAGATCTTATTGAAAAAAGTGATGATGCTAATGCTTACTACAAGCGACAATACAGCAAGTTTGTGGCTGCAAGGTCTTGCGGGAAAAGGAACAAGAATTAACGAAATACTTGATAGCCTCGGCCTTGTTTATACAAGGGTAAATTCAAGAACACCCGGAAGAGAAAATAATAGAACCCAGTATGGATGGGGACAAACCACGCCAAGAGAAATGGGAACCATCTTTGAAAAAATTTATCGCAATGAAATTTTTTCTACGGCTGCCTGCGATCGCATGATGCGAAGTCTTGGAAGAAATTATTGGGATCTAAATGAAGCTATTTCTCAGATACCGCCATACATTGAAGTATTCAGTAAAAACGGATGTGTTGATGCATGTCGCAGTGAAGTGCTATTGGTTAATGCGCCACATAACCCGTACATCTTTTGCATTTTTACAAAAAACAATAAGGACACGCAATGGACACACGATAATGAAGGGTGGACAATGGCAAGAAAAATTTCTTTGATGCTTTGGAGATACTTTGAACCAAAAGACAAATGGGAGCCGCCCCCCAAATAAAATCATTTAAATAATTGATACACTATTAAGCTCATCACATAAGCCAATCCTGTCATATAAATAAGCTGGATGATCGGCCACTTCCAGGTTTTGGTTTCTCTTTTTACAACCGCAAGTGTACTCATACATTGCATTGCAAAAACATAAAATATCATTAACGACAAGCCCGATGCAAGCGTATAAACTGGTGTTCCATCTTCTTTTTTTGCAGCCTTCATTTTATCACGCAACCGCAGATCATTATCATCCTGGTCGCCTACACTATACAGTGTTGCCATAGTACCAACAAAAACTTCTCTTGCCGCAAATGATGTGATAAGTGCAATACCAATTTTCCAATCATAACCTAATGGCGCAATGGCTGGTTCAATTGATTTGCCTAATATACCTGCATAAGAATTTTCCAACCTGTCGGCGTGAAATTCTTTATTGATCTGTTCTATATTGGCATCCGGCTGTTGTTTAAGTCGATCATAATGCTGTGTTATATCTTTCATTCTGCTGCCGGGACCAAAAGAACTCATTGCCCAAAGAATTAAACTAATTATCATGATAACTTTGCCCGCATCAAAAACAAAGATCTTCGCTTTATTGATCATGGTCTGCACCACATTGCCCCAGCGTGGTGATCGGTATGTTGGCAATTCAAGAATAAAAAAGCTTCGTTCTTTTATTTTAATGAACCAGCGGGCAATAGAAGCAACAACTAATGCCATCAAGAGTCCAAGTAAATAAAGCCCCATCATCACAAGACCTTGTACACTTAAAAATCCAAGAACGTAGTTATTGGGAATAACCAAAGCGATCAAAATTGTGAATACTGGCAATCGTGCCGAGCAACTCATCAATGGTGTAATTAATATTGTCAGCAATCTTTCTTTCCGGTTCTCAATACTTCTTGCACTCATAATTGCCGGCACAGCACAAGCAAAGCCACTGATCATTGGCATTACACTTTTTCCATTCAAGCCAACGCTTCGCATCAAACGATCAGAAAGAAAACTTATGCGGGCCATATAACCAGTGTCTTCAAGAACAGTGATCAAACCAAATAAAATCATGATCTGTGGCACAAATACCAATATGCCACTCAATCCAGCTATGCCTCCATTTATAATAAGATCACTCCACCATGTTTCAGGTAATATTCCCGATAAAAATGAACCAAGTTTTGCAAAACCCCATTCGATCCAATCCATTGGATATTGTGCAATCAAGAAAACACTTTGAAAAAGTAAAAACAAAACAGCCAGCAAGATCAAATAACCCCAACGGCGATGGAGAAGGATATTATCGAGTTTATCAGTAAATAAAGTCCTTTGCAAAGGATCTGGCTCCACCACCGTTTGATGCATGATCGCTTTAATGCGGGCGTAACGTTCTGTTATTTCTTCAGCCTGCGATAATGTTTTATTTAATGGAATATCTTTTATTGATTCTTCTACGATTTTTTTTATAGAAGAGTTTATATCAAGCTCCTTATAGTTAAAAGCAAGATGCAATGCTTTATAGTCGCTCAACAGCGGTAGTCTTTCTTTAATAGCCTGCACAGTTCCTCTTCCCCAAAGCGCATCGGGCACAAAATTTCTTATAGTATTGGGTATAAGTGTGGCCGTTAACTGCGACAATGTTTTTTTTAATTGAGGGATTCCTTTGTTCTTCCGGGGATTTACAGGAACCACTGGCACGCCTAATTCTCTTTCCAATCCTGCAACATCGATCTCCACTCCTTTTTTTCTTGCAAGGTCCATCATCGTCAAGACGATCACTGTCGGGATCTTTAGATCAATGACCTGAGAAGCAAACAATAGATTTCTTTTCAGATTCGAGGCATCAACGATCACTACCAATATATCCGGATGTTCTTCGTGGTCCTCATTTAACAATACATCATAAGTCACTCGTTCATCATGTCGACGGGGGTAAAGACTATAGGTTCCCGGCAAATCAACAAATTCAGCCAATAGGTTATCATCAATTTTTGCTTCGCCTACTTTCAATTCAACAGTAACGCCGGGAAAATTGCCGACCTTTTGATTCAAGCCGGTCAAACAGTTAAACAACGAACTCTTGCCGCTGTTGGGGTTTCCCACCAAGCCAATATGTATATTTTTTCCACCCACTGTAACTTACAAATGTAGAAGTTAGACCCCGTTGCTATTTACGAAATTGGGTTTTTGAAGGATGATTTTTATCATATGCCTAACAGGTTTACTACTATTAAGCTTTTCTTGCAAGTTTATCCTGAGCTTGTCGAAGGGCACTCTTATACTATGCAATTCCATTTAACAACTATTTGCAGCTTTCCAATGATTGGGGTTTCGAAGATTGCCAAAAATTCCTGAGTCCGTTAATTCATTGTAAGATTTATTAAACACCCCCTTAGGGGATGGGGGTATTTAATAACTTTGCACTAACTAATTTCAAATTCTTATGAATAGTATCCGTGGGGTGTTTTTATTCATTTCATTTTTTCTTGTTCAAATTTCTTTTGCTCAAAAAAAGAAATCTTCCAAACTAAGTAAAGCAGATAATACGACTGTAACAAACCTGCAGGCACATATCAGCTATCTCGCCAATGATAAACTGGAAGGAAGAAGAGCTGGCACTAATGGAGAAAAATTAGCAGGCGAATATATCAGTCAAAAATTCCAGGAAACAGGGTTGCAGCCAAAAGGCAGCGATGGATTTTTTCAGCCATTTGAAATTTATGATGGTAAACAAATAAACAGCGCCACGCATTTTATAATCAATGAAAACAATCTAGCAATTGAGAAAGATTTTTTCCCATTTCCATTTTCTCAAAACATAAGCATTGAAGCGGTACCATCAATTGCTGTACAGGAAGCAGATATGCCCTGGTTCTATGATATGAAAGAAACTTTAGAAGAAAATAAAAACAATCCGCATTTCGATTTAAATGAATATATCCGCAACAATGCAAAAAAAGCAAAGAGTCGTGGCGCAACTGCGGTTGTACTTTATAATACTTCATCTATTGATGACAAGCTGAAGTTTGATAGTAAAGACCGAACAGAGAAACTTGATGTTCCTGTAATTTATGTTCTAAAAGATGCCGCAAAAAAATACTTCAGCGACCAATCAGCCTCGCTTGACATCAAAATGAAAATAGATATTGGTGATAAAAAAAGAATCGGCCGAAACGTAATTGGATTTTTAGACAACGGGGCAGCAAAAACAGTTGTGCTTGGAGCACATTATGATCACTTAGGTTATGGTGAAGATGGTAACTCGATGTTGCGTACTGGTGAAAAAGCAATTCACAATGGCGCAGATGATAATGCAAGCGGAACAGCAGCATTGATCGAACTCGCAAGGATTTTAAAGAACACAAAACAAAAAAACAATAATTATCTCTTCATAGCATTTTCTGCAGAAGAGCTTGGACTGAATGGCTCAAAGTTTTTTACCGAACACCCAACCATTGATTTCAGCAAAGTCAATTACATGATCAATATGGACATGGTGGGCAGGCTAAATGACAGTAGCCAGGTTGTAACCATTGGCGGTTATGGCACCTCACCCCAATGGAGTTCATTGATCAATCCCAACAATAAAAAGAACCCCTTTGTTATCCGGATTGATAGCAGCGGTACAGGGCCAAGTGATCATACATCTTTTTACCGCAAAGACGTTCCGGTTTTGTTTTTCTTTACAGGGTTGCATTCAGATTATCATAAACCAACTGATGACTTTGATAAAATAAATTATGCCGGGGAAACAAAGATCATCAACTATATCAGCGGTATTGTTCTATCTCCTGTCACAGTAGATCAAAAGCTTGCATTTACAAAGACAAGAGAAACACAAAGTACGTCATCAATGCGTAGCGGCGGAGTTACAATGGGTATTATGCCCGATTACACTTTTGCCGGCGCCGGTATCCGTTGCGATGGCGTGACTGATGGAAGACCGGCACAAAAAGCAGGATTGAAAGCCGGGGATATTATTATTAAGGTTGGCGATTACACCGTAAGCTCAATGGAGAGTTATATGCAAACATTGGGAAAGTTTCAGAAAGGAGAGAAAGCGAAAGTAAAATTCAAAAGAGGCAACGAAGAAATGGAAACAGAGGTACAGTTTTAATTTACAAACAGAAACCAGCTGCTTTGAGTAAACTTATTTTAGATACACAAGATATTACCGATGGTTTTTTTGAAGATACCCGTCTGCTTGGCATCATGGCGCCAATGAAAGATTACCAGTTTTGCTGGCAACTGAATAATATGCTCGGTGTTGATTTTCGTGTGAACAATGAAATTGAAATTCAGCTAAAGAAAAAGAATAGGAATTATTTTTTCGGTTTATATGAATATCACGAACCCGCTACAGCGCTGGAACATTATATTTATAACAACCAGTTTGACGGCGAATATCTTTTACCTGAATTTAAGCACCTGGATTTTTTATGGCTCATGAAAGGAGACGTTGTTACCGATGAAATGCTGCAGCAACAAACAGAGAGTATCAAATCGATCAACGGGGTTCAGTTAGTAATGGAATTGACAAATGAAAAAATAAAGAATAAAGAACATCTTGTTTTTTAAACAACAAATCTAAAATTCAAAACTATGTGGCAAGAGAAAGAGAATAAGCTGTATAAGAAATTTACTTTTAAAAATTTCAGCGAAGCTTTTGCATTTATGACACGAGTTGCTTTAGAAGCAGAAAAGATGGATCATCATCCTACATGGACAAACACCTGGAATACTGTAGAAATTTGGCTGAACACACATAGTGCCGGAAATATTGTTACCGGTAAGGACAGGAGTCTGGCAGAAAAAATTGATGCTTTGTAAAAGTTATTCCGGTTACCTTCAATAGATGGCATTGGCATCCACCATACTCATGATTCGCCCCGCCGCATTTGGTGCAAATGAAGAAACCGCTATGACAAATTTTTTTCAATCAAAAGATGCAGAAATAAATTCTCAGGCTATTCAGCAATCAGTATTGAAAGAATTTGATAATATGGTTGAATTGCTCCGAACAAATGATATAAATGTTTTAGTGATCAATGATACGCCAGCCCCTGTAAAACCATCCGCTGTATTTCCTAATAACTGGCTGAGCACTTCGCCGGAAGGAATAGTTTCCGTTTTTCCTATGTATGCAGCCAATCGTCGCCCTGAGAAAAGAGATGATATTTTAAAAATGCTTGCAGAAAAGTTTGTGGTAAAAGATCTGCAGGATTGGAGTGAGTTTGAAGTTGAAGGAAAATTTTTGGAGGGGACCGGCAGCATGGTGATCGATCATGAAAATAAAGTGATCTACGCTTGCTATTCACCAAGAACAGATATTTCTGTTTTGGAAAAATTTGCCAATGCTAATAAATACAGAGCCATTATATTTTTTGCAGCAGATAAAAACGGCCAGGCGGTTTATCATACAAATGTTGCAATGACACTTGCAGAAGATTTTGCAATACTCTGCGAAGAATCCATTGAAGAAGAATGGGAGCTGATCGCTATTCGTCAACTCCTTGAAAGCAGCGGCCATGATGTAATTAGAATTACAAAAGAACAAATGCATGCTTTTGCAGGCAATATGCTGCAGGTAAAAAACAATAAAGGAGAAAAATTTTTAGTAATGAGTCAAACCGCCTTTGATTCATTGAATGAAGAACAAAAGGAAGAATTATCTGCAAGAAATAATTTATTGACTGTTTCAGTTCCTACAATTGAAAAGACAGAAGGTGGCAGTGCGAGGTGTATGATGGCTGAGATTTTTTTAGAGAAGAAATAATTAACTCCGATTTTTGAGTAGTTCCAAATGATGTTCATTATGATGAATTGTAAAATATAACATCTCTCTCAAGGTCACTTTTCCTAATAAAGGATGAGGAAGAATGTAAACATCAAGATCTGTTTCTCTTTGCTTTTCAATTTTCGCAATTAGCTTTTGCTTTTGTTCAGCATATTTTTTTATCAACGCATCTTTTTTTTCAAAAGTGATAAATGGCGGAATGAACTGACCGCTGGCCCGGCCTCCCGCTGCAAGCTTTACTTTGTATTTTGTAACCAGCTCCCCATAAGTGCGGGAAGGACGATTTGTTTTACCAAATAAAATTCGCAAAGCAAATTTTGGTAAACCATAAGCCGGTTGCAGTGGTTTAATGGCACGAATAAGATGATCAAGATTTTGCCCGGCACTCCATTTGCCATTTGGAGTTGCTTCAAATTGGTCTTTATTCAGTAAAGCAATGTATCTATTGAATGCATCTACATTTTCATTCAATGCAGAAACGATCTGTGGCTTGCTTTGTATTTGCATGACTATTTTTTTACTTCGATCGTCTTCTCTCCTTTTGAAATAAATTTCCCGATCGGCTCAATAAAACTTTTCAAACCAAACTTTCCAAGCAAAGCAGCTACTTCATCTTTCGCATTCTCTCTTACACTAAACAACAATCCGCCATTTGTTTGCGGGTCAGGTAATAAAGTAAATGCTTCCATTACGTCCACCCCTTTTTCAAATCTCACTTTATCATGATAACTATTCCAGTTCCTTGTTGTGGCATCGGGGAAAACTCTTCGCTTAATAAAGTCTGTTACACCATCTACAATAGGAATTCTATTATAAAAAATTTCCGCACTTAAGCCACTACCTTCTCCCATTTCTATTAAATGCCCCAGCAAACCAAACCCTGTTACATCTGTCATTGCTGTCACCCCTTTCATTTTTCCTAATTCTTCACCGATCTGGTTCAGGCTTGTCATTTGCTTAACCATTAGTTGTAAATATTCTTCTTTCAACAGCCCTCTTTTTTGGGCAGTGGATAAAATGCCAACTCCAAGAGGCTTTGTAAGAAAAATCAAATCTCCTTCTTCTGCTGTATTATTTTTTTTCAGGTTTTCTTTACTGACAATACCTGTTACCGCTAAACCAAAAATTGGTTCGGTAGAATCAATGCTATGCCCACCAGCCAATGGAATGCCCGCCTCGTTGCAAATTGTTCTTCCGCCATCAACAACTTTTTGTGCAAGCTCAACGGGAAGTTTTTCGACAGGCCAACCCAATACCGCAATTGCAAGAAGTGGTTTTCCTCCCATTGCATACACGTCACTGATAGAGTTCGCGGCAGCTATTCTTCCAAAATCAAATGCATCATCAACTATCGGCATGAAAAAATCTGTAGTAGAAATAAGAGCCATTCCATTTTCAAGATCGTATACAGCCGCATCATCTTTACTGGTATTACCAACAAGCAGATTTTTATTTTCCGGAATGGAGATATTTGTTTTTAAAATCTCATCTAAAACCTTTGGAGCAATTTTACAGCCACAGCCTGCGCCATGAGAGTATTGTGTAAGACGAATTAAATCGGTTGTTGTGAATTCTGAATTCATATCCGCAAATCTCGGACATACAGCGATATTCCTTATTTGTATTTTCTGCGAAGTACGATAGCAGCATTACGATCAAGATCCGCCTTGAAACGAACATAAAAAATTTCTTCGCCATCTTTTATTTGTAATAAGCCGGTGTTTGGTGGATATTTTCCAAGATTATCAGCATATAAGACCACGAGCAAAGAGTCGCCTTCGCCCTGCGGGACATAAAATGTTTTTCTGAACGCCGAAGATTTTAATCCCTGTTTTTCAATGAACATTTCATCATTGATGACCACACTTACTGTATCTCCATCCACTTCGCCGTTATCATATAAAGCGATCGAAAGACTATCTGATTTAAAATAAATTGTTTCGGAGGGAACCGATGTCCTTTGGTCAACCAAAGAAGCAGCAGCCTTTAATTTCCTATTTCTTTTTAGTTCCTGGAACTCAAATTCTGCAACGGGTTTTTTGTCTGACCCGGCTACATCTTTCTTTTCATTTTGATTCTGTTGATTGTTTACCGCAACAGAGGCTGTTTTATTATCAGGAACCTTAGTATCGGTTTTAGCAATATTAGTTTCGGGCTTTTTCTCGGTCTGATTTGTATTTGGCTGCGTCACATTTTTCTTTTCGTTTTGATTCGGCTGATTATTAGCGGTAACAACAGGTTTGTTATCGGGAAGTTTGGTTTCCGGTTTATCAACAGATACTTCTGGCTTTTTATCAAGCGGCGTTGAATTATTAGCAACAACATTTTTCTTTTCATTCGGATTGGATTGGTTATTGATGGCGGTAGAAACTATTTTATCAGGAACTTTATTGTCGGTTTTGACAATATTGGTTTCAGGTTTTTTCTCAACAGGATTTGTGTTCGCAACAACCGCATCTTTCTTTTCATTTTGATTCTGTTGATTGTTTACAGCGACTGAAGCTGTTTTGTTATCAGGAAGTTTAGTATCTGTTTTAGCAATATTGGTTTCAGGCTTTTTCTCGATAGGTTTTGTTTCTGTTTGAATAACATCCTTCTTCTCTTCTTTTTTTACTGTATTTTTTGCAATAGCATTTTTATCCTCTTTAACTGTTACAGGTTTTTTTTCAGGAATTTTTTCTTTTGGTTTATTAAATGCAAGTGTTTTTTGCAGATCAAGGTCGCCGAGATGTTCATACAACTTTGATTTACTCAGGTCTTTTTCTTCTTTTGTTTCCACTTTTCCGGAAATAGAATAAAATCTTTTTTTGACAAGATTTGTTTTCCAATTTCCATCCAATCGCCAGATACTATCTGAAGCAT
>WNFK01161210.1_pt1 | contig 13316 bp, 11 predicted proteins | sample 5400281 | NCBI WGS metagenome assembly WNFK01 (sample SAMN13153350, study PRJNA577476) | soil metagenome | isolation source: 20 cm soil on Douglas fir-dominated hillslope | place: USA:California | collected 2013-09-17
GGCTCCGTCGTGCCGCACTCGGACAACTTCTTCGCCGCGCTCAACGCCGCGGTGTTCAGCGACGGCTCCTTCGTGTACGTCCCGAAGGGGGTACGCTGCCCGATGGAGCTCAGCACCTACTTCCGCATCAACGCCGAGGGGACTGGGCAGTTCGAGCGCACGCTGATCATCGCCGACGAGGGCTCGTACGTGAGCTATCTCGAGGGGTGCACGGCGCCGAAGCGCGCGACGAACCAGCTCCACGCAGCGGTGGTCGAGCTGGTCGCGCTCAAGGACGCGACGATCAAGTACTCGACGGTGCAGAACTGGTATGCGGGCGACAAGGAAGGCAACGGCGGCATCTACAACTTCGTCACGAAGCGTGGAAAGTGCGCCGGCGCCAATTCCAAGATCTCATGGACTCAGGTCGAGACGGGCAGCGCGATCACCTGGAAGTATCCGAGCGTGATTCTCCAAGGGGACAACTCGACCGGCGAATTCTATAGTGTGGCAGTTGTGAACAACCGCCAGCAAGCCGACACGGGCACGAAGATGATCCACATCGGCCGCAACACGAAATCGAACATCGTCAGCAAGGGGATCTCGGCCGGGAAGGGGCAGAACAGCTACCGCGGCCAGGTGAAGGTGCTTCCGAAGGCGGAGGGGGCGCGCAACTATACCCAGTGCGACTCGATGCTCGTCGGCAACGAGTGCGGGGCGCACACCTTCCCCTACATCGAGGTCGGCAACAATAGCGCGCAGGTGGAGCACGAGGCCTCGACGAGCAAGATCGGCGAGGACCAGATCTTCTACCTGAAGCAGCGCGGGCTCAGCGCGGAGCAGGCGGTGAGCATGATCGTGAGCGGCTTCTGCAAGGAAGTGTTCAAGGAGCTGCCGATGGAGTTCGCCCTCGAAGCGCAGCAGCTGCTGGGGATCACTCTGGAAGGATCCGTGGGGTGACATCGAGATTGTCGTCCTGAGCGCAGCGAAGGACCTGCTTTCAGGGCCGGACGAAAAGCAGGTCCTTCGCGTTGCTCAGGACGACACGTACGACTCCTTTCTCTTCAATACCCGTAAATGCTCGACATAAAAGACCTCCGCGCCACCGTCGCCGACAAGGAAATTCTCAAGGGCATCACGCTCACCGTGAAGCCCGGTGAAGTCCATGCGGTGATGGGCCCGAACGGCTCCGGCAAGAGCACGCTGGCGCAGGTGCTGGCGGGGCACCCGGCCTACGAGGTCACCGGGGGCACGGTGACGTACGACGGCGAGAATCTGCTGGAGATGGATGCCGAGATCCGCGCCCAGAAGGGAGTGTTTCTCGCGTTCCAGTATCCGGTCGAGATTCCGGGCGTGAGCAATGCGTACTTCATGCGCGCCGCCTACAACGAGATCCGCAAGGCGCGCGGCGAGGAAGAGATCGATCCGATGACCTTCGCCGACCTGATGGACGAGAAGATGAGGCTCGTCGAGATGGAGGGCGACATGCTCTCGCGGTCTGTGAACACCGGCTTCTCGGGCGGTGAGAAGAAGCGCAACGAGATCCTCCAGATGGCGGTGCTGGAGCCCCGGCTGGCGATCCTCGACGAGACCGACTCCGGCCTCGACATCGACGCCCTGCGCATCGTCGCCAACGGCGTGAACTCGCTCAAGCGGCCGGACAACGCGACGATCGTCGTGACGCACTACCAGCGGCTGCTCAACTACATCGTGCCCGACTACGTCCACGTGCTCGCCAACGGGCGCATCGTGCGGTCGGGCGGGAAGGAGCTGGCGGTGGAGCTCGAGGCCAAGGGCTACGATTGGCTGTTGGAGGAGGCCGTCACGTGATCGAGTCGTACCTCAAGGGGTTCGAGGCGTTCTCGCGGAACGGCGGCGCTTCGGCGCCGCAGTGGGCGCGCTCGCTCCGGCTGTCGGCGATCACCCGGTTCGAGGAGCTCGGCTTCCCGGACACGAGGAACGAGGACTGGCACTTCACCTCGGTCGCCCCGATCGCCGAGCGGGAGTTCGCGCCGCTGACGTCGGGCACGGGCCACGTGACTGCCGCGCAGCTCGCTCCCTTCTCGTTCGGCGCCACCGACTGGCACACGCTCGTCTTCGTGAACGGCCGGTTCGACGCCGGGCTGTCGAGCACGGCGGGGCTGCCGGACGGGGTGCAGGTGCTGCCGTTGGCGCGCGCCTACGACGAGGTCCCGCTGCTCCTCGAGCAGCACGTCGGACGCATCACGTCGATGGATGCACACACGTTCACGGCGCTCAATACGGCATTCATCAACGATGGCGCGGTGGTGCACGTGCATCAGGACGTCGAGGTCGCGCGTCCGATCCATCTGATGTACGTCTCCGACGAGCGGGCGATCAGCGGGATCGCGCAGCCGCGCAACCTGATCGTGCTGGACCGCTTCGCCAAGGCGACGGTGATCGAGAGCTACGCCACGGTGGCCCGCGGCGCCGGCGCGTACTTCACCAACGCAGTCACCGAAGCGACGGTCGGTGAGGGCGCGACGCTCACGCACCTCAAGCTGCAGCGCGAGTCGGCGCAGGCATATCACGTCGGCACGCTCGATGTGCGCCAGGCGCGCGACAGCCACCTGATGTCGTTCAGCTTCGCGATCGGCGCAGCGCTGTCGCGCACGAACATCTATACCGAGCTGCGCGGCGAGGGGTGCGGCGCCACGCTCAACGGGCTGTACCTGGGCGACGACCGACAGCACATCGATCACCAGACGCGGATCGAGCACGTCGCGCCCAACTGCTACAGCCGCGAGCTGTACAAGGGGATTCTCGACGGCTCGTCGCACGGCGTGTTCAATGGCAAGGTCTACGTGCACCCCGCCGCGCAGAAGACCGACGGCAAGCAGACGAACAACACGCTGCTGCTGTCGGAGAAGGCGCAGATCGACACGAAGCCGCAGCTCGAGATCTTCGCCGACGACGTGAAGTGCACGCATGGCGCCACCGTTGGCCGACTGGACGAGACGTCGCTGTTCTACATGAAGAGCCGCGGCATCAACGCGCGCACGGCGCGCGAGCTCCTCACCTATGCCTTCGCGGCGGACGTGCTGGAGACGATCGAGCTGGCCGAGGTGCGCGAGGGACTGGAAGCCGCGACGCTGCGTCGCTACGCGGGCGCGTAGCCGAGGTGCCGATGTCGGACCTTCAGGATCTCTATCAGTCGATCATCCTCGACCATAACCGGCGCCCCAAGAACTACGGGGCGCTCGAGGGGGCGACGAACCGGGCCGAGGGGCGGAATCCACTCTGTGGCGACGAGGTCGCCGTGGAGCTGAAGGTCGAGCGCAACGCGATCGAGGACGTGCGCTTCACCGCCTCCGGCTGTGCGGTGTCGCGCGCTGCGGCGTCGATCATGACGCAGGCGGTGAAGGGCAAGTCGCGCCAGGAGGTGGAGATCCTGTTCACGCAGTTCCACGACCTCGTGACCGGAAAGCTCAAGCCGACGCCGCAGGAAGCGCGCAAGATGGGCGAGATTGCCGCTTTTAGTGGGGTGTCCAGGTTCCCTGTCCGTGTAAAATGCGCGAGCATGCCCTGGCACACCCTTCAGGCGGCGCTGCGGGGCGAGGGGACGGACGCGTGAGCCAGCGCGAGCCGTTCACCGACGTGGCGGGCGTCGCCGACGTGCCAGAAGGCGAGCTGCTCGGCGTCACGCTGCCGGACGGCGTACCGGTGTGCCTCTACAATCGGAGCGGACAGATCGGCGCAGTGGGTGGCCAGTGTACCCACGCGGAGTTCGCGATGTCCGACGGCGTCCTGCGCGACGACGGGACGATCGAGTGCATCTGGCACGGTGCCCGGTTCGACTGTCGCACGGGCGGCGTGCGCCGTCATCCAGCAACCGCGCCGCTGCCGGTGTTCGACGTCCGCATCGAGCAGGGTCGCGTCCTCGTCGGCCGCCAGATGGCGAGCGCCGAGGAGCGCAGCGCATGACGACGAGCCGCCGCGCGGATTTCCCGCTGCTCGCCGCGACTCCCGGCCTGCACTACCTCGACTCGGCGGCGACGTCGCAGAAGCCGCGCGTGGTGCTGGACGCGATGCGCGCCTACTACGAGCACGACAACGCCAACCCGCATCGGGGCGCCTACGACCTCTCGGCGCGCGCCACGGAGCGCTATCACGCTGCGCGGGCGCGGATCGCGCGCTTCCTCGGTGCGGCGGACGCCGACTGCCTCATCTTCACGCGCGGCACCACGGAGGCGCTGAACCTCGTGGCGACGGCGTGGGGACCGGCGCACGTCGGCGCGGGCGACGAGATCGTCGTCACGGGACTGGAGCATCACGCCAACTTCGTCCCCTGGCAGCAGCTCGCGCTCGCGCGCGGGGCGGCGTTCATCGTGTGCCCCCTGACCAGCGACCATCATGTCGATCTCGATGCGATGCGCGCGCTGGCGGGACCGCGCACCAAGGTCGTCGCGTTCAGCCACGTGTCCAATGCGCTCGGCACGCTGAACGACGTGCGTGCCATCGCCGCCATCGCCCATGGCGTCGGCGCACTCGCGGTGTGCGACGGCGCCCAAGGCGCGCCGCATCTGCGCGTCGGCTTCGACCAGATCGGCGTGGACTTCTACGCCTTCAGCGGCCACAAGATGTGCGGGCCGATGGGCATCGGCGGCCTGATCGGCAAGCGGCCGATCCTCGAGGCGATGTCGCCCTACCAGTTCGGCGGCGACATGATCGAGTTCGTGCGCGACGACCACTCCACCTGGAACGTGCTGCCGCACAAGTTCGAGGCGGGGACGCCGAACGTCGCCGACGCCGTCGGCCTTGCCGCGGCCTGTGACTATCTCGACGCGATCGGGATGGACGACGTGCTGGCGCACGAGCGGGCGCTCGTCCGACTCGCCACGGAACGGCTGCAGCAGATCGAGGGGCTCCGGGTCTACGGGCCTCCGCCGGCGGAGCGGAGCGGGGTCGTGAGCTTCACGGTGAGCGACATCCACCCGCACGACCTCGCGACGATCCTCGACCAGGAAGGGGTCTGCATCCGCGCTGGGCACCATTGCGCGCAGCCGCTCATGCGGCGGCTCGGCGTGTCGGCCACGGCCCGCGCTTCATTTTACGTCTACAGCGACGAGAGCGACGTCGACGCGCTGGTGCGGGCCCTCGAGCGGGCGAAGGCACTGTTCGGCGAGCCGACGGTCACGGGATAGCCGCAGCGCGTCACTCCGCGGCGCCATGATTGCGGTTCGTCGGGGGCGATGCCCTCGTCTCCCGCGCCGCGCGTCCTCATCGTCATGTCCGAGCAGTGGCCGCGCGCGCTGCTCCGCTCCGCGCTGCGCGAGGCGGGCTACGATGCCGTGGGCACGCGCACTCTCTCCAGCGCGCTACGTATTCCCGTGACGATGCCGGGCCGAGGGCCCGTACGGTTGATCGTGGTCGATCAGGGTGCGCTCGACAACGAAGGCGAGGGACGCCTCACGCGCCTGCTCGCCGCGCACGGTGAGCCAGGGGCGATGCTGCTCGCGCGCTCCACGTCGGCCACGCCGCCGGGACCCTGGCAGCGAAGGTGCCGGCGGTGCCGGCCGGCACGGTGGTGTCCTGGCAGGCCTGAAGCGTGAAAAGCACGAACATGGCCGCGAGCGCGAGCAGTCCCTCTACCGCTCCGTCGGGCTGGCAGTGGGCGGCGATGCGGTCGCAGGTGTACTCGCACGCGCGCGAGTAGGCGGCGCCGAGATAGGGAATGAGCCGGGCGGGCGTGATCATCCACCGGCGCTTGAGGTGGCCGCGGCGCACGTGCGCGAGCTCGTGCGCGACGATCCATCCCACCACCGACTGCCCTTCACGCTCGGCCATCGCCAGCACGTCGGAGTAGAGGACGACGAAGTCGCGCCCGAGGAAGCGCGTTGCGAAGGCGTTGAGCAGGCCGCCGGCCTGGAGCAGGAAGACGTCGGGCACCGGCGCGAGCCTGAGTGCCTGGGCGTGGCGCACCACCGCGCCGTGCAGCGCGGGAAACTGTGTCGCCGTGACGCGGACGCCGTTGCCGCGGATCCCCCCGATCATGAGCCCGTGCATCATGAAGAAGATCAGGGCGAAGAAGAGACCGTATCCGACGATGACACCGGCGCCCTTGGCGCCCGACAGCACCACGACGGCGAGCCCGGCGTAGACGAGCGCGCTCACGACGAGCATCAGCGCGTAGTAGACGCGCTCCCGTGGGTGGACGAATCGGGACAGCTCTTCAGCGGCATGGCGCGACGAGTCGGCGATCACGGGACGCTCCTGGTGGGTCCTCGATGGGACGGCGGGAGGCAGCGCGTCAGGTTNGTCAACGTCGGGGAACAGATTCACGATCTGGGCGGGGAGGAGAATGGCGAGTGCCGTAGCCACGAGGCTGCGGTGGCAGTGTTCCGGCTCAGTTTCGAAGCACAACAGGCACACGCGGCGCCCCTGGCGCACCAGATCGGCGAGGAGCGCGAGCTCGGCCTGCGCCTCCGGCGTGGCGAGCTGCTGCTGGAAGATGCGCCGCATCTCGTCGTGGCGACCGGCGCGCGCCGCGGCCCGTCCGTCGGCCGGTGTGCCGAGCGCGCGGAGATGCAGGTACTCGGCGCCGACTTCCTTCGCGTTCGCGGCGAGCCGGGTCTTGGCGAATCCCGGACGACGCGAGCTGGCCAGCGCGCGCACGTCGACGAGGAGGTCGATCTTGTCCAGACGCAGCGCCTCCTGGAAGCTCGCGACGGTGGCGCCCTCGTATCCGATGGTGGCGAATGACAGCATGGGCGAACGATACAGGACGGGGATTCAAAGTGCAGGTCCTTCGCTCCGCTCAGGACGACAAGGAAGCGAGGGTCTCCTGCGCGCCTGGCGTGTCGGCGGCTCGCTGCAGGTAGCCGCCGTTCGACGACAGCTCCCAGCCGGTGGGATCGGCGAGGTAGAGCGCGAGCACGCGGTCGAGCTCCGCGCGATGCGTCGCGTCGAGCACCGGCACGAGCAGCTCGACGCGACGCCGAAGGTTGCGCGGACGGAGATCCGACGAGCCGATGAAGTACCTGGGGTCGCCATCGTTCGCGAACCGGTACACGCGCGAGTGCTCGAGGAACCGCCCCACCACCGACACGACGCGAATCCCCGGTGACAGCCCGGGCACGCCGGGCCGCAGCGTGCAGATGCCCCGCACGACGAGCTCGACGCGCACGCCGGCCTGCGCCGCGCGGTAGAGGGCGCGCACGACCTCGGGGTCGGAGAGCCCGTTCACCTTGATCGTGACGGCCGCCGCGCGGCCAGTCGCCGCCAGCGCCGTCTCGCGCTCGATGAGACCGAGTAGCGTGGGCAGGAGCTGATGCGGCGCGACGAGCGAGCCGTTCGACAGCCCCTGCGGGGGATGTGAGGAGCTCGTCAGCTCGTTGAACAGGTCGGCGACGTCGGTCACGAGAGACTCGCGCGTGGAGAAGAGACTGAAGTCGGTGTACTGCCGCCCCGAGCGCGCGCTGTAGTTGCCCGTCCCGACGTGGACATAGCGTCGCAGCCGCTCCCCTTCCCGGCGCACGATGAGCGCGATCTTCGCGTGGACCTTGAGCCCCACCAGCCCGTAGATGACGTGACCTCCCGCGCCCTCCAGCGCGCGCGCCCAGCCGATGTTCTGCTCCTCGTCGAACCGGGCCTTCAGCTCCACGAGCGCGACGACCTTCTTGCCGGCGTGCGCGGCGGCGAGCAGCGCGTCCACCACGGGGGATGGGTGGCCGACACGGTAGAGAGTGATCTTGATCGTCGTCACGTCGGGATCGGCGGCCGCGTCGCGCAGGAAGCGGACGACGGTGGCGTCGAACTCGTCGAAGGGATGGTGCAGGAGCAGCTCTCCCTCGCGCACGACGTCGAGCATCGGCCGGTCGGCGACGCATGACCGGGGGCGCAGCGGCGGGTAGTCGAGCGACGGATCGGCGGGCAGTGGCAGCGAGACGAGGCAGCGCAGGTCGAGCAGGCCGTCCACGACCTGCACATGATCCACTGGATCGGTGGTCCCGTTGGCGATCGCCTCGCGGCGGAGGTTCTCGAGCACCAGCTCGCTGACGAAGGTGGGCATCGACCGCTCCACTTCGACGCGGACCGCGGGGTTCAGCGGTCGCCGGTCGGTGGCTGAGGCGACGGCGTCGAGCAGATCGTCGGCGCGTCCCTCGTCCAGATCCAGGTCGCCTCCGCGCGTGACACGGAACAGATGCGCGCTCTCGACGTGGACGTTCGGGTGCAGCAGATCGACGTTCGCCCTCAGCGCCTCCTCCAGCGCGATCACGGCGCCCGGTCGTCCCGGCACCGCGAGCAGGCGCGGCGCATCGGCCGGGAGCTCGATCTCGGCGAGGTGCGGCTCGCCATCCGGCGTGCGGCGGAACACGACGGCCAGCGACAGGCCGAGATGCGGCAGGTGTGGCAGTGGGTGACCGGGGCTCAGCGTCATGGCGAGCGGGGACAGACCCGGATGGATCTCTTCCCGGCATCGCAGCGCCAGCGCTTCGCGTTCCGCCGAGTCGAGCGCCGCCCAGCGCATCAGGCGCACTCCATGCTGTTCGGCCGCGCGGAGACATGCATCCGCGCAGTGCGACTGCACGGCGAGGATGTCCGCCACCTCCGCATCGACGCGCGCGAGCCGCGCCTCCGCCGTCAGCCCATCGTCAGCCGGCTCGGCGGGCCCGTCCCCTTCTTCCTCGGCGGCGCGGCGCAGCTCGGCCATCCGCACCATGTAGAGCTCATCCAGATTGTTCGTCACGATCGCGATGAACCGCAGCCGCTCACGGAGTGGGGTGCGGGGATCCTCCGCCAGCGCGAGCACGCGACGCTGGAAGGCGAGGAGGCTGAGCTCGGGGCTGAGCACCTCGGCCACGCGCTCGGCTGCCGCTCCCGTAGCGCGGTGAGCCTGATCGGATCCGGACAGCCGGGTGCGCCGCGCCTCGAGCTGCTTCCAGCGCATCAGGAGCTCAGCGTGCTCGCGCGGATCGGTGGCGGCGGTGCGCAGGTCGTGCTCGGCCTCCAGCGCGCCGGCGAGCCGCTCCAGCTCGGCCAGCGTCCCGCGTCGCAGGTGCCCGCAGAGTTGATGAAAGGTGTGGACCGCGGCGCCGCGCCGAACGGTGACCTGGTCGTAGTGCAGAGCGAGGCGCGGGCGGCGGAGGAGATCCGGATGTGCCGTCCGGGTCAGGCGATCGACCTCGAGGTCGAGCCTCGTCTCGAGGCGATGGGGGTCCACGAGCGCGCGCAGGCGCCGCGTCGCCGGGTTGTCCTCGGCCAGCGCCGTGCCCACGTCGGCGCTGCGCACCGCCGCGTCCACACGCACGGGAGGCACGCCGTTGCCGGCGAAGCGGATCGACAGGACGTGCTGGTCCGTTGCGCCGAGCCGCAGCCGACACAGCACGCCGCGCCGGCGCAGCGATTCGTCGTGCGTGTCGAGGTACAGATCGCGGTGCATCGAGCGCCGCGGCGCGCTCGCCGCGATGCCCAGTGGCAGCGGGGCCGTCGCCAACGTCTCGAGCTGTTCGGCCGAGCGCAGCTCGTAGCGGAAGAGGGTGAAGGGGTTCTCAGCGGGTTGCACGGCGTCAGCGCGGCCCGGTGCAGTCGTCCAGGAACGAGCGTTGAGCCTTGGCCGACGTGGCGATCATCTCGTAGAAGTCGTCGAAGTACTCGAGCGTCTCCCTCACCCGTCCCGGGCTCATCAATTGGCCGATCTCGTCGCGATAGAGCGCGTAAATCGCCTCCTTCTTCTGCTGAAAGAGCGGCAGGAGCTTCGGATACTCGGCCGAGAGGGCGCAGTAGCCACGGAATTTCCGGTCGCGCACGCGGCGAATCCTGAGCGACGGATCCGGCGTCGCGTACACGGCGTCCACCGCGCCCGCGTAGTCGAAGTCGTACGCCACGGGGAGGATGCGGCCGTCGGCGGTGGCAATGAGCTGCGTGTTGTGGAGCCCGTTGAAGGAGAAGTCGGTGTTGCCGATCATGAACATGTACAGATACGCGAGGGCGAGCGGCTCCGCCTCGAGGTCGGACGGGTTCGCGCCCGTCTGCTTCACGACGATACCGTTCATGCGCTTCGCGAGCTGCTCCGGATCTTCGGCGACGAAGGCGTAGCGCGTCGCGCTGGGCTTGCCGCTGGCGCTGTCCACGTAGGCGATGCGCAGCAGGCGGACGCGATTGCTCACCGGCGTGAGGAGCTGATAGGCGCGGTAGAGCTGGAACTCCTGAAGGATGTACTGCTCGTACGGATCGGTGTCCTTGCAGTAGTTGACGAGCTTCGGCTTGCCAACACGATGAAAGACCGTGCCTTTCGCGTCTTTGGCGGCGAAATCGAGACGCAGCGGGGGGAAGGCGCAGTTCTTCAGGCGCCAGATGCCCCGGGTTCTGGCCCGTGCGGGAATGACGAGGCGCCCCGTATCCGAGGAATACGCGATGGTGGCGCTGCGCCACGGGGCGTTCGTGTCCTTGTCGGCGCGCAGCCGCCCGAGGTTCGCGGTGAAGGTGACGGCGAGCGGGGTCTCCTTGGCGAACAGCGGCGGCACCAGCAACGAGTCATCCTTCGCCGACACGCCCTGCGCGGTGGCGGCCGGCGTCGCGATGACGGCGATGGCGACGATGCGCAGGAGGTCGGCGCTTGTGCGCATGGGCGGCTACACCAGCTCGGCGTCGATCACGTTCGCGGAGCCGGCGGCGCGTACGAGCGCGAGAATCTCGTCCGTGTGCGACTTCTTCTTCACCACCACGAAATAGTCGACGACGTCCTCCCCATTGTTCGACGTCACGGCTCCGACGCGCCAGAGCTTCGTGTGCTCCTGCAGCCGAGGCTCCACGGCGCGCCGCATCGCCTGGACGTCGTGCGTGCGGACGCGCATCCGGATCTCGGCTGGTGCCTCGTCGTCGTCGGGGCCGTGCGCGCGGCGCCAGGCTCGTTCGGCCAGCCCTTCGAGCTGCTCGCGCGTCATGTCCCGGAACAGCTCATTGTCGATTCGGGCGACGAAGGTCCCGGTGCGCGCGAGCTGGCGCGCGCGGCGCAACCGGCGATCGGCGATGCGGCCGTCGAGCTCCACCGGGGCGCTGCCGAAGTCGCTGTACCAGAGCACGAGCACGATGGCATTGAAGCCGATCGAGAGCACCCCGGCCACCGGCAGGTTCACCGCGGCGGAGAGCCCGATGGCCGTCGCGAGGAACACGTAGACGGCGTCCTTGCTGTCGTCCAGCGTGTTGCGGAAGCGCACGGCGGCGACGATCCCCGCGAGGCTGAAGGCGAGGGCGAGGCTGTACTTCACGAGCAGGACGATTCCCGCGACGACGCCGGGCAGGATGACGAGGAGCTGGACGACCGACTGCTGATAGCCCCGCTTGGCGCGCGTGACGAGGTAGACCCAGGCGACGGGCAGCGCGAGCAGCACCGATGCCAGCATCGCGATGGCGACGCCGCCGGCGAGCGCGAGGCCGTCGAGCGCGACGGGCGCGTGGCCCGACGTGGCCGCGGGCAGGCCGAACATCGCGTCGAGCGAGAGCGAGGGCAAGCCGCCCGTACGTGGCAGGTACGGCCACGCCAGCGTCGCGCCTCCGATGAGAATGACGTAGTAGACGACGCAGCGGATCACGACGCGCGTCGCCGGACCCGCCTGCCAGTCACTGGTCATGGGGTGCTCCGGAGAGACAGTGCCAAGTATCGCCCGCCCCGCGCCTTCGCGCCATGCTTGCCGCGCACGCAGTGGCGGACCACATTCGGACATGTCGCGACGCGCCGCCGGTCTGCTCGCCCTTCCACTCGTCGTCGGTGTGGCCGGGGCGCTGCGTGCGCAGGGCGACGCCACGCCGGCGGCGGCCGCGGCGCCCACGCTCGTCGTGCTCGTGACGATCGATCAGTTCCGGGCGGACTATCTCGACCGGTTCGGGCCGCAGCTGCGCGGAGGGCTCGCGCGGCTCACGCGCGGCGGCGCCTGGTTCACCCAGGCGCACCACGACCACGCGATCACGGAGACGGCGCCGGGTCACGCCACCCTGCTCGCCGGTCGATTTCCGCGCTCCACCGGGATCATGATGAACAGCATCGGCGTCGCCGACGACGCCTCGCCGCTCATCGCCGGCGGTCACGGACCTGGCGCGTCGCCCAAGCGGTTCACTGGAACCACGCTCGTGGACTGGCTCGGCGCAAAGGACGGGCGCTCCCAGGCGCTTTCCGTCTCCGTGAAGGACCGGGGCGCCATCCTTCCCATCGGCAGGTCGCGCTCGCAGGTGTACTGGTACTCGCCGGATGGCCGGTTCATCACCAGCCGCTACTACCGCGAGACGCTGCCGGCGTGGGTGAACGTCTTCAACGACCGACATCTGCCGCAGTCCTTCGCCGGCCGGAGCTGGACGCTGCTGCTGGCGGACAGCGCCTACCGCGAACGGGACAGCGTGACGGCAGAGGGGGGCGGAAAGGACGTCGCCTTTCCCCATCCCTTGCCGGATGATCCGATGGACGCGGCCAGCCTCGTGCGCGCGACGCCGTTCATCGACGAGGTGGTCGTCGCGTTCGCGCTGCACGGCGTGCAGGCGCTCGGCCTGGGCACGGGGCCGCAGACCGATGTCCTCGCCGTCTCGCTCTCGTCCACCGACTACGTCGGCCATCGCTTCGGCCCCGACTCGCGCGAGATGCACGATCAGGTGCTGCGCGACGACCGGACGATCGGCGTCTTCCTCGACTCGCTGTTCCGCCTGCGCGACTCGTCGCGTGTCGTCGTGGTGCTGACGTCGGATCACGGCGTGGGCAGCATCCCCGAGGTCGCGGCGGCAACGACGACGCCGGCAGCGCGACGCGTGGACTTCACTCCGCTGCTGCACTCGACTCGCACCCGGCTTCGTGCCGCAAAGGTGGACACGCTGGCGCTCGATCTCGAGCAGGAGCTCGTGCTCGTCGACCGGTCAGCCTTCCGCCAGGGGCCGGAGCAGGCCGACTCGATCGTCGACTGGTTCGCCGCCGAGGCGCGGAAGGTGCCCGGCGTGCGGCGCGTGGACAGGTTTCGAGCGTTGCTGGCCGATTCCCTGAGCGATCCGGTGGCGCGTCGATGGAGCCATCAGCTGCCGGCCACGGCACGGGTGGAGCTCGTCGTGACGCTCGACTCGATGAACAGCTGGGGGGGGAACATCGCGTCGCATGGCTCCTCGTACGGCTACGACTCGCACGTGCCGGTGATCTTCTACGGCGCCGGAGTTCGTCCCGGGCGCTATCGGGAGTTCGTCCGAACGGTGGACATCGCGCCCACGCTCGCTGCCGTGGCCGGCGTCAAGCCGCAGGAGCGCCTGGACGGTGTGGTGCTGCGGCAGGCGCTCGAGTCGCCCGCTCCGCCCGCGCCTTGATGACGGCCAGGATGTTCGACTGGATGCTGCGCATCACGACG
>WNFK01202611.1_pt3 | contig 13313 bp, 13 predicted proteins | sample 5400281 | NCBI WGS metagenome assembly WNFK01 (sample SAMN13153350, study PRJNA577476) | soil metagenome | isolation source: 20 cm soil on Douglas fir-dominated hillslope | place: USA:California | collected 2013-09-17
CTCCGAAGGCTTCTTGACCTCGACGAGGTACGCCGGGTGAATCTTGCGGCCGTCGACGCGAATCGTCCCCTTGCCGAATAGCGGATCGTCGGTCGGCAGATCCTTCATCTTGGCGATGACCTTGGCACCGTCGTCGCTCTTGAGCGCCTCGACGGCCTTCAGATAGTGCAAGGTCCCCGCGTAGACGCCGGCGTGGATCATCGTCGGATGGATCTGGCGATTGCGCTCGGCAAAGCGCTTGGCGAACGCGCGGGTCTTGTCGTTCATGTCCCAGTAGAAGGTCTCGGTGAACGTCAGCCCTTGCGCCTTCTCGAGGCCGAGCGCGTGGACGTCGGTGAGAAACACGAGGAGCCCGGCGAAGCTCTGGCCGCCTTTCGCGATGCCGAACTCGGCGCCCTGCTTGATCGCGTTGGTCGTGTCGCCACCGGCGTTGGCCAGGCCGATGACCTTGGCCTTCGAGGCCTGCGCCTGTAGCAGGAACGACGAGAAGTCCTGTGTGTTGAGCGGGTGTCGGACCTTGCCGAGCACCTTGCCGCCGTTCTTCAGCACGACCGCCTCGACGTCGCGCTCGAGCGCGTGGCCGAAGGCGTAGTCCGCGGTGATGAAGAACCAGGAATCGCCGCCCGTCTTCACGACCGCCGTGCCGGTGCCGTTGGCGAGCGCCCAGGTGTCATAAGTCCAGTGAACGGTGTTCGGCGAGCACGCCTTACCGGTGAGGTCGGACGACGCCGCCGAGGAGACGACGAAGGCCTTGCCCTTGTCACGCGTGATCTGATTGACCGCGAGTGCGACGCCCGAGTTCGGCACGTCGAGGATCATGTCGACCTTATCGGCGTCGTACCACTGGCGCGCGATCTGCGAGCCGACGTCGGCCTTGTTCTGGTGGTCGGCGAAGATGATCTCCACCTTCAGCCCCTTCGCGGCGGCGCCGAAGTCCTCGACGGCCATCCGGGCCGCGACTACCGAGCCCTGTCCGGCCAGATCCGCGTAGAGGCTCGACTGGTCGTTGAGCACTCCGATCTTGACGACGCCGTCCGAAATCTGCGCGAGCGCCGGGCCGGCACCCAGACTGAGTACGGCGACGAAAGCCGCGAGACGTGCGATGGTCATGCTCTCCGCTCCTTTGCGATCGACGTTGGCTTAGCGGGGACTATACCCCGAGGTAGTCGTGCAGCTTGCCCATGTTGGCTTCGAGCTCGGCGTTCGGAATCATGTCCACCACCCGGCCGTGCTCCATCACGTAGTAGCGATCGGCAACGGTGGCGGCGAACCGGAAGTTCTGCTCGACGAGGAGGACGGTGAAGCCCTCTTGCTTGAGGCGGCGCAACGTGGCGCCGATCTGCTGGACGATGACCGGAGCCAGCCCCTCGGTGGGCTCGTCGAGGAGAAGAAGCCGGGCGCCGGTCCGCAAGATCCGCCCGATCGCCAGCATCTGCTGCTCGCCGCCCGACAGCGTGGTCCCTCCGGCCCGAAGCCGCTCCTTCAGGTTCGGGAACATCTCGTAGATGGCCTCGATGCCCAGACCGCCGGAACGGACCACCGGCGGCAGCAAGAGGTTCTCCTCGACTGTGAGGCTCGCGAAGATCCCGCGCTCCTCCGGGCAGAAGGCCAGACCGAGCCGCGCGATCTGATTCGACGGCAGGCCGATCAGCTCGCGCCCTTCCAGGCGAACCGAGCCGCGCCGTCGGCCCACGATGCCCATGACCGACTTGAGCGACGTCGTCTTGCCGGCACCGTTTCGTCCCAGCAAGGTCACGGTCTCGCCGGCGCGGATCTCGAGGTCGACACCATGGAGCACGTGTGACTCGCCGTACCAGGCGTGGAGATCCCGGACCTCGAGCAGCGGCTCAGGCATGGCCCGACCCCATGTAGGCCTGGATCACCTCTGGGCTCCGCGCCACGGTCTGGTAGTCGCCCTCGGCGAGCACCTCTCCCCGCGCCAGAACGGTGATCGTATCCGAGAGGTTCTCGACCACGCTGAGGTTGTGCTCGACCATCAGCACCGTACGGTTCGCCGCGACGCGCTTGATCAGCGCCGAGATGCGCTCCACGTCCTCGTGCGCCATGCCCGCCGTCGGCTCGTCGAGCAGCATCATCTCGGGGTCGAGCGCGAGGGTCGTCGCGATCTCGAGGGCGCGCTTGCGCCCGTACGGCAGCTCCACCGCCGGCGTGCGCGCGAACGGGGCGAGGCCCACCGCGTCGATCAGCTCGAGCGCGCGACCGTTCAGGCCGGCGAGCACGCGCTCGGATCGCCAGAAGTCGAACGACGCGCCGCGCTGGCGCTGGAGGGCGACGCGCACGTTTTCCAGAACCGAAAGATGTGGGAACACGGCCGAGATCTGGAACGAGCGCACGAGCCCCAGCCGCGCGATATCCGCGGGCCGGGAGCCGGTGATCTCGCGACCGTTGAAGCGAATGCGCCCGCGGGTCGGCGTCATGAAATGGGTCAGCAGATTGAAGCAGGTCGTCTTGCCGGCGCCGTTGGGCCCGATGAGCGCGTGGATCGTCCCGCGGCGCACCCGCAACACCACGTTCTTCACGGCGACGAACCCGTGGAACTCCTTGGTGAGGCCCTCGGTCTCGAGGATGACGTCGTCAGCCATCTCGGGATCGCTCATGCTCCGGCGGATCGAAGCGAGCCTCGCGCTTTTCGCGCCACGCCCGGTTGGCTTCGTCCATCTCCCACGACGCGGCGCACTCGCCCTGCGCGCGCAGGACGTCTTCGAGGATCGTGCGGGGGTCGTGGTGAAACGACGCCTGGAGCAAGCGCTTGGTATGGGCGGTCGCGGTAGGCGCCGCACCCCGCGCCTTGTCGATGATCGAGGCGAGCGTCCGGTCGAGGTCGGCCGGGGCGCACACCCAGTTGACCAGGCCGATCGCCCGCGCCTCGGCCGGGCTCACGTGATCGTTCGGGAGCGCCAGCTCCTTGGCGCGTCCCACGCCGATCACGCGCGCGAGCCGCAGCACCGCGCCGTCGGGCACCAGCCCGTGACGCGTGGCGCCCAGGCCGAGCACGGCGTCCTCGGTGGCGAGCCGGAGGTCGCAGCCGAGCGCCAGCTGCAAGCCGCCGCCGATCGAGTAGCCGTGCAGGACGGCGATCGTGATCTTCGGCATGTCCTCGAGACAGTCGAGCGCGCGGTTCCAGTGCCGGAAGAACGCCTCGCTGATCGTGCCCGCGGCGAGCGCGGTCCGATCCATGCCCGAGCAGAACGCGCGTCCCGCGCCGCGCACGATCACCTGCATCACGCGCGGGTCGGCGGCAGCGGTCTCCGTGTGATCGGCGAGCGCGCTCGCGAGCTCGGTGGACAGCGCGTTGAGTACGGCCGGCCGGTTCAAGGTGATCCAGCCGACTGCGTCCCGCGCTTCGTAGGTGACGGGTGATTCGGTCATCGAGAAGCTCCGTCGCGTTGCGCGACTCGCACACGACACTGACACGACAGATTGTCGATGAGACTCACGAAGTTGTACGATCACCGCGTGCCGGTGGAATGTCAAGGCCGCCAGGCGCGTCGACCCCTAGGCCAAAGGAGCCATCGCCCATGCCCGTGATCACGCGTCGCCGGTTCCTCAGCACCGCTCTCGCGGCGGGAGCGACGCCGCTCTCGGCGCGCGCCGTCCGAGCGCAGACGGCGGTCAAGATCGGGAGCGCCGTGCTCGGCGACTACTCGATGGCCGGGCCGGTCATCGTCGCCCTCGATCAGGGCTACTTCAAATCCGAGGGCCTCGCCGCCGAGTACGTGCCCTTTCGCGGCGGCCCCGATCTCCTCAAGGCTGTGATGGCGGGGGAATGTCTGATCGGGATCACCGGCAGCACCGACATCTTCGTCTTCCGCGAAGCCGGCTCGCCGATCAAGATGATCGCGACTCACACCGAGGGCAATCACTTCACCCTGAACGTGGCGCCCGAAGTTCAGAAGGTCGCCGACCTGCGCGGGAAGACGATCGGCGTCACCCGCGTGGGCGCGACGACGTGGGTGTTCGCCCGCATGGTCGCCAAGAAAGAGGGCTGGGATCCGGACAAGGACGTGCAGATCGTCGGCCTCGGCGGCCTCGACGCTCAGCTCGCGGCGATGGCGCGCAAGGAGATCGCCGCCTACGTCTGGGGCGACGGCGGCGCCGTGACCGAGCTGCAGGGCAAGTCCAAGGTGCTCATGCGCCTGGACTCGGTGACGCCGAAATGGATCAGCCAGATCCAGTACGCGTCGGAGGACGCGATCGCCAAGCAGGCCGACGCGATCCGGAAGAGCCAGAAGGCCCTCTTCCGCGCGATCAAGCTGATGCGTGACAACCCCAAGGAGGCCGCGCAGCTCGTGTCGAAAAAGCTCGGCTGGACTCCAGAGGCCGTGCTCGGCGCCCACAAGATCTCGGGCCCCCTGCTGCCGGTCGACGGGAGCATCAACGTGGAAGCGCTGGCGGTGATGCAAGACACCCTGCTCGAGTACGGCCTGATCAAGAAGAAGCTCCCGCTCGATGTGCACTACACGCGCGAGTTCACGCCTGTTCGGATTTAGCCGGGCGCTCCTCGCGGCGCTCGCGCTCGCGGCCGCGCCGGCCGCCGCGTACGGGCAGGTCTTCATCGCCAGCCAGCCCAAGCCCGAGTTCACGATCGGTCCGCTCTTCGTGCGGGCCAACGTCGGACCCGGGCACGGACCGGTCGAGGTCAGCGTGCTGTTCAGCCTGGTCGTGCCGGCCACGGTCAAGAGCGACGCGCTCGCGCAAGACCTCTACCTTCTCTGGCCCGGCGAGGTGGACGGCCAGGCGGTGGCCGGAGCGCCGGATCCCGCGCTCCGCAAGAGCATCGAGGGCCGCGGCTTCGAGGTGACGCGTGAAGGACAGTTGCCGCTCGCGGCGCGCGCGATCGCCGTCGGGCGCGACCGGCCGAAGCCCGAGCCGATTGCCGGCGGCGCTCCCTACGTCACGTACACGCGCGAACCCGGGCCGCTCGGGCAGGGCACGCCGGCCAGCTGGATCCGGATCCCGTGGACGCCGCGGCTCGCCGACCGGACGTGGCTCATCGAGCTCCAGATGCGTCTGACCGGCTTGCGGCGACTGAAGCAAGCCACCTGGCTCGAGAACGCGCTGTGGGGCGAGCGTCACATCCTCACGTTGAGCTTCAACGACGTGCGGACCCGGGCGACCTTTCCGATGTACCTGGCGTACCGCGACCGTGTCGTCCACCTGGCCGACGATCCCTCGCAGCTCACGGTCAACTTCGCCGACGCGGACCATCTGAAGATCCACGAGGTCTACCCGGGCTCGAGCCAGCGGCGCACGAGCGAGACGCGACGCGCGACCGAGATCGTCTCCGCCTATCTCGATCCGTCCGAGGGCATGCGGCCTCAGGTGCTGTCGGTGCAATACGGGTACTTCACGGGCTGGAAGGCGTGGTCTCCGGTCCTCTTCGCGACGCTCTTCTTCGTCCTCGGGAATCTCGCCGGCCCGCTCGTCACGATGCTCGTCAAGACCGTCGGCGCGCGACTGCAGGGACGCATCCAGTTCGGGCCCTCGACCGGCGCGCCCGGGCAGCGCGAGACCGGCACGATCATCCCGCGCGAGACGCTCGCGCGGATCGCGCCCGGCGAAACGACGCACGCCCAGGTGCTCGATCTCTGCGGGCCCGATCCCGAGGAGCGTGAGCGCCTGAGCCAGCCCGGGCGCCGCACGCTCGTCTACCGCGGGCGTCGTATGGTGCCGCATCGCCGCCGCCGGCTCGGATGGCTCGCCACCGTGAACCGCTGGGACATCGAGCACCACGAGGTCGAGATCGAGCTCGACGGCGACCGCGTCCTCGATGTCCAGGCGCAGGTCAACCGGAGCAAGCTGACCCAGCCGGGGCCGGCCTGAACGACTTGGTCGGGATGAGACGCGCCGCCTGGACTCTCGCGCTGGTGCTGGCCGTGGCGGCGCCCGACATCGCGTGCGGTCAGGTCTTCCTGGCGTCGCGCCCGAATCCCGAGTTCACGATCGGTCCCCTGTTCATCCGGGCCACGGTCACACCCGACACAGAAGTCGTGACCCTCGACGTCCTCTGGAGCCTCGTGATCCCCCCGAATACGACTGGCGCCGCCATCGAGCAAGATCTCTATTTCCTCTGGCCGAACGCGGTCGACGGAGACTCGAGCTCGGGCGCGCCCGATCCCGCGCTGGCCGCGTACGTCAAGAGCCGCGGCTTCACCACGATCGCGGAAGGCCGCCTGCCGCTCTTCGCCAAGAGCCTCTACCGCATCGGCGAAGAGCTGCCGCCCGAGCCCGTTCGCGGCGGCGCCCCGTTCGTGACGTTCGTGCGCCAGGGCGGCCCGCTCGGGCTCACGGGGCCGGTCACGTACGTGCGGATCCCGTGGACGCCGCTGCTCGCCAATCGCACCTGGCTGATGAACCTCCGGATGGAGCTGACCGATCTCATGAAGCGGCGGAAGGCGACGTGGATCGAGGATCTCTTCTGGGGACCGCAGCACACGGTCTCGCTCACCTTCAACGACGTGCGGGCACGCGCGCTGTTCCCGGTCTATTTCGAGCGCCGCGACCGCGTCGTTCGCCTCGCCGACGATCCGTCGCAGCTCCTCGTCAACCTCACCGACGCCGATCATCTGAAGATCTACGAGTTCTACCCGGGCTCGGCGCGGCGCCGCCTCAGCGAGACCCTCGACTCCACCGAGGAGATCACGCTCTTCCTGGACAGCTCCGAAGGCATCTCGCCCCAGGTGCTGACCGTGCAGTTCGGCTACTTTCGCGGCATGCGGTCCTGGGCGCCGGTGCTGATCCCGATCGCATTTTTCGCGCTCGGGAACCTGGCGATGCCGCTCTTCATGATGATCGTCCGGCGGGGGCGTGCCCTGGTGGCAGCTCGCGTCCAGTTCGGCCCCGGAACGGCCGAGCGCCAGACCGGTGCCGTTCTCTCGCGCGAGACGCTCGCGCGCATCGTGCCGGGACAAACAACGTACGAAGAAGTCTTGCGAATCTGCGGGCCGGACGCCGAGGAGCACGAGCAGCTCACGACACCCCGGCGCACGTTGATCTACCGCGGGCGGCGTGTGGTGCCCCAGGGGCGGCGGCGACTGGGATGGCTGTCGACCGTACGCCGCTGGTCGATCGAGCAGCACGAGGTCGAGATCACGCTCGAGCGGGACGTCGTCAGCGACGTGCAGGCGCGCGTACGACGCTCGCCGCTCGCTGAACCCGAGGCCGCCCCCGCGACGTAGCGGGCGCTTGACAGGATTGCCAAAGCTCCCCCATATAGACCCCCACTGATCAGGGAACGAGGAGGCCACCATGGCAGAGATGACTCGACGTGACGTGCTCAAGATCGCGGCAGCCGGCGCCGCCGCTTCGCTTCCCGCGCTGCCGCAGCCCGCGCGGGCCCAGACCACCCAGAAGCGCGAGCTCATCGTCGCGCAAGGCGGTGACATCGCCGCGTTGGACCCGCATCTGAGCACGTCTTCGAACGACATCCGCATCTCGTTCAACATCTTCGACAATCTGACGAGCCGGCGCCCCGACGGAAAGCTCCTGCCCAGCCTGGCGACGGAATGGAAGCTGCAGGGTCAAACGGCGTGGGTGTTCAAGCTCCGATCCGGAGTCAAATTCCACAACGGCGACCCGCTCACGTCGGCCGACGTGAAGTTCAGCATCGATCGCTCGCTCGACGTCAACCTGAAGGGAAACCGTGTGAGCACCGTCCTGACGACGGTCGACCGCGTCGAGACACCAGATCCCGCAACCGCCGTCGTCCACACCAAGAAGCCGGATCCGCTGCTGCCGGCGCGGCTAGGCTTCTACGGCGGCCAGATCATCCCGAAGAAGTATGTCGAGACGGTCGGTCCGGACGCCTTCAACGCCAAGCCGGTCGGCTCCGGTCCGACACGGTTCGTGTCGTGGGTGAAGGACGACAAGCTCGTGCTCGAGGCGAACCCGGACTACTGGGGCGGCCGCGTCGATTTCGATCGCCTCGTCGTGAGGGCGCTGCCCGAGATGGCGCCGCGCGTGGCCGCGCTGCTCAAGGGCGAGGTCGACCTGATCACGCAGGTGCCGCCGGACCAGGGCGAGCGGGTCAAGGGCAACGCCAGCACTGTGGTCAGCGGAGCGCTCTACGGCGGGCTCTACGTCCTCGCCGTCAACTCGAAGCGGCCGCCGCTGGACAATCCCCTCGTGAAGCAAGCGTTGTCGCTGGCCATTGATCGCGAGGCCATCGTGAAGGAGCTGTGGCGCGGTCGCGGCGTCGTGCCGAGCGGCATGATCGCCAAGGGCGACAATCACTTCGACGCCTCACTGCCGGCCCTGGCCTTCAATCCGAGCGAGGCGAAGGCGCGGCTGAAGAAGGCTGGATACAAGGGCGAGGAAGTCGTCATCGAGACCACCGTCGGCTACATGGCCGGCGACAAGCCGATGGCCGAGGCGATCCAGGCCATGTGGCGCGACGTCGGCGTCAACTCCAAGGTCGAAGTCATGGAGTATTCCGTCCGCGCCCAGAAGATCCGCGAGAAGAGCTTCAAGGGGCTCTGGTGGTCGGATCCCACCTCGACCTTGCGGGATCCCGACGGCATGATGTGGCGGCTCCTCGGTCCGGGCGGTCCTCAGGACTACTGGCGCCACCCGGAGTTCGACGAGCTGGGCGCCGCCGCGCGGTTCTCGGTCGACGAGAAGTTCCGCGCCGACGCGTACAAGAAAATGACGCAGCTCTTCCTCGAGAATTTCCCTTGGGTCCCGGTGATCCAGCCGTACGAGGACTACGGCCTTCAGAAATACGTGGAGTGGACGCCAGATCCGCTCCAGCAGCTCGAGATCCGTCGCTTCAACTTCAAGTTCCGTCGCGCGTAGACCGGTTGCCCGGGGCGGAGCCCGCGAGGCTCCGCCCCATTGCCCATGCGCGGGCTCGTTCCCTTTCTCGCCTCTCGGCTCCTCCGCGCGGCGATCGCTCTCTGGCTCGTCTCGACGGTTGTCTTCGTCGTCATGCGGCTGTCGGGCGATCCGGTGCCGCTCCTGCTCCCGTCCGACGCGCCGCAAAGCGAGTTTGCCCGCGTCCGCGCGGAGCTCGGCCTGGACCGCTCACTGCCCGTGCAGTACGCGGTCTTCCTCGGCCATGTCATGCACGGAGATTTTGGTCAGTCCATCCATTTCCGTCAGTCGGCCGCCCGAGTCGTCCTCGACTACCTGCCCGCGACCTTCGAGCTCGGCCTGGCCGCGTTCGCGCTGGCGCTGCTCGTCGCCTTGCCCATCGGGGTCGTCTCGGCCGTGAAGCGAAACTCCGCCGTCGATCAGGCGACGATGGCGCTCGCCCTCGTCGGCCAGTCGGCGCCGACCTTCTTCATCGGGATCCTCCTGATCCTGGTCGTCTCGCTGAACCTCGGTCTGCTGCCGACGTCGGGCCGCGAGAGCTGGCACAGCCTGGTGCTGCCCGCGCTCACGCTCGGCGCCTTCGCGATGGCGTCGATCGCGCGGCTCACGCGCTCCGCGGTGCTCGAGGTGCTGCGCGCGGACTACATCCGCACCGCCCGCGCCAAGGGCGTCACCGAAGCGCTCGTGGTCGTCAAGCACACCCTGAAGAACGCCGCGGTGCCGATCGTCACGATCACCGGTCTGCAGTTCGGCACGCTGCTCGGCGGCGCCGTCGTCACCGAGACGGTGTTCGCCTGGCCGGGCATCGGCCGGCTCGCCATCCAGTCGATCTACAACCGCGACTACCCGGTCGTGCAGTGCACGGTGTTCATCTCCGCCGTGCTGTTCATCGTGATCAACTTCTTCGTCGACTTGATCTATGGCCTCCTCGATCCTCGCGTCCGCGCCGGCTGAGCGCGCTCCGGCGAGCCGCGCCCGGCGGACCCGCCGCCTGGCGGTCGGCGGCGCCGTGTTCGTGGCGCTCTTGATCGTCGCGGCGCTGGCCGCGCCGTTGATCGCGCCCGCCGATCCCATCCGCCAGTCTCTCCGGGGCCGGCTCTCGGCGCCCACGTTGGCCGGCGCCGACGGCAAAGCCCATCTGCTCGGCACCGACCACCTCGGGCGCGACGTCCTCTCGCGCGTGATCTACGGCGCGCGGGTGTCCTTGCTGGTGGGCTTCGCCGCGGTGATCGTGGGCGGGCTGCTCGGCGCCTCGCTCGGAGTGCTGGCCGGGTTCCGCGGAGGCTGGGCCGACAGCACGATCATGACCATCGCCGACGCCCAGCTCGCGTTCCCGTTCATCCTCCTCGCGATCGGCATCATCGCCGTGCTCGGTCCGAGCTTGCCCACCCTGATCGTCGTTATCGGGCTGTCGGGCTGGGTGACCTACGCGCGCGTGCTCCGCTCGCAGGTGCTGGTGCTGCGTTCGCGCGAGTTCGTGGACGCGATCCACGCGCTCGGCGGCTCGGTCTTGCGCGTGATCGCCCGGCACGTGCTGCCCAACGTGCTCTCGTCGCTGGTCGTCATCGCCACGCTCGAGCTGGCGCGCGCGATCGTGCTGGAGGCGACGCTTTCGTTCCTCGGCCTCGGCGTCCAGCCGCCGACGCCGTCGTGGGGCGGCATGGTGCAAGAGGGGCGCGAGTATCTCGACTCGGCGTGGTGGATCTCGACGGCGCCGGGGATCGTGCTCATGCTCACCTCGATCGTGGTGAGCCGCACTGGCGACTGGCTCCGCGATCTCCTCGACCCGACCTTGAGGGGCGAGTAGCCCGGCGAGGTGGGCAGCCGACTACTCGACGGGTGAGTCTGTGGTCCCATAGCGGAGATCGAGAAGGTCGGGTATCGTACGGCGATGTGCGCAGCGCAGACGAAAGGAGCCAACGGCCCATGAGGTATGCGCTCAGGAATCTGTTCGCGTTCGGAAGCGTTCTCGCCTGTCTCGTGGGTGGGCTGGCCGTCGCGCAGGACAAGCCCGCCGACGACATGGACGCCCTGCGCGAGAAGCTGCGAGCGGACAAGAAGGCCGTGGTGGCCGCGGTGCTGGAGCTCACCGAAGGCGAGGCCAAGGTATTCTGGCCGGTCTACAACGCCTATCAAAGCGACATGGTCAGTCACTACGACCGTGTGTTGAAACTCCTCGACACCTACGCCAAGACGTACCAGTCGATGACCGACGAGCAGGCGACGACCCTGGTCAAGCAGTTCCTGGCCCTCGAGCGCGATCACGTCGCGATACTGACGTCGTACCAGCCGCGCTTCAGCAAAGTCTTGCCGCCCGTGAAAGTCGCAAAGCTGTACCAGATCGAGAACAAGGCTCGAGCCCTCGTGAACTACGAGCTCGCGCGCGGCATCCCGCTCGTCAAATAGGTCAGCGACGGATCGTGGAGACTCTGAGCGTCTGGATCTCATCGCGCACGATTGGAGGGAGCGAACAATGCTGAAAGCTCGGCTCGTAGCCGCCCTGCTGGCAGTGGCACTGGCCGCGACGTCCTCGGTGAACACTGGACCCGCGCTGGCGGCATCGGCCGCAGACATCAACCGCGACGCCAACGCGGTAATGGCCCAGCTCTACGCGAACAAGCCGGAGGCCAAGAAGCTGGCGTCCCAGGCCAAGGCGATTCTCATCTTTCCGAGTATCTACAAGGCCGGGTTCATGTTCGGCGCCCAGTACGGCGAGGGCGTTCTGCGTCGGGGGAACAAGAGCGTCGGCTACTACAATACGTTGGCGGCGTCTTACGGCTGGCAGGCGGGCGCTCAGGCTTTCGGGTACGCGCTCTTCTTCATGAACGACTCCGCGCTCAGCTACCTGAACAAAAGCGAGGGCTTCGAGGTCGGATTGGGACCGAGCATCGTCGTCCTGGACGAGGGCATGGGTAAGTCAATGACGAGCTCGACCGTGACGCAAGACATCTACGCGCTCATCTTCGACCAGAAGGGCCTGATGGCCGGAGCCGGAATACAAGGATCGAAGATCAGCAAGATCGACAAATGATCTGCTGCCAGTCGTCCATCGGAATCGGACGGTCCCGGCCGCGTTAGCAGGCCGAATCCGCGACCGGGATCCGCTCGACCACGCAGAACGGAATCGTCACGCTCTCGGTGCACGTGAGGCAGTAGAAATCCAGCTCGAGCCCCGCGCGCTGCCCGTGGAGCGAGAGCCGCTGGTTGCAGCGGGCATGGTGCAGCCCCCCGTCGAGCGCCATGTACACGGTCATGACTTCCGTTGCCGTCGCCACGTCGGAATCCGAGTTCATCGCCTTGCCCTCCTGCCCTTGAATAAGAGCAATCCGCATTCCAGCGAACGGCGGTCTCGAGTGCGCTGCAACCCGGCGGAATATAAGGCGGCTGTTGCAGCCAGGTAGAGCAGAGTGTTCAAGAACTGGGCGGTGACTGGGAAGCCCTGGACCGGCCCGGAGAGCTAGCCGCGCCAGCGTGAGAGCTTGTCGTTCAGATGGTCGAGGGCCAGGACGATCGCGATCGACGCGGCCGAGACGAGCGCGGTCGCCGCGAACAGCTCGGGCGCCTGAAAACCGTTGGCGTAGGAGCTGAGCACGTAGCCCATCCCGCGAACCCCGGCGAACATCTCGACCACCAGGACGCCGAGCAGGCAGAACACGACGCCGAGACGCATGCCGCCCAGCACGGACGGGACGACCGCCGGCAGGAGCACCTTCCAGTAGAGCTGCCATGTCGTCGCCCCGAGCGAGCGCGCGACCGTCACGAGCGTCTGGTCGACGTCGCGCACGGCTCCCATGACCAGAACCATGATCGGAAAGAAGCCGTGGAGCGTGCCGTAGAAGACCGCCGGGGTCGTGCCGTAGCCGAACAAGAGGACGATCCACGGCAGCACCAGGATCTTCGGCATCCCATAGAGCGCGATCACGTACGGGGACAGGACGTCGCGCAGGAGCCGCACCGAGCCGACGGCGACGCCTGCGGAGACGCCGAGCACCACCGACAGCACGTAGGCGACGGCGGTCTTGCCGAGCGTGTCGGCAAGGCCGGCGAGCGCTCCGCTGCTGATCGCGAGGAGCGCCGGCGCGATGGCGCTCGGCGCGGGGACGAAGAGCGGATCGACCCAGCCCATCCGTGCGGTCAGCTCCCACAACCCGAGCCCGACGATCACGGTCACGAGCTGGAGAATTCTGACCTTCATTCCGACCACCGGCGCGCACGGCGTTCGAGCAGGCTCGCGAGCACATCCGAGCCCACGACCATGACGAGGGTGACCAGCACGAGGGCGACGTAGTCGCCCGTGCGGAGGAGCCCGTAGGCGTGATTGATGAGGGCACCCATACCGGCCTTCGAGCCGAGGATCTCGCCGACGACCACGCCGATCACGGACAGCGCGAGCCCCGTCCTGAGCCCGCCGACGAGCGTGAAGAGCATCGCGGGCAGCATCACCCGGCGAAAGACGGTCACCGTGCCCGCGCCGTACGCGC
>WNFK01054741.1_pt1 | contig 13307 bp, 10 predicted proteins | sample 5400281 | NCBI WGS metagenome assembly WNFK01 (sample SAMN13153350, study PRJNA577476) | soil metagenome | isolation source: 20 cm soil on Douglas fir-dominated hillslope | place: USA:California | collected 2013-09-17
ATCGAGAGCGCCGGCGAGCTGGGTCCGCTGGCGCCCTATGCGCGGATCCTCCAAGGACAGGCGCTCCTCTTGTCGGGATCGGCGTCCGCGGCGGTCGCCCCCCTCCGGGTGGCGGCCTCGTCGGAGGGGCCGGTTTCGCTGCGTGCGTCCGCGCTCCTCGCGGACGCGCTCCTGGTGCTGGGAGACCTGGCTGGCGCCCGGGAAGCCGCGGAGCGCGCCGGGAGCATGGCCGGGCAATCCGTCGACGTCCAGGCGGCGATGGCGTGGGTGGCGGCGCAAGCTCTCGCCGGCGAGCCGGGGCGCGAGCAGCAGGCCGCGGAGGCCTTGCGCGCGTTCTGGCTGCGCCATCCCGACCATCCCGCGGCCGAGACGGCCCGTTCCATGCAGGAGGGGATCGCCGTCGCGCTGCCGGAGCCCACCGGCCGTGAGCTCTTGCTGCGCGCATCGCGGCTGCTCGCCTCCGGGAAGCCCGCCGCTGCCGTTGCCCAGGCGCAGGTCGCGGCGGGAATGCTGTCGGGAGAGGATCGCGCGGAGGGCCTGCTGCTGCACGCCCGGGCGCTGGCGGCCGACGGGAAGCGCGGCGAGGCCGGTCCGTCCCTGGAGCAGGCCTGGAAGCATGGCAGCACGCGGATCGCGGCGGTTGCGGGCATGCTGCTCGCGCGCGATCGGGCGCGGAAAGGGCGCGAGCGGGAAGCCATCCAGCTGGCGGACCAGGTCGCCCGCAAGTACCCCTCGTCTTCCGAGGCCGACGAGAGCGTCCTGTTCACCGCCCGGCTCCTCACCGACGCCGGAAAGCGGAGGGAAGCCCGTACCCGGCTCGCCAGGCTCGCCGCGCGCCGCAGCGGACCCGCCGCGTCGCAGGCCCGCTGGACGCTGGCTTGGATGTCGTACCAGGACCACCTGCGCGACGCGGTGGAGCGCTTCACCGAGCTCGCAGCGACCGCGTCCAGCGACGAGGAGCGCGCCCAAGGAACGTACTGGCAGGCGCGCGCAGGGAAACCCGAGGCCGCGCCCCCGCTCTACCGCCGCGTCGCCGAGCTGGATCCGCTCGGCTGGTACGGCTTGCTCTCCCGCGAGCGTCTGGGTGAAGCCAGCGACCAGCCCGCGCCCTTCCCGCCGGCGCGCGACCTGTCGCCCGGGACCTTGCCGGAGCAGCTCGCGCTCGCCGCTGACCTCGCCGCCCTGGGCTACCTCTCGGATGCCGCCGCGGAGGCCGACTGGTTCGTGCAGCGCCATCCGGGGGATGCCGGAGCCGTCGCCCTGCCCATCTACGAGCGCGCGGGCCGGCCGGATCGCGCGGTGCTGCTGGCGATCGCGTTGGTGGGCGACCGCGGGCCGAGAGCTCCGCGCGCGCTGCTCGACGCGGCGTATCCCGCGGCGTTTCCGGCGCAGGTGGGCAGGGCCTCCCAGCGGACCGGGCTCGATCCCTATCTCGTGCTCGCGGTCATGCGCCGCGAAAGCCTGTTCAAAGCGGACACCCGCAGCGCCGCCGGCGCGGTCGGCCTGCTGCAGCTCCTTCCCGCGACCGCCCGCCGCGCGGCCGTCGTTCTCGGCCGTCCAGCGCTGCGCGACGAGCAGCTCGTGGACCCGGGAACCGCGATCGACCTGGGCACCTGGTACTTGTCGGAGGTCGTGGGCCGGTTCGGCGATCCAGCCATCGCGCTCGCCGCTTACAACGCGGGCCCCCGCGCCGCCGCTCCCTGGGCCGTGCGCGGAGCGGGCCAGCCGCTCGACGAGTGGGTCGAAAACATCCCGTACCGCGAGACCCGCCGCTACGTGAAGGTCGTGGTCGGCGCCTGGAGCGCCTACCGCATCCTGTCCGGCGGCTCCGCCCCGCGACTCTCGGAATCCGTGCCGCCCCCAAAGGCCGGCGCCAACTTCTAATCCCTCGTGAACGCGCTCGGGCCATCCTAGATGAGCCTCTGCTGCTGCGGTTGCGCCCGCAGCACCTCGAGGATCTCCGCCCCATACTGCTCGACGCGGAAGGGGTCCATCCCGTCCACTGCGGACAGCGCCCCGAGATCCCCCGGATTCACCCGCGCGATCGCCCACAGCACCGCATTCGGCGCGATCACTTGCACCTCCACCTTCCGCGCCTCCGCCCGCCCCTTCCTCCACGCCCGGAGCCGCTCGTACCGCTCCTCGATCTCGGGCGAAGCCGGCCCTCCTTGCCGGTTGTTCCCCGCCGGCCGCGGCCGCGCGAGCGGAGCCGCCTCCATCCCCTTGTTCACCGCCTCGATCACCTGATTGCCGATCCGGCTCAACGCCCCAGGCGACGTGCCCGGCACCCGGCTCAGCTCCGCCTGGTTCTTCGGGAGCCGCCTGGCCGTCTCGGCGAGGAACAGGTCCGACAGCACCTTGAACGCGGGCCGATCCAGCTCCCGCGCGCGGCGATCGCGCAGCAGGTACAGCTCGCGCAGCACCGCGCGCCCGCGTCCGTCCAGGGTGCGCGCGGCCTTCATCCTCTGCCATCCCTCGGGGTCGAACTCCCGCAGCCGCGGCTCCTTGGCGATCAGCCGCGCGAACTCCGCTTCCGCCTCCGCGGTCAGCCCGCGCGCCGCGACCTCCTCGCCGAGCTTCTCCCGCAGCGGGAGCAGGAAGCGGACGTCGGCGAAGGCGTACTCCAGCTGCTTCGCCGAGAGCGGACGCTTTCCCCAGTCGCTGCGCTGCTCGTCCACCTCGAGGTTGACCCCGAGCTGGTCGGCGAGGAGACCGTGCAGCCCGACCTTCTCGATCCCCAGCGCCTTGGCGGCCGCGTGCGTGTCGAAGATGCGACCAAAAGAAAGCCCGTAGTCGCGCTTCATGCAGAGCACGTCGTACTCGGCGGCGTGCAGGATGCACTCGCGCGAGCGGTCGGCGAGGAGCGGCACCAGCGGCTCGATCCGCAGCGCGAGCGTGTCGACCGCCCAGTCCGCCTCCGGCGTGGCGATCTGCAGCAGGCAGACCTTCTCGAAGTAGGCGTGGAACCCGTTGCTCTCGGTGTCCAACCCTACGCGCGTGCTGCGCGCGATGTCTTGCGCGCACTCGGCGAGCTGATCGGGTTCGTCGACGAAGCGCTGGGACCGGGTCATCCGTGACTGCCTTACCACGCGCTCCCGCGGTCCCGAATCTCCTTCAGCACCGCGCGGAACGGCCCCTTCGCTTTCAGCAGCCGGAGATCCTGCGCCAACCCGGCCGCGGAGCGATAGAAGAGCAGCGCCTCCGTCGGAGGCTTGATGGTCAGGCCCAGCGCCGGCTCGCTGCGGAACGCCCGCTTCACCTCCAAGAACAGCGCTTCCGAGGAGAAGTCGTACACTTCGCTCAGGGCCGGCCGCTGCACGATGTTCGCCAGCTTCTGGCAGAACTCGAACGCTTCCTCCTCGTCGTCCCCGAGGAAGCGGAAGCCGGCCTTCTTCAGCATCGGCCCCACGTCGGGATGGGCGCGCCCCGCGGCGTTCTCCTCGAGGAAGAGGCGATAGACGGAGGCGAACCGCTCGGACAGCAGCTTGGTCGCCCCGAAGTCGAGCACGCCCAGGCGGCCGTCCGGAAGCACCAGGAAGTTCCCCGGGTGGGGATCGGCGTGCATCAGGCGGGCGGCATAGAACGGCCCCCAGATGGCGAAGACGAGCAGCCGGCCCACCCGGAAGCGCTCCTGGTCGGAGGCCTTCGACTCCATGAAATCGACCAGCAGCTTCCCGTGCAGCCGTTCCAGGGTCAGCACCCGCCGGCTGCTGAAGTACCTCACCACCGCGGGCACGACCAGCTCGGGAAACCTTCGTGCGGCGTCGCGATACGCGTCCGCCTGCGCCGCCTCCTGCTCGTAGTCCAGCTCGCGCAGAAGCGACGAGCGCAGCTCGTCGTAGTAGGCCCGGCCGTCCAGCGTCTTCCCCGTGAGCGCGATCCCGCGCACCAGCACCGCGGCGTTCGCGAGGTCGTTCTCCAGCGCCTTCTCCACGCCGGGGTACTGCACTTTCACGACCACTTCGCGCCCATCCTTCAGCCGCGCGGCGTGCACCTGGCCCAGCGACGCCGCGGCGATCGGCTCGCCGTCGAACTCCGCGAACAGCTCTTCCGGACCGCGTCCCATCTCGGCGCGCACCACTTCGGCCACCTGCGCGAGCTCCATGCGCTGGGGCGCCTGCGCGAGGAGCCTCGCCACCACGCGCCGGGCCTCTTCCGGCAGCGCATCGGGATCCATCGCCAGCGCCTGGCCGAGCTTGAGCGCCGCGCCCTTGAGCTCTCCCAGCGTGGCGAGAATGCGCTCGCCAGCCTTCTTGAGATCTTCACGGGGCGCGGATTCCCCGGTCAGCCTGCGGCGCGCCTGCGCGGCGAGCAGATCGCCCGTGGTCCGGGCCGTGAGGTAAGCGAGGCGGCTCAGCCGCTTGAGGCGGCCCGCCGGCACGTGATCGTCGTCGGACATTCCATCGCAGCCTAATGGCGGGGCGGGCTCGTCGCATCCTCCAGGACGTGGTATGGGGCGCGGCGCGCAACAGCACGGCGTGGTCGCCGGTCTCTGGGTCACCGAGGCGATCGCCATCGCCCTCCCCGCGTTGTTCGTGCTCGGGCTTGCGGGCTGCCGCCTGGGACCCTATCTGGGATTCCGCCGGCTCTCCTGGAAGCACGCGCTGATCGCCGTCATCGCGGCGGTTGCGAACCAGCCGGTGGTCTCGTTCTTGACCTGGGCGGCCCACGGGGCCCTGCCGCAGGCGCTGATCGAGGATTTCGACGCCAAGCAGCGCATGCTCGACGCCGTCTTCCGCCTGCATGCGATTCCGATGGTCGTCACCGTCACCTTGGCGGCCCCCCTCGGAGAGGAGGTCTTCTTCCGTGGCTTCGCTCTCCCCGCGCTGCGCCGGACCCTGGGCCCGATCTCGGCCATGGTGGCCAGCGCCATCCTCTTCTCGTTCCTGCACATGGACCCGGTGGGATTCATCGGGTTGATGGAGATCGGCATCCTCCTCGCGGCGCTGCGCTGGTGGAGCGGCTCGCTCTGGGCCGCCATGCTCGCCCACGCCGTCAACAACGGGGTGGCGGGCACTGCGTTCCTCCTCGGCTGGGAAGATCCGGACCTCCCTCCGCCGGCCTGGGTGCTCGCGCTCGGCGCCACCTTGCTGATCGGCGGCGCGATGCTGCTCGTGCGCGTCCTGCGCGACTCGCCCGGGACCGACGCCGAGGAGGTGCCCGGCGGTCCGGGCCCCCGCTTCGCGATGGCGCTGGGCGTGGTGTGGATCGGGGCGCTGGTCTGGGGAGTGAGGATGCTGCTCGCGCTCCGCGCCGCGACTTCGTAACTGAAAAAGCTAGACCTTCCGGATCCGCCCCACCCGCAGTTGCGGACCGGCCATCCCGATCCCGATTCCTTCGTCGAGCGACCCTTCCACCTCCACCCGCGCGCCCCGGTGGGATTTCAGCTCGGCTTTCGAGCCGAGCAGCGTGTAGCGCTTGCCGTCGTCGGCTTCGAGCCGCCAGAGCCCGCCTTCCAGGTCGACGAACTCGACGGTGCCGGTGATCTTCACCGGAGCGACTCCCGCGCCAGCAGACCGCGCCCGACCGCCCAGCCCACGAACGCGCTGGCGAGCAGCCAGAACGGCATCAGCAGCGGCGGCATCCAGGGAAGCGCGACGGTGCGCCAGACGGCCGCGTGCAGGAGCGGGCCCGCCCAGCCGAATGCGAGCCCCGCGACCAGGCCGCCGAAAGCGGTGTGTAGCGGCCGCGAAGCCAGCCGGGCCGGAAGGGCCAGCCCGAAGGGGACCAGGGCGCTCCAACCGATGTAGCCAGCGATGGGCACCAGGAAACGCTGCGGCCAGGCCGCGGGCGGCAGGGCCAGGAACGAAAGAGCGGAGATCCGCTCGCCCGCGATGGGAGCGAGGAGCGCGAGCGCGCCGGCCCCCACGCCGAGCCCTGCCCAGAACAGCGGGCCGGGCTTCTCGCTGGCGCGAAGCTGCCCGATGCCGCGCGCGTGCCGCAGCGCGAACCAGGCGCCGAAGATGGCGAACGCGAGCCGCCACAATCCCCATCCGAGCGTCGCTTTGCGCACCGCCGCCGCCGCGTCGAGCAGGCCGGCTCCATACCGCTCGGGGTCCTTCGCCGGAGGCTCTTTCGCCGTGCTGCGCAGCAGGTCCTCCACGGCTCCGGGCGCGGTCACCCCGACCGACATCACCAGGGCCGCGGCGCCGGCGACGTGGGGCGTAGCCATGCTGGTTCCCTGGAACCAGCGGAACGCGGACTCGTCGGTGCTGCCCTCGGCCAGCGTCTGCTGCAGCACGCCGGCTTCCTCGCCCTGCGACTTGTCTCCACCCGGCGCGGCGATCGCGACCTGGGGGCCGTACGAGCTGTACGGGGCGAGGCGCCCCTGTGGGCCCACCGCGCTCACCGCGAACGCGCCACGGTAGGCAGCCGGATAGGAGACGCCGCGCGACCCGGAGTTGCCCGCCGCGCAGACCACCACGGCGCCCCGCCTGCGCGCGTACGCCACGGCGGACTCCATCGCCAAGGATCGCCCTCCGCCACCGAGCGAGAGGTTCAAGACGCGCGCGCCGTGGTCGACCGCCCAGCGGATTCCCTCGGCGATGTCGTGCGAGGTCCCGCTGCCGGCTGCCGAGAGGACCTTGATCGGCATCAGCCGCGCCCGCGGCGCCATGCCGGCCACTCCCTTGCCGTTGCCGGTGCTCTGGGCGATCGTTCCCGCGACGTGCGTGCCGTGCGCGTGGTCGTCGCGCGCGTCGTCGTTCTTGCCGACGAAGTTCCAGCCTTTCACCAGGCGGCCCGGGTCGAGATCGTCCACCGGATAGATCCCGGTGTCGATCACGGCCACCGTCACGCCCTCGCCGCGCGTGGCGTCCCAGGCCCGCTCGGCGCCTGCCGCCTTGAGGTGCCACTGCTTTCCGAAGTCGGGATCGTCGGGGATCCAGAGCGCCTGGTAGCGAATCACCGGCTCCGCCCAGATGACGTCGGGACGGGCCCGGAGCTGCTTCAACACCTCGGCCTCGGTCCCCGGCTCGACCTGGATCTCGACGTCCCACTCGGGAGAGAGGGCATCGCCGTAGAGGTCGTCCTCCTGCTCCTCCTGATCGACCACCTTGCCGGGGACCTCGCCCGGAGCGCGCAGCTCGACCTCGATCAACCCGGGGACCGCATCGTCCCCGAGCTCCATCACCGGGGCTGGCGTGCGCGAGCAAGCGGCGGCGACCAACGCCAGCAGGGCTGTACGAACCAGGTTCGCCCGCATCTTCAGAAGCATAGCCTCCACCCCAGGTAAACGCGACGAACCTGCCCGTATTTCGCTGAACGCACGAGGGGTTACTTTGGATCTTCGTCGAGCTCGAGCGGAGGCCCCTCGCCGGGATCCAGCTCGAGTTCCACGGCTTTTCCGCCCTCGCCAGTGCGGTCCTCCTGGGCGACGAGCTCGGCGCGATCGCCGCGCAGCCAGGTCGCGACGATCTTGCCCAGCTCGGTGAGGCCACGTCCGAAGAAATGATCGGCGTGTGGGATCACCTCCAGCCTGGCGCCGCTGGGAAGCGGGAGCTGGCTCCGGTCGCAGAAGGTGTCGTGGTGCGCGCACACCACCAGCGCCGGCTTGCGCACTGCCGCCAGCGCGCCGAAGTCGTACAGGGTGGTGGGCGGCGCGATCAGGACCAGCCGCCCGACCCGCGCGTCTCGCGCGGCCTCGAGCGCGACGGCCGCCCCGAAGCTGTAGCCCACCGCGCACACCGCCGCCATGCCGGTGGTCGCGATCAGCTGATCGCAGATGGTCAACACATCAGCGACCTCGTCGCCGAGGTCCTCGATGCGCATCCCGCCCGCGGGGTGGCGCGACTCCCCGCGCGAAGACCCCACGCCGCGGTAGTCGAAGCGCAAGGTCGGGTGTCCCGCGCGCGTCAGCGCCCAGGCCAGCTCGGCCACCACCGGCGAAAGCATGCTGCCCCCGAGCGCCGGATGCGGCGCCGCGATGGCGCAGGGAGGGTCCCGCTCGCCGCGGTGGTAGAGGGCGTCGAGGTCGCCCACCACGACGCTGCGCTCGAGGTATTGCCCGCGCAGGACCATCTCACTCCGCCTTCCGGAAGATGAAGAACTTCAAATACCTTCCCTCCGGGAACGCCGGCAGCACCGGATGGTCGGGCGGCTGCCGTCTCTCCTCGAGGAGCTGGAGCTCCGTGCGGGTCTTCAGGGCGGCCTCGCGGATCGCGCCGGCGAACTCCTCGGCCGAGACGCGCGCCGAGCAGGAGGCGGTGGCGAGGATCCCGCCCGGCGCCAGCGCCCCGAACGCCGCCCGGTGCAGTGAGGCGTACCCGTCGAGCGCGGCCGGCACCGCTTTCTGCGATTTCGCGAAGGCCGGCGGATCGAGCACGATCAGATCGAACGGCTTCTGCTCCTCCCGCAAGAACTCGAGCGCGTCCGTGGCCACGAACCCGTGCTTGGCGGGATCGACCTCGTTGAGCTCGAAGTTGCGCCGCGCGAGCTCCATCGCCGGCGCGTCCCGATCGATCGAGATCACTTCGCGGGCACCGCCCAGGACCGCGTTCACCGAGAATCCTCCCGTGTAGGCGAAGCAGTTCGCGGCCCGCGCGCGGCCGCGCGCGAACCTGCGCAGCGCATACCGGTTCTCCCGCTGATCGAGGAAGTACCCGGTCTTCTGTCCTCCATACAGATCGACCGCGATCCGCATCCCGTGCTCGCGCACGATCTGCAGCGCGGGAGGCCCGACCCCCCACAAGACCTGTCCTCTGGCCGGAGGCGAGTCGCGATCGCTCAGCTCGTCCTCCTCGTCGGAGCGCGCGGTCTCCTCGTCCCGCCCGTAGACGCCGTCCAGCGCGACCTCGCCGCGGAGGGCGTCGAGGATGGCGCCGCGGTGCGGAGGCAGTCCGGCGCTGTAGAGCTTGAGCACGGCGAACTTGCCGTAGAGATCGACCACCACGCCCGGCAGCCCGTCCGCCTCGCCGTGCACGAGCCGCGCGCAGTCGGTGTCCTGCGAGAGCACGTAGGCCCGCCGGAGCGCGACCGCGCGCGCGATGCGGCGGCGCCAGAAGATCGGACCGATCGCCTCCGCGGGATCGCGGGTGAGCACCCGCACGCGCACCGCGCCGTGTGGATCGTAGTACCCGCGGGCGACGAACTTCCCGCCGGAGGTCACGTCGACGATGGCGCCGGCGGCGAGCCCCGCAGGCGGCCGCTCGATCGCGCGCTTGTAGACCCAGGGATGGCCGCCGCGCAGGTGTCGGGCGAGGTCCTTCTGCAGCTCGAGCTTCACGGGGCCCACGGTCGCCCCGGCAGCGGAAGGGCAGGCAGGCCGCTTTTCCTCTGCATCCTTACCGTGTCTATCACCGCGCGTAGACGGTGCGCGCAATTTCCACGGATCCGGACTACCCGTGAGGAGGAACGTGATGAAGAGACTTCTTGTCGCTCTCACCGCCGCGGCTCTGGTGGCGCCGGCGACTGCGATGGCCGAGAGCGAGTTCAGCGTGGTGCTCGACGGCGGAGCTTCGAAGTACAACCAGACGCTCAGCGGATCGGACGTCGGCGCGGCCTACGGCGCGCGCCTCGGCTTCTTGCCCACGCCGATGCTCGGGATCGAGGTGGGCTACCTGGGCTCGCAGAACAACATCAACGAGAGCCTGAACCAAGGCCGGTCGGCGAGCACCCTGAAGACCAACGAAGGCTTCGCCGACCTGCGCCTCAACATCCTGCCGGGCTCGTTCACGCCGTACGTCTTCGGCGGATACGGCTACACCTGGTTGAGCGGAGCCGAAGCGTCGGGCCTCCCGAACCAATCGACCCACACGCTGCCGTTCGGTGCCGGCCTGGAAGGGAACATCGGGGCGTTCAAGCTCGGTGCCCGCTTCCAGTACAATTACCTGTTCAGCGACATCAACACGAGCTCCAGCTCGGTCAGCGTGAACAAGGGCGGAAACTCCGACTTCTGGACCGCGACCGTGGGCCTCGGGGCGTCGTTCCACTAACCCCGGCCGCCCTCCAGCGCCCTGCTAGAACGCCGCTCTGACGAACGCGGCGGGATAGACGTTGCGCTGCGCGATCGCCGGCGCAGAGCTGTCCCGCGTATCGAACAGGGGGATCGCAAGCTGGACCCCGGCCAGCGCGCGGACGCCGTGGAGGCGGAACGCTTCCAGCCCCACCTCCGCGATCGCTCCGAGGCCGCCGTTGTTCCCGGCGCCCATGTAGCCGAGGCCGCCGCCCAGATAGGGCGAGAACTCGGTGGCAAACGGGATGAAGGCCAGCTCCATCACGACATATCCCACGCCATCGCCGCCGCGCGTGTACCCAGCGCCCGACACCGAGATGCGGAAGTTCTCCGCCTCGTAGCCGTACCCGAGCGAGAAGCCGCGCGGATCGCCCGAGCTGTAGAGGCCGACCGGGAGCCCCACGAACCAGAACCGCTCGCCGGGTTTCTTCGCGAAGGGCTTGGACTCGGTCGCGGTGACCGTGGTCATCTGCGCGTTGCTCTCCGCCGATCGGCGGCCGATCACCGCGTCGACCAGGCGCGCGGTCACCAGGTCGCATTCCTCGAGACCCATGGCGGTGAGCGAGGCGGAGTACACCGGTGAAAGCGTCTCCGGCTCGAGCTCGTCGAAGCTGAGCGGGATCTTCTCGCCGAGGCGACCTCCGATCCGCAGCGCGAACACCCGGCGGACGTCGAGATCCGCGGCCAGCATCTCCAGCGCGTCGTCGATCGCGTGGACGCCGGCAGTGCGCCGATCCACCGACAGCGCGATCCCGCGCCGGCGCAGCTCGCCGGCGGCGACGTTGTAGATGGCCCGCACCGAGGGCGCATCGAGCGCGCCGTCGTCGGCGACGACCAGCATGGCGTCGGCGCGGTCCTGCGCGCGGGTGGGGGTGGCGGGGAGGAGCAGCCCCGCCATGGCAACCAGGCAGCGCGTCGTCATCCGGTCCATGGGACCGAAAGGAGCAACCCCCGTGCCGCGGAGGCCTGGGTCCGGATTTCACCAGCTTGCGCCAAGCCCGACGCACCCGGTCGCGACTTGGATGTCAGCCTGCGGAGGCTCCGCGCTCGTCGAGCGCGCGGGCGAAGTTGCCGATCACCAGTCCCCTGCGGGCCCGCTTCAGGCGACGGAGCAGTCCGGCGATTCCGACCCGCGGACCTCCAGCGGAATGCCGCGCCGCCACCGCCAGGTACTGGTCGGGATCGATCGCGAGGCTGCGCGATTGCACCTGGTGGACGCGTCCGCGGGAGACCAGCTCGCAGAGCTTCTCCACCTCGCCCTCCTGGTCGGTGACGCCGGGGAACGTGAGCAGGTTGAGCGCCGTGTAGACCCCGCGGCGCCGGGCGAGGCGGACGGACTCCTCGACTTCCTCCCAGCCGTACTCGATGGGCTGGTAGTACGCTTCGTACAGCGGCTTGTACGCGCTGTTCAGGCTGATCCGGCAGGCGTCGAGCCCGGCGTCGATCAGGAGCCCGAGATTCTCCGGAAGCGAACCGTTGCTGTTCACGTTGATCGAGCCCCGCGGGGTCCGCGCGCGCATCGCTTGGATCGCCTGCGCGATCTCGCGGGCGCGGGTGAGCGGCTCGCCCTCGCAGCCCTGGCCGAAGGACACCATGGTGCGCCCGGGCGCGCGGGAGAGGTGCTCCGCGCCGATGCGCGCCATCTCCTCCGCGCCGGGCGCGCGCAGCAGGCGCTGGTGCGAGGCCGGCGGGCCGTCCGCGGGTTGCTCGGAGATGCAGCCGACGCAGCGCGCATTGCACCCGGAGCTCGCCGGGATGGCCCCTTCGTCGCGCCCGTAGAACGTGTTCTGGGCGGTGAAGCAGCGGTACTCGAGCGCGCACTTCGCCAGCTGGCGCAGCAGCGGGTTGTCGTCCCGCGCCAGCCGGGCCTCGATCCGGGCGGGCAGATCCGGCGTGGAGTGCGTCGCCGGATCCCAGTGGCGTCGCTGGTCGGTGTGGAGCGCCCAGGCCACGTGGCAACCTCGGTCGTCGTCCCAGGCCGCGGCGGTGTACGCCCACTGGGGCAGCACGGGCGCGACCGCCAGCTTCCGCCAGGCCGGCAGCTCGCTGCGCGTCCAACCCGGCGGGAGGACAGCGGCTACGGCGCTGGGCCGGATCGTCCGCCGCCCGATGCGGATCTCCGACAGCTCCACCACGCGGCCGCTCTCCGGTTCGAGGCCGAGCGGGCGTCGCCCGGGGAGCGCGGCCAGCGTCGCGTGCGCGGGAAGCTTCGCGGGGCGCCCCTCCGGGATCCCCTCGCGCGCCAGCGCAAGGAGCTCCGGGTGCTCGTAGACCCGTCCGGATTCGTCGGCAAAGAGGAGCTTCAGCATTTCGACACGTCGCAGCTTGACCCGAGGCCGCTGCCTGCTATCTTCCGCCGCCCTTTTCCGCAAGGCGAATCGAGCCCCGGAGCGCAAATGATCATCGGCTGCCCGAAAGAAATCAAAACCCGCGAGTACCGCGTGGGGCTCGTCCCCGGCGGCGTCGCGGCGCTGACCGGCCGCGGGCACCAGGTGCTGGTGGAAAAGAGCGCAGGCGTGGGCAGCGGGATCCCCGACAGCGCTTACGAAGCCGTCGGGGCAAAGCTGGTCGAGAAAGCCTCCGACGTCTGGGCGCGGGCCGAGATGATCGTCAAGGTGAAGGAGCCCGTCGCCAGCGAGTACCCGCTGATGCGTGAGGGCCAGATCGTCTACACCTACTTCCATCTCGCCGCCGACAGGCCGCTCACCAAGGCGCTGCTCGATCGCAAGGTCACCGCAGTGGCCTACGAGACCATCCAGACCGACGACGGCCAGCTTCCCCTGCTCAAGCCGATGAGCGAGGTCGCTGGGAGGATGGCGGTGCAGGTGGGCGCGGTCCAGCTCGAGAAGGCCCACGGCGGCAAGGGCGTGCTCCTCTCGGGCGTTCCCGGCGTGCGCCGCGGCAAGGTGGTGATCCTCGGCGGCGGGACGGTGGGGACCAACAGCGCCAAGCTGGCCTCGGGAATGGGCGCGGACACCGTCGTCCTCGACGTGAGCAACACCCGGCTCGCCTATCTCGACGACATCTTTGGATCGCGGATCACCCCCATCTACTCCGACCCGGCCCAGGTGGCGAAGTACGTCCGGGAAGCCGACGTGGTGATCGGGGGCGTCCTGATCCCGGGCGCCAAGGCTCCCAAGCTCGTCAGCGAGAAGCTGATCAGCGAGATGCAGGAAGGGAGCGTGGTGGTGGACGTCGCGGTGGACCAGGGCGGCTGCATCGAGACCTGCCACCCGACCACGCACGACAACCCGACCTACACCGTGCACGGCGTGGTGCACTACTGCGTGGCCAACATGCCTGGCGCGGTGGCCCAGACCAGCACGTTCGCGCTCACCAACACCACCATCGGATA
>WNFK01202886.1_pt1 | contig 13305 bp, 13 predicted proteins | sample 5400281 | NCBI WGS metagenome assembly WNFK01 (sample SAMN13153350, study PRJNA577476) | soil metagenome | isolation source: 20 cm soil on Douglas fir-dominated hillslope | place: USA:California | collected 2013-09-17
CCTCCACTGGACGAGCGTGAACGGCGGCGCGGCCTCGTCGTGCGGCTCAAACACCGCCTCGACCGCCGCGCCGATCTGGACTGCTTGCTGAGGATCTCCGAGTAGATTGCCGAGCATCCGCACGCCGCCCGCCTCGGGCAGCTCGACCAGCACCACGATGTAGGGCCCGTGGTCCTTCAGCGCCGGGTGCACCGGGTGCCAGGCGCGCTCCCAGGAATAGACGCGCCCCCGCGGGGCCACCGTCACCCACTCGAGATCGAAGGCGAGGCAGCGATGGCAGATCCACTCCGGGCCCCACTGCCAGCCCCGGCAGGCGCGGCAGCGCTGGATGCGCAGCTCCCCCGCCCGCGTGCCCTCCCAGTAGGGCCGGTCGAGCCCGTCGGGCTCGGGAACCGGGCGCGGCATCCCCGCGGGCAGATAGCTGGTCGCGCCGCTCACCGCATCGCCTCCGTGCCCAGCAGCATGCTCGAGACCGGCGTGACCATCGGGCCGGAGATGACCAGCGCGGCGCGCGCGCCCGGCACCTGGTTGGACGACTCGCCGCGGAGCTGGCGCACCGCCTCGATCTGCAGCTCGAGTCCGTGCATGTAGCACTCCGCGAGATTGCCGCCGCTCGTGTTGAGCGGCAGTCGGCCGCTCGGGGCGATCAGGTTCTCCGGGGTGAGGAAGTCGTTGGCCTCCTCGGGCGCGAAGAAGCCGTGCTCGACCAGGCTCATGAGCACGCCGCCCGTGAAGTTCTCGTAGCTCTGGACCACGTCCACGTCCTTCGGCCCCAGCCCCGCCATCTCCCAGAGGTGCGGGGCCACGGTGGTGAAGCTCGAGCTGGCGTAGACCGGCGCGTTGTGACCGCGGGCCGCGTTGCGGTGCTCGGAGCCCTGCGCCACGCCCAACAGGTACGCGGGCGAGCGCCGCAGGTCCCGCGCGCGCTCCGCCGACACCAGCACCAGGGCGGCGGCGCCGTCGTTCTCCATGCAGCAGTCGAAGAGCCGGAAGGGCTCGACGATCCAGCGCGAGGCGTCGTAGGCCTCCGCGGTCAACGGCCGCCCGTGCATGACCGCCCTGGGGTTGGCCTGCGCGTGATGATATGACGCCAGCGCGATCGCCCGCTGCGCGTCCTGCCGCACCCCGTGGTCGTGCATGAAGCGCATCACCCGCATCGCGAAGCGCTGGGCCGGCGAGATGAGCCCGTACGGGAACGTGAGGGCGGCCTCGCCGGAGACCGCGCCGCCGGGCGGCGCGGCGCCGAAGCGCTGGAACTGGCCCTGGGCGAGCGCGCGGAAGACGACCACGCAGTCGGCGTAGCCCGCGGCCACCGCGGCCGCCGCGTTGCCCACCGCCGCCGAGCCCCCGCCCCCGCCGCCCCCCCACTGCATGTTCGAGAAGCGCAGCTCGGGCAGGCCGAGGGCGGCGGCCAGGCGCGAGGGATCGTTGCGGTCGTTGCTGTAGGACGCGAACCCGTCCACCTGCCGCGGGTCGATACCCGCATCCTCGCAGGCCCGCAGGATCGCCTGGAGCGCCAGGGCGAACTCGGACTCGGGCGCCCGGCCGTGCTTGTAGTAGGTCGTCTCCCCCACCCCGACGACCGCGACCTGCCCTCGGATGGTCCGCTCCCGGGTCATCGCCCCTCCCGCGCTGGAGTCGCCATTCACATTACCGAATACCATTCCGCATTCGGCACGAGCACCTTAGTCGAGCCGGCCCGGCTTGTCACGCCCGATTTGCGGTTCCCCTCAGTGCGGCGAGCCGGACGATACGGGCAGGAACCGCTCGCGGGCGCGGACCCACGGCACGCCCAGGCGATGCAGGAGCCGCTCGACCGCGGGCTCGTCGGGCACGAGGAGCCGGCCGCCCGCCACCGCGAGGGCGGCGTGGAGCCGGCCGACCTCGAGGGCGACGCGCAGCCCCTCGCGCGGGGTTCGCGGCGTGATCGCGAGGAGCGCCTCGGGCGCGGCCTCCACCGTCACGTACCACCCCGCCCCCACGTGGAGGACGCGGCCGGGAACGAGCGCGTCGCCGGCGGGCAGCGCGAGCGTGATCACCCGTCCGGCCCGGGTCACCACGCGGCGCCGGGCGCGCCGGCGCTCCTGCGCGGTCAGCTCGACCGCATCCGCCTCGAGCCCGGCCAGCTCGCGCGCGTCGGGCGCGGGAGGCAGGCCCGCGATCAGGATCGGGGCTCCCGCGCCGATTCCAGGTGCTCCCGCCAGTAGTGATGCGTCTTCGCCACCACCGTGACCACGCTCTTGACCTGGTCCTCGAGCGCGAAGCCGGGTCCCGCGGGCACGAGCAGCCGCGGGCCCTCCACGCGCGCGTCCACGTTCTCCAGGATGATGGCCGCGCAGAGCCACGCCGCCATGCGGGGGCTCGCGCACGGGATCGCGATCCACCCGGGCTCGGCCGCCTCCGCGGCGAGGCCGGTGGTCTCCTCGATCCCGCGCCGGAGCTCGGCCGAGATCTCGGGCGCCGACCGCGCGGCGCGATCGCCGACCGACGGTCCGCGCAGCGCCTGGCGCGCGCCGCGCTGCGGCGGGCCGCCGTGGAGCGCCAGATCGCAGAACGTGGTCCACATCGCGGACCAGTCCGGGCGCCCGTCGCGGCGCCAGACGAACGGGGCCGACGCCATCGCGTCCCGAGCGGGGGGATCGAGCTCGCTCACCTGAGCGGGGCCGCGCCGGACCACCGGCTGGATCGCGTCCAGTGTCTCGATCGGCACCACCGCCAGCGTCACCGGCATCCCGGCGCGCCGGGCGAGCGCGGCGGCCGCGTCGTCGCAGGCGGCGCGCGCGGCGGCGGGCACGCTCGCGTCCACGATCAGCAGGATGCGGCCCGCGATGTCGTCCATCAGGTCTCCATCAGATCCGGCATGTCCGCGGATCATAACACCGCGGGCGCGACACGCTACGGGAGCCGCGCGAGCTGGCGGGACTGGGCCACGAGGGCGCCCGTCGAGTCCCAGATCTCGAAATCCTCCTCGTGATAGCCGCCGATGACGAAGCGGGTGGCCACGCGGCAGGCGAGCCAGCCCGGCGCCGGGTGCGCGCGCAGGTGGACGGTCAGCTCGATCGTCGCGGACGCGGTCTCGCCGAGCTCGAGCACCGGGGGCGCCGCCGCGTCCACCAGCGAGGCCAGGGACAGGAGATCGGGCTCCCGCCCGTCGCGATGGCGCATCCAGAACTCCTGGCTCGGGCGGCCGCTCGGCTTGCCTTGCGCCCAGCCGGGCCACTGCGCCACGCGATACTCCACGCGCTCGGCGATCGAGAGCTCGGGGATGACGCGACCGCCCATCAAGTCGATGGCCTCATCCGGGGGCGGCAGCTCGGGCGGGGCGGCGAGCAGGACGGTGCGGCCGGCGCCCTGCCGAAGATCCGAGAAGGCCGCGGCCACACGCAGCGTCTCCTTGCCGTCCTGGTAGAGCGTCGCCTCGCCGGTGGCGATGCGGCGGCCGCTGCGCACGATGGCCGTCCGCACCTCGGCGGGCCCGGGCAGCGCCGGGCGGAGGAAGAACGCCGAGACCACCAGCGGGTCGGGCAAGAGCATCACGCGGCGGAGCGCCTGCAGGCAGATGCCCATGACGTAGCCGCCGTTCGGCCGCCCGCCGAGCACGTTCCAGCGGTCGGTGATGGCCGCCGCGAACCGATGGTCCGCGACGGCCTCCACCGCGGTGTCGACGTCGAAGGCGTACGAGGCCGCGCTCACCCGCGTAGTTTACGTGGCTTCGGGTAATCCGGCGGCGCGACGAATCTTGCCGAGCTGCTCGATGTGCCCGGTCCAGTGCCGGTCGAACATCGCGCCGACGAAGACCGGCAGCGGGACCTCGTCGGTACCGAGCAGCGGCGCGAAGAGCGGGATCCGGGCCTTCCGCGCGAGGTCGGTCTCGCCGAGCGTCGCGAGATGGCCGAACACCTCCCGTCGCTGGCCGTCGAGGGCCGCCACCAGCTCGGCCAGGGTCATGCGTTGCCGCTCCGGCGTGACCGTCACCGCGCCGGGCGTGATCTCCACCAGGGGCAGGTCGCCGGCCGCTCCGGTCGCGAACCACTCGAGCAGGGCGACCGGCTTCCAGCCCGGCTCGAAGAGCAGGTGGCAGAGCACCTGGCGCGTCGTCCACTCGCCCGGCGCGTCGGTCCGCTCCAGGTGCGCCTCCATGCCCGCGAGCACCCGGCCGAGGGCCTCCCATCTCGTGTCGCTCGTCCGCTGCAGCTCCTTCACCGTTGCGTTGATCATGAGCGTGTTCTCCTTTCACGCTCACTGTCGGCCGGCCCGGTGTCCGCCGCAATTACCCGCGAGGTAATGCCCCGCCGTCGGCCCGGGTGTACGCTCCGGAGCATGCTCGCGGTGGCCCGACGCTTCGATTTCGAGCGGGACGCCTTCGCGTTCCCCAACGAGCTGGTATGCGAGTACCACTTCGACGCGGCGACCGGGCAGACCCGCTCGGTCCGTCGCCAGCCGCCGCCCCGCTACGCGCTTCGCTGCTTCGTGCTGGTCCGGGCCGCGCGGCAGTTCTTCTACCACGCGCGGTTCGATCCGGCGGCCGAGCCGGCCGACGACGCGACCTACCGGCGACTGATCCGAGCGGTGCTCGTCCGGCCCCCGCGGCGGCCCTCTCCGTCCGGGGAGCGCGTGGTCATCCCCGGCCATGCCGGGTTGCGCGACTTCAGCGCGGCGCGCGAGTCCGTGGTCAAGGCGGCCTGCGGCGGGGCGTGGCGGTCCTACGTGCAGCACAGCCACTGGCGGATCGTGGTCCCGGTCTCACGCGGGCATCAGCACCGCGCCGCCGGCGAGCTCCTCGACGCGGTCGAGGATCACGACGCCCCGCTCGTGCACCTGCTGCGCTTCCCCTCCCTGGCCATCAACCACGGGATGGTGGTGTTCGAGGGCGTGCGCACGAGCGCGGGCGCCGACTTTCTCGCGTACGATCCGAACGATCCGGAGCGCCCGGCCCGCCTCACCTACGACCGGACGCGCCGCGCGTTCTCGCTGCCTTCCAATCGCTACTGGCGCGGCGGCGAGCTGAACGTCTTCGAGATCTTCCGGCGCTGGTTCCTGTAGCCGGCCGCGGCCGGGCTACCGGTGCCCGCGCCCCTTCCCCTTGCCCCTCCGGTCGTCGCGGTCGTCGTCGTCCCGATCCCGGTCTCGCGACTTCCACTCGCGCTTCTCGGCCCACTCGCGCCCCCAGTCCTCCTGCCAGTGCGGAGGCCGGTGCGCCTCCCACTTCTTCCAGTGACCGGGCGGGACGTGGTAGTACTGCACCGGCACGTACAGGACGGGCCGCGGCACGAATTCCGGCGCGACGACGACCCACGGGCCGTTGTAGCCGCCGCTGACGTACCAGCCCCCGCTCGCGAAGGCCCAGTATTGCGCGTTGTAGAAGAACAGGTTGCCGGGCGCGGCGGGCGCCGCGACGTAGCGGACGGCGGGCACCTGGGGCACGACGACCAAGCGGGGCGGCGCCGGGAGATGGATGCCGATGTCCACGTGCACCTGCACCTGCGCCTGGGCCACCGCGGGGGCGGCGACGATCAGCGCGATCAAGACCATCATCACGATGTGCATGGGGTCCCTCCCTACCCCTCATTCTCGCCCAGCCGAGTTTTTGGTCCTACCCAGAAGGCAACCGGGGCGCCCGCTCCTGCGAGAACGGCTCCCTCGGCGTCGTTCGCATGTCCACCGAAGGCGTCCCGTACACGCAGACCACGAACTCGAGCGGCCACGAGTTCCGTCGCTAGGGCTCGCCGAGGGTGGCGAGGAAGTGGACCAGGCTCACGATCTCGTCGTCGGTGAGCGGCTGCGTGGCCACCGTCATGGTCCCGTCCAGATCGGAGGCGGTGCGCGTCTTGAACGCGCGCAGCAGGCGCAGCAGGTAGTCGAGGTCCTGCCCGGCCAGCCTCGCGGCCTGCTCCTGCCCGACGAGGCCGGGACGATGACACGAGCTGCAGTGGTACAGATCGGCGAGCGGCCGCCCGGCCGCGACACGCGCCGGATCCGTGACCGCGGGGCGCCGGACCGGGCGTTGCGCGGCGTAGTAGGCCGAGAGATCGGCCATGTCCGCGTCGCTCAGCATCGCGGCGAAGGGGGCCATCACCGGATCCTTGCGGCGGCCGTCCCGGTACTTGATGAGCTGCCAGTGGGTGAAGTAGACGGGCTGGCCGGCGAGGGACGGCGTGCCCGGGATGGTCGCGTTGCCGTCGCGGCCGTGACATGGCGCGCACGGCTCGGCCTTGCGCCGGCCCGCCTCGAGGTCCGCGGCGAGAGCGGCCGTCCCGCCCGCCGTCGCCACGAGGGCGAAGGCGAGCGAGAGGCCGACGAGGACGCGCGGCCCGCTCAGGGCTGGTAGCTGACCCGGTAGATCGCCCCCGCGTAGTCGTCGGCGATCAGGAGAGAGCCGTCCTTCATCTGGCGGGTGTACACCGGGCGGCCCCAGATCTGATCCCCCTGGAGCCAGCCTTCCGCGAACACTTCGTACTTGGGCACGTCGCCGGGGCGGAGGGTGACCATCATCACCCGGAAACCGCTCTTCTGCGTACGGTTCCAGGAGCCGCGCTGGGCCAGGAACGCGCGGTTCTTGTATTCGGCCGGGAACATCGAGCCGGTGTAGAACTCGACGCCGTTGCCGGCCACGTGCGGGCCGGTCTTGAGCAGGGGCGGCGCGAACTCCCCGCAGGAGCGCCCGCGGCCGAACTCGGGATCGAGGATGTCGCCCTGGTGGCAGTAGGGGAAACCGAAGTGCAGGCCCTTCTTCGACGCCACGTCGAAGCGGTCACTCGGCACGTCCTCGCCGAGCCAGTCGCGCGCGTGGGTGGTGAAGTAGAGGTCCTTGGTCACCGGATGCCAGTCGAAGCCCACGCTGTTGCGCACGCCGTGGGCCACGTACTCGAAGCCGGTTCCGTCGGGGTTCACCCGCGAGATATTCGCGTGGGTGTCGGGCGGAATGCAGATGTTACACGGCGCGCCGATGTTGAAGTAGAGCTTGCCGTCGGGCCCGAAGGCCAGGTGCTTCCAGCCGTGCGGCAGATCGCGGGGCAGGATGTCGTAGACCATCTCCATCTTGGGCGGGCTGTCGAGCTTGTCCTCGATTCCCACCATCTTGGTGATCTGCGAGATCTCCGCGATGTAGAGGGTGCCGTCCTTGAAGGCCACCCCGTTGGGCAGGTTGAGGCCCTTGGCGATGGTCTTGACCTCGCGCTGGCCGCCGCGGTCCACCACCGCGTAGACGTTGCCGGCCACCCGGCTGCTGACGAAGAGCGTGCCCTTGTCGCCCCAGACCATCTCCCGCGCATTGTTGATCCCGTGCGCCCAGAGCGACACCTTGAAGCCCCGCGGCACCTTGATCTTGTCCACCGGGATCTCGCCCGGCGCCTTGGGCGCGGGCGGCTGCGCGATGGGCGCCAGCATGGAGCCGGCCATGTCGGCGGGCTGGCCCTGCTTCCAGGACGGCGGCGCCTGGGCGAGAGCCGGAGAGGCCAGCGCAAGAGCGAGCAGAAGCGCGAGGAACGTCGAGACGAAGGACCGCATGGTGAACCTCCCCTGAGCGGATCAGTGAGGATCGGGAGCAAGACCACGACTCGGCAGCCGGACGATACGGCGCGGGCGCGCCGCTTGTCAAGAAGTGGCCGCTGGCGGATCATGCGCTCCATGCCCACCCCACGCGCCATGGTCCCGCAGGATCTCACCCGCATCCGCTTCGTCGGCGATCCCCACGTCTCACCGGACGGCCGGACGATCGCCTTCGTGCTCACCATGCTGTCGGAGGAGAAGGACGAGTACCTCTCGAACATCTGGGTGGTGAGCACGGCCGGCGGGGAGCCCCGCCGCTTCACCACCGGACCGCGACGGGACACCGTCCCGCGCTGGTCGCCCGACGGCACCCGCCTGGCCTTCATCTCCGAGCGCGAGGCGGGGAAGAAGGGCCAGCTCCACGTGATGCCGGCCGCGGGGGGCGAGCCCATTCGCCTCACCGAGCTCCGGCACGGCCTGAGCGCGCCGGTGTGGTCACCGGACGGCACGCGCCTGGCCTTCGCGGCGCGAGTGGGCGGGGCACCGGAGCCCGCGTCCGAGGAGGACAAGCGTAAGTCCAAGCCCCCGCGCGTGATCACCACCATGAAGTACCGGTTCAACGGGGAGGGCTTCACCTACGACCGGCGCCCCCAGATCTTCGTGGTGGCCGCCGCGGAAGGCGCCGAGCCGCGCCAGCTCACCGAGGGCGACTGGGACCACGCCGATCCCGCGTGGTCGCCGGACGGGCGCTCGATCGCCTTCACGTCGGTCCGCCACGACGAGCGCGATCACGACGACGCCTCCGACATCTGGCTGGTGTCGGCCGGGGGCGGCGCGCCCCGCCGCCTGACCGCCGGCGCGGGGCCGGCCGGTCATGCCGCCTTCTCACCCGCCGGAGACACCATCGCCTATCTCGGGCGCTCGGAGATCAACCGCTTCGGGCACAATATCCGCCTCTTCGCGATCCCGGCCGCGGGCGGCGCGCCCCGATGCCTCCGCGCGGACTTCGATCGCTCCTGCTCGCCCCTCGGCGTGCCGCCGCTCTGGAGCCCCGATGGACGCGCGGTCACGGTGGCCGCGGAGGACCAGGGCAGCCTCGGCGTCTACCGGATCGCGGCGGCGGGCGGCCCGGTCACCCGGATCGTCGCGGGCGAGCGGGTCGTCGGCGGCTTCTCCGCGTCCCCCGACGGCGCGACCCTGGCCTTCGCGGCGAGCGAGCCCGACGCTCCCGCCGAGCTCTTCGTCTGCGGCCCCGACGGCGGCGGCGAGCGGCGGCTCACCGATTTCAACCGGGACTGGAAGCGGGAGGTCGCCCTGGGTCGACCGGAGCGCTTCCGCTTCGAGCGCGCCGGCCTGACGCTGGACGCCTGGATCATGAAGCCCTTCGGCTTCGAGGCCGGGAAGCGCTATCCCCTGCTCCTCAACGTGCACGGCGGGCCGCACGCCCAGTACGGCTACCCCTTCCTCGACGAGTTCCAGGTCCAGGCCGGCGCGGGCTACGCGGTGCTGTACACCAACCCGCGCGGCAGCCAGGGCTACGGCGAGGCGTTCACCACCGCGGTGGTGGGCGACTGGGGCGGCGGTGACGCGGCCGACGTGCAGGCCGGCCTCGACGAGGCCCTGCGCCGGTACGACTGGATCGATCCGGCGCGGCTGGGCCTGCTCGGCGGCAGCTACGGCGGGTTCATGACGAGCTGGATCGTGGGCCACTCCACCCGCTTCCGGGCCGCGTGCTCCGAGCGCGCGGTGAACAGCCACGTCACCATGTTCGGCTCGAGCGACATCGGGCACCTCTTCAACGTGAGCGAGCTGGGGGGCGTCTTTCCGTGGGAAGACATGGGCAAATACCTCGAGCGCTCGCCCCTGACCTACGCCCGCAACATCACCACCCCGCTCCTGATCATCCACTCCGAGGACGACCTGCGCTGTCCGATCGGGGAGGGTGAGCAGCTCTTCATGGCTTTGAAGACGCTGCGTCGCGAGGTGGTGTTCGTGCGCTTCCCGGACGAGAACCACGAGCTCTCGCGCGCGGGCAAGCCGCGCCATCGGCTCGAGCGCTTCCGGATCATCCTCGATTGGTTCGCGAAGTACGTCTAGAAGTCGGAGGGGCCTCGACGGCCCCCTCCGAACCTCCCCAGAGCGGGTTGCGCCGCCGGCAAGGCCGGCGCTCGAACGGACGCGAGTCCTAGGCGTCGCGGAAGGCGGGCATCACCTGCTCGCCGAAGCGCTTCATCGAGTCGACGATGCGCGCGTGCCCCAGGTACCCGAAGCTCATCTGGCAGAGGATGTGCCGCACCCCGGCGTCCCGCAGCTCGGCGACCCGCTCCGCGACCTCGCGGGCGGTGCCGTAGAGCGCGCCGCCCGCGAGCGACTGGCGCACCGCCTCGTCCTCCGCCACGCTCGGATCGTTGAACGCGTTCACCACCGCGGGATCCACGCGGTAGTCCTCCGGATTGTGCGCGGCGCGCGCCCCGAGCATGTGCCGGCGGGTGCGGGCGAGCGTGTCGGCCAGCTGGTCCTCGGCCTCGGCGTGGCTCTCGGCCACGTACACGTGGCGCCACACCGCCACGTCCCGGCGCAGCCGGTCGCGCAGCGACGCCGGGTGCCCGCCCGCGGTCAGCCCGTCTTCGTAGAGCTTGAGCCGCTCGCCGAGCACGCCCAGTGGGAGGCGCGAGGTCAGGATCGGCACGCCCAGCCGGCCACACTCGGTGAACGAGCCCGGCGTCACCACGCTGCGCCAGATGGGCGGGTGCGGGCGCTGGTAGACCCGCGGGCGCAGCGCGGGCAGGCTCACCCGGAAGAACTTGCCCTGATAGCTGAAGGGCTCCTCGGTCCACGCGCGGGTGAGGATCTCGAGGGCCTCCGCGCTGCGCTCGCGGCTGTCGTCGCTGCGGAGCCCGTAGCCCACGTACTCGTACTCGTTGTAGAGCGTGCCGCGGCCCACCCCCACGTCGAGCCGCCCCCGGCTCAGGTTGTCGAGCAGCGCGAGCTGCACGGCCAGGCGCACCGGGTGCCGGAGCGCGAGCTGGATCACCGCGAAGCCGATCCGTACGCGGGTGGTGCGGGCGGCCAGGGCGCTCGCGAACGGGATCGGATCGCAGTAGACCGCCTCGCCGGTGAAGTTGTGCTCGGTGAGCCACACCGAGTCGAAGCCCACCTCCTCGGCCAGGCAGGCCTGAGTGAGCTGCTCCTCGATGGCCGCGTGGTCGTCGGCCGCCGAGGGGGAATGCGAGAGGGTCAGCCAGCCGAAGCGCATCGGATCAGACGCCGACCAGTGTCCGCGCCAGCTCGATCTCGCCGAGGTGGGTCATGCCGTGGGTCAGCCCGACCTGGCCCAGGCACTGGATCACCGACATCTCGCCGAGCGGCTTGACCATCACCACCTTGTCGAGGAGCGCGGGGGTGGCCGCGTCGAAGAGCTCCTCGGTGCCGGCCCACACCTTCTGTGTGTACTCCTGGAAGAGCGGGATGTCCTTGATACGCAGGGCCTGGGCCTCCTCGGTGGACATCCCGGTGCCCTGCGCGGCGGGCGGCAGCCCGAGCTTCTGGCCGTAGCCGCTCTCGGTCCAGATGGGCGGCCGCCGGTCCTGGATCACCCAGCGCACGATGTTGTCCTCGGTGCGCACGTAGTGCCAGATGCCCCACGCGATGGTGTTGGCCTTCGGGTGCCCGGCGGGAATCCGGTGGAGCTGGTCGGGCGTGAGCTCGGCCATGGACTTGTCGAGACCGGCGTGAAGCCGCTTGAGCTGCGCCTGGATGAAATCCGCCGCGGTCAGCATCGTGACTCTCCTTCTATCATGTATAATCAGACTCGGTGCACAGCTCCGAGGAGCGTTGCGACGGGAACCCTTCCCGCCAGGCTCGGAGCGGTCGACCCCTCGGGTCGGCTGTGGGCAACGGCGCTCGCAAACTCCCATACCATAAGGAGAGCGCGAGATGAGCGCCACTACCAAATCGAGCCGGCCCCAGGACCACGTCGTCACCGATCTGAGCCTCGCCGACTGGGGCCGCAAGGAGATCCAGATCGCGGAGACCGAGATGCCCGGTCTCATGGCCATCCGCGACGAGTACGCGAGCCTGCAGCCCCTGCGGGGCGCCCGCATCACCGGGTCGCTGCACATGACGATCCAGACCGCGGTCCTGATCGAGACCCTGCAGGCCCTCGGCGCCGACGTGCGCTGGGCCTCCTGCAACATCTTCTCGACCCAGGATCACGCGGCCGCCGCGATCGCGGCCGCGGGCACCGCGGTGTTCGCCCGGAAGGGCGAGTCGCTCGAGGAGTACTGGGACTACACCCATCGCATCTTCGAGTGGTCCGAGAGCGCCCACTCCAACATGATCCTGGACGACGGCGGCGACGCCACCCTGCTGCTTCACCTGGGCGCGGTGGCCGAGAAGGACATTTCCGTCATCTCCCACCCCGCCAACGAGGAGGAGACCTCGCTCTTCGCCGCGATCAAGGCCAAGCTCGCCAAGGACCCGGCCTGGTACTCCACCCGGCTCACCAAGATCCGCGGGGTCAGCGAGGAGACCACCACCGGGGTGAAGCGGCTCTACCAGATGGCCAAGGAAGGGCGGCTCAAGTTCCCCGCGATCAACGTCAACGACTCGGTGACCAAGAGCAAGTTCGACAACCTCTACGGCTGCCGGGAGTCACTGGTGGACGGGATCAAGCGGGCCACCGACGTCATGGTGGCGGGCAAGGTCGCGGTGGTGTGCGGCTACGGCGACGTGGGCAAGGGCTCGGCGCAGGCCCTCCGCGCGCTGTCCGCCCAGGTGTGGGTCACCGAGGTGGACCCGATCTGCGCCCTGCAGGCCGCGATGGAAGGCTACCGGGTGGTGACGATGGAGGAGGCCGCCTCGCTGGCGGACATCTTCGTGACCGCCACCGGCAACTACCACGTGATCACCCACGAGCACATGAAGCGGATGAAGAACAACGCGATCGTGTGCAACATCGGCCACTTCGACAGCGAGATCGACATCGCGTCCCTCAAGCAGTACAAGTGGGAGAACATCAAGCCGCAGGTCGACCACGTCATCTTCCCCGACGGCACCCGGATCATCCTCCTCGCCGAGGGCCGGCTGGTGAACCTGGGCTGCGGCACCGGCCATCCGAGCTACGTGATGAGCTCGTCGTTCGCCAACCAGGTCATCGCCCAGATCGAGCTCTACACCAACCCCGAGAAGTACCCGATCGGGGTCTACGTGCTGCCCAAGCACCTCGACGAGAAGGTCGCGCGCCTGCAGCTCAAGAAGCTCAACGCGAACCTCACCGAGCTGACCGACGCCCAGGCCCGCTACATCGGGGTGGAGAAGACCGGCCCCTACAAGCCGGACCACTATCGATATTAGAAACGGGCGCTATTAGAAACGGGCGCTATTAGGAACGGGCGTTACCGGCGCATTCGGCGACGACATAGCCCAGCATGCGAGCCTGGAAGTTGGCGGCCGCCGCGTAGCTGGGGAACTCGACCTACCGTCCATATGACGGGGTCGGCGCGCACGATACGCGCTCGGTATCGGCCAGGTGCCCGACAACAAACACTCTGGCGGAAGCTTCATTTTGTGGCCGTCGGGGACGAGATCGATGTACGTGAAGGAGTAGGGTAGGCACTCGTCGGCGTCCGGGCGCCCTGGCCCCAGGTCGGTCTCGCGCATGCGCTCCGCGCCTCCTGGCTAGCCCTGATCGATCCTCACCGACCGGCCTGTGGCGGCGGACCGCTCGATGGCGTCGATCATCTTGTGCCGCTGCACGGCCAGAGTGAAGTCGACGTCGAAGGACCCAGCGTCGCGCAGGGCATTGGCCGCGCGCGC
>WNFK01213462.1_pt1 | contig 13301 bp, 14 predicted proteins | sample 5400281 | NCBI WGS metagenome assembly WNFK01 (sample SAMN13153350, study PRJNA577476) | soil metagenome | isolation source: 20 cm soil on Douglas fir-dominated hillslope | place: USA:California | collected 2013-09-17
GTTCTTCTATCCGTTCGTCGGCATCCACCACTATCTCTACTCGCCGATCGCCGACTGGGCGGAGACGATCGCGATCGTCTCGTCGATGATGCTGATCATTCCCGTCTGGACCGTGCTCCAGAATTTCTTCGGCACGATGATCGGCCGGTGGCCGGAGTTCTCGGGGAACCTGCCGGCGAAGTTCCTGATCGTCGGCTCGCTCCTGTACCTGGTCGGCTGCTTTCAAGGCTCGCTGGAGGCGCTCCGCTCGGTCCAGCAGCCCACGCACTTCACCGACTTCGTCATCTCGCACTCGCATCTCACCATCTTCGGCACATTCGTCGTCTGGGCGATCGCCGGCACGATGTACGTCTGGCCGCGGCTCGCCGGCGACGCCCCGCTGTGGAGCTTCCGCGCCGCCAACTGGGGATTCTGGCTCGTCACCCTGGGCATCGCGGCGATGGCGCTCGTGCTGGCCGCGCAGGGGCTCCAGCAGGGCTTCATGCTGATGGCCGGTACCGAGTGGGTGCACTCGATCAACGCGATCCGGCCTTACTGGTGGGTCCGGAGCCTGACCGGCATTGCCATGGACGTCGGCGTCTCGCTGCTGGTCTACACGCTCATGAAGACGTCGCTCGCCGCGCGGCCGGCATGATGTCGCCCGGCACACGATGAGATCGATCGGCTCGCTGGCGGTCGGCGCCGGGTTCTTCTGCGTGACCCTGGCGATGTTCGTCCAGGGCTTTCTGCCGGCGATGATCCCGGAATCACGCTCCCGACAGGTGAGTCGCGCCGTGCGGACGGACGTGGGCGACGTGAAGTGGGTGCGCTACGACGCCTCGGATTACACGCCGCCCGAGCGCGTGGGCCGGAGCGTCTACATTCGCGAGGGCTGCTGGTACTGCCACAGCCAGTACGTGCGGCCGGTAGCCGGCGAGGATCTGCGCTGGGGGCCGGTATCCGAGGCCGGCGAGTACGCCTTCGATCGGCCGCATCTTTTCTCGACGCGCCGGATCGGCCCGGACCTGACGCGCGTCGGGCTCAAGTACGGTGACGACTGGCACTACGCGCACCATTGGGACCCGCGCCTGGTCGTGCCGGACTCGATCATGCCGAGCTTCAAGTGGCTCTACACGCGGGTGCGCGTTCCGCTGCGAAATGCCGACGCGGGCCCGGGGCTCGCGGCCTCTGCCGAGCTGAAGACGTATTTCACGATGAGAGCGGAGACGTCGATTCCGCTCTATCCCAATGCCGACGGCCTCGCGTTCGTCGCGCCGCCGGCGAGCGGTCGGTGGCCGCTCGACGGCACGCCCGTCATCGACCTCAAGGCCTTCGGCGAACGGCCGCCCGCGTTCACGTCGGTCACCCTGGTAGTCCCCACGCAAGAGCTGGTCGGCCTGGTGCGATACATCCAGAAGCTCGGCACCAACCGTGGCGCCTGGCGCGAGGTGTTCGAGCCGCAGATGGTCGGCGTGTCGGTCATGAACATCCCGAGCAGCCCGGATCTCCTGGCGCTCGGACGCGGGGTCTACTACTCCCGGTGCATGGGATGTCACGGGAAGAACGGCGACGGCAACGGCCCGGCCGCGACCTTCCTCTCTCCTCGTCCACGCAACTTCGCCCTCGGCATCTTCAAGTACCGCACGACGCCCTCGGGCTCCTTGCCGACCGATGGCGACCTGTACCGTACGGTCACGCGCGGCGTCCGTGGGACCGCCATGCCCACATGGCATGAGCTACCGGACAAGGAGCGCCTGGCCGTCGTCGCGTTCATCAAGACCTTCTCGAGCCGCTTCAAGGATGAACATGTCGAGCCCGCGATGATCAAAGAACCGCTCAGGGCCACGGCCGAGCTCGTCGCGCGCGGGAAAGATCTCTATCGCGCCGCCAGGTGCTTCCAGTGCCACGGTGAGGACGGCAAGGGCGACGGCGAGGCGGCGGCCGATCTGACCGACGACCTCAGGTTTCCGACCCGCCCGTCAGACTTCACTCGCGGCCAGTTCAAGAGCGGGTCCACCGTTCGCGACATCTTCCGCACGATGACCCTCGGGCTCGACGGCTCGCCGATGCCCTCGTTCGCTGACTCGATGAGCGAGGAGGAGCGCTGGGCGATCTCGTACTACGTGCTCTCGCTCTCGGCCTGGAAGGATCCGCTGACGGGCGAGACGCTCGACCTGCCGGCCGCCGTGCGCGCGGCACTCGACTCGCCCGATATCGTCGCCGATCATCCGCGCTTCGCCCTCGACCCGGCCCGGCCCGATCCCGTCGCGACAGAGCGAGCCAAGTCGCGAACCCTATATCCTGGCATTCGCGAATGATCGAGCACCTGACGCTCGGCGCGTTCGCGGTGGCGCTCCTGATGAGTCTCGCGGCCGTGTGCGCCTTCGTCTGGGGCGCCGCGACCGGCGCGTTTCGCGGCGGCGAGCGGATCAAGCATCAGGTGCTCCACGTGGAGGGGTTGGATGAGCGAAAGGACGCCTGAGCATCACCCGAAGTACGGCGAGGTCGCGCCCTATGCGCAGGGCGAGATCCGTGTCTATCGCGGCATCGTCAACAAGTGGCTGCTCGTCGTCTACGCGATCCTCGCCGTCTGGGGCGTTTACTACCTCGTCAAGTTCTGGGGCGGACTCGGTCCCGGCCTCGCGGTCGGCCAGTAGGAGCCAGCATGCGAGCCGAACACATCTTGATCCCCCTGGCGCTGTTGAATCTCCTGACCTTGCTCCTCGGCGTCCTGTTCAACGCCTTCGCCAGCTTTCTGGGCATCACCTAGCCCGATGATCGTTCGCCCCGAGGTCGCCGCGCCTATTCTGGTCGTGGCGAGTGGCTACGCGCTCGGCTGGTGGCGGCTGCGTCGACGCGGGGGCGTGGTCGAGGGCTGGCGCGTCGCCGCGTCAGCGGGCGGCTGGCTGAGCCTCGTCATCGCGCTCTCGAGTCCGTTGGACCGGCTCGCGCACGCCAGCTTCGCCGCGCATATGACACAGCATCTGCTCTTGATCGGCGTCGCCGCGCCACTACTGCTGCTGGCCGATCCCTTCGCGGCCCTCTGCTGGGCGCTGCCCGGGCCGGTTCGCGCACGCGCCGGGCGTGTGGGAACCCCGCTGCGCGGTCTCTGGCGAGTGCTCACCGCCGCGTCGGTAGCGTGGCTGGCGCACGTGGCGGCGGCCTGGATCTGGCACCTGCCCGGCGCCTACGATGCGGCCGTCGCCGATCGCTTCATCCACGACCTCGAGCACCTGGTCTTCTTCGGAACCGGCCTGTTGTTCTGGTGGCCGATCGTCGACCCGGCGCCTCGATTGCGAGCCCCGATCGGCCACGGTGTCCGGGTGGTCTATCTGGTGCTCGCCGCGCTGCAGGGTGCGTTGCTCGGTCTGTTGCTCACGATGAGCCCGGACACCTGGTACCGCGCCTACCCGAACGCCGAGGATCAGTCGCTAGGCGGTCTCATCATGTGGGGCCTCGGCGGCGCTGTCGACATGCTGGCCGTGCTGATCCTGGTCGGTTGCTATCTCGGCTCTCAGAATCGGGCAGAGCCAGGCGTCGGCTGATCTCGGCACACCATCGCACGGTGCGTTTCCGGGAGAAACGCGTAGACAGTGTTGCGACCGGCGTCGAAACCAATCGTGTGCGCCCCGGCTTCGGTCGGAAAGCTCTCGACGCGGCGCATCGTCTCGGTGTCGAACACGTCGATCACTCCTGGATCTCCGATCGTGACGTAGAGATGCCGAAGCGCGGTGTTGAGGAACTCGACGTCCGGCACGCCGGCGAGCGCGTGTTGGCTCGTCACGGCGCCCGACCGGGCATCAATCACCAGTAAGGTCTTGGCGTCACAGGCGCAGAACAGGCGCCGCGTCGCGGGATCGAACTCGAGCCCGTGCGGGCCCGCCGCCGGCATCGGAAACGAGCCGGCCAGACGGGTCGGGGCGGCGCTGTCTACCGCGACGATCTGGGGCGGGTCCGCCACGTTGACGTAAAATCGCCCGCCCTCCCGATCGAAGATCGTCCATCGCGTGCGGCCGGGCACGCGGATGTCGGCGACCAGCTCGCGCGCGCCGACGTCCACCATCGAAACCGTGAAGGACCCGGGCCGCGCGGGGTCGCCGACGTTGGCCGCCAGCAGCAGCCCGCGGCCGGCATCATAGGCGAGACCGTTCGGACCGATCCCCACCTTCACCTTCGTGACCGCGTCCTCACGATCCGGCGAGAAGATCCCGACCGTGTTCTCCCCTCGATTCGAGGTGAAGACCAGGTCGTGCTCCTCGGACACGAGGGCACCGGCTACCCGCGGCAAGCCGGGGATCGAGCGGAGATAGCGGTTGGTGGCGCCATCGATGACGTCGATGGCGTCGTTCGCGGTATGGGCGGCGTACATGAGCCCACGCCGCCCGTGCACCGCCACGTGATCGAATCCGCCGCTCGACGCGTGCGGAGGCAGATCGACGTACCCGACCCGTTCGAGTGCCATACGTCGCCTCCGGCCCCTAGCCGCGTTGCGAGCCCGCGGCTCGCGCGCGGCAGTACGCGTAGAGCGCGTCGTACGCCGGAAACTGCTTCGCCATGTTGTCGAAATCATCCCTGGCGGTGGCCTGGAACCCGGTGGCCAGCGCGTAGAGACCGGAGGACTCCGGCGTCAGCTCACGCGCGTCCGTGTCGGCCCCGCGCACGATGCGCGCCAGCGCGTCGAGGGCCGGATCCCCGAGCTTGTACTTGTCGAGAAACGCGTCGAAGGAGCAGTGGTCGCCATGGTGGCCAAGCTCGACGTTCGGCACGTCGTAGGGGATGGCGCTCTCCCGCTCGGCGACCGCCATCACCTGGCTCGTCGGCACGAAGAGAAACGTCGGCTCACGATCGATGAAGCGGCTGATGAGCCACGGACACGCGATCCGATCCACGCGCGCCTTTTCGCGAGTCACCCATTTCATGGACGCCTCCTTGATTGCGGAGTCCTAGCGTTGGCTGTTGGTCTGATCGAGCGCAGCCTTCAGGCCCTGCGCCAGCTTGGCCGGGTCGTCGTTCGCCCAGAAGTGCATGTAGAAGAGTCGTGGCGTGTCCGCGAGGCCATGGTTGTGGATCGCGGTCACTTCGATCCCATGCTGGCGGAGTGCGCGGGCCACGGCATTCACCTCACGGTCGATCAGCACGAAATCGCCGGTGATCGCGGCCTTGCCGTCGCTGGTCGCCTGAAAGTTCATCACGGTGACCACGCCCATGGCCGGCAGGAGTGGCTGTCCCATCGCGGTGATCGCTTCCGTGCGGGGAACGGTGATCTGGAAGACTCCACCCCCGGCCCGCCGCGGCCGCCGGCGGAGCGCTCCCGAACGGCGTCGCGCTGGCGGACAACGCCTGGCGCAACCCTTTCGCGAGCTGGACGGCGTCGCCGTGTCCCTCGTAGTGCATGTACATCACGTGCGGCGACATCTCGTTCAGGTGGTTGTGCACGGCGGTGACCTCCAGCCCGTTCCCGAGAAGTCCTGACATCACAGCGGGTATCTCGGCGTCGAGCAGGACGAGGTCGCCCATGACCATCGCGTGGTCGCCTTCCTGCTTGAAGGCCGCGTACGACCCGAGCGCGAAGCCGGGCTTGACCGGCACGCCCTCGACGGTGACGTTGAGATCCGTCCGCGGCATCCCTACTCGGAACACGTCGCCGGCCTGTAGCTGGCCCGACTTGCCGAGCGCCTGCTCGACGGCCTTCCAGTCTGGCGACGCAGCCGGCGCGGCCGCCGGCATACCGATCAACGACACGACACCCAGCACCACGATGACGAGATCGATCGCTCGCGCTTTCATATTCCCTCCACTAGCCACTGGCCTTCACACCTCGCACGACGAGATCGTCGAAGGCCGTGATCGAGTCGGCCTTCGTCCACAGCCCCACCCGGCCGGACTTGAACCGCGAATCGCGATGGTCGAGGAGCTTCGCGCCGTCGAGCCAACCCTGGATGTGATCGCCCGTCGCCACCACGCGAACCGTGTGCCACTGCCCCAGAGGAGGCGCTTTCACGCGCGCGCCGGCGATCTCGCGCCGTCCGCGGTCGTAGGCGTAGAGGCGAAAGTTGTCCTCGAGCGCGTTCGCGCGCAGAACGTAGTACTTCCCATCGCTGAAGCGACACACGATGCCGCCGGACGCGTCTTCCCGGCCGGAGATCGGCTTGAACTTCATCGTCACGTCGGCGTCGGTGAACGGGCCGGGCGGCGCCACGATGACGTTGAACTCGTTCCGGGTCGCGCGCTGCACGAGCACCTTGCGGCCGCTGGGTGCGTCGGCCATCTCCTCGATCGCCCACTGACCACTGACCGAAGTCCAGCTCTCGAGACCGGCCGTCTCGAAGTCGAATCGGATCTCGGGACCCTCGTCCGCCACCTTGATCTCCGTCGCGGCGACACGCCGGACACGCGGCATCAGGAAGCTCGTGCCCAGCGCCGCCGCCATCGCTCTGATGAGCCCCCGGCGGGGCATGATCCAAGCCCGCATCGCTACGCCTTCTGCTTGAGCACCGTGTATAGCCCGTCGAAGATCGCCATGCCCTGGGTCAGGAGGGCGTGATCGTCCGTCGTCGCCTCGGCGAGCGCCCGGAGGGTCAGGTCGACCCCGATCGACTCGTTTCGCGTGAACTTGCCGTCGTGCAGGTCGGCCTCGTGAACGATCTCGGCGATGAGCTTCACGCGGCGATCCTTGAGACCGAAGCGCTTCACGAGCGTCTCGAACGTGCAGTCCTCGCCGTGGTGCCCGAATTCGGCGCCGAGCACGTCGAATGGAATGCCCTTGCGGGCGGCGTCCGCCGAATCCGCGAACGCGAAGACGGCCTCCGGATCGCAGAAGCGCTTGATGAGCCAGGCCGACGCGATGCGGTCGATGTGCGGCCGCGGGCGAGTCACCCACGTGCTACCGCGCGGCGGCAACGAGCCCGGGCGGCGCACGGCGACGACCGGCGGCCGCGTCTCCACGGAGCGCAAACGCTTCGCCGTCGTCTCCCAGAGGGTGTGCGCGCGCTGTCCGGCCGGCGATTTCAGGTAGTCGATCGACTCCACGCGATCGAGCTCGCGCTTGAGCCCGTCGAGCTTGGCCCGGAGCTGAGCGACCGACCCGCGATGGCTCTCGCGGTAGCGATCCACCTGGCCGAGGACTTCGCGGCAGCCCCGCGTCACCGCTTGATACTCGACGCCGCGCGCCTGGTGAAAGAGCTCGGCGATCTCCTCGTCCTTCATGGTCTCGACCCGGTCGACGCGCAGGAGCGTCACCTCGCCGCGGAACGCCTGGATCTCTTGCACCAGCCACTGGAAGAGCTCGGTCGTCTCGGGGGTCTCCGGCAGGATCCAGCCGGCGCCGCGCAAGCGCACCGCGCCCATTCGCTGAAGCTTCCGCCACACTCCGACGCGATGCCGGGTCGGCGTCGGCGGCAGGGTCATCAGCAGGGTCAGCCAGCGCATGAAGGCAAAGTAACGCTTGCTACACGTGATGTCAATCGTTACACTCAGCGAGTCGTCGGATCGTCGACAGGAGGACCTGCATGGTGGAACCCGGCGGCGTACGCCGCGTCCCGATCAAGGAGCTGGTGCGGTATTACCTGCGCCTGGGCCTGCTCGGCTTCGGCGGCCCCGTCGCGCTCGTGGGGCAGATGGAGCGCGAGCTGGTCGCCGGGCGGGGCTGGGTCACGAAGGAAGAAATGCGGGAAGGCATCGCAATCTGCCAGTCGCTCCCGGGCCCGCTCGCGATCCAGGTCGGCATCTGGCTCTCCTATCTCCGCGGGGGCTTCTGGGGCGCGTGGGCCGGCGGCTGGGCGTTCATCCTGCCGAACTTTGTCATCGTAGCGGTGCTGGCCGCGCTCTACGTCCACTTCGGGGGCTTACCGTGGGTCACGGCGATCTTCTACGGCGTGAGCCCGGCCGTCATCGCACTCATCCTGCACTCGTGCTATCGCCTGGCGAAGCTCGGCGTGGACGACTGGCTGCAGTGGGCGCTCGCCGCGCTCGCGTTTGTCGTCACGGTCGCCGTGCGCGCTGAGGTGGCGTGGATCTTTCTCGCCTCCGGCGTGGTGGGGATCCTCTACTACGGCTCACTGCTTCGGACGCGAGCATCCGCCTCGACCACGTCGTCGGTCGTGTTCGGCGTTCCCCTGCTCGCCGGCGCCGGCGGCGCCGCCGCGCCGGGGGCCCTGCTGGTCAAGCTCTTCACGTTCTTCGTGAAGGCCGGCTCGCTGACGTTCGGCAGCGGGCTCGTCATCGTCCCGTTCCTCGAGAAAGGACTGGTCCAGCAGACCGGATGGCTCAACGAGCGCGAGTTCCTGGTCGCCGTCGCGATGGGCATGATGAGCCCCGGCCCGGTCGTCATCACCGCCACGTTCGTGGGCTACCTCGTCGCGGGGTTCTGGGGTGCGCTGGTCGCGACGATCGGGATCTTTCTTCCGTCGTTCCTGCTGGTCCTCATCGTCGCCCCGGTGCTCATGCGCTATCGCACCAACCTCAACGTGCAGGGCTTCATCCGAGGCGCCTACGCCGCGGCCATCGGGACGATTCTTGGAGCCTGCGTCCTGCTCGGCCGCATCGCCATCGGTGATTGGCTGACAGCGCTCGTGACCATCACGAGCCTGGTCGTGCTGTTCCGCTGGAAGGTGAGCAATCCACTGCTCATCGCGGCCGCGGCCGCGATCGGGCTCGTCGCGTTTCCGCTGCTGCAACCAGACTGGGTTTTCGTGAAATAGGAGCACAGCATGACGACTTCACGAGAGAACGTCCTCTTCGTGTGCTTGCACGGCTCGGCCAAGAGCCTCATCGCGGCCGAGTATTTCAATCGCCTCGCGACCGCCCGCGGGCTCGGTGCGCGAGCGGTGTCCGCTGGGACGGAGCCTGACGACGCGATCCCGCCGCACGTGGTCGGCGGGCTGGCGAACGACGGCATCGACGTCGCGGGGCGCCGTCCCAGGGCCGGCGCGCGGCGGATCGAGCGCTGGGACGACGTCCCGGCCGTGAGCGAGGATTTCGCCAAGGCCCGCACCGCGATCGTCGCGCGGGTGACCGCGCTGCTCGACACGGCGGTGCCCGCTCGGTGACGTAGTCGCCTCGATGCTCTCCTTCCTTTGGGAGATGCGGTGGTACTTCCGTCAAGTCGCGGGCCAGCTCGCGCTCGGATCGGTGGCCGGCATCATCATGAACACCGCCGTCGTCCTGCCCGCGATCCTGCTCGGGCGTGCGATCGACCGCGCGCTGGCCTGGGAGCGCGGGAGCGCTACCGCCACGGATGTCGGCTGGGCCGCCCTCGCCTTCATCGGCGGCACCTTGCTCACGGAGATACCGCGCATCGCGAAACGGTGGTGGCTCATGACGGCCAACGCGAGGATTCGCGCGAACGTCCGGGCGGACGCGTTCCGCGGCGTCCTGGCGTGGCCGATGGCGGACGTAAAGCGCACCCCCGTCGGCGACCTGATGGCGCGCATCATCGGCGACGTCGAGGTGCTCGGCGTGGGCGTGCGCGAGTTCACGATCGAGATCTGGGATACCGTGCTCTTCTCGCTCTCGTTCGTCGTGGCCATGCTCGTGTTCGATCCCGGCCTGACGGTGCTGGCGCTGCTCCCCGCACCGCTCGCGATGATCCTCGCGCACGCCACGGGACGCTGGGTAGCGCGGCGAACGACGAGCGCGCGCGAAGCCACCGCGGTCCGGGTGCTGCGCCTCTTCGGCCGGGTCAGCTCCTCGGTCGATCGCGTTGCCGCCCAGTCTCGAGAAGTCGCCGCACGCAATCTGAGCCTCGTCCGGCTCAAGGGCGGGCTCCAGCCGATCTACACGACCTTGATGATCGCCGGCGTGATCCTGATCGTCTGGCAAGGCAGCGAGCGTGTCATCGCCGGCGCGATGACGGTCGGCGCGTTCGTCGCGTATCTCGAGCTGTTCCTCCGCTTCGTCAACCGCGGTCACCGCATTCCGCAGCTCGTGAACTCGATCCAGAGCGGAGCCGCGGCATACGTTCGCCTGCGGCCGTTGCTCGCCCCGGCGCTGCACGTCGCGGGCGAGCCTCGCCTCGCCTCGTTCCAGCCCGGCCACGTTGCCGGAATCGCGCGGAGCCTCGCCCGAGGCGCGGCCCGCCCTTCCGGCCCCGCCGCGGTGGCGCTGCGCGGTCTCAACTTTCGCTATCCCGGGGCCGAGTCCGCCGCGCTGCGAAGCCTGGATCTCGATATCCCTCCCGGGGCTCTGGTCGGGATCACCGGGCCCGTGGGCTCCGGCAAGAGCGCCCTGGCCCGGGCGATCCTCGGCCTGCACCCCGTCGAGTCCGGCACCGTGCTCGTCGACGGCCGCACGCCGTCTGAGCTCACGCCCGCGGAACGCGCCGGGCTCATCGGCTATCTTCCCCAGGATCCCCTGCTGTTCTCGGGCTCGCTGCGAGAAAACCTCACCTTGAGAGGTGACGGCGAGCTTCCTGACGATCGGCTTCTCATGCACGCCGTGCGGCTCGCCGACGTGGCCGAAGACGTCCACGGCTTCCCGAGCGGACTCAGCACCGAGGTCGGCGAGCTCGGAGTCCGCCTCTCGGGTGGACAGCGGCAGCGAATCGGCCTGGCTCGTGCGATCGCCGCCGGCGCACCCGGCTTGCCGGGTCTGCTCGTGCTCGACGACCCGTTCTCGGCCGTCGACGTGGCCACCGAAGCCCGTATCGTCGCGTCGCTGAGAGCGACGTTCGGCCCGGCCGCGCCTCAGCGCGACCGCATCACCATCGTCCTGTGCTCGCACCGGCTCGCGGCCTTCCCGTATGCCGATCTCGTCGTGGTCCTCCAGGACGGGCGGATCGCGGCATCGGGAACTCACGCGGAGCTGCTCGCCGAGTCCGCGCTCTACGCGCGCATCTTTCAGGCGCAGGCCAACGTCGACGCAGCCCCCGTAGACGGAGCGCGTCGATGAGCAGCCGCGCGCTGGTGGATGCCACCCAGGGCGTGACGTCTCGATCGCTTGCCCACAACCTGACGAGCCTGCTCGCGCCGTGGCGAAGCCGCGTCGTCGCCGTCGTCCTGTTCGTGCTCGCCGCGGGCTGTCTCGAGCTGGCACCGCCGTTCATCGTCCGCACGATCGTCGACGACCATCTGGTCGTCGGCCGCTCGACCGGGCTCCTGCTGCTCGCCGCGCTGTATCTCGGCGCCAGCGCCGCCGTCCAGGTGCTGACGTTCCTCTACGGCTACGTCGCGGCGACCGTCGCCCAGGGCGTGCTCGGCGATCTTCGCGTGCGTCTGTACGCGCACGTCCAGCGACTCCCGGTGAGCGTGATCGACCGGATGCCCCTCGGGGACGTCGTCAGTCGCTGCACCGCGGACGTCGAGGCGCTGGAGACCGTGTTCTCGTCGGGCATCGCGGTGCTCGTGGCCAATCTCGTGCGCCTGCTCACCCTGACCGCGGGCATGGCGGTCCTGAGTCCTGCGCTGACCCTCGTAGCGGGCCTGGTCGCTCCCCCGCTCGTGATCGCGCTCCGCTTCCTGCAGGTCCGCGTCCGCCAGTCCGAACGGGCGACGCGGATCGCGATCGGGGCGCTCACGGCGCACCTTCAAGAGAATCTCAGAGGGATCGAGGTCGTTCGCGCGTTCGGCCGGGAGGCGGACGCCGTCAGCAGATTCCGGCGGGTGCTCGGCCGCGCGCTGGCGGCGTCGAATCGCGCGACGCGCTACTCCGCGCTCTACACGCCGGTGACGGCGATTCTGTCGGCGCTGGCCGTCGCCGCGCTCCTGTGGGCGGGAACGCGAGAGACGTTTGCCGCGTTCGGCATCTCGCTCGGCACGCTCGCGGCGTTTCTCATTCTCCTGCAGCGTGTCTTTCAGCCCATCACGGCGCTGGGAGAAGAATGGCAAACCGTGCAGGGCGCCATGGCCGGCGCCGAGCGTATCTTCACGACTCTCGCCACGGAGCCCGACGCCAGCAGCATCGCGGCGAAACAGGCATCGACCGCCGGCGACCGATCTCTCATTCGTCTCGAGCGCGTGGTGTTCGGCTATCTCCCGGAGCGGCCGGTACTCCACGGGACGACCCTGCGAGTCGACGCGGGCGAGCATGTGGCCCTGGTGGGGCGTACCGGCGCCGGGAAGACCACCGCCCTTCAGCTCCTCGCCGGGCTCTACACGCCGTGGGCGGGCGCCGTCAGGGTTGCCGGTCGCGATCCCGCGCGGCTCGCAGAGACGGAGCGGCAGGAGCTTCTCGGCGTGGTGCCTCAGGTCGTTCAGCTGTTCTCGGGAACGATCCTCGACAATCTCACGCTCGGCGACCCGTCGATCTCCGACGAGGCGGTCTTCGAAGCCGCCAGGATCACGGGGATCGACGCGTTCGTTCGAACCCTGCCGCAGGGCTATCGGACGTTCCTGGGTCACCGCACCGATGGCCGCGGCACGCAGCTCTCGGCGGGCCAGCAACAGCTGCTCGCGCTCGCGCGCGCGCTGGCGCATCAGCCGCGGGTGCTCTTGCTGGACGAAGCGACCGCCGCGATCGACAACGTCAGCGATTCGGCGTTTCGCGCGGCGCTGCGGCAATCGGTCCTGGCCGCCGGGTGCGCCGTGCTCACCGTCGCTCACCGGTTGTCGACCGCGATCGAAGCCGACCGGGTCGTCGTGCTCGAGCGCGGCGTGATCGTCGAGGAAGGCACGCCCGGCGAGCTCGCACGGCAACCCGGTCGCTTCGCCGCGCTCCTGGAGCTCGAAGCCGCCGGCTGGGATTGGCGCTCCGCTCCCTGACGCGCGATAATGCCCGGCACTCGAACTCGAATTCGTAGCCGGGAGGACCGCATGGCCAAGAAGATCCTGTTCGTCGGCGCCGGAGCCATTGGGAGTTACATCGGGTCATTCCTGTCAAGGGCCGGCCACGACGTGACGCTCGTCGATCCCTGGGCGGAGCAGGTCGAAGCCATCCGCAAGAAGGGTATCTCCGTGACCGGGCCGCATGACCCGTTCGAGGCGCATCCGAAGGCGTTTCATCTCAACGAGTCGCAGCGCATGCCGCGCGACTTCGACCTGGCCTTCGTCGCCATGAAGGTCTACGACACCGCGTGGGCGGCCCAGCTGGCGCTCCGGCACCTGAAGCCGGAGGGCTATATCGTCGCGTCCGAAAATTGCTGGCCGGATCCGATCGTCGCGTCGGTGGCCGGCGCCTCCCGCTCGCTCGGTCTGGTCATGTCGAAGATCGGCGTGGCGCTGTGGAAGCCCGGCCAGGTCGAGCGCGGCGCCGAGAAGGGCCAGGGCACCGGACACGACGTCTTCCGCGTGGGCGAGCACGACGGCAAGGTCACGGCGCGTGCCAACGAAGTGGCGGAGATGCTCAAGGTGATCGACGGCTCCCAGGTCACCGAGAACCTCTGGGGCGAG
>WNFK01007898.1_pt1 | contig 13300 bp, 8 predicted proteins | sample 5400281 | NCBI WGS metagenome assembly WNFK01 (sample SAMN13153350, study PRJNA577476) | soil metagenome | isolation source: 20 cm soil on Douglas fir-dominated hillslope | place: USA:California | collected 2013-09-17
AGGGTTCGGGATGATGGAAAGGGAATTGACCCGAAGTTCCTTGGAGAGCAACAGCGCGCGGGACATTGGGGCTTGAATGGCATGCGCGAACGGGCTAAAGCTGTGGGAGGTAACCTTACTGTCTGGAGTGAGATCGATTCCGGTAGTGAGATTGAAGTCACGATTCCAGCCTCCATCGCTTACGATAGATCGGGTAGGCATCGTTCCTGGTGGTCTGGAAAGTTATTTTAAGTGTAGGAAGATCAAACCATGAATGGCGACAAGAGTGGTTTATCCGACGTGATTCGGATTCTGACGGTCGACGACCATCCCCTGCTGCGCGAAGGGATCGCCGGACTCGTCGCTGATCAATCGGACATGCGTCTGGTTGCCGAAGCCTCAAACGGACGCGAAGCTATTCAGCAGTTCCGTACGCACCGTCCGGACGTGACTCTAATGGACTTGCAGATGCCCGATATGAATGGTCTGGATGCAATGGTCTCTATTCGCAGCGAATTTCCCGAAGCACGAATCATCATCCTGACCACCTATACCGGTGATGTCCAAGTGTTGCGCGCCCTCAAAGCCGGGGCCCGAGGTTACCTGCTAAAGAATATGTTGCATAAGGAGTTGTTGGAAACGATTCGCGCTGTCCATGCCGGAAGAAAAGCTCTTTCGGCCGAGGTTTCCTACCAACTTGCGGAGCACGCCACCGACGACGCCCTAACTCCGGGCGAGCTTTCTGTCCTGCGTCTGATTGCCGATGGGAATGCCAACAAGCAAATCGCTGCTCATCTCTCGCTCAGCGAAGAAACCGTCAAAGGGCGCGTCAAGAACATCCTCTCCAAGTTGGGTGCCAATGATCGCACCCACGCCGCCATGATCGGGATTAAGCGCGGCATCATCGAATTCTAGTCCACCCTAAAGAGTGAACGTCGCGCCCTTTTGGGGCTTTCGCTCGCATCCCGAATCTTCTAGCCTCGTCGGCCCAGGGGCTTATGCGACGTCTATTCTCCAACTTTGCTGGTGGTTTGCCTGGCACCGGCCTTCTGGTTATGCGTCTCGTTGCAGGGACTGTACTAGTTGCTCGCGCAATCGTCATACTTGTTGGTGGTCCTAAGCTTGGCCCAGCAACACTGCAAGCGCTCGCGATTGGTGCAGGACTCCTTCTACTCGCAGGCCTATGGACGCCTATCGCTGGAACGCTTGCAGCGGTGATCTACTGCTGGGACATTTTCTCGGCTGCAGGAGATTTGTGGACAAAGATCCTGTTGGGAACCCTTTGTGCAGCCCTGGCGCTACTTGGACCCGGCGCCTGGTCGGTTGATGCCCGTCTGTTTGGGTGGAAACGCATCGACGTTCGTGATCGGCATTAACTCATCCCTTTCGAGTTTCATCTATATTTAAGGGAAAGCTGCGGGCATCCCGAAATAGTGGACAGAACGACTCGATATAGGGTTGGGCCAAACCGGCGCCAATTCCACAATGGCTAAGCAGAAGGTGAAGCGAATCTAACGATGTAAGGACTTAACCATCGTAGATCGAGACGCTGCAAAGTTTCTCGAGTGCTTCGAGACAGACAGTATCAAACTGGAGAATGCACATTGTTCATTCATGAATGGATTCAGAGAAGCACGTAACGATCGTTAAATCGTCTAGTTTTCCTCCGGAGTTTTAACCATGACTTTGAATGTTCTATCTTTTCCCGACGTACAGCGGGAAGATTCCCAGTTCGTGAGGGTGTGCCGGACGGAGTCGAGCGGAGCGAAACTGGAATCCTGTGCAAAAGAAAGCATCCACAGTGAAGCGAACTTTGCGGGAATCGTGGGTCAGAGTTCGGCGCTGCGACAAGTCCTGCACCTTGTGGAGATGGTAGCCACCAGCGATGCCACCGTGCTTCTGCTGGGTGAGACCGGCACGGGCAAGGAACTGATCGCCCGTGCCATTCACGAGCGTAGCCGGCGGCAGAAGGAAACTTTTCTCACGCTCAACTGCGCCGCTATTCCGAGTTTGCTGTTCGAGAGTGAACTCTTCGGACATGAGCGCGGGGCGTTCACCGGCGCGTACATCCAGAAGCAAGGCCGGCTTGAATTGGCGAACCGTGGCACCCTGTTTCTCGACGAAGTCGGTGATATGCCGCTTGAACTGCAGCCTAAGCTCTTGCGCGCCTTGCAGGAGCGAACGTACGAGAGAGTGGGTAGCGCGCGGACTAAAAGCGTTGACGTGCGACTGGTGGCAGCGACTAACCGGGACCTGGGAGAGATGATGGCGGAGGGACAATTCCGCAGTGATCTCTACTATCGGTTAAACGTGTTCCCGATCCGTATTCCGCCTTTGCGTGAACGTCCTGAAGACATCTCATTGCTCGTAAAACACTTCACGCAGAAGTACGCGACCCGGATGGGCAAACGAATCAATGCAGTGCCGTCTGCGACGATGCGGAAATTGGAGCGCTTGTCATGGCCGGGAAACGTGCGCGAATTAGAAAATCTTGTAGAGCGGTCAGTGATTCTCACGAGCGGCAACACACTCGCGGTTTCTTTACCTGACAAGTCGGACGGCGCGATAGATGCGGCGGAGATTGCCGGTAATTTCGAAGAGCAAAAGAAAATTGTGAACATTCTAAAGGAGACCAAAGGACGAGTGAGTGGTCCGAATGGAGCAGCATCCCGATTGGGTGTGAAACGAAGCACACTGCGCGACCGCATGAGAAAGCTCGGTATTGATGCGCGAGAAGCGCGGACCGATCTCAGGTATTCGCAAGCAGCCGCGGATTGAAGAGTCCCAGTTCCAGAGTCTTCTGGCGCGCCCTGTGAGACCGCGATTAGGTGTTGAAGCGGTCGCAGTCGATCCGATACTTCTTGATTTTGTAGCCGATGATTCTTTCGGTGGTGTCGAGCAATTTGGCTGCCCTTTTTCGGCTACCGCGCGTTGTTTTCAGGGCATCAATAATTATGTCGCGCTCAAACGACTCGACTGTCGATTCGAGCGAGAGACGAGTGACCGTGCCCGAACCTTCCGCTGTTTGCAACGTGGGCGGCAGGTGATGCCCGTGAATAACGTTGGACTCACAAACCAGCACTGCCCGCTCGATGATGTTTTCGAGTTCCCGAACATTGCCTGGCCAGTGATAACTGGCAAGCATGTCAATCGCCGGCGTCGAAATGCGCCTGATGCTTTTGTGGTGTTCGCGCGCGAACTTTTCGAGAAAGTGATCGGAGAGTAACAGGACGTCAGATTTACGATCACGCAGAGGTGGCATGAAGATGGCAAAAACGTTGAGGCGATAGTACAAGTCTTCGCGAAAAGCCCCTTCGGCAATTGCCCTCTCGATGTCTTTGTTGGTTGCGGCGACCAGGCGGACATTAGCCTTGATTGTTTCCGTGCCGCCCAGCCGTTCAAACTCTCTCTCTTGCAGAACCCGCAGCAGCTTGATTTGCGTTGACACGTTCAAGTCGCCAACCTCATCAAGAAAGAGGGTGCCACCTTCAGCCAGCTCGAAGCGGCCCTTCTTGCGTACCTGAGCCCCGGTAAAGGCGCCTCTTTCGTAACCGAACAACTCAGACTCGATCAAGGTTTCCGGCAGCGCCGCGCAACTCACCTTGATGAACGGCTTAGCCGATCGTAACGAATTGTAGTGAATAGCATGGGCGATCAACTCTTTGCCGGTACCCGATTCGCCGCGCAGCAGCACAGTGGTGTTTGTGCGTGCAACCTGAGTAACCTGCTCATAGACCTGGCGCAACGGCCCGGAGTTGCCGATGATATGGCTGAAGTCATAGCGTTCGCGCAGTTCCTGCTTGAGGTGGGTGTTTTCGTCGACCAGACGCTGCTTGTCAGCCTCGAGTAAATGTCCGACTTTGATCGCTTGCGCGATCATCGTGGCAATAATCGCCAGAAAATTGGAGGCGCGTTCGTAGTCGCGGTCCACTTTGTATTTCAGATCGACGCTGAGCACGCCGACCGATTTTCGGTTAACAAGGATGGGTACACAGATAAAACTAAGCTCCTGAGTCTTCAGCGTCTTCTTCCGCGCTTTGAAGCGATCCAGGAACAAGGGCTCACGACTCACTTGCGGGACAACCACTGGTTTGCCGGTTTCGGCGACGCGTCCTGTGATTCCTTCACCAATTTTATATTTGACGCGCCTCGCCTCGTCTTCGTCTAAACCGTGAGACGCGACAATGCGCAGTTCATTCGTATCTACCGCAAGCAGCATCACTGACCCACGAATCATGCGGTGATGATGATCGAGGATTGACAGAATCCGAGACAGTGCTTCTTTGAGTTCAAAGGTGCCGGCCAGCATTTGTCCCGTTTCCAGAAACGTCGCCAGCTTCCTCGCTTCGGCTTCCTCGGGTGTCATGTTCTTCGCAAGAATGGGTGAAAGGCCCGCCATTGCGCCTGGATTGTACATAGTGTGATCCTGCTGAGAAATTGTTGTAATACCGTCCTTCCAAATATACCAGCGTCGGGAATATCTCCCGATCCGCTACTGATGCAGTTGAATCTCATTCACACCGTGGCTTTAGCCCGGTGATGTCCAGGGTGACCGAACAAAGGAAACCGTTTAAACAGTAATTACATAGTTGACTCACCGGCATATGCTCTCGTATGAACCTCGGATAGCCTTCAGTGTTTGCTGCACAAAATCAGAACTGGGAGCGCAGCGACCAGCCAAAGAATCAACTCTACCGTCTTGCCGTCGTCGTTCAGGTCACAACGAAAAACTTTCCCTGCTTGAGTATTTGGCTGGTCGCTGTGCTCCCAGTTCTGATTTTGTGTGGCCGAGCTTAAAGCTCCTTCTTGTCAACACCGCACTGGGTGAGTCAACTATGTGATTACCCTTTAAACGGTTTCTCACTACTTTTAGGAATGCGAACACCGCGCTAAAGCGACGGTGTGAATGAGAACCAGAGCAAGCTGCATCAGGACTCCCATCCACCAAATGTTTTACAACCTGTGTAGTAAGCGCACGATTCCTCAGCGATAGCCGAAAAGGCCGAGTCAAGTCAAAACTATAATTTTTATAGGAGGATAAATCCGGCTAACTCGTAATGCACTAAATTGTAGGAGCGTCCCTCCGTGTGCAACACAGTTTCCCGCGCGATCGGGGCGCCGAACGGAGTGACGCTCCTACCGCAGTGTCTCGGCTTGTCTCTCGGGTACTTTGCTGGCGTGCTGGTGCAGTATCTCTAAAAAGGCGCCGGCTGCGTGGGAAAGTGTAGTCGTGCGTCGGTGAGTGACCCAGAGCGTTCGGAAGTAGCTCAGCTCGGGAACGGGAACGGTTGCGAGCGTCCCGCGGTCCAACTCTTCGGCCACACACATTCGTGGGACAAACGCGAGGCCTATCTTCAGTTGAACGAAGCGCTTGATGGTCTCCACCGTCGCCAGCTCGAGCGTGATGTTTAGTGGCGTGTGGTGCTGGGCAAACGTCTCCACAACTTTGAGCCTCGAGGCAGTTTTGACGTTGTGTGCTACAAATGATTGCTCGCCGAGTTCTTCAATCTTCAGCGAATGCCGGTTTGCGAGCGGATCGTCTGGCCTCATGATCAGCACGAGTTCATCTTGCAATATTGGGAAGGATTCGAGGAGGTCGTCTACGGGTTCGAATGCCAGCACGGCGAAGTCCACGTTTCGATCCAGGACCTCACGGGGCAAACGCTCAGATACATAGCGAAAGATTTCGACCTTCACGTTTGGATGCTTTTCACGATATTCCAAAATCAGATGAGGAAGAAGATAAAGCGACGTGCTTTCGTTGGCTCCAATGCGGACGCGTCCGCGTTCCAACGAACGTAATTCCGTGAGCGTTGGAGTTTTTTGTGAGCGGTCAAAAAGCGGCGCACCGATCTCCTCCTCGAGGCGCTTGATCGCAATGCTTACCGCCGGCTGGGTGCGGTAGACGTGAACAGCAGCTTTCGAGAAGCTTCCCTGCTCGACCACCATCAGGAAAAACTCAAGTTGGGTTAGCTCCATGGGGCAGTTTACCTTCTGCGGCGGATACTAACACAGCCGTCTTTTATCTGTGGCTGGAACCGACAATCAAACGACGACCAAAAACGAAGCGCTTTGCGGAATCTGCATCTGGCGTACTGGATCGGATGACCCCACAGAGCAATGACAGTTTTGTCGGAGAGTCTTGATTTCTCCTACAAAGTTGTTGCTGGGTTATGCCTTTCTGCGAAAACTCGAATGATCAGTTGAGGACTTATTTGCTGCGAGCTAAAAATTTTCCTTCGATTACCAACCACCGCGGACGATTGCAGGATAGCTGGCTATGCTCATTGCCATCCTTCCATGTGTTGGCATGAAGATTGTAGAGGCCCGATGCATTAAAGAACTCGATTCGTCGTCCCCATCTTTCAGGGGGCAGAAACAAACGGCGATTTGAACTTTGACGGTTGAGGATCATTATAAGGAGACGGCAACGATGAATCCCCTGCGGCGAGCGCGATACCCATTCTTTGCTCTGCTCTGCTTAATCGGAACCTCGGTGATGACCCTGGCTCAGACGCCGGGCCAACCCCTTGACGAGCGGCTCTCTAAGCTCGAAACCGCCGCCGCCAACGCACAATCGGCGGGTGACAATGCGTGGGTATTAGTCTGTGCGGCCCTGGTGCTTATGATGACGGGGCCCGGACTCGCCCTGTTCTATGGCGGCCTCGTGCGCAAGAAAAACGTACTGGCCACGATGATGCAGAGCTTTGTGCTGATGGCAGTCGTAACTGTTCTATGGGCGCTATATGGATACAGCATCGCCTTCGCGGAGGGAACGCCATTTTTCGGCAATCTCAGTTATGCGTTACTGCGCGGCGTGGGGGCCGTGCCTAACGCGGATTACGCCGCGACCATACCGCAGCAGACCTTTATGCTCTTCCAATTGATGTTTGCAATCATCACTCCCGCTCTGATTACCGGCGCCTTTGCTGAACGAATGAAGTTTGGCGCAATGCTCATGTTCACGGTCCTTTGGTCTACAGTTGTTTATTTCCCCCTGGCGCATATGGTCTGGGGCAAGGGTGGCTATTTGAACGCCGCGCTTGGCGGTGCTGTTCCAGCGCTGGATTTTGCTGGCGGGACCGTGGTCCACATTGCTTCCGGGGTTTCCGCTCTGGTGTGTGCGATCTATATCGGCAAGCGCATCGGCTATCCGAGGGCGATGATGGCGCCGCACAACCTCGTGTTGAGCGTTATCGGCGCCTGCATGCTGTGGGTCGGCTGGTTTGGATTCAATGCCGGAAGTGCCTTGTCGGCCGGGGCCCTGGCGAGCAGCGCGTTTACTACGACACACTTCGCGGCAGCGGCGGCAACGCTTAGTTGGATGGTTGCAGAGTGGCTGCGTTCGGGTAAGCCGACGGTGCTTGGGGCGATCTCAGGCGCAGTCTGCGGTCTCGTCGGTATTACTCCCGCATCAGGGTTTGTTTCCCCGATGGCGGCCATGGGAATTGGACTGATTGCCGGGGTTGGATGCTTTTTGATGGTGACCGAAGTCAAGAAGCGATTCGGTTATGACGATTCGCTGGACGTGTTTGGCGTGCACGGCACAGGTGGGACCATTGGCGCCCTCCTGACCGGCGTGTTCGCGACGCGTGCCGTTAACCCCATATTCAAAGACGGAGCAGGTAATCCGCTACCGGTCGGCCTGGTAGACGGCAATGCGGGACAGATTCTCAACCAGCTCATCGGCGTAGGCATCACTATTGCCCTGGCGGTAATTGGGTCGTATGTTCTGCTTAAGATAGTTGATCTAACGATTGGATTGCGGGTCAGCGACGAAGAAGAGATTCGTGGTCTCGATCTCAGCCAACATGGCGAGGACGGGTATTCACTCGACCGCGATTTGATACCTGCTGAGACCGCTGCCGGCAGTCTGACACAGACGCACGCGTTTCAATAGTGCAGAAGGCAGAAGGCAGAAGGCAGTAAGCAGAAGGCAGAATCAAATCAAAGTCCTGCCTACTGCCTTCCGCTTACTGCCTACTGCCTTTTGCTTTCTGCGATTACAGCGCCGCTTCGCCGCGTTCTCCGGTACGGATACGAATTACATCGTCAAGCGGCACGATAAATATCTTGCCATCGCCAAATTTTCCGGTGCGAGCAGTCTTGATAATTGCCTCAACTGCCGCATCCTCGATCTCGTCCGGCAAGATCACTTCCAGTTTGATTTTTGGGATGAACTCAATTTGGTATTCGGCGCCGCGGTAGGTCTCAGTATGGCCACGCTGGCGCCCGTAACCCTGCACCTCGCTAATAGTCATTCCGATCACTTCCAATTCCTGTAATACCGTTCGAACAGCGTCCAGGAGATGTGGCCGGATAATCGCCTCAACCTTTTTCATTGAAGTTCTCCTTTAAAGTTTTGTAATCACCGGGCTCCCGTTCTTTTACAGGAGTGCAGGGGAGTGCGCCGGAAAGCATCTGGGCAAGGGAAACCTGGACGGATAACATCCTGGGCTGGGTAAGCTTCATTCCCTCCTCGTCGGTGACGTAGAAAACGTCCAGCGCATCGCTTTTTTCAGTCGCTATCTTGGCGCAGACTATGTCCAGACCCAGTCGCGCGAGCGCGTTGGCGATCTTGTAGACCAGGCCCGGTTCATCGAGGGCATGTACCTCGATCAAAGTGGCAGATTGCGAAGCTTCGTTGTCACATGCTACCTGAGGTTGGCTGCGGCGAGCCTCGATGACAGTTGCATTTCGCTTCCGTGGGGCATTACTGATTCGCCAACGTTCTACCAGGGCTGCGACATCCGATTCACCGGCGATCACTTTGCGCAGCGAGCGCTCGATCGCCGGGTATCGATCCATGTCTATAGCGTGATGGGTGGACGCTTGGCGGAGCATGAAAACATCGAGGGCTATGCCGTCCTCGCGTGTGTTGAGCTCCGCGCTCAGAATTTCGATCCCGTGCGCGGCAAGCGCTCCAGCCAGATCAGCGCACAGACCGTGACGGTCCCTGGTGCAGACAGTCAGCTCGGTTGACTCTCGGCCACAGCGCAACCAGCGGCGGACGAAGGTGTCCGACTTGAGTTCCTTGATTAGTTTAAGATGAACGGCCGCGGCTGCGGGTCGGGTTACGCGGACATAGCGATCCGGCAATAAGGCGACGTGACGTTCAACCTCACTTAAGGCTAGAGATCCTTCGAGGGCTTTCGCCATCTGTTCCTTGAATCGCGCGATTTGCTCTGTTTCGTCCGGAGGTGCGTCGGTGCCCGTCAAAAAAGTTCTGGTCCGGCGGTCCAGACGCCGGGAGCTACAGCGTTCAGGTCCGCGTAGGTCAGGAGCAGCAGCAGGTTAAGCGCGTCGAGAGACCCCATTTGCCCGGCAAATTCGGTTACTACGCGGGGTTCGTTAAGATCCCGTCGCTGGGCTACTTGGGCCATCGCGACGTGTTGCTTAACCATTAATTCGACCTTCTCCGAATCGAGTTTGTCGAGCCGAAGACGTTTGCATATTCGCTCCGCCAGTTTCGCCCCCCGTGGGATGTGGCCGCGTCCCCGTCCCTTGCCGATGTCGTGCAAAAAGATCGATAAGTAAAGCAAACTCGGATTCTCAATTTCATCGAAGACTGCGCGAAGATGCGCGCGCTGTTTGTCCTGGCTGGCATAGAGCTCGTCGAGCGCTTCGACGGCCCTGAGGGTGTGTTCATCAGCTGTGTAATGATGATAAAGATCGTGCTGGATGAGCAGGCTAATGTGGCGAAACTCCGGCACAAAGCGGGTGAGAAACCCGATCTCATGCATCATTCGCAACACGTAGCCGGCGCGCCCTCGCCTCGCGAGGAGTTTCATGAAGGCCCGCGAAGCTTCATGGGAGCGACGGAAGTTAAGACCCACTGCCGCCAGACTCTGACGCATGGCGTCGCGCAAACTCTGGCTTAAGGGCACGTCTGCGGCCTGGGCCAGCGCGAAGGCATCAAACAACAGCATAGGATTGCTGGTTAAGAGTCCGGCTTCGCTTTCAAGTTGCACCTGCCCGTTGCTGATTGAAAACGACTCGCAGGAAATGCGGGAAGGTCTGCGAACCCACCGACGACCTGGTTTTGGGGCAGAAGCGCGCGCGAGCACTGTTTCGCTGAATTGGTTTAGCTCGCGGGCGTGCTGATAGTAGTCGCGCATGAATTTTTCGGAAGCGAGCAGATAGGCCCCAGGCTTATAGCCAGCCTCCTGAGCCAGAACCGTTTGGAGATCGAGGGCAAGCCGTTCCGTCTTCCGGCGGGTCGACAAATGAGCTGCGTAACGCACGCGCCAGAGAAAGTTAATTGCTCGCTGTGCCGTTTTTCGTTCAGATTCGGAAATAATCTCGTGGTTGCGCAGTTCATCCAGGGTTCGGCATCCATACCGGGCGTAACCCACCCAAAGGGCGGTGTGCAGATCGCGAATCCCGCCGGGACTCTCCTTTAGATTCGGTTCCTGGAGACAGACAGCGGCGCCAAATTTTGCATACCTCGCGGCGCGCTCACGCAGAATGGCGGAGACGTACGTATCTGCCCGCTTGCGACGATCCTTCTCCAACGCCTGCAATAGCGAATCGTAGATTGATCCATTGCCGGCCAATAGGCGGGTGCTAACCAGCGCGGTCTGAAAGTGGGGATCAGCATGAGCTGCACTGACACAGTCAGTCACGGTGCGAAAACTCGGGCCCACCGTCAAGCCTGCGTCCCAAAGCAAGCGAAGGATCTGTTCAACGAGTCGCCGCGTTTGCAGGGCGTGATGGTTTGGATAGAGGAACAGAATATCAAGGTCGGAGTAGGGGGCCAGTTCACGGCGGCCATAACCGCCCAGGGCTACAACGGCGCAGAGGTGCTGGGCCTTGTCTCCTGAGTTATCAATGCCTCCCAGCAACATTGCTGCTTGATAGGCGCGCTCCACTACCAGGTCGAGTACAGAACTACGAGCCGCTGCCGTTTGCATGCCTGAAGCACCGCAGCGGAGTGCGATCTTCAACCGCTGATCCTCAATCTTTACAAAGGTCCTAAACTCGCGTGAGATCGCGGGCGCGTCTACAAGGTGGCGGGTTACAGCAAAACGTTCGGCGGCGTGCAGCCTGGCTTTCTCGCCAGGCGTTCGCAAGCGCGGAAAGGCGCGTCCCTCAATTAGAGTTGTCACCATGTTTCTAGAAACGGACTCTCGGTTCGTGCTCTCCTGCTTGATGAAAGTTCCGAAGGTGCAACCTCCATACCGCACCTTTGAACCCAGAATTAACTCCAGCAGTAACGCATCATTCACCTAATCGGGTGCGTGCACGTGTGGCAAAGCGCGACAATTTTGTCGTCGCTGTCTTTAGACATCAACGAAAATGTCAACCCGGCATTTACTACTCAACTCCAGGGAAATCTCTCTGAGGAATCTGGTGGCCTTGCAAGAAGTCGTTCTATGACGAAATCCAGGTTAGCCCGCGGTAGCGGGCGATGGCATAGAGCCTGGGGTGGAGCGTAGCGGAACCCCAGGAACCGTAGACCTGTCGGCCGCTCCGCGGGCTCTCATTTCTTTGGACTCTTGACCTGGGGTTTCGCTCCGCTACACCCCAGGCTCTATGCCATCGCCCGCTACCGCGGGCTAACGAAAGTCAATTGCATCATTGCCGTTAATGCCTTCAGCGCCGAATTTATGGGAAGCTAAAAATTATCAATTATGCTAAACGGTGACCGACGGGGTAGATTGCGCCTTGTAGTTCAGGCCTTTTTACAGTCAGTAGTAATGATCAGACTTGCATTGGGCTGGCGTGCCCGAAGTATGAGATGAGGAATTCAGCAAAAGAAAGTGACTCGGTGTCAGTGTCGGTCGTGGCCGCTCGCGCGCTCCTGAATTCAAGCCGCCTCGGCCCGGAGTTTGCCGCCATTGCCGAACTGATTGCTATTTCTCTAATCGTAGAGGACAGCTCGTAGTGGCCTGTTGCTGATTCTTGAAGTCTTAAACAGGCCATCAACGAACAGGTTGATGGCTTTCTTGCATTCAGAGGGTGAACTTGAGCAGCCTTCCTAAGAAACAGGGGCTATACGATCCGGGCCATGAGCACGATGCTTGTGGTACGGGCTTCGTGGTCGATATCAAGGGCCGCAAGTCTCACGACATCGTCCAGAAAGCCATCCAGGTGTTGCTCAACCTGGAACATCGCGGGGCGTGTGGTAGCGAGAAGAACAGCGGCGACGGAGCCGGCATCCTCTTACAGATTCCGCATCAGTTTCTCGCCGCCGAAGGCGCGAAGCTAAAGATTGAATTGCCTCGGCCGGGTCAATACGCTGTTGGGATGGTGTTCCTGCCAACTGAAGAGGGAAGTCGCACCGAATGCGAAAAGTTATTTGAAGAGATCGTTGAGGAAGAAGGCCAACAGGTGTTGGGTTGGCGGACAGTGCCGACCGATAACTCCTCCCTTGGTTTCACCGCCCAGTCCTCTGAACCGGTTATTCGGCAGCTCTTCGTCGGCCGAGGCCACGCGATTGCCGACGATCTCGCCTTCGAGCGAAGACTCTGCGTGATTCGGAAGCGAACCACCAAAGCGGCCAAGCGGGGCATTCACGAGCGTCGTATGTTCTACATACCCAGCCTGTCCTCCCGGACGATTGTCTACAAGGGAATGTTGACCGCCGAGCAGCTACCGCTTTTCTATCCTGACTTGCGGGAGCCCGGCGTCGAATCAGCGTTGGCTCTGGTCCACTCGCGTTTCAGCACCAATACGTTCCCAAGTTGGTCGCGTGCTCATCCCTATCGCCTTATCGCACACAACGGCGAAATCAACACCCTGCGCGGCAACATCAACTGGATGCGGGCGCGCGAAAGTAAATTCGAGTCGAAGATTTTCGGGCCTGAGATCCAGAAGATCCTTCCCGTCATTGACACCGACGGCAGCGACTCAGCGATGTTTGACAATGCGTTGGAGATGTTGACCCTCACGGGCCGCTCTCTGCCACATTCGATCATGATGATGATCCCCGAACCCTGGGGCGATCATGAGTCGCTGAGCGGATCGATGAGCGCAGAAAAGCGAGCTTTCTACGAATACCATTCTTTCCTTATGGAACCCTGGGACGGACCGGCGTCTATCGCCTTCACGGACGGAATCAGCATCGGCGCAGTGCTGGATCGTAATGGGCTGCGGCCTTCGCGCTACTACGTGACGAAGGATGGTCTGGTGGTGATGGCGTCCGAAGTGGGTGTCCTGGATATTCCTCCGGAAAACGTTCTTTCAAAAGGCCGGTTGCACCCGGGCCGCATGTTTTTGGTTGACACTGAAGCCGGCAGGATCGTTGACGATGAGCAACTGAAGCAACAGATCGCGACCGAACATCCCTACGGTAAATGGCTCAGCGACAACGTCGTAA
>WNFK01203905.1_pt1 | contig 13300 bp, 12 predicted proteins | sample 5400281 | NCBI WGS metagenome assembly WNFK01 (sample SAMN13153350, study PRJNA577476) | soil metagenome | isolation source: 20 cm soil on Douglas fir-dominated hillslope | place: USA:California | collected 2013-09-17
TGCCCTGCCGGCGCGCGACAATGCATACGACTACAAGTTCTTCGGCAAAGAGTGCGACGCCATCATGCTGATGAACTACGACCAGCATTGGCTAACGTCGCCTCCGGGCCCCATCGCTGCACAAGACTGGTTCGTGGAGAATTTGAGGCAGGTGATGGAAGTCGTGCCCGCCTCAAAAATTGTCGTGGGCATCGCAAACTACGCTTACGACTGGTCTGAAGCACCTAAGAAACGCGGACAGCCGGAGGAGCCCGCGCAAGAATTCAGCGTGCAGGAGGCATTGTTGCACGCCTACGAATCGGAAGCGCAGGTGGAGTTCGACCCCGGTTCGTTGAATCCTTATTATTCCTACTCAGACGAACACGATCACACGCATCGCGTGTGGTTTTTGGATGCGGTCACCGCCTACAACGAGTTACGCGTGTGTGAACGGCTTGGCGTTCAAGGAACCGCGCTCTGGCGGCTTGGATCTTCGGACACTTCGCTTTGGAAAGTGTGGGACGCGACACACCCCGATGATGCGACGCGCGCGAAACTTGCCGACGTTCCTCCCGGTCCGGATTTGGTTCTCGAAGGCGACGGCGACATCTGGCGCTTCACCGGCCAGCCGAAGCGCGGCGCGCGCAGCTACACTTACGACCCAACGACGGATCTTTTTACGAGCGAACGCTACAACAGCTATCCGATTTCATACGACATCGATCAGCTTGGTGCGGTGCCCAGAAAGTTAGCGATTACGTTTGATGACGGTCCTGATCCTCGCTGGACGCCAGAAATTTTGGATATTCTCAAGGAAAAACACGTACCGGCTACATTTTTCGTTATCGGGCTGGACGCGAGTCAATGGCCACAGATTCTGAAACGCGAATATGCCGAAGGACATTCCATTGGCAATCACACTTACACGCATCCGGCGTTCGAAGATATTTCTCCCACGCAGCTTCGCTGGGAATTGAACCTGACGCAGCGGCTGATTGGCAGCACGCTCGGCGTGAAATCCATTCTCTTCCGGCCGCCGTATGGTATTGACCATCAGCCGGAATACGCGGAGGAAGTGGCGCAGCTTCCTCAAGCTCAGGACATGGGTTATTTGATCGTCGGGCAAAAAATTGACCCGCACGACTGGCGGCAACCGTACGGCAAACAGGTTCCGGCGCAAGAAATCGTTGAGGGTGTGCTTCGCCAGGCTGCAAACGGAAACATTATCTTGTTTCACGATGGAGGCGGGGACCGCAGCCAAACGGTCGCGGCGTTGCCGCAAATCATTGACCAATTGCGCGAACGGGGCTATGACTTCGTTTCGGTTCCGGAATTAATCAGCAAAACGCGCGCGGACGTCATGTCCCCGCTTTCGAAGCAGGAATGGCTCGAAGCACGCGCGGATGGTTTCATTTTCGCGTTGTATCGCTGGTTTGTTTTCAGCATCGCCACGGTTTTTTTTCTTGGAATTGTCCTGGTCAGCGGGCGTGCGGCGATCATAGGAATTCTTGCGATCATCGAAAAACTGCGTCCGGAGCACCTGAAGGAACCCGACCATCTGCCCGCGGTGACAGTTCTTATTCCCGCGCACAATGAGGAAGGCGTGATTCTGCAAACTGTCACATCGGTGCTGGCTTCTGATTATCCGGAGATGCAGGTCATTGTCGTGAATGATGGTTCGGCCGACGATACCGGGCCGCTACTTGAGGCGCACTTTGGCAATGACCCGCGCGTGCGCATCATTCATCAGGTGAATCGTGGAAAGGCCGCCGCGCTCAACCGGGCGATGGCGGAATCACACGCGGAAATTGTCGTGACCATTGACGCGGATACGGAAATCGAGCCGGACGCAATTCGCAAACTGGCGCGCCATTTCTCGGATCCGAAGCTGGCCGCGATCGCCGGTAACGTGAAGGTCGGCAACCGTTCGCGCTGGCTCACGCGCTGGCAAGCGCTTGAATACATTACGAGCCAGAACATGGAGAAGCGCGCGTTTGATTTGCTGAATTGCATTACGGTTGTGCCCGGAGCTTTGGGTGCTTGGCGCAAATCGGCAATCGAAGCGGCAGGTGGCATTACGGCGGATACGGTCGCCGAAGACGCGGACCTTACGATTGCGATTCGCAGACTAGGCTGGCGTATCGGCTACGAAGAAGAAGCGATTGCGTGGACCGAAGCGCCGGAGACTCCAGGCGCGCTGATTCGGCAGCGGTTCCGGTGGACATTTGGCACTTTGCAATCGTTCTGGAAACACAGAGACACGCTTTTCCGCCCCAAACATGGAACGCTCGGCTGGATTGCGCTGCCCAATATTTTTGTGTTCCAGCTCGCATTGCCCTTGATCTCGCCCATCATTGACCTAATGTTCTTCGGCTCGATCGCAGCCTGGGGGCTGATGCGTCTGCACCTTTCTTGGCTGCCGCAATTCAACTGGGGTACCGCGGACCTGGAACGCTCCGTTTTGTTTTTTCTGGGATTCCTGATTATTGATGTCCTGACCTGCGTCGTTGCGTTCGCGCTTGAACGAAAGGAAGACTGGACGCTGCTGATTCCGGTCCTGCTGCAGCGTTTTTACTACCGGCAATTGATGTACGTCGTGCTGTTCCGTTCGGTGAAGGAAGCGGTGCGCGGGCGTCCGGTGGGCTGGGGCGGCGTGGAGCCCGAGCCTCCTCGCGCCACGTCCGCGGTTCCGACCCAGCCGGCGTCGGCAGAAGGCAATTAGGCCTGCTCACAATTTGATGCCCGAAGCGTCTGAATTTGCACGGAGCGTGGCTCGGCTGGCTCATGTGGTTGATTCCGTCAGATCGGAAATATGCCACGGATTCTGACTGGCTGGACGATTTTTCGTTGATTTTTGTCCTGGCACGAAGTTGAGGTAGGATAGCTGGTGCTGGCAAGGCTTTCCGCAGGAGGTTCCCATGGCCGTCACTTTCACCCTGAATGGCAAATCCCAAACTGTTGAAGTTGATCCCCAAATGCCTCTTCTCTGGGTTCTTCGCGACACGCTGAACCTGACCGGCACAAAATTTGGCTGCGGCATGGCGCTTTGCGGCGCGTGCACGGTTCACATTAATGGCGAGGCGTCTCGCTCCTGCATCACGCCGATTTCCGCTGTGGCAGGGAAGAAAATCACCACGATCGAAGGACTCTCCGCCGACGGCAGCCATCCCGTGCAGCAAGCGTGGATGGAGGAAGACGTTCCTCAATGCGGCTATTGCCAATCGGGGCAAATCATGTCCGCCGTCGCGCTGCTTAGCAAGAAACCAAAACCCACAGACGCCGACATTGACGACTTCATGAGCGGCAACATCTGCCGCTGCGGCACGTATCAGCGGATTCGCAAAGCGATTCACCGCGCCGCCGATCTACAAACCAGCAAACCGAAGTCCGCATAGTTTTTCTCTAAAGAGACTAAAAAGATTAGAGGTGTCCCATGACGACGTCGCTTTTGCTTGAGCGCCGCGCATTCTTGAAAGTTGGAGCCGCCGCTGGAACGGGGTTGCTCATCGGCTTTCATCTTCCCGCGTTCGCCGGTTCCGCCGAAGACCAGGAAAAGAAAAAACCGAACCCGCTGAACGCGTGGGTGCACATCACGCCGGACAACCACGTCTCGCTGATCCTGGGAAAATCCGAAATGGGGCAAGGGATCATGACGGCGCTGCCCATGATTCTTGCCGAAGAGCTTTCGCTGGACTGGGACAAAATCAAGATTGAACAGGCGCCGACGAATCCCGCTATTTACGATCATGGAACAGGTGGAAGTGGGAGCGTTGCAGGTTCGTGGCTGCCAATGCGCCGTGCTGGAGCGGCGGCGCGAGAGATGCTCATCACTGCCGCGGCGCAACGATGGAATGTGAATCGCGATACGTGCAAAGCGGTGGATGGGGGCGTGCTTCACGGGGCGCGCAAGAATTTTCTGACTTACGGGGAGCTGGCGGAAGATGCGGCAAGGCTGCCGATTCCCGACTTCAATACCGTGCCGCTGAAAAATTCCGACGATTTCACCATCGTCGGGCACGACAAGCGGCGTTATGAAAGCTCCGCGAAAGCCACTGGAAAAGCCGTATTCGGAATCGATTCGCATCCGCCCGGAATACAATACGCGGTAATTGCGCGCTGCCCTGTTTTTGGCGGCAAAGTGAAATCGTTCGATGCGTCAAAGGCGAAGGCAATTCCCGGCGTGAAAGACGCCATCGCGATTGACGCCGTCGGCGAAGGCGCATTCACTGCAGGCGGAGTTGCCGTGCTGGCGGACAATTCCTGGGCCGCGATGCAGGGGCGCAAAGCGCTGCAAATCACGTGGGACGAAGGGCCACATGCCAGTGAATCGACAGATTGGCTGCGCAAGCAATTTCTGGATAACGCAGCGAAGCCCGGCAAAGTGATTCGCAACGATGGAGACGCCGATGCCGCAATCGCCGGCGCTACGAAAAAAGTGGAAGCAACTTACGAATTCCCCTTCGCTGCGCATGCCACTATGGAGCCGATGAACTGCACTGTGCACATTGGTCCAGACGGCGCGGAAGCTTGGGTGCCGACGCAAGCGCCACAATGGGCGCAGGACATTATCGTTGGCATTTCGAAGCTGCCGCGCGAATCCGTGATTGTGCACACAACACTAATGGGCGGCGGCTTCGGCCGACGTTACATGGGCGACTTCGTCATGGAAGCTGCGCAAATTGCGAAGATTACCGGCAAGCCCGTGCAAGTTCTGTGGACGCGGGAAGACGACATGCAGCACGATTTTTACCGACCGGCGTCGTATCACAGACTTTCCGGAGCGATTGACGGCAAGGGAGACCTAGCCGCGTGGAAGCATTTTCAGACTTCAACTTCGATTGACGCGGTGTGGAGCAAGAACGGTAAAGAACATCCGGAGAATTCCGAATTCGCCACGGCGCTATTTATTCCCTACCAGACGCCGAACTTCCGCGTGGAATACACGCTGGCGGAATCCGGTGTGCCGCGCGCGTGGTGGCGCTCTGTGGAACACTCCTCGAGCGGATTTGTCGTGGAATGTTTTGTGGACGAGCTTGCGGCGGCCGCGGGAGCCGACCCGCTCGAATTCCGTTTTAAACTGATTGGCGATGATCGCAAAATTCCTGACTTCACCAATCCCAAAGGGGGCAAGCCGCTCGATACGGCGCGCCAAAAGGCCGTACTGAAGCTTGCCGCGGAAAAAGCCGGATGGGGCAAACCACTTCCCAACGGAATCGCGCGCGGCATCGCCGGGTATTTCTCGTTCGATTCTTACACCGCAGCAGTCGCGGAAGTCAGCGTGAAGGATGGCGCCGCTAAAGTGCATCGGCTCGTTTACGCCGTGGACTGCGGCAGGCCCATCAACCCCGAAGGGGTTCGCGCACAATGGAACAATCCAATTTCAATGACTACCAGATGCCGCGCATTGCTGACACGCCCAAAACAGAAGTCCACGTGATTATGAGCAAGGAAGAACCGACTGGAATCGGCGAACCTGGATTGCCCGTCGTTGCCGCGTCCGTCTGCAATGCGATTTACGCGCTGACTAAAAAACGCATTCGCCGCCTGCCGATCCGCAGCGAAGATCTCGCGTAGCGAATCTGCTACGACCGTTGCAAAATGTCTTGTGCATTTTGTAGCCATTGGTATCGCTTTACTCAGCCTTCTAATTTGGATCGGAATCTTCTTTTTCAACGGCCACTTCTGGCAGATCTGGATTTCCGACGCAGACCGCGAGACCGCTGATCCAACAGCCGCCTGGCCGAGCGTGGTCGCAATTGTCCCCGCGCGCAATGAAGCCGCGACAATCGCCCAGACCGTCGCCGCACTCGTACAACAAAGTTATCCAGGTCATTTTTCGATCCTGATCGTGGACGATCACAGCGAAGATGGTACTGCCGGGCTCGCACGCAAAGCTGCAGCAGATTCCGACGCGGCGGAAAAGGTCCGAGTCCTTACGCGGGCTGGACCGGCAAACTCTGGGCGCTGCAATCTGGTGTTGAATACACACAGTCAAGCTCTCCAGATTTTTTCTGGTTTACGGATGCCGATATCGTTCATGCACCAGACACGCTCTCTCGCCTTGCTTCCCGCGCCGAACGCGATCAAGTTGGCCTTACTTCGTTGATGGTTTTGCTTCAGGCGCAATCGTTTGCGGAGAAACTGATCATTCCACCATTCCTCTATTTCTTCCTGATGCTCTATCCGCCGCACTGGATCGCAAATCCAAAATCACCGACAGCGGGCGCGGCTGGTGGTTGCATGTTGCTGCGCAGCTCAGCGCTGGCGCGAATCGGCGGTCTGGCCGCAATTCGCGACGAAATTATCGATGATTGCTCCCTGGCGCGAGCCGTAAAACGCAGCAGCGGCCGCATCTGGATGGGTTTAACTCGCAACAGCGTGAGCCTGCGCCGTTACTCGCGTCTTTCCGAACTCCGGGACATGATTGCCCGCACAGCGTTTACGCAGCTCAATTACTCCGCGTTGCGGCTTCTAGGCACAGTCCTTGGACTTTTCCTCACATTTGTGGCGCCTGTCGTTCTTGTTTTTTCCTCAAACGTACAAATTTGGCTTCCGGCACTGCTTGCCTGGTGCCTGATGTCTGCCTCGTTTCTGCCAACGGTCGATTTCTATGGTCTCACTCCGCTCTGGTCGCCATTTCTACCCATCGCTGCGCTCTTTTACTCGTACGCGACTCTTCTTTCTGCAGTTCGCTATTGGCAAGGTCGTGGCGGCCAGTGGAAAGGCCGCGCCCAGGCACGAAATACTTAAGCTCTCTTGCCGCAAACCTAAAATTTAAACGAAAGATTCAGCTGCAATCGGCGGGCGGGATTTGCAGACTTTGGCTTCCCAAACTGCGGATTTATGATCCCCGTCGTCGAGCCGGTCACGCCGATATAGGTGATGTAATTGGCGTGGTTCAACACATTGAATGCGTTAAGCCCAACAGTGAGCTTCGGTCCCGTTTTCTTGTCTTTGGAAAAACTGAAATCACGCTCGGCGTTCAAATCCAAACCCAGATAGCCAGGGCCATGGAGCGAATTGCGCGGAGCCAGCCCGCCATCGGGGCGATCGTTCGTCACGCCGTCTCCATTGCTATCGAATCCGGTAATGACATTCACAGGCTTGCCCGAATAGGCTTGCAACGCTGCCCCAACCGAAAGTGTTTCGCGAATCTGAAACGCTCCAAGTAGATCGAATTTGTGCCGCCGGTCGTTGTCGGATCGCGCCCAATCAAGAGCCGGGAAATTGCTGTTGCCGGGCAGGTAGTTGATGCCGCTCGCGTTGTTGTAAGTTTTTGAGAGCGTGTATTGCACCTGCCCGGAAAAGAATTTTGTGGGCTTTCCGCGCAGGTTGAACTCCACCGAATTGCCCTTTTGATGGCCTCTCGATTCGATTTGCCTCACTTGCCCCATGTTTGCGTCTGGCCGCGAAAGGTAGCCCGGCGGAAGGGGAGCGTTTGCGTCGCGCGAACGGAAGAGGTCAATTCCGCGCGAGCCCACATAAGTGACGCTGGCAGTACTCTTGGGCGTGATTTGCCGCTCCACGCCCGCGCCGTATTGAAATATATAAGGAATGTGCGCGCTTGGGTCCAGCGTGACGGAACCCGTTGGAACGCCAACCAGGTCCGCTTCCGTTACTGGAAATGGCAGAGGGTTCGCCGGAGTGCTCGACAGGATAAATCGCTCCACGTTGATGCGATTGAAGAGCAGAAGGTCTGCGATGGGGCGCGGCCCGGTCCGGTCGAAAAAGATTCCGGCCCCGCCACGGAAAACAGTTTTGCTGTTCTTCGAAGGCGCAAAAGCTAGAGAAAAACGAGGCGCAAAATTATTCGCGTCATTGTGAAAATAATTTTGAAAGTAATACCGCACTCCAAGGGAAATTGAAAAATTCGGCTTCAATCTCAGATTATCTTCAAAAAAGCCGGCCACTGTCCGTTCCCAAAAGACGACATGCCCTGGGCCTTGCTGCAAAAGAAACGTCGCCGGCAAACCGGCGTTATAGTCCGCGAGGTTGCCGAACGTATAGGTGCCTTGGCGGTTTGTGTGATTGTCAAAACCCCGCCGGCTCAAGTCCGGAACGTCCACTCCAAAATTCAGCACGTGTTTTCCATTCGTGTAAGTTAGAAAATCCGTGCCGTCGAAATGTGATTCCGTCCGATTAGAGTCGGCCTGCGCGCCGCCTCCTGTGAAATATCCTTCCACGATGATTTGCGGAATCGCATTGACGCTCGTGATGGGATTGTCGTTATGCCCGACCAGGAATCTCAGTTGATTCACCCACTTCGGAGAGAAAATGTGGCGGTAGCTGATGTTGATTTCGTGTTCCCGTCCGACTTGCGTGTAACCGGCTTCGCGCAGAACTGTGCCGCCCACGCCCTGGTTTTCCAGTGTCTCGCTTTCATAGAAATAGCCGACCCAGACCTGGTCACCATTTGTAAAATCGTGAAACGCCCGGAACGACGAAAATAGGTGCCTCTCGGGAGCAGGCACATTGTCGTGGATCGGCAAATTGTCCGCTCCGATCGCGGACACGATTGCTTCCAGATTGTTACTGTCGCGCTCCAAGGTGAGTAGAAACGTATTCTTCTTGTTGTGACCGAGAGGGCCGGTGAGAGACCCTTCGTAAAACTCCCGGCGCTCCACCGGCTTCGTGGCAGCAAAAGCGTTCTGTGCATCAAACACGGAATCTCGAAAGAGAAAATTCACGGCGCCATGAAATTGCGGGGTGCCGCCCTTTGTGGTGATCTCCAGGCGGGCGCGCCCGGGCCGTGCAAATCGCGCCGAATACGGATTCTGATTTACCTTTACTTCCTGCACGGCCGAAGGAGAAACTCCCGGCCCGTTTGCTTCTACTCCGTCTACGACCAGGGAGACACCATTCGTGCCCGCGGCATTGTCGTCGAGAAATCGCGAAAGCGTGGTGATGTAATCCTGATCAAAAACGGGAACCCGGTCCAATGCGTCGCGTTCAAACGTGTTGGCATTCTGGTTTTCGGAAGTGTCCGTGCTCACTTTGGGCGCGGCATCTGTAGCCGACACATTGACGGTTTCGCTTTGTGAAGCGATTTCCAGGATGATGCGCAGAGGCGGTATCGTTTTGCTTCCGACGCTGATTTCACGTTCGTATGCCTTAAAACCCGTCGCGTTGATTGAGAGTCTGTATTTTCCCGGTGCGACATTATCAAGACTAAAGAAACCCGTCTCATCCGTGGAGGTGGCCGCTGCGAGTGAGCCGTCCGCGCGACTCAGATTCACTAATGCTCCCGCAATCGCCGCGAGCGCTGGGTCCAGCGTGTTGCCAGAAATCGTGTGTCTGCTCGCGCCTTGGCCCGCGGCGCCAGAACAAAGCAGCAAAAGAACCAGAAACGCGGCAAACCACTGGAATCGCGATGGCGTCCCTGTCATAAACAGCGTAACCGCCTCATGGCTTCGAGGATAAAGGCAGTTGAAGATAGTCAGGCCAACCTAAACGCAGAATAAATGAGTCGCCGCCTCGTGCCTCGTGCCTTTATTGCACGAAAATGACCAGACGGCTTCTACGCGCGAATCGTTGCCTCCTTCCTTGACGGCTGCCGAATGACAGTTCGATGAAAAATCTGTTATGCTTGCGCTTAGGTACAGGGCTGTATCCCACATTGAGGGAACGGCACCGGAGGCCGCCATGAGCGTTTCCCGCGAACAGGGCAATGGAAAAGTAACCGTGCCCGCCCTTCTCGAGCGAAAGACTGCTGCAGATTTCTCCACACAAAAAATCACCTGCCTCACCGCTTACGACTATCCGACCGCGCGGCTGCTCGATGAAGCTGGCGTGGACGTTCTGCTTGTCGGCGATTCCGTTGGCATGGTCGTGCTCGGCTATGAGAGCACGATTCCGGTGACGCTGGAGGAGATGCTGCACCACACGCGCGCCGTGCGCCGCGGCACGAAGAATGCTCTCGTCGTCGCGGACATGCCTTACGGCACCTATCACGCGGACATTGGCGATTCCTTGCGCAACGCCGTGCGGCTCGTGAAAGAAGCCGGCGCCGAAGCAGTGAAAATCGAAGGCGGCGAACGCCGGCTGGAACTCATCTCGCGATTGACCGAGGCAGAAATTCCCGTGATGGGCCATGTTGGGCTGACGCCGCAATCGGTGAACGCGCTGGGCGGCTTTAAGGTTCAGGGCAAAACGCCTGCTGCTGCGGAGCAGCTCATTCGCGACGCGCGGGCCGTGGAAGCTGCGGGAGCGTTTGCGATCGTGCTCGAAGGAATTCCACGCGAGCTCGCCGCGCAAATTACGCAGGATTTGCGCATCCCGACGATCGGTATCGGTGCGGGCCCAGATTGCGACGGCCAAATCCTGGTGGTCAACGATCTTCTGGGCTTGACGTTCAATGCACCGCCAAAATTTGCGCGACAGTACGCGCGGCTTGGCGAGCTAATTTCCAGTGCAGTGCGCGAATATTGCTCCGACGTACGCCGCGGTTCGTTCCCTTCAGAGAATGAGTCTTACCACATGCCGCAATCGGGCACCGGCGACAAATCGATTAACATTGACGTGGAACTCGCGGACTAACCGGCCGCGAAGACGAGGAACAAATCATGACCCCGGAAGAAGCTCGTCTGTTGTTTGATTACAACGCCTGGGCGAATCACCGCTCGCTGGATGCGGCTGCGCTGCTTTCCGCCGAACAATTCACAAAGCCGCTCGGCTCCAGCTTTTCTTCGCTGCGTGACACGCTGATGCACATCTGCGGTGGCGAATGGATTTGGTTCGAACGTTTTCAAGGCCGCTCACATTCGGCAATCCCCGATTTTTCCGCGATTCAAACCGTGGACGCGCTGCGCGCTCATTGGGCGCCGCAGGAAAAGGCGCTGCTCGACTACGTCAGCGGATTGACGCAAGCCGAACTCGACCGCGTGTTCGAATACAAAACGATCAACTTCGGCATGTACACGAATCCGATGTGGCAATCGCTACAGCATCTCGCGAACCACGGTACGTATCATCGCGGCCAGGTCCCGACTATGATCCGCCAGCACGGCGCAAAACCCATCGCCACCGACCTGATGCATTTCTACCGCGAGCGCGCTACCGCCGCCAAAGCGTGACCTGATAAACTCATTCGCTCGTGGAAACCATTCGCACCGTTACCTGGATGAAAGAAGCAGCGCGCCAAGCTCGCGCGGAAAATCATCTTATCGGCCTCGTCCCAACGATGGGCGCCCTGCATGAAGGCCATCTCTCTCTTGTGCGCCGCGCAAGACAGGAATGCTCTCGCGTGTATGCCTCACTTTTTGTGAACCCAAAACAGTTTGGCCCCAGCGAGGACTTCGCAAAATATCCCCGCGCGTTTGAATCGGACTCTGCGCAATTCGCCGGACTTGGCGTGGACGCCCTCTTCGCCCCCACACCCGAAGAAATTTACCCCTTTGGATTTTCAACATACGTGAATGTGGAAGGAATCAGCGACCGCCTCGAAGGCCGCTCGCGTCCCGGTCATTTTCGCGGCGTTTCCACCGTCGTTCTAAAGCTTTTCGAAATTGTTCAACCGGATTTTGCTTACTTCGGCCGCAAGGACGCGCAGCAAGTCTGCGTGCTCCAACAAATGGTCCGCGATCTGAATCTCAACGTGCAAATCGTCGTCTGTCCCATCATTCGTGAAGCGGATGGACTTGCCCTCTCTTCTCGCAACGTTTACCTCAACCCTGAAGAACGCCGCACCGCCACGGTGCTTCATCGTGCTCTGGAAACCGTTCGCGCGGAGATTCTCTCGGGCACGCGCGATGCCACGCAACTGCAAAACACGATTCGCTCCGTTTTCGAAAAGGAACCGCTCGCCCGTCTCGACTACGCCGAAGTCGTTTCCGCGGACAATTTCGAACCCGTCGTACACGTCTCCCGTGCAAGCTACGTTCTGATGGCAGCTTATCTCGGCCAGACTCGCCTCATCGACAACCTGTACATTGAACCAGCCAGAGCCGATGCAAGCGAACTCCGCTTTCAACTCTGAGTTTTCCACCGTGAGCTTTCTGCTAGACTTTTCTTACAGGTCAATTTCTTTTCGAGGTGACGGAGATGAATTCTCGTTTCAGAAAAACCGCAACCGTTCTTGCATCGGTACTCATTCTGCCAGTTCTGGGTTCCGCGGCGACAACGATTCCGACCGGCACTTCCATCAGCGTGGCAACCAGCCAGTCCATCAGCTCCAAATCCGCGAAGGCGGGTCAGAGTGTTGCTGGAAATGTTTCCCATGACGTCAGCGTTGATGGCAAGGTTGTTATTCCCAAAGGATCGGCGGCGAAACTTGTTGTTGCAAGCGTCCAGGCGTCCGGCCGCCTTTCTACTCCGGCAAAGCTCTGGCTTCGCCTTCGTTCTGTGACTGTGAACGGTAAGACTTATGCTGTTTCCACGTCGCTAGCCGGTCAAACAGCCGGAAGCAAAGCAAAACGGGATACTGTGTTTATCGGGGGAGGTGCAGGAGCGGGCGCCCTGATCGGTGGGTTGGCTGGTGGCGGCAAGGGCGCAGCCATTGGCGCGCTCGCCGGAGCTGGCGCAGGCACCGCAGGAGCGGCTGCCACGGGCAAAAAGGACATCGAGTTTCCCGCAGAAGCGCGTTTCTCGTTCACGACGAAAGCAGCTATAGGCGTCAACTAATATTCAAAAAGAAAGCGGCCCGAAAGAGCTGCGCCTTTTCCTTCACCGTTTCCACTCCTATTTCAGGGACTCCAATTCTTGCCGCTGTCCCAGACCTTCTCCACGTTTCCATCCGGCCCAAGCAGCACACTGCTTCTCACAATCCCTTTATAGGAACGTCCCATGAATTTCTTCATCCGCCAGAATCCGTACGCTTCGATCATCTTGTGGCCTGGATCGCTAAATAATGGGAAGTTCAGCTTGTATTTTCCTTTGAAGCGCACCAGGGCCTTCACTGAATCGGCGCTCACGCCGAAAATTTCCGTCTTTAGCTTTTCAAAGTGCTTCTTCGCGTCACGAAACTCGGACGCTTCTACCGTTCAACCGGGGGTGTCGGCCTTGGGATAGAAAAAGAGCAGCGCCCGCTGGCCTTTCAAATCCCACAAAGAGACTTCCCCACCTGCATCTGTTTGCAAACGGAAATCCGGTGCTCTGTCTCCCACTTTCAGCATATTTCTCCTCGGCACGAAGTCAGGAAAGCAAACGGCGCAACACATCGTTGATCGTTTGCGGATTGGCCTGGCCCTTGGTCGCTCTCATCACCTGGCCGACAAAAAATTTGAACACGCCTTCATTCCCAGCTTTGAATTTCGCGACGTTATCGGGACTCCTTTCGATGACTTCCTTGGCCGCCTGTTCGATTGCGTCATCGCTTACTTGCGCC
>WNFK01196044.1_pt1 | contig 13296 bp, 10 predicted proteins | sample 5400281 | NCBI WGS metagenome assembly WNFK01 (sample SAMN13153350, study PRJNA577476) | soil metagenome | isolation source: 20 cm soil on Douglas fir-dominated hillslope | place: USA:California | collected 2013-09-17
GGGGCGCCCGCGCCCCGGGCGCGAGCCCACACCGGGGCGGGGCGTCGACGGACCGGTCGCCTCGGAGGCGCACCCGGCCGCGCGCGACGGCGACCGGTGCGGATGGCGCATCCACCGCGGGAGAACGTTGCACCTCCTGGCGCGGCGCGTGCCGTCCGTCGCCGGGTCGCAGCGGGCACGCCCCGTCCCCGACGCCACCCGCGCACGAGGGCTCGAGTCCCTCGTCGTCCCGGCCGCGCGCCGGCCGCGGCGGAGCCGCGACGGGACGGCATCGGGGACCGCACGGTCGCGCGCGGAGCGCGATGCGCGGCCGGTGCGCACGGTGGCGCAGGCGCTCGAGTCCAACCCGGTCGATTCGTGAGAAGTGTCCCAGAATCCGCACACCCACACCAAACCCGGAAGCCCCGAACGCCATAATAGGCATCCGCGGGTACCTCCAGCTCGCCGAGGAGATCGCGCTCGGTTCGTGTTTGTGCTGTCGCCATGCTGACCTCGCTGGTGCAAGGTGAGATCGTTCGTGGCCGGCTATTGGGCGAAAGTCGCATGGCGCGCGCATGAGTCGACGGCGAGTGTGCGAATCCCGCCTCACGCCCCGACCCTGACTGGTTTCCCGATGAACGGCGATCCTCCCGTAGACACGACACAGGACACGAACGGTCGCCGCCCGGAATGGGCCGAGCCGCGCGCGATGGCGATCCCGCGCGAGGGTTTTGTCACCCTCGTGCGCGGACGATATGGTCCAACCTTTCCGCGCACGCCGGCGTGTCACGGCTTCACGATCATCGCGAAGATCAAACCGGGTACCGAGCAGGAGATTCGGGAGTACGGGACGTCGCTCGAGAAGGCGGTGGAGTCCGATCCGCACGTGCTCGCCCCACTGCAACTGCACTATTTGCGCTGGGTACTCTTCCCGATCGGGCAGGACATGTACTTCATGTATCAGGGCATCTTCGACACGGATTTCGACAAGTATGTCGAGGACGCCATCCAGCTTTTCTCCTCCACCGGAATCACCACGATCTTCGAGAAGCTCGAGGGGTTCCCGGAGGATTGGCGAACCAATGCGCCCGCGTTCATCGAGTTCGTGCGTGACCATCAACGGCCGAGCTTCCTGGAGTACGGCGAGTATCCGTTCGTCACGGCCGGCGAGATCAAGAAGGCGCTGACCATGAAGGAAGCCTTCTCGGTCATCCTCGATCAGTACCAATAGCGATCGGCCGACCGCCGACCGACGCGACCGATCCAGCGCGATGCCCAGCCCCCTTGAAGTCGACGACATTCAGCATTTCCTGATCGCACGAACACCGGCTCGGGCGGCGCGCTACGAGTTTCTGTCGTTCGAGAGCACCGATGCCGGCCGGGCGTGGCTGGCCGGCATCGTCGACAAGGTTGGCACCGGCGCGTCGGTCGGCTCCGATTCGCCCGACGCACGGTGGGTCACGGTCGGTGTCACCTGGAACGGGCTCCCCGTGCTCGGCGTCGACGAGGCATCGCTCGCGACGTTCCCCGAGGAGTTTCGCGAGGGGCTCGCCGCGCGCGCGGAGATCATGGGATTCACCGGCGCGAATCATCCGGACCATTGGGACGCGGGACTCGCCGATCCGGCGCTGCACGCCATCGCGATCCTGTTCGCACGCGACGTCGCCGAGCGAGACCGCGCCGCGCGACGACATGAGGGGTACCTGTCCGAGTCTGGCGGGGTCAGGCTGGTGTCGTCTCTCGATCTCGAAGCGATCTCGCCGGACGGCAAGCCGCGCGAGCACTTCGGCTATCACGATCGGCTCTCCGAGATCGCGATCGATGGAACGGGCACCGAGCCGACTCCTGGTTCGGGTCCGCCGGTCAAGGCCGGAGAATTCTTTCTCGGATACGCGGACGAGAGCGGCGCCACGCCCGACAGCCCGCAACCAGCGGAGCTGTCGCGCAATGGCAGCTACGTCGCCTATCTACGCATGCAGGAGCACGTCGGCGCGTTCCGCGCTTTTCTCCGCGCCCAGGGCGACACGCCCGACGCGCAGGAACTGCTCGCGGCCAAGCTGATGGGCCGTTGGCGTAGCGGCGCACCACTGGTGCTCTCGCCGGAGCGCGAGGACCCGGAGCTCGGCGCCGACCTTCAGCGAACGAACGACTTCAACTATGCCGAGATGGATCCGCACGGATATCGGTGCCCTGTCGGAGCGCACATCCGCCGCATGAATCTGCGCGATACCGGAGGCAGCATGCAGCGCCACCGAATGATCCGGCGCGGCGGCACGTACGGTCCGCCGCTCCCGGAAGGCGCCGCGGACGACGGAGCGGACCGGGGCATCGCCGCGTTCATCGGCTGCGCGAGTCTCAGCCGGCAGTTCGAGTTCGCGATGAACGTGTGGGCGAACGACCCGACGTTCAACAATCTCGCAAACGAACGCGATCCGATCATCGGCACGCACGACGGCACGTTCGACATGACGATTCCCAAGCGCCCCATCCGAAGGACGATCACGGGTCTGCCGGCGTTCACGACGATTCGCGGCGCGGCGTACTTCTTTCTCCCCGGCATTCGCGCGCTGCGGCGGCTTGCCGGCGCCGACGCGCCCACGAGGAGGCTCGCATGAAACGATATCCGGGTCCGAGAACCTACAATCAGGTTCGGGTGCCGCGGAAATACACCCCAGGCAAACCCCGCTTCTCCATCTACTGGACGTGGAGCTACCCGTGGGAGGCGAACCGGGACGTCACGGAACTCGACAATCGCTTCTCGACGATGACCGAGGTGCGGCGCGTTGCATGGCCGGAATACGAAACGCTCGAGTACTCGGCGAAGATGTTCCTGCAGGGCATCGCCGGGACGCTCGAGCTGTTCCATCTCGGCTTGATACGCTTTCAGCAGGCCGTCGGCGAGATCACGGGACAGCCCGTCGCGGTGTATCAACGCATCGACCAGGCCGGACAGAAGCAGCAGCTCGATCACGGCGTGCTCGACGACACGGACACGTTGATGGTGTTCGGTCTGGATCACATGGTCACCGAACAGGAGGCGGCCCCGGAGGAGATCGAAGCGATTCGCGACTTCCTCGCGCGCGAAGGAACACGACTCATCCTCGGACCGCACCACGACGTCGGTGCGACGAACGACTTGAAGCAGCGCGCGATGGAGTACGCACACCACGGCGATGCGCTCGTCCCCAGCCAGCAGCGCTTCGGCCGCTATACACGGTCGCTCATGAAGGGCCTCGGCCTGCCGGTGGAGAATCGGTGGGGCCTCCATCCGGCAACGATCCAAGGCACCACGACACTCCAGCCGCTGATCACCTCGAACGACCTCGACACCCGCGGTTGGCTGGAGGGCGTGAAGACGTTCAACTTCCACGCAAGGTCGTCCACGTACTCGCGCGGCAGCCGATCGACCTGTCGCACCCGCACCCCTTCACGGAGGCGGGCAACCGCGACTTCAACATGTTCCTGTGGATGCCGCCTGTGGCCGAACGGGCGGGCGACATACTGTTCGCCGACTCGACGATCTTCACGACGCTCTTCGGCGGCGACGAGAGCCTCGACCGCTTCTGGAAGAACATCGCGACGCGGTGAACTCGAGCCTCTGAAACGCCGCCGTCCCCTACGCTTTTCGCCGCGCCCGCGGCGTGCGGAGAGCATCGCGGCGTGTATCCCGGGCCGCACGTGAACGGTCCCCGAACGGTCCCCGAACGAAAAACGGCCCGCCTGAGACGTCTCGGCGGGCCGTAAATCGTTGTGGTGCTTGATTGCCCCTCCTGGGATCGAACCAGGACTCTCCTGATCCAGAGTCAGGCGTGTTGCCAGTTACACCAAGGGGCACCAAAATCCGCCGGACGGTTACGATGCTCTGCCCATCAGGCGGAACTCATGTAAAATAGCGGAGGGCCGAAGCGCCTTCAACCCCTCCGACCTCCTCCGGATCCTTCCCTGCCGACGCTCGCCCACCACTCCCGCGTCTCCGTCGCACACGTCCGCCCTCACCGCTGGCTCGTCGCGCTCGCCCTCCTGCTCGCCGCCGGTTGCCGCGAGGGCTACACGAGCTTCGGTACCGGCGCACGCGCGCGGGCGAGCGTGGACCAGCTCTTCGGCGCCCTCGCCGATCGTCACCTCGAGTTCGCCCGCAACGCCAAGTACGAGTATTCGCGCGTGCGCATCATGCGCGGCGCGCTCGCGCCATCTCGCGCCTTCGAGGACAGCGCGGTCTGGACGGGCATCTCCGGCAACGTGCGCGTGCTCGAGACCGCGGGTACGGTCGTGGACGGTCGCTATGTCCTGTCGTCGCACCCCAACGCGCCGACGCCGGCGCATCCCGCCGACGGGCGCCACGTCACGACGTTGTCGCACCTCGCCGACGGTGAGTACCGATGGGATACCACGGTGGATTTCGCGCTCGGCAGCGTGCGCCCGGCCGACGTCGCCGCGATGGTGTCGCGCATGCTGGCCGGCGGCGAAGGTCGCACCGAGGCCGAGCTTCGTGCCGAGCTCTCGGCCGCCTCGCCCCGCACCTCGGCGGCGCTCGGCAGCGTGTTCAGCCTCGACTCGCTGCATCCCGTGCCGCTCGCCGACGGCAGTACGCTCATGACGCTCGCGGCCACCGTCCACTCGGACAACCTGAAGCGGCGCTATCCCGCGCTCGCCGACTACGTGCACAAGTACCTGGACCCGGCGCGCTACCGCCTCGTGCTCACGGACCACGCGGACACGCCTTACTTCGAGGCATCGCAGAAGGACCGGCTCCTCGTCATCCGCGTGCGTACCCAGCACGGCCGGCTCGTGTCGCTGAGCGGCGCGGCGCGACCGCTCCCCGACAGCCTGCAGCTCCGCATGGACTTCAACGTGAAGCTCAAGATCTTCCATGTCGGCTTCCACAACCTGGTAATGGACTTCGCCAACGAAGCACGCGGCGACGAGCAGCGTGACTGGACGGTGACGGCGCTGCGGGAGCCCCAGTGGGATCTTCCCCTCATCACGGCACGGCTGCTCCGGGCGCCCCTCCGGCGCCCGTTCGCTGGCGAAGGCTCGCTCTTCCGGATCGGCGTTCGCGCCGGCGAGAACGGGGGGCCCACGGTGCTGATCCGCCATGCCCGTCTGCCCGTGCAGGAGAGCGCGATCCTCAGGTTCCTCAACTCGCTGAGCGGTACGGCGATGGACGACTTCGGCGGCGCGGTGCAGCGGGAGGAGAACGCCTGGCTGCACGAGCTGTTCGTGTCACTGCGGGACGATGCGCGCGCGGCGATCGCCGCGCCGTAGTCAGGGACGCGGCGCGACGTCCCGGAAAGCAAAAACGCCGCGAGCCTGAGCTCTGCGGCGTCCCATCTGTCTCCGACTGGCTTAGCCACCCGGTCTTGCCACGCACACCGTCATTGGAACTCTCCGTCCTACCGAACGGCGGCGGGCAAATACCTGGATTGGCGAGAAGCATGCCAATCGTTCACGACATCGATGGAGCTGAGGGGGATCGAACCCCTGACCTCTGCATTGCGAACGCAGCGCTCTCCCAGCTGAGCTACAGCCCCGCGTCAGCACCCGTTCGTGAAGTGTCCTACCCCTTCGCGCAATCAAGGTGCCAGACGGCAACGGCCCCGCGTCCGAGCGGGGCCGCCGTTACCGACACAAATCTAGCCGGCTGCCCCACGCTGTCAACTAGACGGGCAACGGGGCGAGAGGTAACACACGCTCGATACGACACGAATCCGGGAGGGGCGGGACAGTTCCCGCCGCGGCCCCGGAATGGGTTCCACCCCCGCACGCCGCTGACGCACTCGCCGGCGCTCTCCGAGCGCGCCGGTGCGCCCACCTTCCTGAAGTGCGAACAGCTGCAGCGCACCGGCTCGTTCAAGATCCGCGGCGCGTACAATGCGCTGGCCACCCTGTCTCCCGAGGCCAGCCGGCGCGGCGTGGTCGCCTCATCGGCCGGCAATCACGGCCTCGGGCTGGCGTGGGGAGCGCAGCAGCTCGGCATTCGCGCGAAGATCTTCGTCCCCGCGACGGCGCCCGGCGTGAAGCGCGATGGCATCCTGGCGCTCGGCGCCGAGGTGGATGCGTCGCAGCCCGACTACGATGCCGCACATCACCTGGCCGAGCAGTACGCGCGTGAGCACGGTCTGGTGTTCGTGAACCCCTGCGCGGGCGAGACGCTGCTCGCCGGTCAGGGCACGGTCGGGCTCGAGATCCTGGAGGAGCTGCCGAGTGCCGCGACGATCATCGTGCCGGTGGGCGGGGGCGGATTGATCGGCGGCATCGCTGCACTGGTGCGCGCCGTCGCGCCGGCGATCCGCCTCGTGGGCGCGCAGGGCGCAAAGACCAACGCGATGGCGGCATCGCTCGCCGCGGGACGCCGCGTGGACGTCCCGGTGCCGCCGACGCTGGCCGACGGCCTGGCCGGCCAGATCGACGACGAAGGATTTGCCATCGGCCGCGCGTCGCTCGACGAGATCGTCACGGTGACCGAGCAGGAGATCGCCGCGGCCATCGCCTGGCTCTCCCACGAGCACGACATGCGCGTCGAAGGTTCGGGCGCCGTCGGCATCGCGGCGCTCCTGCAGGGCCGCCTCCGCACGCTGGCGTCGCCGGTGGCGGTCGTGATCAGCGGCGGCAACATCGACGACACCCGCTGGCGCGCGATCGTCGATGGACCCGGCGCGTTCAGCTGAGCGGCAGGCGGGCGGCCCCCGCGGTGACCTCGCGCTCGCCGAGCGCGATCGCCGCAGCGTAGCCCATCCGCAGCTCGCCGGCGAGCGAGATGCGCTGGAACAGGTGGCCCATCCGCTCGAGGCTGCGTACGACGGACGGTGCCAGCCCATCCTCGATCTGCACGACGTACTCGCGCTTCACGTCGCCGCGCTGCTGGCCCACGAGGAAGCGCGGCAGCTCGATCGCGCGCTGCACGTCGAGCCGCCCATCGATGACGCCGCTGATCGTCGAGTACACGGCGGACGTGATCCACGCATTGCCGGCTGCGCCGGCAGCGAGCACCGGGCGCCGCGCCGCGCCGGCGCCGTGGAAGACGATCGTGGGCGCCAGGGTGCTCCCATGGCGCGCATTCGGCAGGCGCGCGCCGTACTCGTCCGGATCGGTGCCGTACGAGGTGAGCTTGTCGTTGTAGAGGAAGCCGAGCCCCGGGGAGACGTAGAAGTTTCCGCCCCAGGTCCCGAGCGTCTGCGTGACCGAGACGACGTTGCCGTCCACGTCGGCGACGGCGAACGACGTCGTCCCCGTGCGGTGGCAGTAGCGCTCCGGCGTGCCGCCCCCGTGGTCGCCGCACTCCTCGTCGTCCGCGCCCGCGGCCGCCGAGACGCGCGCCGGCTGCTTCGCGCAGGGGAGGCTGTCGCCGCGCACGTCATCGGGGGTGAGCGCGCGACCAGGATCGAAGCAGCGCCAGCGCACCTTCGCCGAGTCCTTGCTCAGAAAGGCGTCGAGGCGGATGGGCCACAATCCCGGGTCGGCGATGCGTCCGCGCGACGACGGGACGAGCTTCCACGCCTCGAGCATCGCGTGCAGCGTCGGCGCGTCCTCGGTGTAGAGTCGCACCGCCGACTGTTGCTCCAGGTTGTTGAGCTGCGCGACGAGCGTCGGCCCGCCCGAGGCGGGAGGCGCGCTCGAGTAGATGGTGTAGCCCCGATAGCTGCCGGCGACGGGCTCGCGCTCGGCGGCGAAGTAGCGGGCGAGGTCGGTCGCGCGCATCGCGTTGCCGCGGCCGCGCAGGTCGCTCACCATGCGGCGGCCGACGTCGCCGGTGTAGACGGCGGCGGCGCCGCTGTCGGCGATGGCGCGGAGGGTGCGCGCGAGATCGGGATTCCGCAGCGTGTCGCCGGCACGCAGCGCCTGGCCGTTCGGGAAGAAGAGCGCCTTGCTGGCCGGATACTTCAGGAAGTGATCGCGCTCGGTGGCCAGCGTGGTCGCGAGCCCTTCGCTCACGACGTACCCCCGTTCCGCCGCGCGAATGGCGGGGGCGACCAGCTCCGACCACTTCACCGTCCCGCTGCCGTAGCGCTTGAAGGCGAGCTCCATGCCCGCGACGGTGCCCGGCACGTTCACCAGCACCGGTCCGTCGTCGGGGTAGCTCCCGCGGCGGAGCAGCGCGCCGTTGGCGAGCGTCGCCTCCTCGGGAGCGCGGGCCATGAACTCGACGAGCATGGGGCGCTCCATGCTCGTCAACCGCAGGATCATCTGACCGTAGCCGCCGATGCCGCTCGCGTCGGGCTCGACGACGCCGAGGGCGAACGACACCGCGACGGCCGCATCGACGACGTTGCCGCCGCGACGCAGGATCTCGAGCCCGGCGGCGGTCGCCACCGGGTGCGCGCTGGAGACGGCGGCACGTCCGCTGGCCGGCGTACGCAGCGTCGGACGCTCGCGCATCATCTCGTGCACGACGCCGGCGAGCGCATCGTCGGATGGCGCCGCGGCGGCGCGCGCCGCGAACCGGTCGCGCAGGGCGACCCACCGCGCGTGACGCTCCGGGGAGCGCGCGAAGTAGAGCGTGTCCACCTGCGCCCACGTCGCGGCGAAGGTCTCGGCGTTGCGCGTGGCTCTGTCCGGGGCGGCGAGCGCGATGGCGACGCTCCCCGCGTCGGGCGAGGTGGGCGCGTCGACGAACCAGAGCCGGCCGATCGGCCCGAGCCGATCCCGGAGCTCACGGTCGCCCAGCCGATCGGGATCGCCGTTGTAGCCGACGTCGGCCGGCCCGAGCTCCACGAGCGCGAGGGCCCGGCCGTCGGGCGACCAGGCGGGCGCCGCGCGGCGCCCGCTGACCAGGTTGACATATCGGGCATCGGCGGTCGTGACCCACACGCCAGGGCGCGTCGTCCGCGTGGCGAAGGCGATCCGTTCGCCGTCGGGCGACCAGGCGGCGTGCTCCGCGTCGCGGTCCTCGACGACGACCCGTCCCGAGTCCCCGGCGATGAACTGCAGGCGCAGCCGCGTGCGTCCCTCGCTCACGGCGCTGTACGCGAGTCGCGAGCCGTCGGGCGACCACGCCGGCCAGCGCTCGGCACCACTCTCGCGCTTCGTGAGCCGGCGTTCACTGGCGTCGGGACGACGCACCCAGATCCGCGCCAGGGAGCCACGCCCGCGCACGAAGGCGATGGAGCCGTCGCGCGCCACCACCGGCTCGCTCTCCGCATCGCGAGACGTCGTCACACGTTCCGGTGCGGTGAGGGCGCCGGCGGGACCCACCGTGACGCGCCAGAGCTGCGGCGTGCCGGACGCGGTAGAGGTGAACACCAGCGTCGAGCCGTCGGTGCTCCACGCAGGTTGCCGGTCCCACGCCGGTCCCTGGGTGACGCGCACCCAGCGCACCCGGTCGCCGATCGCGGAGCGTATCCACAGATCACCGCGGATGCCGAGCGCGAGACGTCCGTCGGCGGCATAGGCGGGATCCTGCGCGCCGGTGGACATCGGCACCGTGTCGGTGGCGGCCTGCGAGAGCGCGAGCAGAAGGGGGAGGAGCATGACGGGATGACGGGATGACGGTTGGCTCTCGGTCGACCAGTCTATCCGTGCGGTGCGCGACTGGCGAATCACGGATACAAAAAGACACCGAGAATGGCGTCATCCGCCATTCCCAGTGCCTGTCCAGTTCTCGACGGTCAGACGGTCAGACGGTCAGACGGTCAGACGGTCAGACGGTCAGCCCGTCATGCCGTCATCCCGCCGCTCATGGCCGTTCCACGTTGCGTTCGGCGTTCGCCGCGCCCGTGTTACGCTCGCCGCCGAGCGAGTTGCCGCTCTGCCGTGTGCCAGCCTGTCCCGAGGCATTCGTGTTCGGCGCGCCATTGCCGACACCGACTTCGCGATCGCCCTGAAAGCGCTGGGTGCTCTGCGCATTGCCCGCCGACGTGTCGAGCCCGGGCTCGGTCGACTGCTGCATCCGCGCCGCGCGGTTTGCGCCGCGCGCTTCGCCACCACGACGGCCGATCGCCGCCATGTGCTCGCGGTTCTTGCTCACCGTCACACCACCCTTGCGGCCGGCCGCGCGGGCTTCGCTCGAGTCGAACTCGTGAGCGGTGCCCTTCTGGTGCGCGGCGCGACCGCCCTTGCTGGCGATCTCGCGCTGCTTGCTTCGGTCCATCGACGCGAAGCCGCGATTGCTGCGGGTGCGCGCGGATCCGTTCTCCGACGTGTCGTCGGCGCTGCTCTCGTCGTTGGAAGACCGCGCGGACCGTCCGCTCTCGTTCGAGACTTCGCGCTGACGTTCCCGGTCGGCGCCGAAGCTGCGCTCTTCGCTATTCGGTCTGATCGCCATTACAACTCCTCCTGGAAGTGTTGGGCCCCTGCCCGGTGCGGTGCCTGAGTGATGTCGCTTCCCGCGCCATCTGATCGGCCCCGCCCGGGCCGCGACACGCTCCGTTCCTGTGCAAACTGCGGACCCATGCGTTTGCAACGCGCGAGTCAATTCAGCCCGCACTCGTGATTGCGACCGAACGCGGAACCGATGCTTCGTACTGACCTCACTGAGATTTCCGTGATCCCCGACAGCCATTCGCGTGCGCCGCGCTCCGGCAGGTCGCTCGAGCACTTCGCCCGTGATGTAACCGTTCCCGACGCTCGACGCAAAGTGCAGCGGGCCGGCCAGCATTCGAAGTGTGGCACGCGCCGTCCGTTGATGCTGTCGGGGAAAATGGAGCATCGGCGCATGCGCCGGCCGCTTTTTGGCCGTTTTCACGGCATCCGATCTCGTGCCCATTTCGTCATCGTGTCCATTCCGGGCCGCCGCCGAGGCAGACAAGGCGCGGGCGGCGGCCGAGTATATTCCTCCGCCATGTCGCTCGCCCTTCGCCTCCTCGGCACCTCCGCGTCGCGTCCCACCGTCGAGCGCAACGTCGCCTCGGTCGCCCTCGTGCGAGAGGGGGAGACGCTGCTGTTCGACTGCGGCGAGGGAACGCAGCGACAGATGATGCGCTACGGCGTGTCGTTCGGGCTCGAGGACATCTTCTTCACCCATTTTCACGCCGACCACGTCATCGGTGTGATCGGGTTGATGCGCACCATGGCGCTGCAGGGGCGAACGGAGAGGCTGCGGCTCTGGGGTCCGCGGGGCGCGGCGCGCGTGCTGAAGCGCGCCGAGGACTTCGGGATGGACCGGCTGTCGTTTCCCCTGGAGATCGCGGAGCTGGAACCGGGCACGCCGGTGAAGCGGACCGACTACGCGATCGTCCCGTTCGCGGTCGACCATCGCGGCTCGCGATCGCTGGGTTATACGCTCGTGGAGGACGATCGGAAGGGACGGTTCAACCCCGAGCTCGCGCGGGAGCTGGGCATCCCCGAGGGGCCGCTCTGGGGGGAGATCCACCGCGGCCGGGCCGTGATACTCGCCGATGGCCGCGTGGTGGAGCCGTCGGTGCTCGTCGGCCCGCCGCGGGCCGGCCGGAAGATCGCGCTGACGGGAGACACTCGCCCATGCGCGGCCACGGTGGAGGCCGCGCGCAACGCGGACGTGCTCGTGCACGAGGCGACGTTCGGCGACGAGGAGGCGGTGCGCGCCGTGGAGACTGGCCACTCGACCGCGCGCGAGGCGGCGAGGGTGGCCGCGGACGCCGGCGTCCGCTCACTCGTGCTGATGCACTTCTCGGCGCGCTACTCGCGCGACGCCTCCGATCTCGGGCGCGAGGCGCGAGAGGTGTTCGAGCGGACGGTGCTGGGGAAGGACGGGATGGAGATCGACGTGCCGTACCGGGACGCCTAGGGACGGGGTGAACGGGTCACCGTTCACCGCCGTCCGCTCAACGGGTCCGGGCAACTGATCGGCATCGACCGGCGGAACAGCGCGGCGATCTCGCCCGCGTTGAGGTGCTCCAGCACCTTTTTCGGCGACAGCCGCGCCGTCACGCTCCGCGCCTCCGGACCCTGGCTGATGTACCAGTTGTAGCGGTCGAGCCGCGAGCTGCGGCCGTCGGGATGCCGGAACACGACCATCGCGTTGCTCGAGCCGACGGCGCCACCGGGAACGTCGACGGTCCAGGTGGTGCCGTCGGCGGAGGTATAGGTCTTCATCGAATCCAGAGCGGAAGGGTCAACCAACGAGGGTTGGCGAGAGCGGCTGGCGCCCGGCGTAACCCGAGTTCTCGTCGTGCCAGTATTGCACGGACGTCTCGCCCAGCCGCCAGCAGAGCAGCACGCGTCGGCCGTCCATCTCGCTGGGAAAATCGATCAGTCCGATGCGCCGGTCCTTGAGCTGGATGCCCAGCGACTCGAGCTCGCGCTGAAACTGGTCGATGTCGCGCGCGATGGCCTGGATCTCCCGCTCGAGCGCGACGGCGCGAGGGTCGGGCCGGTCGGCGCGGGTGCCGGATACGAGCGGGTCGAGCGCGACGATCGCCTCCTGCCAGCGCCGGTGCTCGCGGACGATGTCCTCGACGATCCGCCTCACGAGCGGCAGCGTGCGATTCGCGTGGTCGACGGTGAAGAGCTGCATGCTGGAATCTAACCGAGGGTAGAAGGNNNGGCTTCTCGGCCAGCAGCGCCTCGCGCCGGCGCTGAGCCAGCTCGTTCATCAGGCGGTCTTCCTGCGTCTCGAGCTTGAGCAGGGGGACGGGCGCGGGCTTGCCTTCGTCGTCGAGGTGCACGAACGTGAGCCAGCACTCGTTGGTATGGCGACGCACGCCGCTCGCGATGTCCTCGGCGTACACGTCGGCGAGCACCGAAAGCGAGGTGCGTCCGACCTGGACGACGCGCGAGCGCACTTCCACGAGCTCGCCGACGCGGATCGGCTCCTTGAACAGGATGCGGTCGATCGAGAGGGTGGTGCACTGGCCGCCACTATGACGCATGGCGCTCAGCGCAGCGCAGCGGTCCACCATGCTCATGATCACGCCGCCGAACACCGACGGGCGCTTCAGGCCGTTCGCCTGGTGCGGCATCATCAGGTCGGCGACGACGGCTTCGGAGCCGCGCGGCGTTTTCGGGCGGACGGGTCGCGAGTGCGACTCGCTCATGCGCGCCCGGCCCGGCCCGTTCGGTGGGCGGCGGACGGAGCAACGCGATTGTGGCGAACGAGGTGACGGGTCGCGCCGCGCCGTGCCGCGCGCGGATGGAACGCGGCAGTCCGGACGGTCTCGTCGTACAGGGACGATTCGTCGAACGCTCGGTCGAGCGCGCGTCGCCAGACCGAGTCGAGCGGCGGCCGATCGAGCCACAGGATTCGTCTTGCCGGGACGGGCACGCGGCCCAGCGACCACTCGCGCGAGGTGCTGTCGCGAAGGGCGAGTTGCGCGGCGCCGCTCATGGAGTCGTAGCGCACCACGACCTCGTAGGAACCATGGCGCCAGACGTCCCTCCCACCGTCCGCCGACGACACGGGCA
>WNFK01162533.1_pt2 | contig 13291 bp, 9 predicted proteins | sample 5400281 | NCBI WGS metagenome assembly WNFK01 (sample SAMN13153350, study PRJNA577476) | soil metagenome | isolation source: 20 cm soil on Douglas fir-dominated hillslope | place: USA:California | collected 2013-09-17
CCCGCCATATTGGCCGCTGACCGAACCGATATGAACGATGGCGCCGTTTTTTGTTTCGGCCAGCAGGGGCAGGAAAATTTGGGAACAGAGAAAGGGGCCTTTGAGATTGGTCGAAACGATTTCATCCCAATCGGCATCCGTCACTTTGTCGAAATCCGTCGGCCTGTTGATGCCGGCATTGTTGACCAGGATCGCGATCGGGCCCAGCGCGCGGCGCGCTTCTTTTGCTGCCGCCTCGACGGACGAGCGTTCCGTCACATCCATTTTCAGCGCAACGGCGAGGCGCCCTTTGCCCTCAATGTTGCGCACCACACGCTGCGCATCTTCCAAACGCTCGCGGTAGGTGAGCGCAACATTGGCGCCGGCCTCCGCCAATCGGAGCGCGATAGCGCGGCCGATGCCGCGGCTTCCGCCCGTCACGACGGCGTTGCGTCCCTGCAGTGAAATATTGCTCATGCCGCGGAGACTTTGCGTGCAACGGCGAGCCGCGCGGCTGCTGCGATGTGAGCGGCGCCGATTCCGCAATGTTCGGCCAGTTCCGCCGGTTCGCCGGATTCACCGAAGCGGTCGGCGAGGCCGACAAATTCGATCGGTGCCGGCCTCGTCTTCGCCAGCGCTTCCGCGACCGCGCCGCCGAGCCCGCCGTAAATATTATGAGGCTTGATGGTCGGCATATTGATCACGCGCGCGCCAATGCCGTCGCGCGTCAGCAATTCCGCGGCCTTGAGGGCGCGAGCGACTTCGACGCCGCAGGCGACGATGGTGACGTCCTGCCCGTCGTGGAGAATTTGGCCCTTGCCGATTTCGAAGCGATGATTCTCGCCGAAGATGCGCATCGCGGGACTGCGGCCGGTGCGCATGTAGACCGGGCCGTCGAAATCGAGCACCGCCTTGGTGGCGAGCGCCATTTCGGTCGGATCGGCGGGCGAAATCACCGTCATTCCGGGGATCGCGCGGAACGCGGCCATGTCCTCGAGCGCCTGCGCCGAACCGCCGTCGGGTCCGACGTCGAGTCCAGGATGACTCGCCACGATCTTCACGTTGCGCCTGGCATAAGCGATGGAAAGCCGCGCCTGTTCGATCGCGCGCAGGCAGAAAACGGCGAAGGTCGTCACCACCGGCAGAAGCCCGACTGCGGCGAGGCCGCCGGCTGCCGCCATCATGTTCTGTTCGGCGATGCCGAATTGCAGGAAGCGTTCGGGGCAGGCCTTGCGAAAATGATGCACGCCCGTGCCGCCGGCGATATCGGCATCGAGCACCACAAGATTGGGGTAGTGCGCGGCAAGTCCGGCTAGCGTCGTGCCGAAGGCTTCGCGCAAGGAATCGCCGGAGGAACCGATCAGCTGCGGCGCTGTTTCAGTGGCGGACATCGAGGAGTCTTCCGCATTCGGCAGCTTCGACGCCGAGTTGGGCGAGCGCTTCTTCAGCCTGCCCGCGGGTCAGCTTCACGCTGCCATGCCAGTGAGGGATGTTCTCCATGGCGCGGACCCCCTTGCCCTTCACGGTATGGGCGAGGATGAGCGACGGCTTACCCGAGGTTTCATAGGCTTCTTCTAGGGCGCTCAAGATCGCATCGAGGTCATGACCGTCGATTTCGATCACATGCCAGCCAAAGGCGCGGACCTTTTGAGCCAGCGGCTCCAGGCCCATGATGTTGGCGTTGCAATCGTCCGATTGAAGTTTGTTGTAGTCGACGATGGCGACGAGATTGTCGATCTTGTGATGGGCTGCACACATGACGGCTTCCCACACTTCGCCCTCCTGCAGTTCTCCGTCGCCAAGCACGGCGTAGACGCGGGCAGGGCTCTTCTTCAGTTTCAACCCCATTGCCATTCCGAGCGCGACGGAAAAGCCCTGGCCCAGCGAGCCGGTGCTTGTCTCCACCCAGGAAAGATCGCAGACGTGCGGGTGCCCCTGAAAGGGGCTACCGAATTTGCGCAAGGTGAGGGCTTCATCGGCGCTGCAGAATCCGAAGTGGGCGCCGGCGGCATAAAGTGCGGGCGCCGCATGGCCCTTGGACAGCACGAAACGGTCGCGATCGGGGTCGCTCAAACGCTCCGGCCAGACATTCATTTCAGCGCCGTACAGCACGGCGAGAAGATCGGCCGCCGACAGCGCGCCTCCGGGATGCCCCGAACCGGCGTGATAGATCGCCGCGATGGAAAGCGTGCGAATGGCATGAGCCGCTGCAGCAAGCTTCGCGATCAATTTTGGATCGTGAGTGCTGCGCGTCGAACGGAGGGAAAGGGCGACGTTCATTGTTCCTCTTCTAGGCGGCGAGCCGCGTGCGGGCGCGCGTGAGAAGGTCGCCGTAGAAGACGATCTCCGCTCCGGGTGCACGCACATGCACGATCTTCGAAATTTCGCCCGCGAAAGCGCGTGACATCACAACGATGATTCCAGGATTGACGGCGGACAAATCCTCCGGCCCCGACAGCGCGACGCCGTGGCACTCGGCGACGTGCGCCCTCAAGTGCGTATCGATGAGAAGGCTCAAGCATTGGGGATCGAATCCGCCATGCAGAACGAGTGCATCGAACAGCCGCCCCGCACCCCAAAGCGCCACACGCTTCCCGGATAAGGATTCTATTTCACGCGCGACATCAGCCAGTGCGGCAAGATTGCGCGCACGATTGGCAACGTAAAGCGTCAGCATTGCCAGAGCGGCTTCGACTTCGCGCGGAGCGCGCCGCACGGGGCGCGCCGCTATGGTGCGCTTGCGGGCGGCGAAGAGCAGATTTTCGCGATCGGCAGCGTCGGGTCCATCGATGATTTCAAAGCCGCTCGCGTCGAGCAGGCGCGAAAGGGTGGCAGCGGAAAAATGATGAAGGTGCTTATCGATGAACCATTCCTCGACGATCTCGTCGGAAGAAACGAGCGCGACGTTGGGCGCGTCGACGACCAGGAGACCGCCCGGCTTCAGCGTCCGCCAATGCTCGGCCAGAACCGCGAGCGGGCTCTTCAAGTGTTCGATGGTATGGCAAGAATGGACAACGTCGAAGGATTCATCGCGAAAACGCGTAGTTTCGATGCGGGCGCGAACAAGTTCGGCGCGTTCGAGCCGCGCGCAGGAATCGGCAACGCGTTCGTTGGGTTCGACACAGATGAGCTGTGCCGCCGGCGCCGCTGCAAGAAGGGCGCGGGCAAACGAGCCGCGATTGGAACCGACGTCGAGCACGCAAAGAGATCGGGAAAGATCGGCGCGCTTGCGCACGAGCGCGAGGCACGCTTCGGTGCGGAACCCCTTGCCGGAGCGAACATTGCCCCAATCGGTGCCGGATGACATGGCCTTGCGCCGCGGCGCGCGATCGACACGAGGCAGACTCTGCAGCAGCCCGCAGTGATTGCACAAGTAGACCTTCAGGCCCCGGCCGCTGTCGGGTGGTACGTAGACCGCTTCGAGCGTGGACGATCGGCAGACGTCGCAGAGATCGCTCATTTGATCGGCCCGGAAAGGCACGCGAAATCGCGGCCGGTTGCAGGCGCCGATCCTCGTTCAGTTACGGTTAATTTTTAGCTTACGAATTGGAGAAAATTGTGGTCAACGCGCATTTGAGACGCTCAAGACTCCAATGACATCAGCGTTGTCAGTGAGAGCTAGTAATTCACTGCATATTCCGCGCGGTCGGCGTAGCCGAGGCGCTTCATCGTCGGCGTCGCCAGCATGGCGAATTGTGCGGACTGGTGCTCCGTCAGCATCTTGTCCACGGGACGGTTGAGATTCTGGGGCCGCGAGAAGATTGAGAAATGCTCATCACTGAGACGCAAGCCCAAGAAGGTGAACAGTTCGGCGGCGACGGAACGATCGCTGCGCAAATCTTCCAGACGAACGAACAAGCGGCGCCGTTCGGGGACATCCTTGATGTCGCGCAGGATGACGCGGTTGATCTCGCTCCAATGCCAGGCGATGCGTTGAAATTGGTTGAAGCGGGGAAATTCCTTCGCCCAGGGTTCGCCCGGTTTGGGCTGGGGCCACCAGTATTTTTTCTCCGGCGGCGGCGCGGGAATCGAACGATCGGCCAAGTGCGCCGCAAGAATCTCGGTCGAGCGGTCGTCGTAGCATTCGGCGGCGAGTTTATGAAAATAAGAGCTCGTCACCCTTCTTCCGTCGCGCACCAAATGGATGAAGCGCGCCTTGGGAAACAAATTAGCCAGATCCGGAATCAGCCACGAGAGCTTGTTCGAGGAATCGGCCCACAGTTCCCCTTGCGCATAATGAACGGCGGCGCCGTGCGTCGCTGAAAGAATCCTCCGTGCGTCGTCTGCGCTCGCCAAACCCTGATAACGCCGCACCGCCAAGGGTTGAACGTGATTGACCATATATTGGCGTTGGATGACGGCGCCGGCCGCGGCCAGGGCCGTCACCACCACAGCGGAGCCTGACTGTCCCGATGAAACGATGAAAAAGGGCGCGGCGCTCATTTTTTCACCGCGATGACGGCCGCTTCGCGGCCCAGGCCTGCGTCGGCAAGGGCGCGATAGAATTTGCGACGCGTCTCCTTGAAGCCGGCACTTTCCAGCGCGAGATCGAAACGCTTTCTTTGCTTGTGGCAGGCGCGGCCCAATTCTCCGTCCTTGGTGTAATCGAGGCCCATCAGCAGAAACAGTTCCATCGGAAAGCTGGTGGAGCGCTCGCGCACCTCGAAGCCGAGCCGCGTCACTAAATCTGCAAGCGAGTCGAAATCGAAATAGTTCAGATGGTGCGGCGGCGCTATCCACCATTCGGAGAGCTTCAGCGCGGCCCGTGCGCTCGCCTGGAAGGGCGTGAAGTCATTGGGGACGTTCAAACAGAGCAGTCCGCCCGTAGACAAAAGACCGCGCGCCAGCGTCACCACCTCCAAGGGATTGGGCACGTGCTCGAGAACATTGTTGAGGTGCACGACATCGAAGCGGCCGAGAGCGGCCGCGGTCTCGGCGTTGAAAAATCCTTCGACCATTTCGATGCCGAGGCCGCGCGCATGGGCTGCCGCCTGGCGCGAGGGGTCGATCCCCAGCACGCGCCAGCCGCGCCCGGCTGCCGTCTTCAGGAAGAAGCCCGGCCCTGCACCCACATCAAGGAGCCGCCGCCGTTCGGCCGGCAGGAGCCGCTCGAAACTCTCCAGCCGGTCCTTTTGCGACAACTCGGCCCATTCCTGATCCTCGCCGGCGTGGGCGAGGAACGTGGGCTTTTCTTCCGTGTAATAGGCCTCGCGATAGGCCCGTTCGAGGGTCTCGGGCTCGGGCAGCGGCAGGACGTGGCGAAACCCGCATACCGCACAGCCGATGATGTCGTAACCCTCGACGCGCGTAATCAGCGGACCGTCATGATCGTTGCCCGCACGATCGGTCCAGGAAATGACAGTCTTGGCAGCAGACGCTCCCATGAGCCTCCCCGTTAAAGGTCTCTTAGCCATGGCCGGTTTAAGAAGCGTTAAGCGCGGAGGCTGGGTTGGTAACGTTCATCGCTGAAGCATCGAGCAATCATGGCCAGGATCTTTCGCGCGCGCTCGAATTCGTGGACGCGGCGGCGAGATGCGGCTGCGACGCGGTGAAATTTCAGCTCTTTCGCGTCGAAGAATTGTTCGCTCCCGAAATCCTCGCAAAAAGCACAAAGCACCGCGCGCGCGTGAAATGGGAGTTGCCTGTCTCTCATCTTGAACCGCTCGCGCGGCGCGCGCAGCAACGCGGCATTCGATTTTCCTGTACGCCGTTTTATCTCGACGCAGTCAAAGAGCTCGAACCTTACGTTGCCTTCTATAAGATCGCGTCCTACGAACTTCTGTGGCACGGGCTGCTCGAAGCCTGCGCGGCTACGGGAAAGCCCGTCGTTATTTCGACCGGCATGGCGACGCAGCCGGAAATCAAAGCGGCCGTTGCGACGCTCAAGCGCGCGAACTGTCGCGACATCACGGTGCTGCATTGCGTTTCCGCCTATCCCGCTCCGGCCGAAGAAGCGAATCTCTCGGCAATATCCGCCATTCGCGACTCCGTCGGCGTTCCGGTCGGTTGGTCGGATCACACGCGCCGTCCGGCGGTGATCGAACGCGCGGTTCATCGCTGGGGTGCGGCGGCGATCGAATTCCATCTCGACCTCGATGGCAGAGGCGCCGAATACGAGGCGGGCCATTGCTGGCTGCCGCACGAAATCGCCCCGGTCATCGCTCGCGTTCGCGAGGGCGAGAAAGCCGACGGCAAGGGCTTCAAGGAGCCCGTTCCGGCCGAACTTCCCGACCGCGAATGGCGCGCCGACCCTTCCGACGGACTGCGTCCTTTGCGCCATTTGCGTGCCAGCTGGGTGCCGTCATGACGGAACAACGCGCTGTTGCGCCGCATGTCGTTGCGATCGTCCAGGCGCGCATGGGTTCGACGCGGCTGCCGGGAAAAGTGCTCAAGCCGATCGCGGGAAAGCCGTTGCTGTGGCACGTGCTTCATCGCCTCAAAAGCTGCAGCACGTTGAACTATACCGTCGTCGCCACATCGGACAATCCGCGCGACGACGCCATCGAAGCCTTCTGTCGCGAAGAAAAAATCGAAATCGTGCGCGGACCCGAAGATAACGTGCTCGCGCGTTTCCAGCAGGCGGCTCAAGCAACGAAGGCCGATATTATCGTACGCGTGTCCGCGGACTCGCCTTTTGTCGATGCTCATTTCATCGATCAGCTCGTCACTGCGCTGATCGCCCAAGACGGCGACTACGTCGTCGTCGAGCCCGGATCGCTCTGCGCGCATGAGGGGGTCGATCCGTTCTCGCGCCGCGCCCTCGACAAATTGTGCCGCGAAGCGGCCGAAGATCCGATCGCCCGCGAGCATGTCAGCGGTTATTTCAAAGCCCATCCGGACTTCGTGCGCATCGTTCATACCGCAGCCGATCCGCGCCTTGCCCATGGCGGTACGCGGCTCACGGTGGACACCCCCGACGACCTCGCTTTCATCGAAGCACTGCATCAACGCTTGGAGTCCAAAGCAGGCGAGGCCTCGCTCGCTGATCTTCTCCTGCTCCTGGAACGCGAGCCGCTGCTCAAAGCGATGAACGCCCATGTGCGCCAGAAATCGCTTCAGTCGCACAGCGGGCTTGCCCTCATCCGTTGCGACGGCGGCTTTACCTATGGCTACGGTCATGTGAAGCGCAGCTTGACGCTGGCGCGCGCGTTGCGCGATCGCGAAGGTTTCGGTGTCATTTTCGCTCTTAACGGCGATGCCGACGCCGCGCGCACCTTGCGCGAGGCGGGCTTCGAGACCGTATTGCTTCCGGCCTTGGGCAAGGGCAATGCGCTCAACACATTGGTGGCGGCAAAAAAGCCCGACATGGTGATTTGCGACGCCCGCGAAAATCTTGCCCGCGACGATCTTGTGCGCCGCGCCGAAAAACTCGCCGTGGTGGCGGTGATCGATGACGGTTCGGATCGGCGTTTGTCCGCAACGCACGCCTATTATCCGCCTGTTCCTCAGGTTCAGCGCTTGATTTGGAAGGGCTCAAAGACGATCGTGCGCACCGGCTGGGAGTGGGCGCTTTTAGGCTTCGATCCCACCTGGGCGGCAGCGATCCTCTGGACTTGACTCGGATCGCAGCGTGCGGTCTCGCCAAGATCACGATGCCCTTTGGTGCCCGCTTCGTCATCGGACCGGGCTTTCGCAATCCGGCCAGGCTCGCGCGCGAAATCGAGGCTATGAGTCCCAATTTCGAAACTGTGCAAGGAATCACCGATCTCGGCAGCGAGTTCGCTTCCGCCGACTTGGCGCTCGTCACTTTCGGCGTCACGGCCTATGAGCTCGGCGCGCTTGGAGTGCCGGCGCTCTATCTCGCCTTGAACGACGATCACGTGCTGTCGGCGTCGAGTTTCGAGCAGGCCGGAATGGGGATCGTTCTCGGGCTAGGGCGCGTCTTGCGCGCTGAAGACATTGCTCGAGCGAGCTGGAAGCTCCTCTCCGACGATGAACGCCGACGCGATATGCGCGCCGCGAGCCTCAACACCATCGACGGCCGGGCGGGAGAACGCATCGCGACCGATCTTGCAGGCGCGCTCGCTACGGCGCGGACTTCCCGTCAGGCAACAGGCGCCGGTTAAGCGCTTCAGTGGCCTGGGCGAATGTCTCACGCCAGTCTCCGCATCTTGTGGGCATCATGCAGCGGCAAGCGGGCGCGAAGGGTTCGTAATCCGTGCCAAACGACGTCCAGGAATTGTTGTAGAGCAATTTGAAGGTCGGCACGCCAAGCGCCGCGGCAATCCACGACACCGACGTCGGCGCGCTCACCACCGCATCCAGCGAAGCGATCATGGCAGCGCTGCGGTCGATTTCCCGCTTTTGATCGAGCTTAGGCGGCAGCAGTAGCCGCCGCCCGCTCAAACGTTGCAGTGCGTCCAGTTCCTCGGTCCGGACATCGTATTGCAGCGAGACCGGCGTTCCCGGACAGGAACGGATGAAATCCGCCCACAATTCCAGCGGCGCGTATTGGATGCCGCGCAGACCGGCGGTTTGCCCGCTGCGCCAGCACACACCGATAGTGGGACCGGGTGCTTGCGCGCCGAACCATCGCGACCATTTTTTCTTCTCTTTCGCATCCGGGATGAGATAAACGTGCTCATTTGGAAAGGCGGACAGCTTGCGGCGAAGCAGGCACGGCAATGAACCGAGCGCGATTGCTGCGTCGGCGCCTCCTCGCTCCTTGAGCCAATCGTGATACGCGTATTTCTGCCCGCCGCGGCTTTCCATTTTTGCCCCATGCACCGCGATGCCGGGAAACGAGCGCGCGAAAAGCGGAACCAATCTAGGTTCCACCTCAAGAAGAATGCTGCCCTGGGTCGCCGAGAGGTTTTTAACGATTTCGGGAATCAGGCTCGCGAACATGATCTGATCGCCTAAGCCTTGCTCGGCGGTGATCAGCAGCCTTGCGCCGGTCTTCAATTCTCCTTGCCAAGCCGGCAAGCCGTGATTGGAATGAATCACTCTTTCCCTGATCTTCAGCCGGTATTCGTAATCGCGCCAACCCTGCTCGAGGTCGCCCGTCATCAGGAAGAGAAATGCGCGGTTCAGCCGGGCTTGCGCGTTTTCAGGATCCGATGTGAGCGCGCTCTGATAGAGCGTGATTGCTTCCTCGACGTTGCCTTTGTCGGCCAAGAGATCGGCAAGATTTGGCGGTTTTTGGATCGCCGGCCTCCCGCACGGCAGATCCGAGCGTCAACCATAATTCCGCCTGTTGCGGATTGCGTTCGATGGCCGGCTTCAAGAGCGCGATCGTTTCGGCTGTTCGGCCGCTTCGACGCAAGAGGTTGGCGAGGTTGACCAAGGCTTCGAGCCGGTCCGGTTTCTCCTCAAGCACCCGGCGGAAAAATTTTTCCGCGGCAGCGGCGTGACCGATGGCGTCAGCCGTGTTGCCCAGCGCGAAGAGTATGCTTGCGTCGTTCGGGCGGCCGATAAGCGCCCGCTCGAAGCATTCTATCGCCTCGATGTGCCGGCCAAGGCGGAGAAGCGATAATCCCTGACCGTACGCCTCTTCCTGGCCTTGCCGGGCGGCAATGGTGCTCATGCCCCAATTGATGGCAGCGCGGGCGTTAATACGTGCTTAACCCTGTTTGCTTTTTACGATACTTAGCGCCGAATTAAGCATGGCCGGATGATCCTTGCCCCTCATTGGCTTCTTGGAGCGTCGTCCTTGGCGATTACCGGCTTCGATCCGTCGGTGTTGTTGAATTATTACGCCGCGAAGCTGCCATTCGGCGCATCGCTCGGCGCGACGGCGCAATCGCGCGGTTCGCACTCCGGTCCAATTCCGCCTTGGGATTTGAGCGTCAGGAAATTGCCCAAGGAGAAAGAGGACGTCGCCGCGCGCAGCGGCGATCCCTATTTCGATCCCAAAGACCGAACGCTTCTTGCAAAGGCCGACGCCGCGCCCAATGCCGGTTCCCAGCTGGAGGCTTTGTTGCAGACGACGCTCGCGCACAAATCCGCAAGCGCGAGCGCCAATCCTGGTCTTGAAGCGGACAACGACCGGCTGTTTGCGCTCTACAAGGCGCTCAATCGTCTCGACTATATCGCCAAAATGGCCAATCGCGACGAAACCACAAACGGTCTGCGTCCCGGTCTCGATAATAGTTTCCAGGATGGTCGCGATCAGATCCTGGCCTTCGTCAACACGGCGGAGTTCAGTAACTTGACGGTGTTGCCGAGCCAGAAATCCTCGACCGTCCAAAGCGGCGTTGCAATCGCTTACCAGAAAGCGAATTACACCGGCGGGCCAGCCGTGGGCGACAAGGAGGTTTTCACCGCGATTCCCAACGTCACGGCGGCCGACAGTTTCACAGTCTCCATCACCAAGGCCGGCGTGAAGACAGACGTCGCCATCGATCTTGCCAATGTCACGGGTGCGCTGACGCTCGACAACATCAACGCCTACGTCAATCAGCAGCTTTCCTCCGCCGGCTTTGGAACGCGCTTCGCGCGGGTGCAGACCGGGGGATCGATCGTCGACGGCACGGCGAGCTGGGGCACCGAGATCAGGTCGACGGGGAGCGAAATCGTGGCGCTTTCGTCGCCGCAATCACGCCCCGCCGTCTACGTCGCGGGCACGAGCGGCAAGTCGGCCGATCAGCAGGGCAGGCTGATCAAGCTCACCGATCTTGACGGTACCGTCGCCAGTCAATTCTCCGCCAATATGAAACCTGTAGACGGAACCGCTTCGGCAAAAGCGGCGGCCACGGACTCGAACGGCAATATCTATGTCGTGGGAAACACCAGCGGCAGCTTTGGCTCCGAAATCAACCAGGGCAGCCAAGACGTCTTCCTGACAAAATACGATTCCGCTGGCAATCTGCTTTGGACAAAGCTCTTGGGAAGCGCAGAAAGCGCGAGCGCCTATTCCCTTGCGGTCGATCCCGCATCGGGCGGTGTCGCGATCGCGGGTTCGGTCACCGGCGATCTCAAGCCCACGGCGATCGGAGGCGGCACCGACAGTTTCGTCGCCAAATACGACAGCGACGGCAATCAGGCTTGGCTACGCCAAGTGGCGCCCGCATCGAACGATCAAGCCAATGCGATCAGCATCGATGCGAGCGGCAATATTTACGTCGGTGGCCAGGTCAACGGTCCGATCGCCGCGGGACAAACCAATGCCGGGGGAACCGATGCCTATCTCACCAAGCTCAATTCTCAAGGCACGCTCGTCTATCACCGCCAATTCGGCGGTACTGGCGAGGATGCAGCCCGGCAGATGGCGATTGCCGCCGACGGCAATGTCGTGGTCGCGAGCGTGGAGAGCGGCCATGCGATCCTTACGAAATACAATTCCGCCGACGGCACCAGCGCGGCGCTGTGGCAGGTCGATCTCGGCGATCTTCAGGGCGGATCTGTCGGCGGGCTGACGATCGCCGGCGGCGAAATTTATCTGTCCGGAACCACCTCCAATGCCGCGCTCGATGCCGGCGGCGCGGCGTCCGTCGTGCATGCAAGCTCGGGCGGGAGGGACGCCTTCGTTTTCTCAGCTTCCGACAGCGGCGGCAGCGTCACGCCTGACTTTGTCTCCTATGTCGGCACCGGCGTATCCGAACAGGGTGGCGGAGTCGCCGTGACGAACGAAACGCCGCGAGCGCGCACAATCTTTTCGTGGCACAGCTCGATGCGAGCGGAAACCTTAATTGGGCCAGGCAATATGGCGGATTCGACGGCGAATCGCAGGGGCTCGCCATCGTTGCCGACAACGCAGGCGCAAGCGTCCTCGACGCGCTGAAACTGCCCCGCGGCACGCTTCACAGCAATCCGTCGAACCGGCTCGAATCGCAAACCACGGTCAGGGCCGGCGACACCTTCACGCTGAGGGTCGAGAGCAAAACCGGCACGCGCGAAACCAAGATCACTATTGCCAAGGGCGAGACGCTGCGTTCGCTCGCGGTAAAGATCAAGGGCGCGCTCTTGTTCGACGGCAAAGCAACCGCGCTCCCTATCAAGGGCGGACAGGGTTTGAAGCTCGCCGTCAATGAGGGCGTTCAGGTTCAACTCATCGCCGGGCCCAAGGATTTCGATGCGCTCGCGGGTCTGGGAATGAAGCCCCAAACTCTCGTCCATGATGCGTCGGCGGAAAAAGACAAATCCTCGTCCGTAACGATCGGACTCGGCATCGACGGCAAGCTCGACCTCCTGAGCAAGGCCCCCGCCGGGAGCAAATACCCCGGCGCAGACGGGCGGAGGCTCGGCCTATCAGCAGTCGCGCTTTGCCAATTATCAGACCGCGCTCGCCTGGATGAATCTGCAGAACGGCCAAGGATAAACCGCAAAGCCCTCACCCTTCCCTCTCGCGAACGGGAGGAAAGGGTGAGAACCCGCGCGAGATGCTGCCCTTACTGCCGCACGGTAGGACGCGTGCGATCCAGCGGTTGGAGGGACGCCGCCGTCTGGGCCATTCTCAGCAGCTGAACGAACTCGTTGCGATAGCCGAACTCGTCGTCGCCCTTTGCTCCTTGCGCCAACGCGATGGCTTGGTTGTAATCGAACGTCTTGATGTAGGGATCGTGGCGCAACAGCTGCGCCGATCCGGCAACGGCCGCGGCAAAGCGGATGTCGACGGGAAGCTTGCTGAAGTCTGATTCCACGTCGCGCTGGACGATCGGTCGCGTGATCAGCTTCGATTCGTCTTCGTTCGGCAGCTTGTACCGGATCTTTAGGAACGCGATTTCGCCTTGCGGTGAAGTCACGTTGGCGCCCGACGCCTTTGAGCCATAGCGCAGGGGATCGGAGCCTTGCGCACGCGAGCCGACGGGCGTGATCTCGTACAGTGCCGTCACCGTGTGGCCCGAGCCAATGTCGCCTGCGTCCACCTTGTCGTTGTTGAAGTCGGTGCGATTCAGCATCCGCGTCTCGTAGCCAATCAGCCGGTATTCCGCGACGCGGGCCGGATTGAACTCGACCTGAATCTTGACGTCCTTGGCGATAGTGAACAGCGTCGAGCCGATTTCATCGACGAAAACTTTGCGCGCTTCGTTGATGGTATCGATATAGGCGGCCGCGCCGTTCCCGGCCTGGGACAATTTCTGCATCATGAGATCGTTGTAATTGTCGACGCCAAAGCCGAGCACGGTCAGGAACACGCCGCTGGAACGTTCGCGCGCGACGAAATCCTCAAGCGCTTTCGGATCCGTAATGCCGACATTGAAGTCACCGTCCGTGGCAAGCAGGATACGATTGACTCCGGTCTTGTCGAAATTTGCCTTGGCGAGCTCATAGGCTTGGCGGATGCCTTCGCCGCCTGCGGTTGAGCCGCCGGCCTGCATACGGTCGATGGCGGCTAGGATTTTCGCCTTGTCCGAACCTACCGTCGGCTCCA
>WNFK01018324.1_pt1 | contig 13289 bp, 13 predicted proteins | sample 5400281 | NCBI WGS metagenome assembly WNFK01 (sample SAMN13153350, study PRJNA577476) | soil metagenome | isolation source: 20 cm soil on Douglas fir-dominated hillslope | place: USA:California | collected 2013-09-17
CCGGAGCGAATGCGGTCCGCGTTGACCGCGTTGGAGGTGATCCCCTCGGCTCCGTAGTCGACCGCGTACTGCCGCATCAGCGCCAGTGTCGCGGCCTTGGGGAGACCGTAGGGACCGAAGCCCGGGCCGGGGTTCACCGCCTGTTTCGACGCATTGAAGAGGAGCGCGCCGCCGATGCCCTGCGCCATGAAGAGGCGCACCGCGGCCTGCGCCACGTTCTGGTGCGCGAAGAAATTGAGCTCGAAGCTCCGGCGCAACACCTCGTCGGCCACCTCCCCGATCTTCCCCTGCCAGGCAGCGCCGGCATTCGATACGACGATGTCCACTCCACCGAAGGCCCGCGCGATGGCCGCGAAGGCAGCATCCACCGACCCTCGGTCGGTCACGTCGCAAGCAACGCCGAAGCCGTCGGTCACGACGTTCAGGTCCAGCAGCGCCACCTCCGCGCCCTGGCGCTTGAACGCGGCGACGATGGCGGCGCCGATGGTTCCGCCCGCCCCGGTGACAGCGACGATCTGGCGCTGCAACGGCTTCTCCGAGGACTTCCCCAGCTTGGCCTGCTCGAGCGACCAGTACTCCATGTCGAAAAGGTCGCCCTCCGTGATGCTCTCGAAGCCCGAGCCGGCCTCGGCGGCCGTGATCACGTCGACCCAGGTCTCCGCGACTTCGGCCGCGACCTTCGCCTCCCGGCTCGACGCGCCCAGCCCGAACAGCCCGACGCCCGGCACGAGCACCACACGCGGCTCTAGATCGAGCGCCTTCTTCTTCGGGTCGGCCTTGGCATTGTGGCGCTCGAAGTAGGCGCGATAGGCGGCCTGATAGTTCCCGACGGCCTCGCGCGCCGCGGCGGCGAAGGCGTCGAGCTTCCCCGCTTCCGCGGCCGGCAGGATCAACGGCCAGGGCTTCGTGCGGATGACATGGTCCGGGGTCGCCACGCCGAGGTGGCTATATCGTGCAACGTCTCGACCGTTCACGAACTGCATGATCCGCTCCGACACGCGATGCTCCAGGATGAAGCGCACCCCGCCCAGCGCGCCGCGCACCCTCGGCGCCACATCCGCGGCGCTGGCCGGCTTCTCCGGCAGCTTCGCCGTCACGAATCGCGCGGGCTTCTCACCCGCGAGCTTCGTCTCCGCGAGGGGGACCAGCTCGATCATCCGGTCATAGGCTTCCCGCGCCGTGGCGCCGAAGCTGAAGATGCCGTGTTTCAGCAGCACCAGCCCTTCAGAGCTCGGATGGGCCGCCTGCGCGTCCCGCGCCAGCTTGGAGAGCGAGAAGCCCGGCATGACATAGGGCAGCACGGCGACCCGGCCGCCGTACACCTCGCGGCACAGCTTCTCGCCGTCGGGCCGGTTTCCCAGAGCCAGCACGGCGCTCGAATGGGTGTGGTCGACGAACTTGTGCGGGAGGAACGCATGGAGCAGGGTCTCGACCGACGGAGTGGGCGAGGCCTGATCGATCAGGTTGGCGCGCTGCAGATTGACCATGTCCTCGTCGCGGAGGGCATCCAGCGCCGCAAGACGACGGAGCGGGTCAAGCCGGACGGCGGGCAGACCGGCGGGCTCGATCGTCTCCAGGTCCCAGCCGCTCCCCTTCACGCAGATCACGGCGACATCCTCGCCGATCGGATCGCGGGCCGCGGTCTTGACCGAGGTATTGCCGCCGCCGTGCTGCGCCAGCGCCGGCTCGCCGCCCAGGAGGCGCGACGTGTAGACGCGAAGCGCCACGTCCTCGTTCACGCCCTGCGCCGCGTAGTGCTTCACCATCGCGCGCGCGGCGGTTTCCGAGTACAGGTTCTTCACGACGTCGCCTTCTGCGCCGCACGCTCGGGGAAGAGCTTCTCCAGACCCTTGGCGGTGGCCGGGCAGACACCGCGCTCCGTCACGAGTGCTACGACCAGGCGCGATGGGGTCACGTCGAAGGCGTAGTTCGCCATGGCGCTACCCTCGGGGGCCAGGTCGACCGTCACCACCGTGCCGTCGCCCAAACGCCCGGAGATGCGCGACAGCTCCTCGCCGCTCCGCTGCTCGATCGGGATTTCCTTCAGGCCGTCGCGAACCGACCAATCGATCGTCGGCGAGGGGAGACCGACGTAGAACGGGACGCCGTTGTCCTTGGCGGCCAGCGCGACCAGGTACGTGCCGATCTTGTTGCACACGTCGCCGGTCGCGGTGGTTCGGTCGCTCCCGACGATGCAGAGGTCCACCAGGCCGGATTGCATCAAGTGCCCCGCGGTGTTGTCGGCGACCACCGTGTGTTTCACCCCGTGCTGCCTCAATTCCCACGCGGTCAGGCTCATGCCCTGGTTGCGCGGGCGGGTTTCGTCCACCCAGACGTGAATGTCCATTCCGGCGTCATGTCCCTTGTAGACCGGCGCCAGCGCCGTCCCCCAGTCGACCGTAGCGAGCCATCCTGCGTTGCAATGAGTCAGCACGTTCAGCGCCGCGCCGGGCTTCTTCCGGCCCGCGATCTCGCGGAGCAGGGGCAAGCCGTGCGTGCCGATCGCGTCGTTGATCGCGACATCCTGGTCGCAGATGTCGGCCGCGCGGGAATAGGCGGCCGCGACCCGCTCCCCGCGGGGAAGGTCCAGCACGTGACCGCGCATCTCCTCCAGCGCCCAGCGCAAGTTGACTCCGGTGGGACGCGTCTTCAGCAGCATGTCGCAGGCGCGATCCAGCGCCTCGTCCGATGGGTCCTCGCGCATCGCCAGGGCCACGCCATACGCGGCAGCGGCGCCGATCAGCGGCGCACCGCGCACCTGCATGCTGCGGATCGCCCGAGCCGCGTCGCTCACGGAGGAGAGCGTGGATGTAGAGAATCGATGAGGCAGCAAGGTCTGGTCGATGATCTCGACCGACGTGCCATCGGCGGCCAACCAGATCGTGCGGTAGTGCTTCCCGTCGACGCGCATGGTCAGGGCTTTGCGAAGTGGATGATGGGACTGCGAAAATCCGTTCCGACGTCCTCGTCCCGTACTTCGTAGCCCACGTCTCGCAGCAACGAGCACGTGCGATCTTTCCCCGCGTGGTACCAGCGACCCGGCTTCGGAGCATCGTCCTCCCGGACATCGAGAGGGCGCAGGCTGTATCGCTTCGCGTAGTAGCGATTGATCGGCCGCCACAACGTCTTCAGCCAGGGCATCCTGTTCTTCGGCAGCAGCGTGGCCAGCGCGCTGTGTTCATCCAACGTCGCCACGAAGGAATTGTACTTTTCGTAGTCCGCGACCATGAAAAAGCAGTTGGCCCCCGCGCGCAGCTTGGGGAAGAGGTTCGTCGCGTAGGCAGTGATGCCGTCGAAGGACACGTGGCAGAGCGCGTCGTACGAGAAAGCGTAGGTCAGGGAGTCCGGCTGGAGAGACTGTAATTCGAAGTCCCGGACCTGTTCATAGGTCACGTTGTCGTGCTTCCCGATGTTCCCCCAGAAACCGTTGTGCTCCGCTGGGAGCGCGTCGATGCAATGAACGCGCTTCGCGCGAAGAAGCGTCTTGGTCCAGGCGCCTCGTCCGGGGCCGATCTCCAGCACACTGGATTCCTCGTGCACGTAGGGCTTGATGCAGCGCAGGTAGGTGGCGTGAGAGGTGCCCATCTGCCCGAAGATCCCGTACACGCTGCCTTGAGCGCGTAGCGGATCCGCGGCCCAGTATCCGCCCTTCCATATTCCCTGGAATGAGGCCAGTTCTTGCGCCAGCCGGTCGCCCATGAGCAGCGATGCTAGCGCAAATGCTTCTCGATCGCCCGCGCGAACCGCGCCGGCGCCTCAGGGTGGCGCGCCAGGTACATCAGGGGCTCGAAGATCTCGAGCTCCATCAAGAGAAAGCTGCCGTCCTGGATCACGCCGTCGACGCGCGCGTACACCGTTGGCGCCGGCGCATTGTCGATGCAGACCCGCGCTTGCGCCACGATCTCCTCGCTCACGGACACATCCTCGTCGGTTCCGCCGTATTGGAACTGGACGCGGTAGTCACCGGCCTTCGGGCGCTTGCAAACGGCGTGGCTGTAGACGCCGTCGAAGAACAGGAGCGAGAGCTCCCCGCCGCTCTGGATCTCGGGTAGGAAGGGCTGCACGAGCACGCCGCGATCCTCGAGCGTCCTGGCGATCTCGGCGGCGTGGCGGCCGATCTCTTCGAGGCGGAATCGGAGGACACGGTAGCCACCCCCACCGATGGTCGGTTTGACCACGATGTCGTCCCAACCGCGGGAACGCGCCAGCGCGGCGATGTCGGCCTTCTCACGGGGTGCGATACAAATCGTGGGCACGAGCGCGACACCGGCGCGGGCGAGATCTTGGAGGTAGCGCTTGTCGAAGTTCCAGTCGAGGATTTCGCGCGGGTTGCAGAGGAGGATACCCTCCGCGATGCGCGCATCGAGCCAGGAGCGGAACGGTGCGGCGTGCTCGAAATAGTCCCAGGGCGAGCGCATGACCAGCGCGTCGAACGACGCCCAATCGATGCTGCCATCGCTCCACACGGTAGGCTGAGAGGCAATCCCGAGGTCCGCCAGGGCCGGCACCAGCAGGCGGTCGTCCTCATAGAGGTCCGCGAAGGCCTCGCTGGTCACCAGTGCCACTCGTTTTGCTAGCGTTGCGGGTTGCACAAGGGGTCGGATTCTAGCACTTCCCGGCGTGGCTGCGTCTGGCCGAGACGTGGCTCCGGACGATCGGCATGACCCCGCGGTAGGTCACAACAAGGGACCGGTTACAGAATCCAGAACTGGGCCCCCTGCTCCACCAGGAACTCCCGCGCGCCCGCACCCTTGAGATACGCCAGCGTGGAGAGCGTCCCCGACTCGAGGCAGGTCGCGGTCAACACAGTGATCGATCGCGGCGCATCCTGCACCGGCCACCCCGTGCGCGGATCCAGGATGTGCCCCAGGCGCTTCCCCCGGTGGAGCACGAAGCGCCGGGCGTCCCCGCTGGTGGCCAAACCGCCGCGATGCAGCTCGATCCGGTAGAGGGCCGCCTCACCGGGCCGGCGCGGATCGTCGATCCCCACACCCCAGGGGCGCTGGCGCCGCCGCGACCCGCTCGCGACGAGGTCGCCCCCGAAGTTCACGAGAAAGGGCTCGTGGACCTCGGCCGCGATCAGGCCGGCGGCGCGATCCACCGCGTACTCCTTCCCGATCGCGCCCAGATCGATCTCCATGCCCTCGGGCATGCCGATGACCCGATCGGCCCAACGCACACGATGCCATCCCACGTGACGCAATGCCTCGCGCACCGCGCCCTCGGGCGGAACCCGGTCGCCGCCATCGAACGTCCAGACGCGCCGGAGCACGCCCGAGGTGATGTCGAACAGGCCACCGGAGATCTCGTGGCATGTGGCCGCGTAATCGAGGAGTCCCGCGGTCTCCTCGTCCACGGGCACCGGCTCGCCGCGGGCCTCATTGATCGCGTGCACGATGTTGTCGCGCCGGTAGCGGCTGAACTTCGCCTCGATGCGGAACGCCTCGTCCCGGGCGATCCGCAGCGCGCACTCCGCTACGTCGCGGTTGTCGCAGTCCACCAGCACCTCGCAGGGGCTGGCCATGGCGCGGAACCGTCCGGCCCAGTGGTCGCGGGCGCGCTCGAGCGAGATCTCGATCGAAGGTGAAGTAGGTGCTCCAGAGGATCGCGACACGGCGGCTCAGAACGCGAGGGAATAGGTGACCACCAGCGAGCCGATGTTGACCGGCGGGAAGAGATTGAAGTCCCGCTGGACACCCGTCACGTAGTCCGGATGCCCTTTCCCGAACTGCCGGATGTACTCCGCGCGGACACTCCATTCTCCGGGCGTGCCGGGGAGCGTGAATCCCAGCATCGCCCCCACGGTGGCGGTGCGGAGCGGGCCCAGGCGCTCGTCGCTCGAGACGAACGCGGGAAGCGGATCGCCCTGCACCAGCCCGAAGCGGAAGAAGTCGGCCGGGCTCTGTGCGTAGTAGCGAAGATGGGGCTGCACGTACACGCTATCTTGTAATTCGTGGCGGTACTTGAGATCGAAGGTGTTGGACCGCACGCCCCAGTCATCCCAGTAATAGCGATGGGAGAGATACAGGACGTCGCGCAGGAAGTGATAGACCGAGCTGGTCAGGATGTCGCTCCGCTCGCGGCGCGCGGGGCGACGCTCGGTGATCTGGCCCACCAGGAGCCCGCTTCCGGGATCCATCTGGCTCACCACCTTGTAGGGCTCGGTGAGGTAGCCGGTCTCCAGCGATCTCGAGCCGTTCACGGCGATCATCCAACGGCGCGAGAGAATCTGCGACACCCCCACCAGCCCTCCGCGCACGTACTTCGGATTCCAATCGTGCCCGACGATGATCGTGCTGTCCGACAGCGGCGCGCGCGTGCCTCCACTGGGAAACACGTTGTCGTCGTTGAAGCCCGCGCCGACGGTGACCGTGGTCAGCTTGTGCAGCATCTCGAGCGAAAGCTTCCCGCTCCCGCCGATCGATTGGTAGTCCCGCTCGCGGGAGAAGTGCCCGCTGACGACCGGAGTGAGGAGCCCGAGGGGCTTCTGCCAATCGGCGTCGAGCGCCACACGGGTGTCGTTGAAGCGGGTCACGGGAAGGTCGGCCGGGCTGGGCCCGGTTCCCCCTCCGCCGGAGGCGGCGGTCACCGACACGACGCCGTCTCCGCCGGGCGGGCCGGTGGTGCTCACTCCCGAGGGCAGTCCGCCACTGGGCGTGGCTCCGGTGATGACGTCGATCCCGATTTGCGCCGACACCGTCTGGCCGTCGGCGAAGAGGCGTGAGACGCGCACCGTCGGCTCCACCACCTTGGCGCGGGTATGCTCTCCGTAGATCAGAAGCGATGCGTCGAGCTGCGTGGCGGGAGGATCCGGGCGCGCCACGGGGGGAGTCCCCGCGGGCGCCGCGGAAGCGAGCAGGATGCAGACCGCGGTGCTGAGCTTGGACCGGAGCGAGGAGCTCCGCGTCGGCGGGTTCAATTGCATCCGCAGCCACCGCCACCGACTTCCTGGCCTCCCGTCGAGCCTTCCTTGCTGAAATAGATGTGCTCGTCGATGGCCTGGACCGCCGGATGCGGAACGAAGCGCATCTTCTTCTCAGCGAGGAGGTCGCGATCCCAGGGCTGCACGGTGGCGCACCCGCCCGCCATTCCCACGAGAAGGAGCGAGAGGGCGACCCGTCGCATGCGTCTCATCGCGGCAGGAGCGCGGCGATCTCGGATTCGATGGCCGAGGCGCGCTTGGGATCGAAACCCGCGTGTGTGGAAAGTACCGTTCCGGAGCGGCTCACCACGTAGCTCGTGGGCATACCCCAGACCTTGAACGCCTTCGCCGTCTTGCCCGAAGGATCGAACGCGACGGTGAATGGAGCGGGATACTTCTGGAGGAAGGTCTCGGCGGCGGCGCGATCCTTGTCCAGGTTGATGGCCACGATCACGAGCCCCTTGGACCCAAATCGATCGTACATCGTCCTCATCCATGGAAAGGATTGCCGGCAGGGGCCGCACCATGACGCCCAGAAGTCCACGTAGACCACCTTGCCCTGGAGGGAATCCAGGCAGACGGTGCCCTCGTGGGCGGGGAGGGTGAATCGGGGAGCGGGGGGCTGAGCGGCGCCACTCTTCGAATCCTTGGCCGGTACCGGGGACGCCAGGAGCAACAGCGCGAGAACGACCACCGGCCCGACAGTGCTCCGTGCCATACGGATTTAGACCCTCCCGTCGGAGGAGTGGTTCCAGAATTCAGCACCTTCTCTCGCCATGGTACCATTCGACCCGTTGACTAAGCACCCGCACCAGGGGCCCACGCTGGCCCATCGATCATGACGAATCTATTGCTCGCCCTTGCCACAGGGGTGGGACTGGCCGCCGCGACCGGATTGCGCGCATTCCTGCCGCTCCTGGCGGTGGGACTGGCGGGACGCCACGGCCTTCTTCATCTCCACCCGGGCATGGAATGGCTCGAGAGCGACCCCGCGCTATGGTCGCTCGCGGTCGCGACCACCCTCGAGCTGATCGGAGACAAGGTGCCTGTGGTGGATCACGCCCTCGACGCGGTCGGGACGATCGTCCGGCCCGTCGCGGCTTGGATCGCGACCTACGCCGTGTTCCAGGGGTGGGGCACTCCGTGGGCCCAGCTGCTCGCGGTCGCGATGGGGGTCGGCACGCTCGCGGTGCACGGGGCAAAAGCCAACACCCGGCTGGGCAGCACGGCGCTCAGCCTGGGGCACGCGAACCCGATCCTCTCCGTCCTCGAGGACGCGATCGCGTTCGCGCTCGTCGCCGCAGCCATTCTCTTGCCGCTGGTGGCGCTTGCTTTCGTCACGCTGGCCGCGGTGGCCTACGCGCGACGGCGCGCTCGAAGAGCGGGCTGACCCGCCGTCAGGACTTCGCCTTCTTCAGAGGTTTCGCGTTGCCCGACCTGTTGACGGCGATCGCCTGACGAACGAGTGCCTTGAAGGCGGACGCGTCGACTTCCTCTCCCTCGTGGATGTCGATGGCGCGTCGGGTGTTGCCGTCGCGCTCGACTTCTTCATGTTCTCCTCCTGTTCCCGACATGCGCGTTGCACCATCACGCATTGGAATCTTACTACGTCAGTGAACAATGAGGGGCGCGTCGTGTCCCAAATCACTCGCGTGGAGAAACGCAGGACGCCGCGCGTCCTACGAATCGAGACGAGCCAGGCGCGGACTAATAGAGTAGAGGGGTTCCTGCGTGAGCGTCCCTCCGGGGGGCTTGTGGCACGTGATCTGCGGAGAGCGTCCCCCCTAGCGGGATGCCGACGGCCCGACATGGGCCAACCACCCGACGAACCCGAGGTACTCTCAAGGAGGACAACATGACAAGGACTCGTCCCATCGCGCTTGCGCTGCTTGCTTCCGTACTCACGCTGGCCCCGCTTGCCGCGCACGCCGCGAATTCGATGTTCAACGCGCATCTGTCCGGCAGCGAGGTTTCCCCCGCCCGTGTCACCAATGCGGTCGGGGAGGCCAAGTTCATCCTCAACAAGGACGCGACCGAGCTCAGCTTCCGCGTCAACGTCTCCAACATCGAGAACGTCGTCGCAGCCGAGGTTCGCCTTGGCCCGGCCGGCTCGGACGGGCCGGTGGTCGCCACGCTTTACGGACCGGTGGCCGCGGGCGGAGGGAAGAAGACGGGTAGCCTCGCGGTGGGTACGATCACGGCCACGACCCTGAGCGGGCCCTTGGCAGGACAGCCCCTCTCGTCCTTGATCGATGCGATGCGTTCCCAGAATATCTTCGTGATCATCCGGACCGACAGCGGAGCCCCCGATCAGAAGCCCGGCAACTTCCCGAATGGTGAGATCCGGGGACAGGTCAAGTAATCGAGGCAATTCACCAAGTCGAGTTCATTCGCTCATTGGGGCCGTACAGCTAACGCTGGCCCCGGCGGCAGGGATGCCGCCGGGGTCGTTCCACTGGAGAGGCATCGCGCCTTACCTCACGACAATGAGCTTTTGCCCCTGAGTGGCGCCGGCCGCCTCCAGCCGCGCGAAGTACATCCCCGACGCGACGGGGCGCCCCGCAACACCCTTTCCGTCCCACACCGCGGAGTGCCACCCCGCCGGCTGCACCCGGTCCACCACCGTCGCCACGCGCCGCCCTCGGAGATCATAAACGCCGAGACGCGCGTGACCCGAGACTGGAAGTCCGTAGCGAAGCACCATGCGCTCCCCGAAGGGATTCGGTGCCGCGGCAGCAAAGGAGGTCACCCTGGGCACGCCATCTCCCTCCGGAACCTGGACCCACGTATCGACGACGCTCTCGGCGCCGAACACGTCCCGGACGACAAGGCGGTATCCATACCGGCCCGGTGCCACCACGCGATCCTCGTAGGTGATTTGATGGCGTACGTCGGCCTCCGGGTGTCCGAGCAGCACCCAGTCATCGGCGCTCACGAGCAGAGCTGTGACCGCGGTCGTGGTTGGATACTCGAAGGCCCCGATGTCGATCGCACCGACCGTCGGGCGGTTCTCGCCGGAGGCGTCGTAGACGTACTGCATGGTGGGAGCGAGCGCGTACCCCTCGAGGGATGTTCCCGGGTTCACGCCCGCATCCACGATGTCTCCGATCGGAGAAGCCGCCGTCAGGTGGTAGTCGTCGAGGATGGCAGCCAGGAATCCCGGGGCGCTATCGAGGCTCGGGTCCACGTAGTTGTTGCTGGAGAGGATCCTCCCCGGCTCGCTGTACAGCGTTCCCGGCCCGTAGAAGATGTTGTTCCGCGAGACGCCCGTCGTGCCTCCGGGAGAATTGTCGGAGTTGATGAAGACTCCCGTTCCGTGTCGGTTCACGATGGTGTTGTTGATGACGTAGAAATCCCGTCCCGGAACACCTCCCGTCTCCGCACCGTATCGAATCACGCTGTCGTTCGGAGAGTTCACTCCCTGCACGATGACGTTTCCGATGATGTACGCCGTTCCACAATCGGGAACGTCGATGTTATAGCTTCCCGTCTCGTCCTCGTCCGCAATGCGGTTGTAGAGAATGAACGTGTTCTGGGCGCGCGACTTGACCTCGTGCCCGTTGTGCGATCGGTGCGCGTAGTTGTTCCGGAACACGAAGACACGACAGACGTTCTGATTCACATAGATGCAGTGCTGGCTCCCGTTCGTGGAGGTCGGAAGGGTTCTGCCAAGCTCACAATGCTCGACCAGGAGAGAGTCCGGGCAGCCCTCGATATCAATCTGATTGTCGTGAAAGGAGCAGTTCCGGATGGCCACCCAGCCGGGGCTGTCCTGGGGCTCAATGCGCACGCCACTGCCATTCTGTGATTCCGACACGGCACCCGTGAATTCCAGGTTGTCGATCGTGATGTTGAGGGCGCCTGGGCCGACATCGAGAACTCGGGTCCAGGCCCCTGATTACGATGTTGGGAGCGATGATGGCCGCATGGTCGTTCAGGTAGATGCCTGGGTGCACGATGATGGAGTCGCCGGTATTGGCGATATTGGCATCGAAGAGGGCGTCTCGGAGGGTGCCATACGTCTGACCCGCGCCCACATGCCGGGTCGTCGAGGCCAGGCAGGGAGAGGCCACGAGCAGAAACAACAAGAACCACCTCTTCATAGGATCCTGGCCACCAAAACGGGTGCTTGTCGAGGGAGTGGTATCAGGCCGGATTGTGGCCCGGGACGGCCCTTTGGCGCAAGGGCGACCCTTCCCCCAAGGAAGGGACGTCCTCTCGAATTTCTGGCAACGTGGTACCATGCGGCCATCGATTAGGCACCCGGCCTGGAGCCGGGACTCGCAGGTAGTTCCCCCCACGAACATCGGAGGTTGAATGAAGTCGCTTCTCGCCGCCGTACTGCTTCTCGCGCTGGCCGTTCCCGCACTCGCCGCGGACAAGGCGATGGATTCGAAGGAGAATGAAGGGGTTCAGAAGATGCAGCAGGACTTCTTCGCCGCGTGGAACAAGAACGACGTCGCGGGACTCACGAGCTACTGGACCGAGGACGCGACCCTGATCAACCCGGCCGGCCGCGTGGCCCATGGCAAGATGGAGATCCAGCAGCTGTTCACGGAGGAGCAGACGACCCTGTTCAAAGGCTCCACGGCGACGGTGCTGGAGGTGAAGACGCGCCACTTGGGCCCCGGTCTCGCCTTCTTCGACTCGGAAATGACCGTGGACAACGCGCACGGCCCGGACGGCTCAGCCATGCCTCAGATGAAATACCACATCACGGGCGTGGCGCAGATGAAGGGAAAGAAGTGGGAGCTGGTGGAGGCCCGTCCGTACGCCTTCATGCAGCCCATGCCCGCTGCGGAGAACGTCAAGTAAACTGCTGACGTCCAGCGGCATCGAGCTATCGCAAATACGAGGCCCCGGCAGCTCCCGAGCCGGGGCCCCTATTTTGCCCGTTTCGGAGTGTCCACCTCCGGAGTCCTCCGGGAAGTGTCGGTGGCGGGCGGACATAGGAGCGTGGTGTTGTGGAGCTACATCGAGTACCGTTGTGCTGGCCTGCCGTGTCGCACCATAAACCCATTTCCCAAGGAGACCGATCTGGCGACCAAACGACCGTCGTACCTCAAGAGACAGAAGGAGCAGCAGCGTCTCGCTCGAGCCAACAGTAAGCGTGAGGCAAAGCGGGAGCGAAAGCTCGCTCGTGATGAGATGAATGCCGCGCCCGAGGCCGTTGAAACGGATGGCGCGACAGGTGAAGAGGTAGAGAACCCTCCCCCACCCGAGACTCCGGAAGCCGACTAACCCTGGTTTCCGGACATGGTGGTGTTTCTTCGGATGCCCCATTCGCGCGCTGCGCATCCGGGGCTCTGATCCGTACTGCAATCGCACGGACGCTCGTTCTCGCTTCCCTACTCAGCGCGCAACCCGCCGCCGCCCGCTCTTTGGCTGGAGTCGAGATGCCCGACTCGGTCCGGGTCGAGACGCAGCTTTTCAGACTGAACGGAATGGGCCTCTATCGAAAGGTCGGATTTTCCGTCCTCGTCGCGGGCCTCTACTTGAGCAGCCCGGAGAGCAGCCCCGAGAAGATCCTCGCCTCGGATTCACCTCGCAAATACGTGACCCACTTTCTACGCAAGGTTGGCCCCAAGCGAATCTGCGACGCCTGGGGGAAGGGACTCAGAGAGAACGTTCCCAACGCGAGCGAGGAAATGCGGGCCCGGTTCGATACCCTGTGTACCTGGATGCGTGATTTCCACGACGGCGACGAGATCACCGTGACGTATCTGCCCGGGACGGGATGCAGGATCGAGATCAGCGGGGCGGCTATGCGCGTGATCCCGGGCAAGGAGTTCGCGGACGCCTACTTCAGCCTGGCCCTGGGTCCCAAGCCGAGCCTCGGCAACAGGCTCAAGAGACGACTTCTGGGCAGGTGACCGACGATGCCAACGATTGAGAGAGGGCTAACGATCTCGTTCGGACTCTGTCTTCTCGTCCTCATGGCCGCCTTGCCCCTTCCCGCGCAGGCCAAGGATGGCCCTCCCGGGCCGGACGGTCTTCCGGTTGCCAATCCCAGGCACCCCTGGAATACGTTCACGGGCACGCCGCGCGTGGATACACTTTCCTTCACGCCGAGGGACGTCCTTCCGATCGCGCGCCGGCAGATCGAGAACGATCAGTGGGAAGTGTTCGCCCTCGATGCCGACCGGGGAACGATCGTGACGCGGTGGAAGGCAATGCACCACCCCCTCCTTCTTCTCTTCGTGGGCCATGTCAATGCCCGGTGCACCGTCACGGTGCAGCCGCTGGGGGATAACCGAACCCGGATGGTCTTCCGGGCGGATCTGGCGTCCCATGGCAATCTCGAGGAGAGTCCCTTCCTGGGGCGCGCGAAGAGCGCTTACGCGAAAGCCGCGAGCAACTACTTCTC
>WNFK01165156.1_pt1 | contig 13280 bp, 10 predicted proteins | sample 5400281 | NCBI WGS metagenome assembly WNFK01 (sample SAMN13153350, study PRJNA577476) | soil metagenome | isolation source: 20 cm soil on Douglas fir-dominated hillslope | place: USA:California | collected 2013-09-17
CGTGATGTGCCCGCAAGTGTCGCAGAACGGCGCGTCGCCAGACAGCTTCCCGAGCAGCTCGTCCTGCGGCCGGGCCGCAGCGCGAGCCGGATCCGGCGGGTCCGATTTTTGCGCGGCCTTGGCCGCGTTGGCCGGGCTGACCGACGAAGGCGTGGCCCCGATCATCGGGTCCGCGGTCTGCGCGCTCTTCGGAGTCTCGGCCGCAGCCTCCGGCGTCACGTGCGCGAGATCGTCGCGCTTGAGGTACTCGACGCCCAGCGCGCGGAACACGTAGTCGATGATCGAGGTGGCGAACCGCACCCGATCATGCCCCTGCACCGGGCCCTGCGGCTCGAAGCGGGTGAAGACGAACTGCTCGACCAGCACCTCCAGGGGCACGCCGTACTGCAGCGCGATCGACACCAGCATCGCGAAGCAGTTCATCACGCTGCGCAGCGCCGCGCCCTCCTTGTGCATGTCGATGAAGATCTCGCCCAGCTCCCCGTTCTCGTACTCGCCGGTGCGCAGGAACACCTTGTTCCCGCCGACCTTGGCCTCCTGCGTGATCCCGTGCCGCTTGGAGGGCAGCCTGCGCCGCATGTTCGCCGGAAGGTAGATGGGCGTCGGCGCCGCCTTCGCCTGGAACGCCGCCTCTGCCATGCGCTCCGCCTGGTCCGGGCGGAGGTCGGGGATCAGCTTGCGCAGCGCCTGGGCCATCTCCTTCGCGTCCTTCGGCACCGGCAGCTTCGCCGCCTGATCGCCCGCGCTGAGCGGCTGGGACAGCTTCGAGCCGTCCCGGTAGAGCGCGATCGCCTTGAGGCCCATCCGCCACGACTCCCAGTGGATCCGCTCCACCTCGTCGACGGTCGAGTCCTGCGGCAGGTTGATGGTCTTGCTGATCGCGCCCGAGAGGAAGGGCTGCACCGCCGCCATCATGCGGACGTGTCCCATCGGCTCGATGTAGCGGGTGCCGAGCGGCCCGCACCGGTTGGCGCAGTCGAACACCGGGTAGTGGGCGGGCTCGAGGAACGGCGCACCCTCCACCGTCTGCCGGCCGCAGACCACCAGCGTGGCCTTGTCGATCTGCTCCTCGCTGTAGCCGAGCCTGGCCAGCACCTGCTTGCCCTTGCTTCCCGGCTCGAGCCCCAGCCGCTGCAGCGTGCTCGCGCCGATCACGTGGGAGGCGAACGCCGCGCGCAGATCGAACACCGACTCCAGCGACTTCTCCACCTTGGCGATCTCCGCCGGGAGCAGCCCGCGGGCTTCGAGCTCGGAGGGCGAGAATTCCGGAACGCTCTTCAGGGTGGCCGTGCCCCGCACGTAGTCGACGATGGCCTGCACCTGCGCCGGGGAGTGGCCGAGCTTCTTCAGCGCCCGCGGCACCGACTGGTTCACGATCTTGAAGCTGCCGCCTCCCGCGAGCTTCTTGAACTTGATCAGGGCGAAGTCCGGCTCCACGCCCGTAGTGTCGCAGTCCATCAACAGGCCGATGGTGCCGGTCGGGGCCAGCACGGTGGCCTGCGCGTTCCGGTAGCCGTGCTGCTCGCCGAGCTGGACGGCGCGGTTCCAGGAATCGTGCGCGGCCGCCAGGAGCTCGGCGGGAGCCAGCGCGCGGTCGATGTTGGCCACCGAGTCGCGGTGCAGGCGCATCACCTCCAGCATGCTCTCGCGGTTCAGCGCGTATCCCTGGAAGGGTCCCTTGGCCGCCGCCATCTCCGCCGACAGCGCATAGGCCTCGCCGGTCATGATCGCGGTGATCGACGCCGCCATCGCGCGCCCCGCGTCCGAGTCATAGGGGAGGCTCTCCACCATCAGCAGGGTCCCGAGGTTGGCGTAGCCGAGGCCCAGCGGCCGGAACTGGTGGCTGCGCTCGGCGATCCGCTTGGTGGGATAGCTGGCGAGATCGACCGCGATCTCCTGGGCCAGGAAGAAGATGCGGCAGGCGTGCTTGTAGCCTTCGACGTCGAACCTCCCGGTCTTGCCTCCAATGCTTCCGCCCTCGGCTCCGTCCCGCCCGTCGGGCTCCCGCAGGAACTTGAGCAGGTTCAGGCTGGCCAGGTTGCAGGCGGTGTCGTCGAGGAAGACGAATTCGCTGCAGGGGTTCGAGGCATAGATCCGGTCGGTCGACTTGCAGGTGTGCCACTTGTTGATCGTGTCGTCGAACTGCAGGCCGGGGTCCGCGCACTTCCAGGCCGCCTCCGCCATCTCCCGCCACAGCTCGCGGGCGGAGAGCCGCTCGACCACCTCGCCGGTGGTGCGGGTGGGGGTCTCCCAGACCGTTTCCTTGGTCACCGCCTCGATGAAGCGGTCGGTCACGCGCACCGAGTTGTTCGCGTTCTGGCCGGACGCCGCGACCTTCTTCTCCTCGCGAGCCTTCCAGTGGATGAACTCGCGGATCTCCGGGTGGTCGACGTCGAGCACCACCATCTTCGCGGCGCGGCGGGTGATCCCGCCCGACTTGGTGGCGCCGGCCGCCTTGTCCAGCACCTCGAGGAAGCTCATCAGCCCGGAGCTGGTCCCTCCGCCCGAAAGCCGCTCCATCTTGCCGCGCAGCTTGGAGAAGTTGGTGCCGCTGCCGGAGCCGTACTTGAAGACGCGCGCCTCGTCGTGGACAAGGTTGAAGATCGAGTCCAGGTCGTCGCTGCAGCTCTGGATGAAGCAGGCGGAGACCTGGGGCCGCGCGTACGCGTCCTCGGTGATGTACGCCTTGCCGCTCGCGACATCGACCGCGTAGTTCCCGCCAGAGCCCTTGATCTTGTACTCGTGCCAGAGGCCGCAGTTGAACCAGACGGGGCTGTTGAACGCGCCGATCTGGTGCACCAGCATGTACGTCAGCTCCGCCTCGAACGCCTCCGCGTCGGCGGCGGTGGCGAAGTACCCGCCCATCTCCTCGCCCGAGCTGCGCAGCGTGTGCGCCACGCGCCGGACCAACTGCCGCACCGACGCCTCGGAGCCGCTTCCGGTGGCGGGCACTTCCGCGTCGTCCATCTTGAACCCGATCTCGCCATCCGCCCCGGAGATCTTCGCCGGGCGCCGGGTCCACTCGACATGGTCGAGCACTTGCTGCGCAGTCCAGCCCTCCGCCGTGACGCGCCGCGGCACGGACATGCCCTTCGCCCGGCGCGCGGGTCTGGGGGCATCCGTCCGTGGAGCCGTCACGGGCGCGCCAGCGGGCATCGCGGACAACGTCGCAGGATCGTTCTTGCCGCTCTTCGCCATCGAGGTCTACCCCTCCACTCCGCAGTCGCCTCAAGCGCTGCTGAAGTGCGGTCACAGTGAGGCAACCGGAGCTGCCTTGTCAAGATGAAACCCACTACAGATTGTGGTGACGCGTTGCACTATGCGCAACCGTTAGTAGCTTTACCACAGGTTGTGGATCCGTTTTGCACAGGCCCAAGAGGCGGAAACACACCCGTTTTGATGCGCGGGGCACAGTCTTCGCTCCCCCCTGTCCTTGTTCGAAAGTTGTGGTACGAAAGCGCCCCCTTGCGAGAGGTGGACATGAGGAGCGGCGGAGCCGCGATTCGTGTCCTCCAGAGGACACCCAGATGAAGACGCTCACCGAATTCAGCGGGACCACGATCCGCATGGCAGCCAGGGCGGAGGCCGAGGCGCGCAAGAGCCTGCCCCCGGAGCTGACCCGCATCGCCCCGCCACCTGTCGTTTCCGAGGGCGTCACCGCCAAGCCCAACGAGAACGCGTCAGCCGTACCCAGCGATCCGGGCGGCGAGAGTCCGACGGACTCCGCGTCGCTGGGTCTCGCGGAGCAGGCGGCCGGCTCGGGAGATCCGGTCGTCGGCACCTCCTCCGAGCCGCAAGAGGCGCGCGCCGGCGAGGCGGGCACGACCGAGGACGAGATGCAGCCAGGCGCCACCGAGGAGGAGGAGCGGGAGGAAGCGGCGGCGGATCAGGACCTCGCGGGGCAGGGTCATGCGGATCCGAAGAACACGCCCGGCGGCGCCAAGGCCTCCGAGGTGAATGCGGACGAGCAGGGCCAGCCGAAGGCGGAGTTGGAGGAGGAGAACTCGGCGGTCAAGGAGATCCTCGACAAGGCGGTCGCCGAGGCGACCGGGACCACCGGCGATCGGCTCGCCCGCTTGCGCGATGCGCTGAAGGCTGTGGGCCGGCAGGCGGACCGCGTGCGGCTGGTGCGCGTGTTCGGAGCGGAGGAGGAGGTTCAGGGCGCCAAGAAGATCGGCGAGCACCAGTACGTCGTCGACCTGATGCCTCAATCGATGAAGCAGAGCTACGAGCGCGACGAGAAGGGCGGGCGCCGCGGTCCCCGACGTCCCTCCGGTGGGACCAAGAAGGGCGCGGAAGGGTCGCTCGAGGGTTCCTTCTCGATGGAGTCGGTGATGCAGGATCGCCGCAACGAACGCTCGGGTCCGGGCGGGGGGCGCGGCCGCGGAGGTCCGGGAGGCGGGCGCGGCGGGCGGCCGGGCGGTGGCGGGAGGGGGGGCGGACGCGGCCCCGGAGGTCGATCGGGGTCGAAGCCCGGGGGCGCGACCAAGCACTGATTGCGTCCAGGGCCACCTCGCCGTCGCCGTCGACGTTCACGACGACGTCAACGACAAAGGTCGACGTCAACGACGGCTTCGATCAGCTGCGGTGGACCTTGGTCAGCGACGCCTGCGCCGTCGGCGTGATCACCATCTCGGCGATGTTCACGTGCGAAGGGCGCGTGGCCGCCCAGACGACGGCGTCGGCGATGTCCTCGGCGGTGAGCGGCTGCATGCCCTGGTAGACGCCCTTCGCCTTTTGCTCGTCGCCAAAGCGCACGATGGAGAACTCGGTCTCCGCCAGCCCGGGGTCGATCTCCGTCACCCGGATATTGGTGCCGCTCAGCTCCAGCCGCAGCGTCTCGGAGATCACCCGCACCGAGTGCTTGGTGGCCGCATAGACCGCGCCCCCCTCGTAGACCCCGCGCGCCGCGTAGGAGCCGAGGTTGATCACGTGACCGCGCTTCGCGGCGATCATCCTGGGCAACAGCTCGCGGGAGACCCGGACCAGGCCGATCACGTTCGTCTCGACCATCCCCAACAGGTCCTCGTCCGTCATCCGGTCGAGCGTCGCCCGGCCGAGCGCGAGCCCGGCGTTGTTGAAGAGGATCTCAGGCGTTCCCGCCTCCGCGCAGAAGGCTTCGATGCTCTCCTTCGAGCGGACGTCGAGAGTGCGCGCCTCGGCTTTCGGCGCCCCGGACTCCAGGCAGCGGCGCGCCACTTCCATCAGCCGGGTGATCCGACGTGCGCCCAGGTAGAGCGGGTGCCCGAGGCGGGCGAACCGCAGCGCGGTGGCGGCGCCGAATCCCGAGCTCGCGCCGGTGATCACCACCAGCCCCGGGGGGCTCATAGCGCGGTCACGTCGACGGCCAGCGGCAGCTCGCGGCTTCCCTCCGCGCTCGACCGGTAGCAGGTCTCGATGATCTGGATGCAAGCGACCGCCTCCCGCAGCTCGCGATTGACGAAGTCGCCCGCGCGCATGGCGGCCTGGAACTGATCGAACATCGAGTTGAACCAGCGGGTATGGGAGGCGTCCATCCAGTCGCTCTCGATCATGCCCTTCTCCACGGCGGTCCTTCCCGCCGACTTGCCGGTGGTCAGCTCCCAGTCGTCGTCGTCGACCACCAGCGCGCCGTCCGAGCCCTGGAGCGTGTACACCACCTTGCGTACGCCCGCGGTCCAGGTGAGGAAGGTGTGCGCGAACCCGTTCGGGAAGGTGAGCACCGCGTTCAAGTTGTCTTCCGTGTCCCACTGCCGGTCGAGGGTCAGCGTCTTCGCGGTGACGTGCGTGGGCAAGGAGCCCAGCCAGGCGAACGTCAGGTAGAAGCTGTGCGACCCGTGGTCCATGGCGATGCCGCCGCCGGACAGCTTCTTGTCCCTGCGCCAGTCGGTCTTCCACTCCGGGACGCCCTTCGCGTGCGTGGTGCGGAAGGTGTTGAGCGTCACGGCCCGCACGGCGCCGATGCGCCCCGACTGGATCACTTGTTGGGCGAACTTCACCACCGGCGCGTGCTTGTAGTTGTGGGCGGGGAAGACCACCCGGCGGTGCTTGCGGGCCGCGTCGACCAGCGCCCGCGCCTCCTGGAGCGTGGTGGTGAGCGGCTTCTCGCAGAGCACGTGCACTCCGCGCTCGAGCGCGTGGAGCGCGATCTCCGCGTGCGCGTCGGGCGGCGTGGAGACGTCGATGAAGTCCAGCTTCGTCTCGCGGGCGAGCAGCTCGCGGAAGTCCGTGTACAAGCGGGCCCCCGGCGCCGCCGCGCGGGCCGCGTCCAGACGCGCCGGGCAGACGTCGGCGATCGCGACGATCTCGACGTCCTTGCGCTGCAGATACGCCGGGTGGTGTCCCTTCCCGGAGATGAAACCGAACCCGACGATCGCGCCCTTCAGCATCAAGTCTCCCGCCTTTCAAGTCTCGCGACAACTCACTGGGCCTACACGACAGTCGAAACCTTCATAACCTCTGGAAAAGCCGACTGGCCACTGCTATTCGGGGCCCATGCTGACGCCGGGATTCTCGCTCTTTCTCGCCTTCTTGCGGATCGCGGCGGGCCTCTCGCTCCTCACCTCCGGCCTGCAGAAGCTCTCCTGGTTCGCCGATCCTCCCCTGCAGCAGAAGTTCGCGGAGTGGGCGACGCATCCCGCCAACGCGGCGGTGGGCCGCTATCTCGCGGCCGTCTCCGCGCATCCGGCGCTGTTCTCGCGCCTGGTCGCCACGGGCGAGCTCTGCGTCGGGGCGCTCTTGATCCTCGGCCTGCTCACGCCGCTGGCGGCGCTCCTGGCCTTCGTCATGGTGCTGAACTTCCAGTTCGCGAGCAGCCAGATGTTCTCGCTCAACTACGTCCGCGGGCAAAGCGGGCTCGCATATCTCTTGATCTATCCGACGCTGTTCTTCGGGCGCGCGGGGACCGCGCTCGGCCTCGACGGCCTGATCGCGCGCACCGCCCGCAGGGCGGGCGCCGTGAAATAGATCACCGCGGCTGGGCGGTGGCGATGCGCGCCTCCCGGCGCTTGCGGGAGGCGTCGCGCGCTTCGGCGCGCCCGCACGACCTGGGCTCGCCCGCCGCCCGAACGAGGAGCGACTCGGCCTCGGCGCCGGGCACCCGAGCGAGGCGCCGCACCGCCGACTTGCGGACCGAGCACGGGGCGCGTGGGTCGGCCAGGTCGGCCCGGGAAACCACCAGGCGGTCTTGGTCCCGGGCCACTCCAGCGAGCTCCAAAACTTGAAGAGCGTCATCGCGCGATCGGGCGTGCGGAGCCGAGAGGAGGGGGCGGACTTCGGGCGCCACGGCGCGGCCCAGGTCCTCCCCGAGCAGCTTCACCAGCGACGGTCGCCAGATCCCCGGGAACGCCTCGGACTGGAGCAAGTCCACGAGCGCCGCGATGGCGCCCTCGTCGAGGGCGGAAGGGTCCTGCTTCGCCGCGGCGGCGAAGTCGGCGAACGCCGGCCCGAGCTGCCCGACCCCGTGCTCCGCCTTGCCGCGCACCACCTGCACGTCGGCGTCCTGTGCGCGGGGCGAGTCGGCCAGCCGGTCCAGCTCCAGGAGCGCCGTGAGCGGCTCGCGGGCCGCCAGAAGCTCCCGCGCCCGCGAGAGCACGTCGGCCTCCGCGCCCCGGGAAGCGTGCTCGCCCGCTGCCGCCGCCAGGAGGAGCAGCCCGGCCGCGGCCCAGACGGCCCGCTTGCGCGCGATCTCCAGCGCCCTCTCGAAGGCCACCCGCGCGCGGAGGGTCCGCGCCGGGTCCGGCAGCCTCCGTAGCCGGGCGAGCGCGCGCCCGCCGTAGGGCGCCGACGGGTCCGACCCGCGCAGCGCGCGCCGCAAGCGGATGCGGCCCCCGCCGCTCAACGGCACCTCGCCGGCGATCTCGGTCGCGGCCTCGGTCTTGTTCATCGAGAGATAGACGGCGTCGGTCAGCACCACCTCCCCCGCCTCGGCGCGCGCCTCGGCTTCGAGCGCGAGCTGCATCGCCTCGCCGTGCAGATCGCCACGCGACCACCGGACCTCGCCCTGGCTGAGCGCGATGCGGATCTCGATCCGTTCGCCAGGCTTCGCCCCCGCGTTCCAGGCCGCCAGCCGGTCCTGCATCGCCATCGCGCAGAGCACCGCGTCGGTGGGGGAGTCGAAGGCCGCGAGCAGCGCGTCGCCCAGGCCCTTCACCTTCCGCCCCCGGAACCCGTGCACCACGGGCAACAGCAGCGCGTCGTGCAGCGCCAGCATCCGCGCGTTCTCCTCGCGGGTCTGCAGGCTGGTCCGGGCGGTGAACCCCTTCATGTCCGAGAGCAGGAGGACCAGGTTCCTCTCCTGCCGTCTCACGGGAGGGCTCCGAGCCTCGCCAGGGCGAAGAACGCGCTCGCGACCATCATCATCGCCGCCAGCCCCGCCCCGATGAACACGCGCAGCTTGTCGGGGAGCCTGGGCAATGCCTCTTCCGCCTGGAGCGCCGCCGCCTGGGCCGCCGCGCGCAGGTGCCTGCGGACCTCCCCGTGCGCCTCGACGCCGTCGGGCGAGGGGAGCGGGCCGAGCCGCGGCAAGGGCGACAGCGCTTCGAGCAGGCGGAAGACGCGGATCGGCTCGGGCACGCCCTTGAGCTGCCGCTCCCCGGCGTCCTCGGCGCGCGCCTCCGCCCGGTTCATCGAGAGCCAGACCGACTCGCCGAGGAGCACCTCGCCCGGGCCCGCCAGCGCCTCGATGCGCGAGGCGATGTTCACTGGTTCACCGAAGACGTCCCCGCGGTTGAGCCGCACCTCGCCCAGGTAGATCCCGACCCGGGCCTTCAGCCTGCGCTCGGGCGGGACCGATTCCTCGAACTCGCGCACCCGCGCGCGGAGCGCGGCCGCGCAGAGGACGGCCTGAGTGGGCGAATCGAAGGCCACCAGGAAGGTGCTCCCGAGCTGCTTGATCCGGCGCCCGCCAAACTTGCGGAAGGCGGGATCCACCAAGGCCTCGTGGAGGCGGAGCATCCGCTGGGATTCCTCCCAGGTGAGCGCGCCGAGGCGCTCGGCGTGGCCGCACAGGCCCGCGAAGACGATGGTCAGGTTCCTCGATTCCACGTGGGGGAAGGTAGGCAGCGGTCGCCTGTAGGGAACCCGCACTCCTCCGCAGCTATCTACGTTTCGACAGCGAAGCCACCGGGGCGGTCGGCGACCAGGTCCAGGCGGGGTGCCGGCCGGTCGCGTAGCTCAAGTTCCATTCGCTCTTGAACAGGGCGATGGGGTTCCCATCGCGGTCCTCGACGCAGAGGGCGTCCACTTCCGCCTCGAAGCGCGCAGGGTCGAAGCCCTCCCCAGACACCCAGCGAGCGACCTGGTACGGCTGGCGATCCATCATCAGATCCGCGCCGTACTCGTGCAGCAGCCGGTACTGGAGGACCTCCAGCTGCAAGGCGCCCACCGCGCCGACGATCGGGTCGCGCATTCCGCCGCCCCGGGCGTGGAAGATCTGGATCGCGCCCTCCTGCGACAGCTGCTGGAGGCCCTTCTCGAACTGCTTGCGCTTGAGCGCGTCCTTCGCCCGGACCCGGGCGAAGATCTCGGGCGAGAACCGGGGGAGCTCGGCGTACTCGAAGGCCGTGCCCTCGCAGAGGGTGTCCCCGATGCGCAGCGCGCCGGTGTCGAAGAGCCCGATCACGTCGCCCGGCCAGGCCTCCTCGATCACTTGCCGGTCGGCGCCGAAGAGCTGGTGGGGCATGGAGAGGCGGATGGGCTTCTCCTCCCGCGGCAGGCGCGCGTCCATCCCCCGGTAGAACCGGCCGGAGCAGACGCGCAGGAACGCGAGCCGGTCGCGGTGACTGAGGTCCATGTTCGCCTGGATCTTGAAGACGAAGCCGGAGAATCGAGGCTAGGCGTCGAGGAACTCGTCCACCCCGACCTCGGTCATCGCCGAGCCGAAGAACGCCGGCGACAGCTCGCCCCGGAGCACCTTGGCCCGGTCGAACGGATCCCCGGCCGCCTCCAGGAGCTCGATCTCCTCGCGCACCTTCGCCGGCGCCGCCCCGTCCACCGGGCGTCGCTGCCAGGCCTCGTCGAAGAGCCGGGCCACTCCATTGAAGTCCTGCCCCTGGCCGAGCGGCCAGGTGATCGGGCAGGTCCGGATGCCCAGCACCTCCTCGACCTCGTGGAGGTTGTCGAACGGCTCGCGGCCGAGGCGGTCCAGCTTGTTGACGAAGGTGAAGATGGGAATGCCGCGCCGCCGGCAGACCTGGAACAGCTTCCGCGTCTGGGCTTCCACTCCCTTGGCGCTGTCGATCAGCATCACCGCGGCGTCGGCGGCGGCCAACGTCCGGTAGGTGTCCTCGGAGAAGTCCTGGTGTCCCGGCGTATCCAGCAGGTTGATCCGGAAACCCTGGTGCTCGAACTGCAGCACCGAGCTGGTCACCGAGATTCCGCGCTGCCGCTCAAGATCCATCCAGTCGGAGGTGACATGCCTCTGCGCCCCCCTGGCCTTCACCGCCCCGGCGAGGTGGATGGCGCCCCCGTGGAGGAGGAGCTTCTCGGTGAGCGTCGTCTTCCCGGCATCGGGGTGGGAGATGATCGCAAACGTCCGCCGACGAAGCGTTTCCGCTTTCAGCTTCTGAACTTCCATCTAGTGTTCGCCGGGCGTGGGGGACCACCAAGAACGCAACATAAACTGGACCTGACCGGGATCGAACCGGTGACCTCTAGAGTGCGATTCTAGCGCTCTCCCAGCTGAGCTACAGGCCCACGTCGATTGCCAAATCCCCCGCGAGGGACGGGGGATGTACCGTTGCCGCCCCACCGTGTCAAGGACAGCTTGACTCCCGCGCGGCAGGGGAGGAGACGAGGCGGAATGGGCATCCTGATCGTCGCCGTGATCGCTACCGCGATCGGTTTCCTGCTGATCTTCCTGATCGGCCGCGGGCAGCCGGTCTCGCCCGCCGCGCCCGAGAACCTCGCCCGGGACGGGCACGGCGAGATGACCTGGGTCCGGGGCTACGGGATCGAGGGGTTCCAGCGGCTGCTCCTCACGCTCTTCACCGAGATGGGCTTCAACGCCGAGCGCAGCGAGCGGGGAGCGAACACCGTCGATCTCTTCGCCAACGATCCCACGCCCATCCGGGGAGGGCGCGTCTACGTGCACGGGCTCTTCGGGCAGCCCGGAGTGCCGGCCGACGCCGACGAGGTGCGGAACATGATCGACACAGCCCGGGCGGAGTTCGTGGGCAAGGGCGTGCTGGTGACGCTCGGGACCTTCACCTCCGACGCGCGCGACGCGGCCCGCGGGAATCCGGTCGACCTGGTCGACGGCGACGACCTGGGCCGCCTGGTCCGCAAGCACATGCCCCAGGCGTTCGCGCAGCGGAAGATCTAGCCGGGCGCCGGCGGTCCCGCAGCGCCGCGGTGGTCCGCGCGCTGCCTGGGGACTGAAAAAGAAAATCCCCGGCGGGCCAGGTGCGCCCGCCGGGGATTCGCCGGAGACGGCTTACTGATCGAAGGACATCACCTGCAGCCGCATCGACTGGTAGTCAGTCGTGGGATCGAAACTGAACGCGAACTGCGTGCGGTACTGCACCTCGACGTGGTGCGTGCCGGCCGTGAGGACCGTGTAGTAGGTGCCCACGGTGGTCGCGTAGGTGGTGTTGCCGACCACCATGTTCGTGCCCTGCATCACAGTCCCATCGATCGCGAGCCGCGTCACGATGTGGCCGTTCATCGGGACCGCCACCTGCCAGCTGATTTCGACCGGGCCCGCATTGGCCATCTGGAAGTCCGTGAACAAATTGGGGACCTGCCCCCAGGTGTTGGTTGTCGTGCTGGTCCACGCCGGGACAGTCGCCACCGTCCGGATGTTCGGGAAGCCAGCCGGGCCCTGCGGACCGGTGGCGCCCGCCGCGCCGGTGGCGCCGGTCGCGCCCTTCGGGCCAGCCGCGCCCGTCGGGCCAGCCGCGCCCGCCGGACCCGTCGCGCCCGCGACGCCCTGGGAACCCGTCGGGCCCGTGGGACCCGGGGCGCCCTGCGGGCCGGCCGGACCCTGCGGACCGTTGTTACCGGGGCTGCCCGTCGCGCCGGTCGGGCCAGTCGGGCCCGCTGCGCCAGTCGCTCCGGTGGGGCCGGCCGCACCCTGCGGACCGGTCGGACCGGCTACGCCCGGAGGACCGTCATGGCCCATCGGACCTGGCGGGCCTTCCATACCCATCGGGCCGGTCGGGCCCATCGGACCGGCGGAGCCGGCGGGGCCAGCCGGACCCTGGGGGCCGGCGTTGCCCTGGTTACCCATCGGACCGGTCGGGCCCATCGGACCGGGGCCGCCGGTCGGGCCAGGGTTGCCCGCGGGACCCGCGGAACCCGCGGGGCCCACCGGACCCAGATTGCCCTGTGGGCCAACTGGACCCATCGGGCCGGGCGCGCCTACCTCGTTCCAGGAGATCGGAACCTCGGAGCTCCGGCACCTGCCGCCGAAGTTCGGGTTGATCACCCGGAGCTCACCGGTTCTGTCAACGCAGGCGTAGATGACGCCGGTCGACGCCGACGAGTGGTCGGGGGAAACCGGCAATCGAAGCGCGAACGCCGGAGATGGAGCCGCCAGAGCAACTGCGGCCACTGCCACGAGCGACCGGATCAGGTTGGTCAGCATTTTCACCCTCACTGTCGAAATTGCGCCGATGCTGGCAATCACCCGCACGGCGCGTCAATGACACCTGCGGCCCGCAAGTGAGGCTTTGTCGGTCATACTCGGAGTGCGGGTGGAGGGGAGTGGACGCGACGCCCACCCGGTGCGCGCGTGTGATTCCCAGGAGGTGGGGAGGTCAGTCCTGCATGCGCCGCAGGATCTGATCCTTGCGGCCTTCCCGGATCAGCCGGTCGTTCTTTCGCGCCTCGTCGAAGCTCAGATACGTGAAGTAGCCCACGAGCAGCAGCATGAAGATGATGGGGATGTTGTCGGGGACAGACACGATCGCCCAGAAGTTCAGCAGCCGGCCCATGGGCGGCACAAGTACTCGACGAGCGCCGAGTGGTCAACGTGCGGCAACCTGCCGCACGACCATCTCGTCTGCTTGACCCGCCGCGATCGTCGTGTCAGGAAGTGTCCTCTCTTCTCAGCGGCTTGCAACAGAGGAGCTGAATGCCGGGCGGGAATCCAGGCATCCCCGAAGCAGAGAGCGGAAACTTCATCTGGTCGCGGCGCGACCTCATCTCCCTCGCGGGTTGGGGGGCGATCCTCACCTGCTTCGCCGCGGCGGGCCTCGCCATCCTGAGACTGCTTTTTCCCCGCGTCCTCTTCGAGCCGCCCACGAGCTTCAAGGCCGGCTATCCCACCGAGTACACGATCGGCGACGTCTCGGAGAAGT
>WNFK01203278.1_pt2 | contig 13251 bp, 10 predicted proteins | sample 5400281 | NCBI WGS metagenome assembly WNFK01 (sample SAMN13153350, study PRJNA577476) | soil metagenome | isolation source: 20 cm soil on Douglas fir-dominated hillslope | place: USA:California | collected 2013-09-17
GATGCGTTTGAATCTAAACGGGTGGCTGCGGCTTTGAATGATTCAGAGGAGCGTGAATTGATTCAGGGGAGAGAACCGTTCCAGCATTAGTAAAGATACCGCCCCCAACGAGATTGAGCAAGCTCCACGGAGTGAGTTTGGAGGTAGTTCGGCCTGAAATCTTGGCCGCTACTTGATACTCGAGGAGATCGCGTTCCAAATAAAGGGCAGTGTTCCCCAAGTTTGACCTCGATGCTGCGGCCGGAAAGCGAAAAGCACAATATGGCCTTTGCCTAGCGAAACTTCCGCGAGCGCTATTTGGCCCTTCAATTTTGCTTCGCCCAACAGCCAGCCTGAGCGCAGGACGTTGTCCTTAGCGTAACGCGCTACGATATGAACGTTAGGATCAGAAGATTCAAACGCCGAACTGCTAATGAAGTAGGCAGTAATAGTGCGAGGCAAACCCTGAGCGATTGACTGCGTGTTGTCTACATCGAGAGCGACGATTGAACCGGGACAGTAGAAATCGGATGACTTGAGTCCTTCGAGCACATTGCGAACAGGAAGACTAAATTGCTTGATTGGCAACTCGCAGGCACTATCGAAACAAATTAGGGTGCCCCCACTTTCAACAAAGTTCCTGAGATTGCTAACACCCGCGGCAGTGATCCCTCCGGTATATTCTTGCGGGTAAGTCCCTGCTGCATTGCCTTCGATGATTTCCGTCGCTCGTTGTGAGGGCAAAACAAGAACATCATACTTCGAACTCAGTTCTCCTTGTCTTACGTCTGTATCACGCACTGAGCTGTAAGGAACGTTAAAGGAGTCAAAGACGAAACGCGTCCAGCCTTCATCCATGTTCCCGGTCCAGCCTTTGTAGATCCCTATCCGAACGGTTCGTTTGAGTGGATTCTTGATGGGCGACTCGTTGCCCTGCTTGAGGGAAAGTGCCAGATCTTTTCTGACCTCATTCGCGTCCCTGATTAGAGTCAGTCGTCTTTCAGTCGGCTGTTCCTTGATCGCAACTACTGCTGGTGCCTCGACTCCCATTTGGAGAGGCAATGTCCAGCCGGCAACGTCGTACGGTCGCTCAGCCTCCCCCGTTGGCGTCAGTCGGTTCGGATAGACTTGCGGCTCGAAAAGAGAAACAACATTTGAACGTTGGGGCTGTGCCAGAAAAACAATGTAACTACCTGCGGGCACCTCCTGCATTATCGTAGTGTGGGCAATGATAGGTCGATAATCACCGAGTTTTTCGCTAGCGGAATTAGTTCGTTGCAGGGCTTGCGGCCCATAGGTCAGGTGTAGCTCNNNNCCGGCACCAGATACGCTATTGGTTGATACGGCCGACTCGCCTGCTCAACGCTTTTCCTTCCCAGGTCATAAAAGTTTTGCAGATAGTCGGAGCGATACTTCGCGGCCATGGATAGCACCGAGCGAACGGCGCTCAGCTCCATCGCCATTATGTCGTGTGGACGCCAGGCGCCTCCTGGCCACGGATCGGGAAAGTTTGTGGTCGCTTCCAGCGCACTGCGCATGCCCCGAGTGCTGGATCTGGCGAGTTGGTCGCTGTTGATGGTGGTGGGAGTCATCAGCCGTGCGCTTGCTGCTTCCGAAAGAATGCCAATTGAGTTATGAAAATAAGGAGCGGTGCGAAAGCCACCGTGCCACCAAGTGTCGTAGAGGGCGTTCGTAAGCACGCCTTTGAATCCCGCTGCCTGCAAATCAGCGGCGACCTTGTGACCAATCAAACCGACCTGCCGGAGCAGCAAAGGGGCAATATTCGGATTCGGCGGATCGTAAAACGGCGGAATGAAGAGCCGCGATGCCGCCGCTCCCTGCTGATGAATGTCGTAAACGATTTCAGGAAACCATTCCCGCCAGAATAGATGAGTTATCGCCTTCGTCTCTTTCAGGTTCAACATAAACCAATCGCGATTGTCGTCATGACCGGCATAGTGATGATATAGCTCAGGCGGCTCTTTGCCTTCGTAAGGTGTGCTTAGTGTTTTCCGATACCAGTTGGCGACGATGTCGATACCGTCAGGATTTGGGGAAGGAATCAAAAGTAGTATTGTGTTCTGTAGGATTTCGCGTGTATCTGCATCTTGAGCAGTCGCCAGCTCATAGGCAAGTTGCATCGACATCTGGGATGCCACAATTTCAGTCGAGTGGATTGAGCATGATATTGCCACAACTGTTTTGCCATCTGCGATCAGTCTTCGGCTTTGGATCTCGCCGGTGATTTGTCGCGGATCCGACAGTCGGCGCTGAATGTCTTTGTATTTTTGCAGAGCCAGTATATTCTCTCGCGCGCTGATGAAGACGACTATTAGCGGCCGCTTCAATGTCGATTGGCCCAGCGTCTGGACCATAACGCGATCAGAGGCCCTGTCGAGCCGATTGAAGTAGCCTGTGATCTGGCTCCAGTCCGCTATAGTGCGATCGTCCCCCGGCATAAATCCCAGAACCGACTGAGGTGATGGAAGCGAAACTCGGGAAACACGGCTCGGATTTGACTGCGCAAATGATGGCAGGGTGGCAGCTGATACAGACAATACCGCAGCCAGACCTGCGATGACCGCAAATCGATGACGAATCATTCGGCATTCCTTTGACGAAATTGAAGGAACAAAACGCTGCAATCGAGAAGTCGATTGCAGCGGAGTCTAGCATAATCAGGCGATTCAATTTGGTTGCTCGCTTGCATTATTGGTGGTCTTTATTTGTGGCTGGCGCCCTGCTCGCGATTCTTGGCCCACCGATTTTGTTCGTCGCCTGGCTACAGCTGAGCGGCGTCAAAGTCAAAGTTATTGGCGCCGAGGTGTTGGACCCGAAGCGAACATACGTCTTCGTATCGAATCATCGCTCGTATCTGGACACCGCAACATTGTTTGTTTACACAGGACGGAGAATCGGACTACTTGCAAAGAAAGAACTGCTGAAAGTACCTATCCTCGGTTTTGGCATGGGTTTTGTGAACGTGATGGCCATTGACCGAACCAATCGCGAGCTGGCGATTCGCACAACGGATGCTGCGACGACGCGGATTAAATCGGGTGTCTCGTTTGGCGTATTTGTAGAGGGTACAAGAGCGAAACCAGGGGAATTGCTGCCTTTCAAGAAGGGCGCATTCTACATGGCAAAGGAAGCAGGTGTTCCCATTGTACCTATCGCTATTAAGTACTCTGATGAGCTCATGGGAAAGGGAACCGGCGAGGCGCGATCGGGCACCATAGAAATGGTGATAATGCCTCCGGTAGAAACCTCTGGCGTCTCAACGGATCAGGACATCAACCACCTGATACATACGGTCCGGCAGAAAATAGCCCGAGAGCTCGAGTACGGGAACTGCTCCGAACTCGCCACTGGCTAAGGGCCAAATTTATAAGTAATAACTCCCGAAACCTTGACCGTGATTCCATCCTGAGTAGTGGGATTGAAAACAGCTTTTCTCGCAGCATCTTCGGCGGCCTGTCGCAACGGTGCCGGCCCATCGATAGCTAACGCGGAAACAACCTTTCCATTCTCGTCAACAACCACTCGCACTGTGACCGTACCCGACACCTTCAGTCGCTTGGCTTCTTCTGAGTAGGTCGGCTTGGGAAGATCCAGGGCTTTGCTGTTGAGCACACCACCTTCGATGGGTTTCGCGATACCTGTGCCCGCTGGTTTGTCCGGATTCTCGCCTACCTCCGTTACCTTTAAGGTGGCGCGAGCGGGTGTAAAGTCGGTATAGCGAACCTTCATTCGTATGTGCAGCGAACCGCCGTTATCAAAGATGAGTTCTTCATCAGCATACGAATAGGTCGGGAACCAGTAGCGACCGTCAATGTGCTCGCGATACGTCTCAACTGTCGGAAATTTATTGATCTTTGTTTCCGGCACGCCTTTTCCCTTTGTCTTTACGATCTGTAGGTCTTGGTCATCTACCCAGACGCGTCCCAGGAAGAGGCGCTCCTTTGTTTTCTTCGGGTCAGGAATAACTTTGGGGGCGACGTCAAAGACAAATAGATTCAGCTCATCAATCTTTTCCTTCCCCACGTACTTGATGTTGTATTTGGAGATCTTTGATGGCTCCAGGGCAAAAGGTTCAATCCCGCCCAGGTCGTCGATATCTTCCTGGGTAATTTCACTCATGGATGGCATGGGGAAGTAGCTAATCTTTTCATAACGGTTTCCCTGATCGTCAAAAGTGAAATTAGAAACGCGGTGATACTCACCTATAACTTGGCCCCCCATGCCGATGCTCTGCATGATAGCGTCGCGCTTGAACGAGTAAGAGTTGAGCGCCCTCCGAAACTCTGCCTCCTTCGCCGTGAAAGAACTGATAATTCGCTCGGCTTCAGCAGTACTGATTGACCCATTCGTTTCCGACTGCGCAATCACGGTAAGAACCGCAATCGTCGACATCAGCAGAGCAGCCAACGGATATAAGAGATTCTTGAGAATTAGTTTTCTATTCATTTCTACCCGGGATAAGGATAAAGAATTGCGCTGCCTTAAGGATCCAGCAGGTCCTCAGATGCCGATCAGAAAGGCTCCTGTTGCCAATTGACCTTCCCACGTGACCTATTTGTCCAGCCGATGATTTTCCGGTTGCAAATTTTCCTGCATCTAGTGTAAGGTTCTCATATTAGAATGAGTTAGCCTCTAAAGGCGCAAGCTAGCGCGGCACTAAAGAGCTTGAATCAAAGCCTAACTAACGGTTGAACAAGGATTTTAAGAGTCCTCATGTCGGTAACAGACACTCGCCCTAACTCCGTGAAGCTTTACGGCGCGGGAGCGCAGACGCGACGCCCAACGGCGGCGTTGCTTACACGGAAGGGGCGATAACCAAGCTTTGGGAGGAGCCTGGTTTTTGTAGTTTGCGGCCGATGATGTGCGCGGTGATCAGTCACCCCATCTGGGCGGGGTGGCTTACACAGTCACCGCGCACACCCCAGCTTCTTAACGATAACAAAACCCTTACTAACCTCTTCAATCAAAACTCTGGACTCTTAGGGTTTGGTCAATCATCAGCCACCCACGAACTCGACCGCTACCCGATTGGGAATAATTCCTTTTTCAAAGCCTTCTTCGAGTAAGCGATGAACAGCCTCGCGCCCGCGGTCCGTATAATCCAAGGTCAATTCATTGACCCACATTGCGACAAAGCGATCTGCCAGGGCCGGATCCATCTCTCTGGCAAACTGCATCGCATACTGCAAGGCATCTTCACGGTGCTCCAGTGAGTAATTGATACTCTCGCGCAGCAACTCCGAGATTTCCCTTATCAACTCAGGACCGAGGTCGCGCCGGATAACATTCCCACCCATGGGCAAGGGTAAACCGGTTCTTTGGTGCCACCACTCGCCCAAATCAAGCACTTTATGGAGTCCAATCGACTCATAGAAGAGTTGCCCTTCGTGAATCAGCAGACCTGCATCGCATGATCCGTCCTTAACGGCGTCAATGATCTTGTCAAAAGGCACTACCACGAATTCAAAATCCGGATTGAAGATTCGCAGAGCGAGGAAGGCGCTGGTCAACTTTCCTGGTATCGCAATCTTGAAAGTGGCGATATCTTCGGGCCTTGCCGCTTCCAGGGAAACGACAACCGGACCGTAGTTGTCGCTGATTGAAGCGCCAGTAACATCGTAGGTGCCGCGCATCGCTTCTTCGTTAAGCGTTTGGATGTCCTTGAGCAAATGTTTGAAATTCAAACTCCCTGTATCCAACTTATTGGTGGCCAGGCCATAAAACATGAATGCGTCATCGGAGTCCGGAGAATGCGCGATGGTAACTGTCGAAGGTTGAGTTTCAATTGGCATGTTGTTCTGCATATTAAGAAATTGAATGACGTATCATTCCGTTTTCAGACAAGGGTGACGCTGCTGCGCGCAATGCGATTGTATACAGTGTCACGCTCAACCGCGTCGAACCCCGCATCTTCTATGAGTCCTATTAACTCCGCTTTAGTCATCTTCACCTCATTGTTTGCTTCGACGGAGTAGCTCGCAGTTAGCTCACCGCCTTCGGTAATTGTGCCGTCGATATCATTGGCCCCATAGTGCAGAGCAACCTGGGCCAGGCGTTTTCCCAACATGACCCAGTAAGCCTTGATGTGATCAAAATTGTCGAGCAGCAAACGGGCGACTGCCATTGTCTTTAGCGAGTCGACGCCGGAGGGACCGGGCAAATGCGCCAATTGCGTATCTTCCGGGTAAAAAGCTAACGGTATAAAGCACTGAAAACCTTTAGATTTGTCCTGTTGGTCCCGCAGTCGAATCATGTGATCGACACGGTCTTCAATGGATTCGATGTGGCCATAGAGCATGGTGGCGTTAGTTTTCAGACCAGCTGCATGAACTTTCCCTACGAGTTCCAGCCAACGGTTTCCGTCACACTTATGAGCACAGATCATTGATCGTGTCGGTTCGCGAAAGATTTCGGCGCCGACTCCCGGGCAGGAATCCAAACCCGCTTCGATAAGCTTTTGAATCACATCCTCGTCACTCATCTTGTAGAAATGTGCGAAGTGGTCAAACTCGACCATCGTAAACGCTTTAAGATGGAGTTGCGGATACTGGCGCTTAAGTGAGGAAAGCAGGTCGGTGAAATAACTGAATGGTAATTTGGTGTTCAAGCCACCGGTGATATGCAGTTCAGTGGCACCTTCCGCAACGGCCTGACCAGCGAGACGAAGGCTTTCGTCGATATTGTGGGTGTAGGCATCGGGCTGTCTAGGCGTGCGATAGAACCCACAGAACTTGCAATCAACGTAGCAAATATTGGTGGGATTGAAATGGCGATTGACGTTGAAGTAGGTGGTGCGTCCGTGACGCCGCCGCCGTATGGTATCAGCCAGTTTTCCGAGTGCCGTCAAGTCATCGGTTGCATACAGGGTAAGACCATCGTCGAAGGATAGTCGCTCACCGGCTTCCACCCGGTTGCTGATCTCAGCAAGTTTCTTATCGTGTGCTAAATTCATTTGTGGTAATCCCTGAACTGTCTTTCAAGAATGAAGGAAGATTGCGCTGCCAAAAGTAACGAGCAAAATTACGCTTACAAAAGCGTTAGTGGTGAAGAAGGCCGCATTCAAACGGCTGAGATCATTCGCATGCACAAGTCGATGTTGGTACAAGAGCAGTGCTGCCGTGGCAACAACACCCACGAGTGCGATCGGACCAAGTTTCGTTGCAAGATATAACCAAAGCAGCGCCAGGAAAGCTCCCGCGTGGAAAAAACGTGCGATCCAAAGGGCGCGTTCAATGCCCACACGCGCCGGGATGGATCGCAAACCCTCACGTCTGTCAACTTCGTAATCCTGACAAGCGTAAAGCACGTCAAATCCAGCGGTCCATAGAAGCACTACCAGAGACAACAGCAAAGGCACTGGGCTGCCTATTTCGCCGCGCACCGCGATCCAGGCGCCTGTTGGGGCGATAGATAAACACCACCCGAGCACCACGTGGGAAAGCAGTGTCCAGCGTTTGGTGAAAGAGTAGAGCAACACGCTTGCGAGAGCGATGGGAGCCAGTAATAAAGTAAGGCGATTCAACATTGCCGCCGCGACAAAGAATAGGACAGCAGCAACAACGGTAAAGGCCAAAACGAAACCAACTGAGAGCAGTCCTGCAGGCAAAGCTCTGGTGGCGGTTCTTGGATTACGCGCATCGTAATGGCGATCGGCGATGCGATTAAAGGCCATGGCCGCGGAACGCGCACTCACCATGCTTACGATAATCCAAAAAACCTGGCGGAGCGAAGGAAGTCCATTTGCGGCCAGCACAGCCCCAAGAAAAGCAAACGGCAGAGCAAATAGCGTATGCTCGATCTTGATCATCTCGAGCGTAAGTCGCGTGTTTCGTATCACAGTAGACACGGCTGAGGCACTCTCCGTAACTTAATCGTTATGGTGCAAACGACGTTTTCCAACCTGTAGAAGTGATTCTGCCGGCGTCGGATTGCTAAGGTAGATACCATACTCTAGTGTGTTATGAATCTTACTTGGCAGGCAGTCTCTGCGCAAGTTAGCTTCTTTCCAGGGCATTGCATAGGAAATGCTAGAATGCCCAACGCCACTTTGAAACAGCAGGATTGGCGGCGGTTTTACTTATGGATTTGCGAGAACTGGAAAAACTTATTGAAGCTTACAAGCATAACGAATTCGACACTCGACAGGCTGCGGAGCATATCCAGAACCTCTACTACGAAGACTTGGGATATGCCAAAGTGGATCATTCTCGAGCCACGCGACAGGGTTTTCCGGAAGTAGTCTTCGGACAAGGTAAGACGCGAGCGCAGGTGGTCGGTATTGTCGAGCGTTTGCTTGCGCGTTCGGCGAATGTGCTGGTTACGCATACAGACGCCGACACGTTCGGAGAAATACGAAACATTGCGACAGACGCCGAGTGGCACGAGACGGCGCGTCTGGTAAGAGTTATTCGTGATTCCACCGAGCGCGGAGTGGGCCGCATAGCCGTAGTCACCGCCGGCACCAGCGACACTTCCGTTGCTGAAGAAGCTGCGCTGACTGCCGAAGCCATGGGGAATCGCGTAGATAGAATCTGGGACGTTGGTGTTGCTGGTATTCATCGCGTAATTGCGGAGCGACAGTTATTGCGCAGCGCTCGCGTCGTGGTTGTGGCTGCGGGAATGGAAGGGGCATTGCCATCGGTTGTTGGCGGGTTGGTAGGGGTACCGGTCGTGGCCGTGCCAACCAGTATCGGCTACGGTGCATCTTTTGGAGGTCTAGCCGCCCTTCTCGGGATGTTGAATTCCTGCGCTTCGAATGTCAGCGTGGTAAACATAGATAATGGGTTCGGGGCTGGATTCGTTGCCAGCTTGATTAATCGACGTTGGGAACCACCAGTTGACTAAGTTCTTCCAATCTGAGACCCCTGGTAAATCGAGTTCTATCTTGCAAGCACCCCGCTTCGTGACCACAACAGCCAGATCGAAGTCTTCCTTTGCCGCTCTGTTGATAATGTTCTCATTAGTGTCGTCCAGTTGTATTTCTGCGCGACGAACACCAAACCTCGAGCACATCTTCGCAACAGCGCGTACAAAAACCGGGAAACGCCCGGTAATCGTTATTCCGGGGATTCTCGGATCAGAATTGATCAATTCCAAGACCGGTGAAAAGGTTTGGCCATCTGCCTTTCGCACTGCCGAGGATGGACTGCCAATGACTCCGGACCTTGCCGGCAATCACGACGATCTGGTGCCGGGAAAGATTGTTGAAGTGGTAAGGCTTGCTCGGATTCTACCCGAGGTTTTCGTCTATCGAGACTTACTGGAAGCACTGCGCCATTATGCTGGATATCACGACGGGGACTGGAACAACCCCGGCGTCGAGGGTGACAGGGATACGTTCTACGTCTTTCCTTACGACTGGCGACAGGATAACGTCGCAAACGCGCGGGAGTTGATCAGGCGTATCGAGGGTCTGAAAGACAAACTACAGCGACCCGATCTACGCTTCAATATAGTTGCTCACTCTATGGGCGGACTTATTGCCCGTTACGCAGCGATGTATGGAAACGTGGATTTGCCGAATGGCAGCGATGAGGTGCGGCCAACCTGGGCAGGCGCCACACATATAAACAAGATTGTGATGATTGGTGTGCCGAATGAAGGTTCAGCCGACGCGTTCGCGACCCTGGTGGATGGCTATTCCGTCACAGAGGGGTTGCGGCGACGCGTTCCGCTGCTCAACAAACTTACCGCCGAAGATTCGATCAGCGCACCCGCTTTGTTTCAACTTTTGCCACACGGCGGCGCGGTTAGATTCCTGGATGAAAACCTGAAGTCTATCGAGGTCGACCTTTATGATGCTGAGGTTTGGAAGAAATATAGTTGGAGTCCGATAAACAACCCTGAGTTTCGCCGGAAATATTCGGCGCGGACTGAAACGGAGAATGCTCACACGGAAAATGGAGGCTTACAAAATCTCGATGCCTACCTGGCCGCGGTGTTGAAGCGCGCCAAGCGCTTTCATCAGGCGCTGGACGCTATTTCCCCTATTGATCCGCCGGTAACCCTTTTGGCTATCGGTGGCGATTGTGAAGAGACGCTGAACTCACCAGTCATTCTTCATGACACAACGCAAAAGCGGTGGGTGACCCTAATCAGGCCTCGGAAATACCTTACTTCCAACGGCACGCGGATCACTGAACGTCAGTTGACAGAGGCCATGTATGCTCCAGGAGATGGTCGCGTTACGAGAGCGTCTTTGCTGGGAGAAGACTTGTCGAGATTGCGGCATGAGGACAAGGATGCCGGCTTCGCGTTACGTCTCACTTACGCTGTTTTTGGTTGTGACCTTCACGGCCAACTACAGCGCAATAAGACACTGCAGGATAACGCGCTCACGGCAATTGTGAGTGAGGCAATGAAATGACAGGAGCAGGAGCAGACGGCAGGAGCAGGAGCAGACGGCGGGAGCAGGAGTTGCGTTGCTTGCTCAGCGAGTGAAACGTTCTGGATGGGCGATCATACCACCCAGCATTCTACCGACCTCCTCGTAACCCGTGCGCAATTCCAATAGCCGCTCTTTAGAGATTTAGCCGCACGCTTCTGCGAAGTCTAGCCAGACCTGCGTTTCTGTTGCCTCGCCATCGGCATCTGACATCTTGCTAACAAACATCTTGGATACTGCTCCCTCCGATATCCCTCCCCAATGTTCGTTGCCACGCTTCGAGAAGCACGACGAATGTGATCCGTCAACGAGTACTTTTCCTCCGCAGGAAAGTGCTTGGACTCGTTGTAGATCTCCATTGCTAGTCTGAAAGCCAATTGATACACGCGTAACCCTCGAAAGCCCTGTGAGGTAGGCATAATAGTCTCCTTTGGTTTGAAGTTTTGGTTTGCCCTGCTCCTGCCGTCTGCTCCTGCTCCTGTCCTTTACGGGTTGATCAGCCCATTCAGCTTCTCTGCCCAATCGCCGTCGATGTTGGTGAGGATGTTGTATTGCTCGAGTGCCGCGTCGCGATCGCCCATTGACAGGAGACACTTACCCAAATTGTAGTAAGCCTTGCCAAAGTCAGGTTTCAGACGGATGGACTGTCTGAATGATTCCAGCGCCTCATTGAGCCGATTGAGTTCCAGGTAGGCCTCGCCCATGTTGTTGGGAGCCATAGCATCTCCTGGTTTCAACGCTGCCAGCTGGCGGAAGACTTCGATTGCCTCGGGAAATTTCCTGGATTTGAAATAACGAGCACCGAGTCTTTCATAAGCGCTTGTGTAGTCAGGTCGCTGGCGAATTGCCTGCTTGTAGGCTTGAATCTCTTCTTCGGGCTTGCCCCAGTCGCGATATACCAGGCCCACCGCGTAGTAGGCGTCGGCTGCATTATAGGGGTCGAGCTTAATTGCCTGCCGGTAACCTTCGGCGGCTTCCCGGTATTGTTTGAGATAGAAGTTCGCCAGCCCGATGTTGAAAAACGATTCCGCTGACGGTCTTAGAGTGACTGCTCTCCTGGATGCTTCCAGGGCCTCTGCGTGTTTGCCTAGCTTTTCGTTGCAGAATCCAGTCTGAGCCCAGGCCTCGGCATAGTTACTGTCGGACTCGACTGCTTTTTCGAAATAAGGAAGAGCTTTCTGACAGTCATCCTTTGAAAGAAAACTCAAACCGTCGCGAAAAAACTGAACTGCTTTCGCCCGCTTATTTTTGCCCGAGGCGACCACCAGCTCCGACAAGGACATCAACGAAGAAGTTTGTTGCAGTTGAGAAATTCGCTCCGAAGGAATCGCAAAGTTGACACTCTGCCCGCCCGTAATTTGCAGCGTTGCTATCCCGATTACCTGGCCGTGCATGTTTACAACCGGACTGCCACTGGATCCGGACGAGATCGGCGCAGTGATTTGAATGATTCGACCGAATGTTGGAATGTCGCGCACTGCGGAAACAATGCCATTCGTGACACTTCCTTCGAGACCCAGAGGGTTGCCAATCACAACTATACTTTCGCCTTCCTGGGGCGATGTTCGATCGAGAGGCAAAGGTCTAACAGCCACAGCAGGGGCATCGATCTTCAGCAGGGCAATATCGCCTTCAGCGTCAACCGCCAGCACGCCTCTGACTGGATACACATTGCCGTTCGAAGAGTGAACTTCGGCGCGGTAAGCCCCTTCTATCACGTGTCGATTCGTGACAATGCGATCCGTGTCAATAAAGAAGCCGCTACCGCGTGAGAGTTTTTCGCCGTGGGCGTCAAAGGTCTCAATTGCTACTGCGGAAGGCTTGATGCGGCGAACTAGTTCGGGCAGAAAGTCTTGAGAGTTTACCGGTACTATTGCCGCTATTAAGACAACAATGCTCCAAAGAATGATGGTAGTGTTAGTGCGTCTTACGTTCATGTAGCACGAATGTTTATACGTCAATAGTTTTGACATCTTCACTTTTTTTTGCGCGGCGATCAAACAACTCCACAACCCCATCGGATACCTTTTTACCAACTGTAATCCGATATGGGACGCCGATTAAGTCAGCATCCTTGAATTTGACGCCGGCGCGCTCGTCGCGGTCATCGAGCAAAACGTCCAGGCCGGCCGTTTGTAGATCCCTATAGAGTTTCTCACCTGCCTCCCGTACTTCCTCTTGCTTCACATTGGTAACGGTAACCACCACATTAAACGGTGCTATCGATTTAGGCCAGATGATTCCATCTTCGTCATGTTGTTGTTCGATAGCGGCCGTAATAATTCGCTCCACCCCGATGCCGTAGCTGCCCATTACGATCGGAACTTCTTTTCCATCTTGCGTGAGCACCCTGGCGCCCATTGTCTCGGAGTACTTCGTACCGAGTTTGAAGATGTGCCCAATCTCCATAGCTTTGAAAACTTCCAGCACTCCGGTTTCACAGCGAGGACAAGACTCGCCTGGCTCTACAACGCGCAGGTCGAGCCATTCATCCACGCTAATATCTCGCGAGATATCAACTCCGCGCAGGTGATGATCATCCTTATTGGCACCTGTGGTCATGTTGCGCCGGTTCTTCAGTCCCGCGTCCGCAACAATCTTCAGGTCGCGATTTGCGGCACGGGCCCGCTCCTTCGCGCCGACTCCGCCCAGACTCCCGGCCCCGGCGCCTAGCAACTCGCGCATCTCTTCTGGGGACGCGGGACGGAGGGCGGTGGCGCGCAGACTATCGGCCAATTTCGTTTCGTGGAGTTGGTGATCGCCACGAAGCAGCACCAACGCGGGCTGTGCTTCCCCGTCAATCGTTGCGATGAACACGAGAGACTTAATCTGGTGTGATGCAGGAGCTCCACCAGTAAAGCTCGTCA
>WNFK01203532.1_pt1 | contig 13251 bp, 11 predicted proteins | sample 5400281 | NCBI WGS metagenome assembly WNFK01 (sample SAMN13153350, study PRJNA577476) | soil metagenome | isolation source: 20 cm soil on Douglas fir-dominated hillslope | place: USA:California | collected 2013-09-17
ATGGCATGTGGGGTGCCTATAAAGCGCTCAAAGTCATGCTTCGGCATCTACCAAGTGAGAGCCAGATGAAAAAGGATCGTAAGGAAAGCGGATCGTCCGAGCCACTCGGCATTATCATCTCCAGGGGCGACAGAACGGAGCCAACTCCGGTCTTCTCGGCCTATATCTGGGGCCCGGTGCCTGATGAAGTCGTCGAGACCGCTACCCGGGCAGCGTAGTCGGGTTTGATACTATAAAGTATTGGATTGGTAAGTATTGGATTGGTCGATTTGCTCGACTCATTGGCCCCGCGAGGAATCGCGGGGCTTTTGCCATCCTGGGGACAACGACAAGGAAGACTACCGGCGGAGGGCAGTCGGCTGACCCGCTGGTGGCTCCGGGCTGTCGCTCCCGCATTCAAACCTGGCCCGCAGCCATCCGCGGGCCAGCCGAAGGCCCCCTTGCCGGTAGTCTTCAGTTGCAGTTGGTAGTTCCGAACCCGGTACGTCCCTTGCCCGAGTGTCGGTCGTGGAAGAAGCTGCCCCCAACTGGGAAGGCGAACGGCACGCGCTCCTGTCACAGCGCATCTCTGACATTGGTCTCGAGATCAGGGGGACGCTGCTCGAGAAACTCGTCGCCCAGCTATACGAGGAGCTGGCGGCCAAGGGCCTCGACTTCCGCCCGCCCGTTTATCTGAGCGACCAGTGGGGGTGTCCGGACGGCACTCCCCTGATCGGCGTTCCCTTCTACCTCGCCGACGCCCGGCTGTCGAAGATCGAGGAGGATTACTCCTCCACGGTAGAGGGCGCCGACGAGTCGATGCGCTATCTCCGGCACGAGGCCGGTCATGCGTTCAACTATGCGTACCGTCTCTACGATCGTCCCGATTGGCGCAAGATATTCGGCCCGTATTCACGCCCATACCGCGAGAGGTACCGCGCTGATCCGTTCTCGCGCGACTTCGTGCGGCACATCCTCGGCTGGTACGCGCAAAAGCACCCCGACGAAGACTTCGCGGAGACATTCGCCGTCTGGCTCACGCCGGGCCTCGACTGGCGGCGCATGTACGAAGGATGGGGCGCACTCGCCAAACTCGAGTACCTCGATAAGGTGATGCAGGAGATCGCACACGAGGTCCCGGAAGTTCCCGAGCCATCGGACGATGATCTCCCCGTAGCCGCCATGCACTACACCCTCGCCGAGCATTACAAGGATACCGACGAGAGCATTCCGATCCGCGACGAGCGAATCTTCGACGGGGATCTGAAAACGATTTTCGTCTCGGCCGAGCAGGCGCCGGGCGCTGCCGCCGCCGGAGAATTCATCTCGCGCCACCGGCGGGAGATCGTCACGCGGATATCTTACTGGACCGGCGAGAACGCAGCCGTCGTGCGACAGTTTGTCGACTTCCTCGCCAGCCGGGTTGCGCATCTCGACCTCAAGCTCGGTGGACTCGAGGCGTCGACACTCATCGAGCTCACCGCCTTCGGCACCGCGGTGATGATGAATTACCGGCACACCAACGCCATCGACGGCGCCGACCCGGGCGAGGAATCGTGAAGATCACTGTTCTGCACAGCAAGGACGCGCTCGATCCCCCTGTGGATCCGCTGCTCGACCAGCTCGACGCGGCGTTGGCTGCCGGCGGTCAAACCGTTCGGAGACTGGCGGTCGACGATGCCGTTCAGCCGCTGATCGACGAGCTGACGAAAGAACAGCCGGAGCTGGTCTTCAACCTCGCCGAATCATTCAGGGGCAAGAGCGCGCTCGAGTCGAACGTCGCGGCGCTGCTCAATCTTCTCGACCTCCGCTATACCGGATCGAGCCCCGCGGGGCTCATTCTCGCCGGCGACAAGACTCTCACCAAGAAAGTTCTGGCCTTTCACGGGATTCTCAGCGCGAAGTTCGCGACGATGTACCGTGGACAGTCCGACTGGGTGGGGGACATCAAGTTCCCGCTGCTGGTCAAGCCTCCGCAGGAGGACGCGTCCCTCGGCATCACGCAGAAGTCGATTGTGAACGATGTGAAAGAGCTCCTCGATGTCATCAGCAGCACCCAACAGGAGTATCAGTCGGCCGTGCTGGTTGAAGAATTCATCGACGGCCGCGAGTTCTACGTCGGCGTGATCGGCAACAGCAAGGTCGAGGCACTCCCGATCATCGAGCTCGACTTCTCGAAGTTTCCGGCGGGATTGCCCAAGATCGCGAGCTGGGAGGCGAAGTGGGGCGACGACGGTGACGAGAAGGGAGCGGAATTCGAGGGAACGAAATCAGTGTTTGCAACGGATCTGCCGGAGGCGCTGGCGGAGAAGATTCAGAAGGTGGCCATCGACTCCTTCCAGGCGCTGCGGCTGCGCGATTACGCTCGGATCGATCTCCGCGTCACGGCAAAGGAAGAGGTCTACGTGATCGAGGCGAATCCGAATTGCTACCTGGAGCAGAACAGCGAGTTCGCGCGCGCGGCTCTGCAGGGCGGGCTCGAGTATCCGGCGCTCGTTTCGCGGATCGTGGAGCTCGCATCAGCACGCTACTCGCGTTAGCAAAAAAGCCGGCGACATCGCCGGCTTTTCCGTTTCCCTGGGCTGGAGCAGCCTATCTACGTTTCTTACGCGCTGCCGCCTTCGCCGCCTTGTTCCGCGCGCGCGTGCGAGCGCCCTTCCTCGCCGATGCGCTGCGAGCGGCCTTGCTCCTTCTGCCACCGCTCTTCTTCGCGGCGGATTTGCGTCCGCGTCTCTTCGCTGCTGCCATGTTGTCTCTCCACGATGAAGTAGAACTCTCACCTGTACCCTGATGGAACCGGCGAGTCCTGCACCGCGTCCTGACCGGCACGCTGTTTACAAAGGATCTGGTTGCGACGACGAGCGCGAATCACTGCTCGTGACTCGTCGCGAATATAGAATGCAAGAGATGTGCGTGCAATGCTTTTTGCAGTCGACTCCATTGACGTGGTGATCACTTCCAAAAGCAGCTTGTAGTGATCAGGTTAGAACTCGCCGCGTCGCAAAAGTTTTTTCTCGACTCTCAACGGAGTGGCCGCTCGTGAAAGCGCTGGTAAAGGAATCCGCGTCTCCCGGTTTCAAGCTCAAGGATGTCGCGGAGCCGCGGATCCGTGAGGACGAAGTTCTCATTCGCGTGCGGCGCGCCGGCGTGTGCGGCACCGACGTGCACATCTACGATTGGGACGCGTGGGCGAAGGGCCGCTGCAAGCCGCCGTTCGTCGTCGGGCATGAATTCGCCGGCGATGTGATTCAGGTCGGCAGGCTCGTGACCGACGTGAAGGAAGGCGACCGCGTCACCGCGGAAGGGCACATCGTCGACGGACGCTGCCTCCTCTGCCGCACCGGCAACGCCCACGTGTGTCCGTTCACGAAGATCATCGGCGTCGACCGCGATGGCTGCTTCGCCGAGTACATCTCGATGCCCGCCACCAACGTCTGGCACCTGGACGACAACATCTCCTACGACATCGGGGGAATCCATGACCCGATGGGAAATGCGTTCCACACCGTTCTCACGGCCGAGATACCAGGGGCGGTCGTGTTGATAACAGGATGCGGACCGATCGGAATCTTTGCGGTCGGGATTTGCAAAGCTGCCGGAGCGTCGCTGATCGTGGCAACGGACGTGAACGATACACGCCTGGCGCTCGCCAAAAAGATGGGCGCGCACCACGCGGTTCATCCCGAGGAGGCGGAGAAGATCGTGAAGGCCGCCACTTCCGGCTTCGGCGCGGATGTCGTGCTCGAGATGTCGGGAGTCCCGGCCGCCATTCATCAGGCGTTCGCGCTCGTGCGCGTGGGCGGCCGCGTTCAGATGCTCGGCATCCCGTCGAAGAAAGTCGACTTCGACCTCGCGACGGAAGTCATCTTCAAGGGCCTCACCATCTATGGTGTGGTCGGGCGCCGAATGTACGAGACGTGGCATCAAATGACGCGATTCCTCCGATCCGGCGAATTCGATCCGGCACCGGTCATAACGCACCGCTTCCCGCTCGCCGAGGCGGACGCCGCGATAGACGCGATCAAATCCGGCGAGGCGGGAAAGGTGATTTTCGAGATTGCCTGAACCCGTGAGTTACGAGAGGACCAAGTGGCACTGAACGCCAAATTCAATTCCGAGCTGACCGGCGCGATAGAGAAGCTCAAGCAGGACCGCGTCTACAAGCGTCTCAATTACCTCGCCTCACCCCAGGACGCGCGCGTCCAGATGGAGGGACGCGGAGAAGTCGTGATCCTCTCCTCGAACAACTACCTTGGATTGTGCAGCGACCCGGCGGTAGTGGCGGCGGGACTCGATGGCCTCAAGGAGTTCGGCGCGGGAACCGGGAGCGTTCGCTTCATCTGCGGCACTTTTACGATTCACCGCGATCTCGAGAAAGCCATCGCCGATCTCGTCGGCACCGAGGCATCACTGAGCTACGTCTCGGCGTGGAACGCCAACGAGGGCCTGACGGCAACGATAGTCGAACAGAACGATTTCGTCGTCTCCGATGCATTGAACCATGCGTCGATCATCGACTCGATCCGGCTGGCGAAGGCAATCACCAAATGCACGACCGCGGTCTATCAGCATTCCGACATGGACGACCTGAGGTCCAAGCTCGAGGGCGCGAAGGGTGCGCGTCGCCGCATCATCTGGACTGACGGCGTGTTCTCTATGGAGGGAAGCATCTGCAAGCTTCCGGAGATTCTCCAGCTGGCAAGGGACTACGACGCGATCGTGGCGGTGGATGATTCACACGGAACCGGCGTTCTGGGAGCCGGCGGACGCGGCACCCCTGAGCATTTCGGGGTGCTCGGCGAGGTCGACATCATCACCTCGACGCTGGGGAAGGCTCTCGGTGGCGCAGCTGGCGGTTTTGTCGCCGGACCGGCGCCCCTGTGCGACATGCTTACCCAACGGTCGCGCCCGCAGCTGTTCTCCAACGCCCTCCCACCCACCGTCGCTGCCAGCGCGCTGGGCGCGATCAGGCAGCTGGAGCACCAACCGGAGCTGGTGCAAAAGCTCCGCGACAACACCCGCTACTTCCGCGGCGCAATCTCCGAAGCGGGCTTCAAGCCGTTGCCAGGCGAGACCCCCATCGTCCCCATAATTGTGGGCGAGACGGCGACGGCAATCAAAATGAGTGACATGTTGCTGGACGAAGGCGTCTTTGTGACAGGGTTCGGCTTTCCGGTCGTTCCCCAGGGGCAGGCGCGAGTGCGCTGTCAGCTCAGCGCTGCCCACTCACGCGGCGATCTGGATCAGGCCATCGAGGCTTTCAAGATCGTCGGGACGAAGCTAGGCATAATCTAGAGGACGCCTTAATGCAGAAGCTTAGAACAGTCGCGGTGGCGCTGGTCGCCACGATCGTTGGTTCCGCCAGCGCAAACGCGCAGGGAGTGCGGAACTTCGACAATTCGTGGTTTTGGGGAGTCAAGAGCGGGATCAACACCTTCTCAGTTCCGGGCCACGGTAACACCTCGACGGTCGATCTTGGATTCGATTGGCTCATCACGCGAACGAAAGGCGGCCTGTACGTATCCGGCAATCAGTCGATTTTCGAGCGGGATCTCGAATTCGGGGACCCCACATCCAATTCAGGGACACGCACGGTACGCGTGAATGACATGCGGCGCATCACCTTCGCCGCGGTCGCATTTCCAAAGCATTTCGGCGGAATCACTCCGTACGGCGGCATCGGCTACATGATCGCGGTGCTCGGTGATGCGCGGGTGTTCGTCGACAGCGCCAACACGTTCCCCAACAACGCGTTCCTGGACGAAATGGACAGGGAGCGCAGCCGCGGTGCGGTAATAGGATTGGCGGGACTTCAGATTCGGACCAAGCGCGCGGCCATCTTCGGGCAGGAAACCCTGGTCCCGAGCAACGACAGCTTTCTCTTCAGAAGCGTCCTTTCATTCTTCGAGTTCGGCGTACGCTGGAACTTCGGAAGCTCAATCGATCGGTAATAGCAGCTCTTGGCGCGACCGGCGATTGCAGTGAACGGCCCCCACAAGGGGCCGTTTTTTTAACACGGATGCTGCGGAATGTGGCGGATGCTTCGGATTGATTAGCCTGAGACTCTTCCCTTTGACACATAACGGTTGCCCTTCACGATCCAGCGGAGCGGCCAGTCGGCCGAGCGCGTGATGCCGATCCGCGTAGTGACCTCGACCTTGTCATCGGGTATTCTCTCTCCTTCGCGAATGACCAGCGGCTTCTGCTGAAGGTTTTTCGCACTCATCGAACCGTCGATCCCGAGTGCGGTGCAGAGTTTCCCGGGTCCGCTGGTGAGATCGACTTCGTTCCTGACTCGCGAACGCCGCTCGCGCATGAGGTCGATGCCCGCGAGTGGCTCCACCGCCCGCACAAGCACGGCGCTAGGCAATCCTTCGGCGCGCGTGACGGCGTTGAAGCACCAGTACATGCCGTAGATGAAATAGACGTACGAGGTGCCCGGTGGTCCGTAGAGCGTCTCCGTCCGCGCCGTACGCCCGGCTGCCGCGTGGCAAGCCAGGTCGTGTTCGCCCAGGTAGGCTTCGGTCTCGACGATGATTCCGCTGGCGATGCCGGCACTGGTCTCACATTCGAGGACAGTGCCGAGCATCTCGCGCGCTACGATTTCGGTCTCGCGCTCATAGAACGCGCGAGGGAGAACCCGTCCCACTACTCGCTAGCGGTCTTGCTGCGGCTCTTGCGAGCGCTACGACGGGGTGCCGGCTTGTCGCCCTCATCGTCCGATGCGGCGGCCGTTTTACGGCCGCGTCGTGGCTTGGCCTCGTCGCCTGCTGCGCGCTTTCTGGCCGTCCGCGGCTTGACCTCGCCATCGGTCGAGAGAGCGTCTTCGCCGGTGAGCGGCAAATCAGCCACGGACTCGGTGAAGACCGGTTCCGGCGCGGGCCGCGAAGTCTCGACGACTCCGACGGAAAGAAGATGCGGCGGCATTACTCCGACGCGTGCGCCGATTGGCCCGCGTCCACGACCGCGGCTGGGCGGCGCACTGCGCGCTCCCATTCCAGTCGGAGTCGCTGGCGGGGCAGGTGCGGGTTTCGGCGGCTCCGCGTCGGCGAGCTGCTGGCTCACCGGTGTCGACGGAGCGGCAGGAGCGACCTCGTAATCCTCACCGCGACGACGCAGGTCCACAATGTCGGCATCGTGCGCGTCTTGCAGGATTCGGAGGAAATTCCGTTCGCTCAGACTCTCGCTGTCGCGTCCGAGTATCTCGCGGGCGGTGGAACGAACCTGGCTCGCACGCGCGGACCCATTCTGGCCGACAGCGCGACGAACGAGGTTGAAAGCTTCTTCCCGTGTGAGACGCAATCCGCTCGACCCGATCTCGTCCGCTTTCGCCTGTCTCGGCGGAGCCGCGGGGCGTGATGTCTCGCGTGGTGCGGCCGGCTCTGAATCAGTAGCGATCCTGGCGACGGCGGGCGCGGTGCGCGGTCCGCGACCTTCGCGGTCGCGTCCTCTTCCACCCCTCCGGGAACGGCGGGGCCTGTCAGCAGCGTCGCCTTCCTCGGCCGGCGCGGCTGCTCGTGGCGCGTGGGTCTCTACGCTGTCCTGACCCGCCGGGAGCGTACGGGCGGCACCTGGCGGGCCAACCTCCAGCTGTCCGTTCTCGAGCTTGGTCAGCGTCAACAGTCCTCTTTGAGCGGCCTCTGTCACGAACCGCGAGAACTTCGACATGCCGAGGTTCTTTTCGTCGAAAGAGCTGTCGATCTGCTGCATCACCTGCTTGAGACGGTCGGCGCGCATCACGTCGCCGTTGCGCTTCATGCGAGTGATTGCTTCGGTGACGAGCTCCCACGGATCCTTCTTCACGACTTCCTCTTCGCCGCTCTTAACGAGACCGGCGAGCGCGTTGTAGCTGTAGTACTCGTCGCAATTCATCACCAGCAGGTCGCTCGACGATTCGCGGATGCCGACGCCGATTACGTACTTCCCGTATTCCTTGAGCTTGGTGACGAGGCTGGCGAAGTCCGAATCACCGGAGAGGAGAATGAACGTCCCGATCTCGGGGCGCGTGAACACCAGCTCCATCGCATCGACGGCGAGGCGGATGTCGGTAGCGTTCTTCTTCGCCGACCCGTACGCGGTCGCCATGATCATGTCGATCGAGGATTCCGCCAGGGGGACGATGTATTGAGGGTAGCGGCGCCAATCCGCGTAAGCGCGCTGTACGGAGACTTTGCCTTTGACGATGTCGGAGGAGAGGAGATTCTTGAGCTCTGTCTGGAGCTCGGAGCGGATGCCCATCGTGACGTTGTCGAAGTCGATGAGCAGTGCGGCGTTGGGGGCGTGGTGCTGGCTGCCGATGTTGGCGGGGTTCATTGCCTGCGGTCCACGGTGGATCGGCGAAATTGCCTGTGGCCCGCGATGTACCGGGGCTAATTGCCTGTGCGCGCTCGTTGGCGCGGACCGGTGCGGTCTGGGACTCATATTTTTTTGTCGGGGATAACAGTTCCTTGGCTGCGTGCCCTGCGAACCTTGCCGCACTGGCTGCACACCTTGTTGATCCTGCGACGGACGCCGCAGGCGGTGCGTCTTCAGGTCCATGCGAGTGCGTCAACCTTTGATTGACGGGATCGCCGGATCCTCGAAGTCGCGCCGTACGGGTATAATTTATACGTAAACCTCCATGAATCAACTCCGGTTCCGCACGCGCCTGGTCCTGATCCTCTCCCTGTTCGCGATCGTGCCGGCCCTCTTGCTGACGCTTTTGTGGAGCGGAACGGTCAGCACGGCCCTGCCCTTCGTAACCGGTCGTTCGGCCTGGGACAGCGTCGCGGCGAGCGGCGAAAAGGCGATAGCTGCGGCGCGCCAGGCGCCGTTGACCCCGTCCCAACGGCGGGCGATCGACGCACACGAGCGTGAGCTCCGGACTTCGGTGGAACAGGCGAGGCGTTACAGCTTCCTCGCCGCCCGCACCGTGCGCGTAATCGCGCTGGCAGGCCTCGTCGCCCTGCTCGTGCTCACCGGAGTGGCATCGCGGGTGGCAGGACATCTGAGCCGGCAATTGAGTCGCCCGCTCGACGAGCTGGTTCGCTGGACCGAGCTGATTGGACACGGCGAGCAGCTCCCACCCCCGCCCGAGCCGACGTTGGTCAAGCGGGCGCACCAGAACGGGGATGACGGTACCACGATTGAAGTCACAACGAGCAGAGTCCGCGGCGCGCCCGAATTCGAGACGCTGCGGCGCAGCATGCGCGAGATGGTTTCCGAGCTGGCGCACGGACGACGGCAGGCGATCGAAGCGGAACGGCTCCACGCGTTCAGAGAGAGCGCGCGTCGAGTTGCGCACGAGATCAAAAACCCTCTCACGCCGATTCGATTCGCGCTGGCGCGGCTGCGGGGGCAGGCTCCGGCGCCGCTGCAGGAGGACGTCGACGTCATCGCAATCGAATCAGACCGATTGGATCGCATGGCGAGGAGCTTCGCCGAGTTCGGAAGGCTGCCCGATGGTCCGGCCGCGGAAGTAGATATTGGCGAGCTGGTCCGCTACACGGCGCGCAGCTGCGTTCCGGCGAACGTCGCACTCGAACTTCAGATAGACGACAATCTGCCCAGAGTGCACGGCCACAACAGCGCGCTGGCCGGCGCATTGAGTAACGTTCTTCTCAACGCCGTCGACGCATCCGCGGACGGCGGGCACATCACGGTGAAGGCGAATCAGGTCAGGATGGCCGGCCGCGACGCGGTGCGCATATCGGTCGCCGACACCGGAAAGGGAATTGCGGCCGAGAGCCTCGAACAAATCTGGGAGCCATACGTCACCAACAAGCCCGGGGGCACCGGCCTCGGGCTCGCCATTGCGCGGCAGGCGGTATGGGCGCACGATGGGACTGTGAATGCGACGAGCACCCCTGGCAAAGGAACGGAGATTCAGTTGACGATACCTGCCGACGGCGGGAACGCCGCGATGGAGAGCTGAAATGGGACCAGAGATTGTCGTTCCACTGGGTGCATTCGTGTGCGCCATTTTCCTCGCCATCGGCGTTCCGATCGCGCGCGCCTACTCGCGGCGGATGGATGCGGATTCCAGAAACCCGCGCCTTCCAACCGAAGTCACGGACCGGCTCGAGCGCATGGAGCACGCGATCGACTCCATCGCGGTCGAGGTCGAGCGAATCACCGAGGGTCAGCGGTTCACGACCAAGCTGCTCTCCGAAGGGCGATTCACCCCTGAAGGCCGGCAAATCCCGCCAGGCGGCAGCTCCGCGCAGGATCGCAGCACGTAAGTGCCGATAGTCCTGATCGCCGACGACGAGCCGAATATTCGGCGCATGGTCGGCGCGCTGCTGACGGGTGAAGGCTACGAGGTAACGGAGACCCCCAGCGGAACCGAAGCCATCGCGCGCGTGAAAGAGGGCGAGCCGGATGTCGCGCTCGTCGATCTCATGATGCCGGGCGACCTCGATGGCATGGCGACGCTCGCCCGCTTGCGCGATGTCGCGCCCGACCTACCTGTGATCATGATGAGTGGCCGCGCCGGGCTGGCGGACGCGGTGAAGGCGACCAAGCTCGGCGCGTTCAACTTCCTCGAGAAGCCGCTGACGCCGGAGGGAGTGCTGCTCGCGGTCTCTTCCGCGCTCGAGCTGAGACAAACCCGCCGGGTCGCGCGAGCGTTGCGGGCGGAGCTGGGTTTCGGCGGACAGATGGTCGGGAGGAGTGAAGTGATGGCGGCAGTGCGCCAGATGATCGCCCGCGTGGCACCGACCGATGCGCGCGTGCTGATCACCGGTGAGTCCGGCACTGGAAAGGAGCTCGTCGCCAGCGCCATCCACGACGGCAGCGCCCGCCGCGACAAGCCCTTCGTCCGGGTCAACTGCGCGGCAATACCGCGCGATCTGGTCGAGAGCGAGATGTTCGGGCACGAGCGCGGAGCGTTCACGGGCGCGACGCAGACGCGCATCGGCCGCTTCGAGCTCGCGCACCACGGAACGTTGTTCCTCGACGAAGTCGGTGATCTGGGTGCGGACGCACAAGCAAAGCTCCTGCGCGCAATCGAAGCGAAGGAGATCCAGCGCGTCGGCGGCAACAAGGTGATCCGCACCGACGTCCGCATCATCTCGGCGACCAACCACGACCTCGAGCGTGCCGCCAAAGCTGGAACGTTCCGCGAAGATCTCCTCTTCCGACTCAAAGTGATTCCGCTGGCGATTCCTCCGCTGCGGGAGCGTGGCGATGATATCCTGGAACTCGTCGAGCACTTCTCGGAGCAGTTCCTCCAGCGCAGCGGCCAGGCGAAGCCGCGCTGGAGGGCAGACGCGCTGCAGCTGCTGCGCGATTATCCGTGGCCGGGCAACGTGAGAGAGCTCGCCAACATCGTCGAGCGCCTCGCCATCCTGCACCCCGGATCGCAGATGACGGGACAACAGGTCGAGGACGTGCTGATCGTCGATCGCGACGAGGACGATGCGGTAACCACACCCACGCGTGCACAGGGAAAAGTGACGGGAAGACGAGAGTCACCTGCCACCGCACCGGCGTCGCTCACCGACAAGCTGGACGGCTTCGAACGAACGGTGATCGCGCGTGCGCTGGCGGAAGCAGGCGGCAACGTCGCCGATGCCGCGCGAAGGCTGCAGACCGACAGGCCGAATCTCTATCGTCGCATGAAGCGGCTCGGACTCAACCCCACGAGGGTATAAGGCCCCATGACAACCATCAAATTGCGTGGAGCGTTGTGCGCGCTCGTGATGCTGGGAGTTCCGGCTGTGGCGCGCGCGCAAGGTGGCGACACCGTCGCTACGGACACGACCACCGAGCGGCTCGGCCTGTGGGCGCGGACCAGCCGCAGCAGCGGACTGATCATCAGCTCCGCCAAGACCTACAACCGGGTCGAAGGTCTACCCGTTTACATCGGGCCGTCGCTCCACGACAGCGCCGGCGCGGCAGAATTCAACGTGTCGGTCCTGGGGATCATCAGAAGCGCCAACACGTTTCACTGGGATGACCAGAACCTTGGCCACCGCATCATGGCCGACGCGCGCGTTGGTCGCGGGCGGGGATACGGACTCGGGGTGTCGTCCTACGATGTGGTGACTCCGGTCGAGACGTGGCATCTCCCGGATCCGGATGCAGCTCTGGCAGCGTTCTTCATTCACCGTGATTTCGGCGACTACTTCAATCGACACGGTGCGAAGGCTACCGCGACGTTCAACATGAGCACGCGCAGCAGCTTCTCGGTGGATTGGAGCGACGAGCGCTGGACTCCGGTCAGCGAGAGAAGAGTCTTCTCGATTTTCCGGAATGGGAGCACGTGGCGAGCCAACCCGCTGGTCGACGCTGGTCGATTCCACCTCGCAGTGGCGCGCGCGAACATCGACACGCGGAACGACGAGATCAATCCTTCGACCGGCTGGCTGATCCTGGCCGAGTACGAGCACGGATCGGGGAGGGTCACCGACGCGGGGACTGCATCTCCGCTCGCGCGTCCAGCGCCGCCGTCCCAGCTGAATTACAGCCGCATGCTGCTGGATTTGCGACGCTACAACCGGCTCTCGCCGACGACGTGGATCAATGGGAGGCTGGTGCTGGGAGGATGGCTGCACGGCGACCAGCTGCCGCTCGAGCGGCGATTCTCGGTGGGCGGGATCGGGACGATTCCAGGATTCGACTTCCGGAAATTCCAGCCCGGGACGCTAGACGTCTCCCGGTGCAGCGATGGAGTCGCACCACCTCCCGGCAATCCGGCGCAGTGTGAGCGCGTGGCTATGGCGCAGCTCGAGTACCGGAACGAGCTGCATTCCTCGTTCTTCGACTTTCTGAACTCCCGCGCCATCAGGCTGCGTGGAATCGGATTCACCGTTCAGCCGACGGCGGTCGCATTCGTCGACGCCGGCCGGGGATGGCTGGTGGGCCCGCCGTCGGGAACGCTTCAGTACTCCAGTCGCAGCTTCCCACGGTTCGGGACTTTCAGGACCGACGTCGGGCTCGGACTCGACCTCGGGATTTTCGGAGTGTACGTCGCCAAGGCGGTGTCGAGTCCGAAGGAGCCCGCGAACGTATTTCTCCGGGTGCACCGCCGGTTCTAGTGATGCCGAAACTCGGTCTTCTGCTGGCGGCCGGCCTTCTATCGGCTTCCACACTCGGTGCGCAGAAAAAAGTGCGCGTCGAAGTGTTGCCACCGCCGCAGAACGCGTGGGCGGATGACGAGCCGTTCGTGTCGTCGGCCGGGCTTCTCGGGGACGCATCAATGAGGGATCTTCTCGCCAACGGCTTCCCTGCGCGGCTCCACTATCGCCTCGAGCGGTGGGTTGGTGGGAGATGGTTCGACGACCTCAAAGC
>WNFK01045411.1_pt3 | contig 13248 bp, 15 predicted proteins | sample 5400281 | NCBI WGS metagenome assembly WNFK01 (sample SAMN13153350, study PRJNA577476) | soil metagenome | isolation source: 20 cm soil on Douglas fir-dominated hillslope | place: USA:California | collected 2013-09-17
TGGCGAATTGAGCAACATCGCCGGACATCGCTCGACGATGAAGCGCAAAAGTCCGAGCTCACAGCGGAGAGGGCGAATGGCATCGGGGGTCGTTGGCGCAACGTGGAGGGTGGGGTTGGAAGGGAGGTGCCCTCCCGGGACCCGTATCTTCTGGGGAGCTTCTCAACGCGAAGAACCAGAATCTCGTGGCGGGCCAAGAGTGGCCACGCGGATTGCGTCTCAGCGTGGTCCCGGGAGGGCAACTCCCCCCAGCCCCGCCCGGGGCAAGTTACGCCAGCGCCGCGCGAGACGCTGCCGCCTTGGCGCGGAGAGCGTCGACGGCAGACATGGGGACGGCAGGTGAGCCGAGAGTAGCCGCGCGGACTTTTGGGCCGTGAAAGTCCGACCCGCCCGTGGCGACCAGGTCGTGGTCGTGGCAGATCTGCACGTAGGACGCCCGCTGCGCCGCCGAGTGCTCCGTGTAGTAACACTCGATGCCCATCATGCCCGCGGAGATGAGCCCCGGTATGAGCGCGTCGCGATCGGCCAGCCCCGGATGCGCGAAGACCGGCACGCCGCCCGCCTTGCGAATCAGCCGCACCGCATCCTCCGGCGTCAGCTTCTTCCTCTGCACGTGGGCGGGCTTGCCCGAGCCCAGATATTTATCGAACGCCTCGCGCACCGTCTTGACGTAGCCGCGGGCCACCATCACCTGGGCCACGTGCGGCCGCCCCGCCGAGCCCTCCTTCACGATGGCGAACACTTCCTCGGCGTCGATGGGCATGCCCAGCGCGGCCAGCCGCTCCGCCATGCGATGGACACGCTCCCGCCGCTCCCGTCGCTGCTCGCGGCAGAACTCCTGGAACCACGGGGCCTGCCAGTCCATGAGGTAGCCGAGCACGTGGATCTCCGCGCCCTCCACGTCGCAGTTGATCTCGATACCCGGGAGAATCTCGAGCGGCCGGTACGACTCCGCCGCAGCCATCGCCTCCCCGAGGCCTTCCGTCGAGTCGTGGTCCGTGATGGCGAGGACGCGCACCCCGCGGCGCGCCGCCTCCGCCACCAGCTCCGTCGGCGAATACGTGCCGTCGGAGGCGGTGGTGTGCGTGTGGAGGTCGACGCCGCCCGGCACCTACCGCCTGCCCGCGAGCGCGTGGAGATAGGCGAGGAGGGTCCGGACCCCGACTCCCGTGCCGCCCTTGGGACCGAGCGGCAATTCACGCTCGGTAAACGCAGTGCCCGCGATGTCGAGGTGCGCCCACGGGCGGCCCCCCGTGAAGTCCCGCATGAAGAGGCCGGCCACGATCGCCCCGCCCCCGCGCTGGCTCGAGATGTTGTTGAGGTCGGCGATGTCGCTCTTGATGCCGTCCTTGTACTCGTCGTGGAGAGGCATCCGCCACATCTTCTCCCCCGCCGTCTCCGCCGCGCCGAGCATCCGCTCGGCCAGCGCGTCGTGGGTGACGAAGACGCCGGACAGGCCCATGCCGAGGGCGACCACGATGGCGCCGGTGAGGGTGGCGAGGTCCACCATCTCGTCGGGCTTGATCTCCTTGTCGGCATAGACGAGGGCGTCGGCGAGAGTGAGGCGTCCCTCGGCGTCCGTGTTGCCGATCTCGATGGTGAGCCCGTTCATGGCGCGCACGATATCGCCCGGACGCTGCGCGGTGCCCGAGGGCATGTTCTCGGTGGCCGCGATGAGCCCGTGCACCTCGACGGGCAGGGCGAGCTTGGGCAGGGCGGAGAAGAGCCCGAGCACCGCGGCCGCCCCCGACATGTCGTCCTTCATCCGGTACATGCCGTCGGCCGGCTTGAGATCGAGCCCGCCCGAGTCGAACGTGATGCCCTTGCCGATAACCACCACGCGCTTGCGCGCCCGCTGCTTGGGCCGGTACGTGAGATGGATGAACTTGGGCGGCTCGAGGCTTCCCTGGGCCACCCCGACGTACGCGCCCATGCCGAGCTTCTCGCAATCCTCCCGCTCCAGCACCTTGAGCCCGAGACGCCCAGAGCGGGCGATCTCCTGCGCGCGCTTGGCAAGGAAAGCGGGCGTGACCACGTTGGCGGGCTCGTTGACCAGATCGCGGGCGAGACAGGTCGCGGCCGCCCACACACCTCCGGCCCGCATCCCCTCCTCCGCCGCGGACTGGCTGCGCCGCTCCGGCTCCACCACCGCGAAGGCGTCGAGATTCTTCGGACTCTTCTCCTTGAGGTATTTGTCGAAGCGATAGGTGCCGAGCATGGCGCCCTCCACCGTGGCCTGGGCCCGCGCGCGCGGAGAGAGGCCGGCGGCGGCGAGATATCCCGCCGCGCTCTTCGCCCCGAGATCGCGGGCCCGGCGCGAGGCGGTGGAGGCCGCGCGACGCACCGCCTCCGCGTCACCCTTGGCCGATCCCAGCCCGGCCACGAGCACCCGCGTGGCAGGCAGCCGGCCTTCCGTGTGAACCTGGGAGATCTGCCCCGGCTTGCCTTCGAATCGCTCCGCGGTCATGACCTTGCTGAGGAGACCGCCCAGCTGCTTGTCGAGGGCGGTAAGGGCGGGCGAGAGCTTGGACTCTCCGGCGTGGCGACCCACGATGAGGGCATCGGTGCGGACCTCGGTGAGGCCGCGACTATCGAGGGAGAGCTTCATCAGTGTGCGCCTCCTGGCTGGGAGCTCATGGCTCGCTGGATGGCAAGGGCCCGAAGGATCATGTCGGCAAGGCCTTCGGTGCAGTCGTACTGGCCGAGATCGCCCACGGCGACCCAGCGGACTTCGGCGGCGTCGGTGCCCGCCCCGAGGTGGCCACTCACACTCTCCGCAACATAGTCGATGATCACGTAGTGGTAGCGGACGGCGTCCGAGTCCCGCACCACCCGATCGATGACTCCGCAGAGCCCGAGGAGCCGGACGTGCAGGCCCGTCTCCTCCCGCACCTCGCGCACGGCCGCTTCCTCGAGTCGCTCCCCGAGATGAACGAGGCCTCCGGGAATGCTCCACTTGCCCGCGCTTGGCGCGCGCCCCCGCCGCGCGAGCAGCACGAGCTCTCCGTCGAGGACCACCGCGCCCACGCCGACCCGCGGGGCATCAGGAAACTCACGCGGGGCCGACATCAGACGACGGTCAGAGCGCGCGGGGCACGGCCGGCCCGCGTCCAGTCGTCCGTCGCGTACTTGTCCCGCTCCAGCATGGCGGCGAGGGCCACCTCGTCTTCCGAGAGACCGCCCGGCTCGAGGTCGAGCCCGTGCGCGCGCCGAAAGCCCTCGATGAGGGCGGCGGCGGCCTCGTCGAACGACGGACGTTTGCCCAGGGCAGACTCGAGGGTGGTCATGCCCGCCAGAGGATCGCCCTCTCCGGGAAAGACGCGGCGCAACCGCGCGGGGGCCGCCCCGAGCATGATGGCGCCGTGCTGGAGAAAGGCCGTGCCCTGTCGACGCTGTGCGCTGCCCACCAGCTTGCGGCCGTCGATCTCCAGCTCGAACGAGCCGGTTCGCGCGAAGCAGAAGGCGGGCATGGCCGCGGGATCCGACGGCTGCACGGAAACCATCTCGACGGGGGCGCCGAGGGTACGGAGGCCCGAGAGAAGCCCCTCGCCGATCCAGCGATAGGTCTCGAGGAGATCGTTGGCGCCCTCGAAGTCTCCCGCCCCCGCCGACACGCTGTAGGTGATCTCGAGGTCGGGGCCCTCGTGGAGAATGGCGCTGCCGCCGGTGGCGCGTCTGACCAGCCCCAACCCCATCGCCACCAGGGCCTGCTCGTCGATACGCCCGTCCAGGCGCTGTCCGTAGCCCAGGGAGATGGTCGGGGGCGCCCACGCGAAGAACCGGAGGGTGGGCGGCGAGTCGTGGCGCAGGCGGCCCAGCAGGAGCGCCTCGTCCAGCGCCATATTGGCCGCCCCGTCGAGCGGCCCGGTCACCAGCAGTCGAAACTTGATCACGGCCCGAAGGGTCCATCCTGCAGATTCCCTCTCCCCTTCGGGGAGAGGGTCAGGGTGAGGGGCAGAGCCGGCTCCCTCACGCCGTGTCCGGCCGCGTCCACTTGAGCCGCGGCTGCCGCGCGGCCGCCGTCTGATCGAGGCGACGCACCGGAGTGGTGACGGGCGCCTCGTGAATCAGGTGCGGATTCTCCTGCGCCTCGCGGGCGATCTGGATCATGGCGTCGCAGAACTCGTCCGACGATGAGGGGAAAGTAGGTCGAGGGTGCGTAGAAGCCCAGATCGAGGAGCCGCTTGGCGATGTCCGTAGCGGTAACGCCGAGCTTCTTCTGTCGCCGCGCCGAGAGCACGCACTCGTGCATGCAGGGCCCGGGGGCCGAGCGGTCGTAGTGATCCTCGAGCCGCCGCAGGATGTAGTTGGCATTGAGCACGGCATTGTCCGAGACCGCGCGCAGCCCGTCGGGGCCCATGGTGCGGATGTAGGTCCACGCCCGCACCAGCATGCCGAAGTTGCCCCAGAAGGCCTGGAGCTTGCCGATGGACTGCGACCGGTTCCAGTCGAGCGCGTATTCGTCGCCGTCCTGGATCACGACGGGCGTGGGCAGGAAGGGCGCCAGATGCTCCTTGATGCCCACCGGCCCCGCCCCGGGCCCGCCCCCGCCGTGGGGCGTGGTGAAGGTCTTGTGCAAGTTGAAGTGGCACACGTCGAAACCCAGGTCGCCGGGGCGCGTGATGCCGAGGATGGCGTTGAAGTTGGCGCCGTCCATGTAGACCTGCACGCCCTTGGCGTGGCACATGTCGGTGATCTGGTGAATCTTCGACTCGAAGAGCCCGAGGGTATTGGGCTGGGTGATCATGAAGGCCGCCACGTCGTCGCCGAGGTGCCGCTCCAGATCCAGGAGATCGACGTCGCCGTTGGCCTCGCTCTTGAGCTCCACCACGGAGAAGCCGGCCAGGGCCGTGGAGGCGGGGTTCGTCCCGTGCGCGGAGTCGGGGATCAGCACCTTGGTGCGCCGCTCGCCCCGCGCGAGATGATAGGCGCGGATCATGAGCACGCCGGCCAGCTCGCCCTGGGCGCCCGCGGCGGGCTGCAGCGACACGTGATCCATGCCCGACACCTCGGCGAGATCCAGCGCCAGCTCGTGCATGAGCTGCAGCGCGCCCTGGGACGCTCCCTCCGGCGTCATGGGATGGAGGCGGGCGAAGCCGGGCAGCCGCGCCATGTCCTCGTTGATCTTCGGGTTGTACTTCATGGTGCACGAGCCGAGCGGATAGAAGTGCGTGTCCACCCCGTAGTTCATCTGGCTCAGCCTCGAGTAGTGGCGGATCACGTCCACTTCCGAGACCTCGGGCAGCTCGGCGGGTGTCTCGCGCAGGTGATGCTTCGGCAGGAGCTGCGCGGGGTCGGCCACCGGCACGTCGCACTCGGGAAGCGAGTAGGCGTGGCGGCCGGCGCGGGAGAGCTCGAAGATCAGCTTGTCGTAGGCGGGCTTGGTGATGGGCATGGTCGCCTCAGGCCACCGCGGCGGCCAGGGCGGCCGCGTAGCCGTCGATCTCTTCTCGCGTGCGCTTCTCCGTCACGGCCACGAGGAGACAATCCTTGTAGGAGCGGTCGAGGAGCTTGAGGGGAACCCCGGCGAGGATCTTGTCCTTGAGGAGACGCTTGGCCACACGCTCGGGCGACTTGGGCAGCTCGAGGGTGAACTCCTTGAAGAACGGTCCGGCGAACTTGAGCTTCACCCCGGGGATCTTTGCAAAGGCTTCCGCCGCATAGTGCGCCTTGGCTGTCGACAGCTCGCCCACTTTGCGCAGGCCGACCTTGCCCATGATGGCCACGTGAATGGTGGCCATGAGGGCGCACAGGGCGACGTTCGTGCAGATGTTCGAGGTCGCCTTCTCGCGGCGAATGTGCTGCTCGCGGGTCTGCAGGGTGAGCACGAAGCCGCGCTTGCCGTCGAGATCCACGGTGGCACCCACGAGGCGGCCGGGCATGCGGCGGACGAGCTCCTGCTTGGCCGCGAACACGCCCAGATTGGGCCCGCCGAAGGTCATGGGCACGCCAAGGCCTTGCCCCTCGCCCACCACGATGTCGGCGCCGAGAGCGCCGGGCGGAGTGAGGAGGCCGAGGTTCACGGGGTCCGCCACCACGATGAGCAGGGCGCCTGCCGCGTGCACGATGTCCGCGGCCGCCTTGATGTCCTCGAGACACCCGAAGAAGTTCGGATACTGGATGACCAGGGCCGCCGTCTGGGCGGTGACGGCCTTGCGAACCGCGTCGAGGTCCGTCGACCCGTCGCCGAGAGGGGCCGACTTGAGGCGCAACCCCTGCCCCTCGCAATACGTCTCGACCACCTGGCGGTAGAGTGGGTTGACGCCCTTCGAGAGCACGGTGGTGCTCCGCTCCGTCACCGCGTGGGCCATGAGTACCGCCTCGGCGAGCGAGGAGGCTCCGTCGTACATCGAAGCGTTCGCCACGTCCATCCCCGTCAGCTCCGCCATCATCGTCTGGTACTCGAAGATGGAGCGTAGCGTGCCCTGGCTCGCTTCGGGCTGATAGGGCGTGTAGGCGGTGAAGAACTCCCCGCGGGAGATCAGGTGATTGATCGGGCTCGGCACGGTGTGGTCGTAGGAGCCCGCGCCGAGGAAGCACGCGAAGTCGTCGGCGTTGGCGTTGCGCGCGGCCATCCGGCGCAGGTGACGCACGAGGTCGCTCTCCGCCATGGCCACGGGCACGCTCAGCGGGCGCGAGAGCCGGGCCTTGGTGGGGATCCGCGAGAGGAGGTCCTCGATGGAGCCCACGCCGATCGTCCCCAGCATCTCGCGCTGCTGGGCGGGCGTATTGGAGATGTACCTCATGGCCTTAGTGTCCGGCCGCGGCGACGAGCTTCTCGTAGTCGGCCGCGGACATGAGGCCGTCCATCTCCTTCGGATTGGCGAGCTTGATGACGATCATCCAGCCCTGGCCGTAGGGATCGCTGTTAACAGTCTCCGGCTTCTTGGTCAGCTCGGTGTTCGCCTCCGTCACCTCACCGCTGAGGGGCGCGAAGAGATCGGAGACGGCCTTGACCGACTCGACCACCCCGAAGGTCTTCATGGCCGTGACCTTGGCCCCGACCTTGGGCAGCTCCACGAAGACTACGTCACCCAGCTGCTCCTGGGCGAAGGCGGTGATGCCCACGCGCGCCTTGTCTCCCTCGAGCTTGGCCCACTCGTGCTCCTTGGTGTAGCGGAGGTCCGCCGGAACATTCGCCATCATGCTCTCCTAGATCTTCTTGGCGTGTGAAGGAACAAAAGGCGTCTTGGCGACGCGGGCCCGGTGGGCCGCGCCGCGTATGTCCACGTCCAGCTCGGTGCCGACGGTGGCCAGGTCGGCTCCCACGTATCCCATGCCGACGCAGCGCTCGAGGCTCGGCGAGAAGGAGCCGGAGGTGACCACGCCCTCGGCCCGTCCGTCCTTGCTAATTCGATAGCCGTGACGCGCCACCGCGCGCTCCGCCATCTCGAAACCCACGAGCTTGCGCTTCACGCTGGCCGCGCGCATCGCCTCGATGGCCGCGCGCCCCATGAACTCACCCTTGGCCGGCTTGACCACCCAGCCGAGGCCCGCCTCGAGGGGATTGGTCGTGTCGTCGATATCGTTGCCGTAGAGGGCGAACTTCATCTCGAGCCGCAGCGTGTCGCGCGCGCCCAGCCCGATGGGCTGGATCCCGTCCCCCTTGCCCGCGTCCATCAGGGCATGCCAGAGGGCCGTGCTGCGCTCGGCGGGCACGTACAGCTCGAAGCCGTCCTCGCCGGTGTAGCCGGTGCGGGAGATGAGACAGGGGACGCCCGCCACCTTGCCGCGGGCGAAGTGATAGTAGGGCACGCGCGTCACGTCCTGATCGGCCAGCCGTTGCACGAGCCCTTCGGCCTTCGGCCCCTGCACGGCGAGGAGGGCGGTGGCCTCGCTCACATTCGTCCAGTTGCCACCGCGTCCTCCCTCGGTGACCCAGGCCCAGTCCTTGTCGATATTGGAGGCGTTGACGGTGAGCATGTAGTGATCGTCGGCGAGCCGGTACAGGGTCAGGTCGTCCACGATCCCCCCATGGGGATAGCAGAGGAGCGAGTACTGGACCTGGCCGAGAGCGAGCATGGACGCGTCGTTGGTGGTCAGCCCCTGCACCGCGGCAAGGGCGCCGGCGCCGCGGACTTCGAACTCGCCCATGTGGCTGATGTCGAAGAGGCCGACGGCGGAGCGGACGCAGCGGTGCTCCTCGATGATGCCGGTGTACTGCACGGGCATGTCCCAGCCGCCGAAGGGAACCATCTTCGCGCCGGCCGCGACGTGGACTGCGGGCAGGGGGGGGCGCTTGAGGGAAGTCGAGGTGTCCGTCATGGGAGCGCCATCATCGTAATAGATGGGCCCCCCTGCTGCAACGGGAAGTGGAGCCGGGCTTGCTACTTGCCCATTGCTACTTGCCCCCTGCTACTTGCCAGTGGTATAGCCCTTGCCGCCCATGCAGGCGCTGTAGGCCTGATTGTAGCCGCTCTCTCCCTTGCCCGACTGACTCACGCCGCCGTACGTCGCACCGCCCACCCCGCCCGCCGCCGCGCCGATGGCTGCACCCGTGCCCGGAGAACCGGCGGCGGCGCCCACCGCCGCGCCCAGCGCCGCGCCGCCCAGCGCGCCAAGGGCGGCGCCCACGCCTACGCCCTTTGCCGTATCTGCTCCCGGGCTGTAGCCTGATTGCTGCTGCGCCCACGTCTGGCATTCACTCGTGTCCTGCGCCTGCTGCTGCGGAGTCTGGCCCTGGGCGGGATAGACGTACACGTTCGGCTTTGGCGGTTCGGACGAGGAGCAGCCGGAGATCGCCGCGGCGAACAGGAGCGCCGTGGTCGCGGCAAAGAAGCGATGCGATGTGCTCATGGAAAATCCCCCTTGTCATCCATTATGGGGTCGCCCACCGCTGGGGCCGAAGCGTTTCTAGCTGCTGTCCTTGGCCACCACCCGGCCGAAGGTCTCGACGAAGCGATCCACGTCGGCGTCGGTCATGGCCAGCGAGCAGCAGCCGAGCCCGCGCTGGGTCAGGAGCACGCCGTCGTTCAGGAGGCCGAGGAACGTGCGCAGCGGCCGCTCGGCGTCGACGGGCCGGGTGGAACGATAGTCGCTCAGCCGCTTCTTGGTCCAGTGGATCCAGAAAAGAGAGCCGAGACCGGTCACCTGCGCGGGCAGCTTGCTCTTGGCGAGCACGCGGCCGACACCGGCACGGAGACGATCGCCGAGGGCGTCCAGTCGCGCATAGGCCTCGGGTGTCAGCTCCTTCATGGTGGCCACGCCGCCCGCCATGGTCACCGGATTGGCATTGAAGGTACCGCCGTGGCTGATCTTCCCCTTCCCGCCGCGCGGGTCGTAGGCGTTCATCACCTCCGCCCGTCCTCCAAAGGCACCCACGGCGAGCCCGCCCCCGATGATCTTGCCCAGCGTGGTGAGATCAGGCCGGATGCCGAAGCGCTGCTGGGCGCCTCCCTCGGAGACGCGGAACGAGATCACCTCGTCGAAGATGAGCACGATGCCCAGGCGGTCCGTGACCTCGCGCAGACGCTCGAGGAATCCCAGCTGGGGCACGAGGAGCCCGGCATTGGCCATGAGCGGGTCCACGATGAGGGCGGCGATGTCTTTCCCCTGCTTCTCGAGAATCTTCGCGGAGGCGTCGGCATCGTTCCACGGCAAGACCACGGTGTGCTTGAGCACGGTGTCGGGCACTCCCGCGGAGTAGGCCACGGACTTCGGGCGCTTGCGCGATCCCGACTTCGCGGCATCGGGAGAGACGCTCACGAGCACCCAGTCGTGCGTGCCGTGATAGGCGCCCTCGAACTTGGAGATCTTGCTCCGTCCGGTGAAGGCCCGGGCCGCCCGCACCGCATTCATGGTCGCCTCGGTGCCCGAGTTCACGAAGCGCACCGCCTCCATGCTGGGAATGCGCTTGGTCAGGCTCTCCGCGAGCTTGACCTCGTGCTCGCTCGGCCCGGGGAAGGACATACCGCGCGTGGCCTGCTCGGTGACGGCCTCGACCACCGAGGCGGGGGCGTGGCCGAGGATCAGGCTCGTGTAGTTGCCGTTGAAGTCGAGACGCTCGGTGCCATCGGCATCCCAGATGCGCGGGCCCGCGCCGCGCGTGATGTAGAACGGGTAGGGATCGAAGAAGGTGGTGGTGCGGCTGTTGCCGCCCGGCATGACCTGGAGCGCCTCCTCGTACATCTGACGCGAGCGGGTCGTCTTGCCCTTGTAGTCGTTGACGAGAGTCTCGATGCTCATGGCGTCTCCTCCCAGTGAATCGCATGGTCGAGCCCGGCGCGGTGGGTGCGCAGGAGCTCGTGGGCTTCGGCCACCGTGACCCGCGTGAACGACAGACGCTGGCCCGGCTTCACCTGGCACACCCGTCCGATATCGAACGAGCATACCGTGCCGATCTTCGTGTAGCCACCAGTGGATTGACGGTCGGCGAGGAGCACGATGGGCTGGCCGTCGCCCACCACCTGGACCCCACCCAGGGCCACCCCGTCGGAGATGATGTCGTGCCCCTGCGTGTGCTCGATGCGCGCGCCGCGCAGGCGGGCTCCCATGCGGTCACTCTGCGGCGTCATCTCGTACGGCGCCTCAAAGAGCGCGGCGATGCCCCGCTCGGTGAAGCGATCGTCCTGCGGTCCCAGCACCACGCGCACGGTGGTGGCCTGCGTGTAGTCGGGGATGAACCGGTGGAGCACTTCCGCAGGGGCGCCTCCCGAGGACGGCCCCAGCGGCAACACGTCGCTCTTCCGGAGGGCCCGCCCCTGGTGCCCGCCGAGCTGGCCGCGGAGATAGGTCGAGCGTGATCCGAGCGCGGGCGGCGTGTCGATGCCTCCGGAGACCGCGATGTAGGCGCGGACCCCGGAAGCGGCGGGACCGAGACGCAGCGTGTCGCCCGGCTTCACCTCGAAGGCGGCCCAGCGGGGCATGGCCGCGCCGTTGAGAGTGACGGGCATGGCGGCCCCCGTCACCGCCACCCACCGCGCGTCGGCGAGCTCGAAACGAGGACCGATGAGCGTGCACTCGAGGGCGGCCGCGTCGTCGGCATTCCCCACCAACCGGTTGGCGAGGAGAAAGGCCTCGCGGTCCATGGGCCCGGAGGGAGGAATGCCTGTACGCAGCGCTCCCCGCCGGCCGAGATCCTGCACGGTGGTCTGCGGTCCCGCGTCGTGGATGAGCAGGTTCACGGCGCGACGGGCACGCGGGGCGCGTAGGTGCCGTCGGCCACGGCGGCGGCGATAGCGTCGTACTCGGACCGCGTGATCATGGTGAAGCGGACGTGATCGCCCGCGCGCAGGAGGATGGGGTCGGCGGACTCGGGATCGTAGAGGCGAAGCGGGGTGCGGCCGAGGACCCAGAAGCCGCCGGGGCTCTCGACGGAATAGATGCAGCACTGGATCCCCCCGATGCTCACGCTCCCCGGAGGTGTCTTGAGGCGCGGCTGGACGAGGCGCGGAATGAAGATGCGCTCCGGCATGCCGGTCATGTACGGGAGACCCGGGGTGAAGCCCACGAAGTACACGTAGTAGTCGGCGTCGGCGTGAAGCCGCGCGACCTCGTCGGCGGGCAGGCCGATCTTCTCGGCCGCCGCCTCGAGCTCGAAGCCCAGCTCGCCCTCGTAGCAGCACGGGACTTCGACGGTGCGCGCGCGAGGCAGCACTTCCGGACGGGCCTCGCGCCACAGCGCGTGGAGGGATTTCCTCAGCGCGTCCCAGCCGACGATGAGCGGATCGTAATAGACGAGCAGCGAGCGATAACTGGGCACCGTCTCGGTGACGCCGGACAGCCCGCGCTGTTGAATCAGGTACTCGAGGGCGAGGACCCGCGCATTGACCTCGCGGTTGATGTCGTCGCCCAGCTCCACCGACAGCGCGAGGTCCCCGCAGGGCAGGACGCGGGGCTCCGCGTAGATGCCCACGCCCTAGAGCGCGGCCAGCGAGCTATTCGGGACGTCGGTGATGAACATGTGGCCGGGGCTGTGCGTGATCATGAAGGCGGGCTTGGAGGCGAGGGCCACCGCCTGCGGCGTCACGCCGCACGCCCAGAACATCGGCACCTCTCCCGTCTCCACGCCGACGAAGTCGCCCCAGTCCGGCTTCGAGACGTCCTTGATGCCGAGATGGGTGGGATCGCCCACGTGCACGGGAGCGCCGTGGGCACCGGGGAAGCGCGCGGAAGCCGTCACCGCCTTGGCCACCATCTGGTACGGAATGGGGCGCATCGAGACGACCATGGGCCCGTGGAATCGGCCGGCGGGCCGGCATTCGATGTTCGTCTTCCACATGGCGACGTTGCAGCCGCGCTCCACGTGACGCAGGGGGATGCCGGCATCCAGGAGCGCCCACTCGAAGGTGAAGGAGCAGCCGAGGAGGAAGGCCACGAGATCGTCGCGCCAAAAGGCCTTCACGTCCGTGACCTCGTCGGCGAGGACGCCGTCCTTGTAGATCCGGTAGCGCGGCAGGTCGGTGCGGAGGTCCGCGCCGGGAGCGACGCCCACCGGCTCGGGTGAGCCCACGTCCGTCACCTCGATGAGCGGACACGGCCGCGGATTGCGCTGGCAGAAGAGGAGGAAATCGTAGGCGTCTTCCATCGGAAGCACGGCCATGTTGGCCTGGACGAAGCCCGGGCCGAGGCCGGCGGTGACGCCGCTCAGCTTGCCGCTGCGAATGTCGGCGCGGATCTCTCTCGGATGACGCGTATCAATCGGCACGATGGCCTCCGCTATTGGATAGGGCGATCTTCGGAGCAGCGCGTGACTCAGTCTACCCCAAGTGGCCGAGGGCGGGCCAGCGGCGGACGCTCCGGACAATCACGTGCGCGCAGGTCGAGAGGCCAGCCAGCCTGCCACCGCGCCGCCGATCAGCCCGAGGGGCCCGGTGAAAAAAGCGCCGTAGATCCCGCAGAGGTTGCTCGTGGGATAGAGCCAGTCGCAGGCGATGAAGACTCCGATGAAGTACCCCGCCACTCCGCCGACCAGCCCCCCGGCGAGCGTGGCCAGGATCCTCACCGATCCCGCTCCGCGCCGGCTACTTGAGGTGGCCGAGCTTGGGCCACAGGTCGGGATTGCCGAGCACGTGCGGCTTCTCGCCGCGCAGCACGCGCAGCATCTCGGCCGTCACCTGCATGGCCGTGCCGCGGGTCGTCTCTTCGGTCACCCCCGCGATGTGCGGGCTCACGATCACGTTGTCGAGCTGGAGGAGGCGGCTGTCCGAGGACACGGGCTCCTCCTCGAACACGTCGATGCCCGCGGCGCGGATCTTGCCGCTCTCCAGGGCCACCCGGAGCGCCTCCTCGTCCTGCACCTTGCCCCGC
>WNFK01151037.1_pt1 | contig 13245 bp, 10 predicted proteins | sample 5400281 | NCBI WGS metagenome assembly WNFK01 (sample SAMN13153350, study PRJNA577476) | soil metagenome | isolation source: 20 cm soil on Douglas fir-dominated hillslope | place: USA:California | collected 2013-09-17
AGAATCGGCCGTAAGCGATCGCGGTTGGCGCGAATGATCGCCTCGAGCCGTTCCATGCCACGCGCGCGTAACTGATTAGTGTGATCGATTTGCAGAATTGCGTTCTTCTTAACCACGCCAAACAGCAACAACAGTCCCAGTCCGGAAAAAATGTTTACAGTCTGTCCGGTGAGCAACAAAGCGAGAATGCCGAAAGGTATGGCCAGCGGCAGCGTCAGCAGGATGGTCACCGGGTGAATGAACGATTCAAACTGCGCCGCTAAAACCATGTACATGAATACAAACGACAAAACGAAAGCGAGCATGAAGTAGTAACCGGCGCGCCCGAGTTCTTTAGAGCGTCCTGCCAGCCCGGTCTTATAAGCCGAATCGATCCCCACTTCTTTTGCAAACTGATTCATCTTTTGAATAACCGCTGCCTGTGAACCGCCCGGCTTAACGTTGGCCAACAATGTCACCTGCCGTTCCCGGTTGAGCCGGTCGATCGCTGATGGGCCCGTGCCTTCCTCGACGTGTACCAGATTATCGAGACTCACCCAGCCAATCTTCGACGACGAGACAATCATTTGCTGCAGGCCTTCAACACTGGCCCGAGACTGCCCAATCGCTCGCACGCGCACGTTGTATTGATCAGTGCCCGCATTGAAGGTAGAAACTTTTTGACCGGCAACCAGAGTGTTGAGAGCTTGCGCAATGTCAGCTACGCGTACCCCGAGGTCTGCCGCTCGCGCGCGATCAATCACCACGCGCAGTTCCGGCTTGCCGGTAATCAGCGTCGAGTCGACGTCGACTACGTCAGGAAGCGTCTTCATCTTTTCGAGCAGCGCGGCTGAATATTTCGTCAGCTTGTCCAGGTCTGGCCCGCCAATAACATACTGAATGTCTGCATTGCGAAAGCCCCCACCGGAAATCGCCGCCACCTGCTGCACGCTGGTCCGAAGTTGTCCCGGAAACTCTTTCAAATACTTCGCCAGAATTTCCGAACGCACGCGCACCATCAGATCGCCCTGCGTGACGCTGCGTTCCTGGAGCGGTTGCATCTTGACGTAGATTGAGGCGACGTTAACCTGCTCCTGCTGGCCCCCGCCGATAGTCGTCAGCGTGTCCGTCACGCCAGGCAGTTTTCTTATATCCGCCGAAATTCGCTCGGCCAGTAGAGATGTATTCGTCAACGTCGAACCTTCCGGCGCGCGCACGTTTATTTCAAACTGCGACTGGTCGTCAACCGGCAGGAAGTTCTTACCGACGAACATAAACAACGGCACAATGCTGACGATCACGATCAGACAGGCGCCAATAATCACCCAGCGATGAGTCATCGACCAGGTGAGCATCCGCGTGTACGTGCGATCGATAGGAGCGTAAAACCGCGACTGCTTTGAGCCGTGGTCTGCCGGCTCCGTCTTACGTTCAAACTTTCCTTCTTCAGCATCATTGCTGCGCTTAATCAGACGGGCTGCCAGCATCGGAGTGAGCGTGAACGAAACCAGCAGCGAAACTGCGATGGCAAACGACGAAGTCAAACCAAATGACGACATGAAGCGGCCAACAATGCCGCCCATAAATCCGACCGGCAGAAAGACCGCCAGCAATGACAGCGTAGTAGCCGTTACCGCGAGGCCAATTTCCTTCGTTCCATCAATCGCCGCCTGGAACGAAGGCATTCCTTTCTCTTCAATGAATCGGAAAATATTTTCGAGCACGACTATGGCGTCGTCGATCACAATGCCCACCATCAGCGTGAGCGAAAGCATGGTGATCTGATTAAGCGTGAAGCCCATCGCCGCCATTAAGCCAAACGTAGCAATCAACGACGTCGGGATGGCCAGGGCCGCTATGACGGTGGAACGAAAACTCCAGAGAAAGATAAATACGACTATGGCGGCAAGGATGCTGCCTTCGATCAAGTGCTTCTGGATTGATTCGATTGAAGCTTTAATAAAGATCGACTGGTCACCCACGACCTGCGTCTTGAAACCCGGCGGCAAGGTCTTTTGAATTTCCGATAGACGTTCCTTGACGGCGTCTGCAACTGCTACTGTGTTTTGTCCCGACTGTTTGGAAACAACCAGAGTAACCGCCGGTTGGCCATTCAAACGCGCTTCGGTTCTGGGCTCTTCCGATCCGTCTTCCGCGTATCCCACGTCGCTGAGCTTGACCGAATAAGCCCCACGGCTGCCGACAATCAGGTTGTTAAAGTCGGACGGCTGAACGATGCGGCCCATAGTGCGAACCGTCAGCTCGCGCGGGCCTTCGTCTATTCTTCCGCCGGGTACTTCCAGGTTTTGAGCACGCACGGCGTCTGCCACCTGCGCGACTGTGACGTTGAAAGCGCGCAGCTTGTCTGGATCAACCCAAACCTGAATCTCGCGCGTGCGCCCGCCGATAATGGTCACCTGGCCCACGCCGTTGATCGATTCGATCTGTTGTTTGATTTTCTTGTCGGCGACGTCGGTCACTTCACGCGGAGAGCGTGGCGCTGAAACAGCAATACGTACGACCGGCGCCGCATCAGTATCCAGCTTCTGAACGATGGGCTGCTCAGCGGTAACCGGCAGATCGTTAACTATCAGGTCAACCTTGTTTCGGACTTCCTGCGCTGCCACGTCCGGACTCTTTTCCAGCAGGAAGGTAATGAAAACCTGGGAAACGCCTTCGACAGAAGTGGAACGCAACTCGTCAATACCGCTAACCGTGTTTACGGCGCCTTCGATCTTGTCAGTGATCTCGGTTTCGATTTCCTGTGGCGAGGCACCGGGATTAACGACCGTTACCGTGATCGTCGGCAGGTCGATCTTGGGAAAGAGATCCACGCCCAGCGAGTTGTAGGAGAAGAGTCCAACCACCGTCAGACTCAAAATCAGCATCGTCGCAAACACCGGACGCCGGACACAGATTTCAGCTAGCTTTTGCATTTCTTAAATAGTTTCAAGTTCCAGGTTTCAAGTTCCAAGTTCTGAGTTCTCCTAAGCCTGAGCCCTGAGTCCTGAAAGTCAGAACTTGAAACTTGAAACTCTATTGCTTTACCACCATCCCGTCGCTTAACTGCTCGACGTTGCTGGTAGCCACGATTTCGTTTTCCTTCACACCAGTCTTGATCTCAATCAGATCGCCTTCAGTTTGTCCCAACTGCACTTGACGCTCCTGGGCTTTGCCGTCCTTGATTACAAACACTCGGCTAACGCCTGACTCAGTGCGCACCGCCCGCGCCGGAACCAGCGTCGCCGGCGCCGCACGCGACTCCAGTATTCGCACGGTCGCGAATTGTCCTGGCTTCAATACTCCACTGCCGTTTTCAATTTCCGCCTCGACGGTCAGCGTTCGCGAAGTGGGAGTAACGTTGGGCGAGATACGCGCGATGCGTCCGCTGAAATTTCGATCCGGCCATGCACTCGTTGTTACTGACACTGATTGGCCGACACTCACAGACGGGATGGCCTGTTCCGGAATATCGATGCGCACGCGCAACGGGTTGATTTTTACGATCGTAGCAACTTTGGTAGTGGTGGAAACATATTCCCCAAGATCAGCCGGGCGTTCGGCCACGTAACCATCGATTGGCGAATATACGTTTGCGTAGGATTGATTGCGGATCGAAAGGTTAAGCTGGCTCTCTGCGTTAGCCACATTCGCTCGCGCAGTCATTACCGCCGCATAGTTTTGTCGCGCGAGTGATAACGCCGACTCATATTGCTCCTTCAACTGATCGCGTTGCGCTTTCTGCTGGTCATACGCGGAGCGGGAGACGTCTCCCGATTCAATCAGCTTCTCAGAACGGCGCAGGTTTTTTTCCGCCAGTTCCAGGGCCACGCGCGCATTCGCAACTTCCGGAAGTTTATTAATATCGAAAGTCTGGCCCGGCCGAATTCCCACCTTTTCTTCAGCCTGGCGCAAGGAAGCTTTAGCCTGATCGACCTGGGCTTGCCCCTGCTGCACGCGGAGTTTTGCGTCTATATCATCGAGCCGCACGATTGTCTGGCCACGCTTGACGTAACTTCCCATCTCTACTGCAACCACCGAAACCTTGCCTGCAATTGAAGGAGAGACGTCAGTTGTCTCATCACCCGAAAGGCTTCCGGTCGCCTCGAAAAACCTCGGCAAATCGCGCACGATCGCCGTGGCCGTGGTCACCTCAACAGCCGGCGGCTGCGCCGGACCGTTTGCCTCGCTGCGAGTATTTGCCTTGGATCCCCCGCAAGAGGTTGCCAGGAGCAATAGGCCCGACAACGCCAGCGCAAGTAAAAACAGTTGTACGACCCGATTGGGTAGTCTGAGAGCAAACATTTGACTTAGTTCTTTCTCCAAAGACCGCTTCCGGAACCTTTACGCGCGGTCCGCGTTTTGCGGCCCGACTCAGCGTCGATGCTGATGCCGTGCAAAAGGATGTCGGTAAAGTGCTTCGCGGCTTCCTCGTTGGAAATCTTCAGTAGACGCCGATTTGGATCCCAGAGATTGTTATTGAGCGAATGGTGAATGATCATGCCGATGAACGACCGGACGACAATGGCCGGATCAACCTTAATCATCGCGCCATCGCGTTGCCGCTCGGTAATGTAGCCGCCCAGGAGCTCGTAAACACGCCGGATGAATTTCTCAAAAAACATTTCCGCCAGTTCGTGACCCTCAAGGGCCGAGTGAAGCAGTAGTCTTTGAAACTCCGGATCGCATTCATGGTGTTCGAGCGCGCCCAGGGCCAGCCGTTCAAAAACACCGCGATCGTCTTTCTGCTTCAACGCTTCCGCAACCATCTGCTCGGGGTTCATCGAATCGCCGGAACAAGCTTTATGGTCAAGAATCTCGGAATAGAGTTCCTGCTTGGTGGCAAAATGCCGGAATACCATCGCCTCAGAGACTCCGGCTGCCTGCGCAATCTCCTTGGTCGTGGTACCGCCAAATCCCCGCTGCGAAAAAAGGGTGACCGCCACTTGCAGGATCTGCAGTTTTCGGTCTTCCGCGCTCATACGTGCGGCGCCGGTTCCCTGGACAGGAGGTGTCGGCGGGGGCTGGATGGCTGTTTCTTTACGCAAATGGGGCCTTTCGTCTGGTCAGGGCTACCAAAGTAAGTACTTACTTACCATCGGTACGTTAACCATGTCAAGTGATTGCCGGAACCCGGGACCGCGGGCGTCCCGCCCGCAAACGCGCCCGAAGGCGCGCAGCCTTTCGGAATTAGCTGCCATACATTTTCGCGCTTCGCGCTCATTTGCGGGCGGGACGCGCCCGCGGTCCCAGCAAATCCCTTGAGTGCTTCTGCTCTTGTATTGTTCCCGACCCCAATGCATGCTTACTTGTACCCTTTCGCAACAAAATGCACCTTTCATTGCCGCAGTGCGACATCTGATTCCACGTCTCAACGGAAAACTTCATTAGCTAAATTCATAGAAACAACTTCGCATCGGTCGAAGTTGATCTCGATCCCGCACCCGGCACATTGTTTGCTCTTATTGATGCGAACGAGTAAGTGAAAACCCGGTTGAAAATATTCGGTCCTACATATAAGGAGAAGAAAGCATGTCGCAGAACACAACTTCAACAGATTTCCCTGGAACCTCGGCCTCTGGCGGCCAATCAGGATCAGCCACCGGCACCGCAAGCGCTCTAGCGCAGGAATATGGCGGCAAAATTTCAGAGGCTGCCAGCCAGGCGAAAGATTTCGTCAGTGACAAGATCTCGGTTGTCGGGGACAATGGCAGAGAACGCGAAGGACTACACGCGCAAAAATCCAGGACAGGCGCTGCTGATCTCTGCCGCCGCCGGTTTGCTGGTCGGTCTAATTCTGCGCGGGCGGCGATAGGCGCCTTCCCCGTGCTGTCACTTGGGTAATTAAGCGAAAGGAGATACAGCTATGTCGGCCTCAGCTGTGAGGGTGAATTCAACCACGGTCGTTTCCCCGGAAACGGAGAAGTCCGATGAAAGTCTTCCGTCGCTGTTTGGTCGCCTGGGCGACGACGTGATGCAGCTCTTCGACACAAAGATGAGTTTGCTGAAGGTCGAAATCAAAGAAGAGGCCAGTGAATACGCCCGTGACGGCGTTATGATCGGCGCCGGCGGCATTATTGCAGCCGTCGGCTTCGCGTTACTCAATGTCGCTCTGGCATTCGGCATCTCGACTCTTTTTGCGAACACCGATCTCAGCCAGGCGGCGAAATACGCAATTGGATTTCTATCGGCGGGCGTGCTCTACCTGATCATTGGCAGCGTCATCATTATGACGATGAAAAACCGTCTGGCGAAACAAAGTCTGGTTCCCGACCGGACTGTCGCAGAGCTCAGAAAGGACAAGCAATGGCTGAAGAACGAACTCTAGGAATAGCCCCTGCGCGCGAAACACCAACCGAAACGTGGGGCGATGAACCATCCAAGGAAGAACTCCAGCGACGCATGGAACAGGCGCGGGATTCGATTACAAATACCGTTACGGAGATTAAAGAAAACGTGGCGCAACAAGTGGAAAACGTGAAGGACGCGCTCGATTGGCGTGAGCACTTCAAGAGACAACCCTTAGCATGGTCGTTGGGTGCGGCGGGTGTCGGGTTCTTTGTAGGCTATGGAATTGCGGCGGCAATTACTGGAGACGACCGTGATGAAATACGCTACTCCCCTTCGCCGTCATATTCGCTTTCCGCTCAGCCCGTGACTCGTGAGGCAAGTCACACCGCAACGACGAAGCCCAATGGCAAAGACGACGGTCCCGGACTGCTGGATCGATTCCGCGAAACCTCTGCTTACGACCGGCTCAGCCAGGAAGCGGGAGCAATCGGAGATCGACTGGTCGAGGAACTATCAACCACGGCCCAGCAAGTTGTCTTGCCGGCCCTGCTACGGAAGGTCAAGTCGTGGATTGGTCTCGACCTCTCAAACAAAACGCCTTCAATGGGGAACCAGCAGGAAGTTCGCCCTTCGTACGAACCTGCGGTCGGCAGTCCCAGCTAATATTTGGAAACCTTACCCGGCAAAACGAGAAAGGCGAGTCCGCAATGGCTCGCCTTTCTCGCTGTAATATCAACATCGCGAAATAATCACTTCGCCATCGGTTTGCGGGGCAACTTCTCATTTTGCATAGCCGCGTCGTAAATAAACGCCGCCATGATCGTAGCGGCCTGTTTCATATCGTCGGCCTGAATGCGATCGAAAACATCCTGATTCGAATGGTGCGTCCGCGAGTCGTATTCAATTTCGTCCTGAATGAACTGAAACCCGGGCAAGCCAATCGCGTCAAAGGAGAGATGGTCTGTGCCGCCGGTGTTCGAAATTGAGAGAGTGGCTGCGCCCATATCGCGGAAAGGTATCAGCCACTGACGAAACAAGGACCGGACCGATTCGTTGTTTTGCAGATACACGCCACGAATTTTTCCAGTACCGTTATCGAGATTGAAGTATGAACTAAATTTTTCGTAGTCGGGTTTTGCAACCAGCACGCTGGGAGATGGACTGGGCGCGGGTGTAGCAGTCGCCGCGGGGCTCGCTGAAGCATTTGCCGCAGGCGTTTCCATTTTGCCAAAGTGCTCGGCCACGTAAGCCTTCGATCCCAACAGTCCCTGCTCTTCACCGGTCCATAACGCTATGCGAATCGTCCGACGTGGTTTTAGATTCGAGGCTTGAAGAATTCGCACTGCCTCCATCGCCACCGCAACACCCGCGCCATTGTCAGTGGCGCCGGTTCCCGCATGCCAGGAATCCATATGTCCTCCCAGCATGACAATTTCATCTTTTAGATCGGACCCGGGGATTTCGGCAACCGTGTTGTAGCCCATTGGATCCTTGTCTTGCCACTCGACCGCCAGATCAACCGTCATCTTCACCTTTTCGCCGGCCTCAATCATGCGGGCTATTCGATTGTAATGCTCCACCGCGAGCACCAGCTGAGGAATAATTGGCGGCGCCGTCTTATCGTAAGATTGAATCTGCCGCGGAGCGCCAGGGGCAAACGCATTTTCAAGACAAGGCTGCGGCACACTGGCGGATTGAACAAAGATAGTTCCACCATCGCCGTTGCGACTCGAATCAACCAACAGCGCCGCCCCTTCGTCCTGGAAGAATTGATTTTTCTGGCAAGCGAAGAATTGTGCTGCCCGCTGTTCCGGCGAGCCACGACGGCCTTGCCCGGAAGCCGGCACAGGCGCGTCGGCCAAAGCCAACAGGTCTTTCTCGTCGCGCCGCGTGCCCATTGCCTCGAACCGTGCTTTCACTTCGCGCACCTTGCCGGTTAACACAATCGCGCCTTTAAGTTTGCCTTTGAATCTTTGCAGGTCAGCCAAATCCTTAGCGTCTACGTAAACTACGTCTGCGGTGAGCGGCGCCGCCAAAGCCGGCGACCAGGCCTTCGGATAAGCGATAAGGGGAATGTTCAACGGTTCTGAAACCTGAGCCGAAAATCGTTTGAGCGTCCAGCCGCGGCCAAAAGGTCCCCAGGCTTCGAGGTGTGCGTTTTGCAGTCCCCACTTCGTGAGTTGATCGCGCGTCCACTCGTTCGATCTCTTCATTCCGGGCGAGGCAGTCAATCGCGGACCGATGACGTCGCTGAGATAACTCAGGGTTTGCATTACTTGCGAACGATTCATGCCCTCGTCTTTTATTCTTTCAATGGGATCATTTGGATCCTTCGCGGGCGTAGCGGGGGTTTGGGTGTTTGCCGGACTCGGTGATGGCGTGGGTTGCTGAGCAAAAACTGCGCTCGGTGACACAAGAAAAATGACAAGCAGTACGACGGTCGCATTGCGTCTGAACATTCTAACGTCTCCTATGGTTTTGAAAAGTCTCAGGACTGAAGAACTCGGTGTGATTAATATAGAGCGATTTTTGGAACACAGCTAGCCGAGGATTAACGCAGACTACGCGAATCTAAAAAATAGTTTTTCTCGATTTGAGAAGAAAGTGCCAGATGATAGAACAATTCTTTGTTCGATCGGATCCGCGTATGTCCGCGGAAATCCGCGGCTGGTTACTTCTTTACCTTTACCTTCGTCTTTGCCTTCTCAACTGCGCCTTCGTTTGAACTATAACCACAATCCTCGTTCGCACAATGTTGAAACGTGCCTTGCTTCTTCGTGGTTTTCTCAAGCAGAAACGGCGCGTTGCACTGGGGACAAACTTCCAGCACCGGCTTGTCCCAATAGACGCGATCGCAGTCGGGATAGGTACCGCAGCCATGAAACACTTTGCCGCGCTTCGACTTCTTGACTACCAACTCCCCTTTGCATCCAGGCCGGGCACAGGGGACGCCCGTAGACTCCTGCTTGATGTATTTACACTTTGGATAGTTTGAGCAGGAGATAAATTCACCGAAACGTCCGACGCGTCTCACCAGCTGTGCGTCGTCCACCGGACATTTCTCATCCAGAGGCACTGGCGCCGGCGCTGCCACGCCGCTCTTACCGATCTTGCGAATGTTGCGGCACTCGGGATAACCCGTGCAGCCGAGGAAAGGTCCGAAGCGTCCGCGCTTCAATTGCATAGGCTTGTCGCATAACTCACAAATTTCGGGTTCCGCCGGGGCTTCGTTACCGTTAGCGGCGTCGGTTCCCCCGCCTCCGCCATTTGCGCTAGCCTTAGGTTCGGCGTCACGCGTCGCCTCACAGTTCAAACACTTGAGGTACTTGCCGAAGCGTCCCCACTTCAGCACCATCCCTTTTGTTTCACATTTAAGACAAACCTCGTCGGTAGGTTTTTCGGCGTCCTTTATGTCCTTCGTATACTTGGTGAACTTCACCAGATCACTCGAAAACTTGTCATAAAACTCATGCAGGGCGTCGGTCCACTTGAGCTTACCTTCTTCAACGCTGTCGAGTTCTTCTTCCATGCGCGCCGTGTAAGTCTCATTAAAGAGATCGCCAAACCCGCCCTCAATCAACAAATCGTTGACGGTCTTGCCTAAGTCGGTAGGATGAAAACGTCCCTCGCGTTTCTCAACATACTCGCGCGCCAGAATCGTCGTCATGATCGCCGCGTAGGTTGACGGACGGCCGATACCTTTCTCTTCAAGCGCCTTAACAAGAGTGGCTTCAGTGAAACGCGGCGGCGGATCAGTGAAGTGTTGTTCCGGGCTAAGTTTGTTAAGCGCAAGCGTCTCGCCCTTTTCCACGAGCGGCAGGCTGCGCTCCGCTTCCTCATCTTCCTCGGTTTTTTCGTCGCGACCTTCCTGATAAATTTTCAGGAAGCCATCAAACTTTTGCACTGAACCAGTGGCGCGAAAGATGAAGCGTCCCGCCCCAATATCAATCGTAGTCTGATCAAAAATCGCGGGGGTCATCTGCGAAGCAACCGAGCGCTGCCAGATCAAGCGGTAAAGACGCAATTCATCGCTGCTCAAATAGCTCGAGAGCGAGTCAGGCGTGCGCGCGACGTCAGTAGGACGAATGGCCTCGTGTGCGTCTTGCGCGTCCTTCTTCGAGCGATAATGAATTGCCTTTTCCGGCAAGTAGGGAGCGCCATACTGTTGGCTGATGAAATCCCTCACCTCCGCGAGGGCCGCATCCGAAACTCGCGTCGAGTCCGTTCGCATGTAGGTAATCAGACCGACTGAACCTTCCGCTCCGATCTCGATGCCTTCGTAAAGCTTTTGCGCAATCATCATGGTCCGTTTCACGGCCCAACCGAGTTTGCGCGCCGCCTCCTGCTGCAACTTCGAGGTGATGAAAGGTGGAACCGGATTGCGCTTCCGCTCCTTCTTCGTTACTTCATTGACAACAAAAGTTTGCTGGTTTGCTTCAGCGACAATATCAGCAGCCTTCGTTTCATCGCCCAGCAGGATCTCGCTGGTCTTTATGTCCTGATCAAAACCACCGGTCTTAACAGTTTGCTCGCTGATCTTAAACAGCCTCGCATCAAAGGCCGGTGGGAGCTTGGCTGCGAGATTTGCTGTTATCGTCCAGTATTCAGTCTTTATGAACTTTTCAATTTCTCTTTCGCGCTCAACCACCATCCTCAGCGCCACTGACTGAACCCGCCCGGCGCTCAGTTTTCCTCCCACCGTCCGGCAGAGCAATGGCGACACTTTGTAACCCACCAGGCGATCCAACACCCGCCGGGCCTGTTGAGAGTCGACGAGATTCTTGTCGATCTGTTTCGGGTGCTCGAAAGCTTCGTTGACCGCGCGTTTCGTGATCTCATTAAACATCACGCGAAACGTAGCTTTAGCGGGCCGTTTAGGGACGATTTCTTCCGCCAGGTGCTGGCAAATCGCTTCACCTTCCCGGTCCGGGTCAGCCGCGAAATAGATGTTGTCTGCGGTTTTGGCGGCGGCCTTCAGCTCCGAAACAATCCTCTTGTTATTTCGTTTTTTGGAATCGGGAATTACTTCATAGGTAGGCTTGAAATCGTCGTCGACATCAACTCCCAAACCTTTGGACGGGAGATCCTTAATATGGCCTATCGAGGCCTTAACCAGATAGTCCTTTCCCAAATACTTGTTTATGGTCTTCGCCTTCGCCGGCGATTCAACTATTACTAAATTTTTTGCCATTGGGCCAGAATTCCAAAATACAAGAAATACTGTCGCAAGTCAGATGGGTGAACAAACTCGTGAACATCATTGAAGAGTTCGTCGCAGATCACTTCTCGCAACCGGGTCAACTCCTTGAGCCGATGATTCTTCCACCGTGGATCCGCAATCGTCAGATCAAGAAGCTCCAACACTCGCGCAAAGGCATGCTCGAAGCGCTGCCCATCGCAGCGCGCCTTCCAACTCAGCGCTCGCTCATACTCGCTGCCAACATTTCCAAGTTGATTGGCGAGCGATAACGTGAACCAACGACCAGCAGCCAATTCCGGGTGATAGGTTGTCATTGTCTCTTTCCTACCTCACGAGCTTCCGAACAATCTCAATGATTCGCTCCCGTATTTCCGCGTCTTCAACGCCCCGAGAACGATTGTTTTGCCTCGGCCTAATGTTAATCAAGGAATCAAACTCAATCATCCCGGGTATCACGCGATCCGTATACAAGTTAATTCCCCACAAATTCTCCTGACGTGAATTCTCTGCAAGGAGGAATGCTTCTTCGTCTGCGTGTAGTTCAGCGCCAACCGCCATAACTCCCTGCTCAATATCAACGACCGCTTTTACCATGTCACCATATAGTTCTTCTCCCACCTCACGCAGTTGTTGCGCTGAGATCGGTTCGCGTATCAACATCGTCCCCATAGAGAAGCTATTCAGTCACATCTTCCGCACGAAACATTTTCCCGGCAGCGCGCGAACCAGATCGCGCATCTCCAGCGTCAGCAAAGCTGCGGTTAAATCCGGAATTGCCAGCCGGCTCTGATTCAGGAGCTTATCAATGTGCGCCGGATTGTCAGGCGAAAGCAACTTGAAAACCGATTGTTCAAAGCCTGTCAGTCCTTGTGGAACAAAAGAAAGTTGATCCGCCAGCGACTTCTCCTTCCTCTTATCCCCGGTCTGGCCGAGGGGCGGCGGCAATAGTTTCGCCGCGATTTGCGGAGGCAACTCAGCCGCCACGTCCTGCCATTGCTGTATCAACTTGGCGCCCGCGCCTTTGATCAGATAGTTGGTACCAAACGAGTTTCGCGAAGTAATGTTACCGGGTACCGCAAAGACTTCTCGGTTCTGTTCGATCGCCAATCTCGCGGTTATCAATGAACCGGAATTTTCGGCCGCCTCCACAACGATGACCCCTAAACTCAAACCGCTAATGATGCGGTTGCGGTAGGGAAAGTTTTCCGACACGGGCGGACTCGTTAGAGGAAACTGCGAAACAATGGCGCCCCCTGATGCAATCACTTCGTCCGCGAGCTTCTTGTGATCTCGCGGGTAGACTTGATCGATGCCCGTTCCGATCACGGCCACGGTGCGACCGCCACCTTCAATAGCACCGCGATGCGCGGCCGCGTCTATGCCGCGCGCAAAACCGGAAACGATCGTCACACCACGCTGGGCCAAATCCCTCGCCAACATCGAAGCGGCGTTCTGGCCGTACGTCGAGCACCTTCTCGAACCCACAATGGCGACGCAGGGCTGATCCAGACATTCCAACCAGGCGCCTTTGACGTAGAGCGTGATTGGCGGATCGTAAATCTCTCTTAACAGCGCCGGGTAAACACCGTCATCCAGAATCAGAATGTCGCCGCCCAGCTTTCTGACTGCTTCAATCTCGCCTTCCGCCCTATCGTGGGTATCGCGAGCGATAATGCTATCGACCGCTTCGGGTAACAGCCGGACCTTTTCCAGCTCGGCCCGAGTTGCACGATAGACCGCTGCGGCAGACCCAAAGCGTTCGAGCAGTTTGGCAG
>WNFK01250348.1_pt1 | contig 13245 bp, 11 predicted proteins | sample 5400281 | NCBI WGS metagenome assembly WNFK01 (sample SAMN13153350, study PRJNA577476) | soil metagenome | isolation source: 20 cm soil on Douglas fir-dominated hillslope | place: USA:California | collected 2013-09-17
GCGCGCACGGGTCGGGACGGCATCCACGGCGCCACCATGGCCAGCGCCGAGTTCGACGAGGAGAGCGAGAGCAAGCGGCCCACGGTGCAGGTCGGCGATCCGTTCGTGGAGAAGCTCCTGCTCGAAGCCTGCCTCGAGCTCTTCAAGACCGACTGCCTGGTCGGCATCCAGGACATGGGGGCGGCGGGCCTGACGTCCTCCTCGGTGGAGATGGCCTCGCGCGCCGGCAGCGGCCTGGAGCTGGACGTCGACGCCGTCCCGCGGCGCGAGACCGGGATGACGCCGTACGAGGTCATGCTCAGCGAGTCGCAGGAACGCATGCTCCTGGTGGCGAAGAAGGGCCGGGAGAAGGAAGTCTTCGACATCTGCGACAAGTGGGACCTGGCGCACGCGATCGTCGGCCGCGTCACCGACACGGGCAAGCTCCTGGTGAAGAGCGGCGGCCAGGCGGTGGCGGAGCTGCCCATCGCCCCGCTGACCGACGATGCCCCCTCCTACGATCGCCCCCGCGCGCGCCCGCCCTGGCAGGACGAGCTGCAGCGGATGCCGGACGTTCCGCAGCCCAAGGACCTGGCCGCGGCGCTCAAGACCGTGTTGTCCTCCCCGACGGTCGCTTCCAAGGAATGGGTGTACCGCCAGTACGACCACATGGTCCGCATCGGGACCGCCGTCCGGCCCGGCCAGGGCGACGCCGCGGTGGTGCGGTTCACCGGGCAGCGCGAGGGCGGGGTGGCGCTCTCGGTCGGATGCAACGCGCGGTGGGTGCAGCTCGAGCCGCGCCTGGGCGCCGCGCACGCGGTGGCCGAGACCGCGCGCAACGTCTCCTGCGTGGGCGGGGAGCCCGTGGCCGTCACCGACTGCCTGAACTTCGGAAATCCCGAGCGCCCCGAGATCATGTGGCAGTTCGAGCAGGCCTGCCTCGGCATCGCGGACGCCTGCGCCGCGCTGGATACGCCGGTCGTGTCGGGGAACGTCTCGCTCTACAACGAGACGGAGGGCAAGGCGATCCTGCCCACCCCGATGATCGGCATGGTGGGCCTGATGGACGACTGCGCGAAGAACGCCGGGAGCGGATTCGCGGCCGCCGGCGACCGGGTCGGCATCATCGGCGGCCTGGGGAACGGCCATCTGGGCGGGAGCGAATATCTAAAGACGGTGCACGGCAAGGCCGCGGGGATGCCGCCGCCCCTCGATCTCGCCCGCGAGAAAGCGGTGCAGAAGGCGGCGCGCGAGTCGGTCCGCGCCGGCCTCGTGCGGGCGGCGCACGACTGCTCCGACGGCGGGCTCGCGGTGGCGCTCGCGGAGATGTGCTTCGTCCGGGACCTGGGCTGCCGCGTCCTGCTCAAGGCACAGCTGCGGCCCGACGCTCTGCTCTTCGGCGAGGACGCCTCTCGCATCTTGATCTCGTACCCGCCCGACAGTCGCGAGCGGATCGAGGCGATCTGCAAGTCGGCGGGGGCGCCCTTCGCGGACATCGGCCAGGTCGGGGGGAGCACTCTCAATCTCGAGGGCTTCCTGGAAGCGAAGGGGGCCGACCTCAAGGCCTCCTGGAGCGGCGCGATCCCGAGGCTCGTCGGCGAGGGCATCCACCATGCCGCCCTCGAAGGCGTTCCGTGAGGTGGAGACACGGCTCCTCAGCGCGCGGTCCCCGGCGGACCTCGACGAGGCGGCTGAGCTGCTCCTCCGCGGCGGCCTGGTCGCCTTTCCCACCGAGACCGTGTACGGCCTCGGGGCACTCGCCCTCGAGCCGTTGGCGGTGCGCGCCATCTACGCGGCCAAGGCCCGGCCGCTGACCAATCCGCTCATCGTCCATGTGCTCGGCGAGGACGAGGCCCGGCCTTTGGTCGCGCGCTGGCCGATGGAGGCGCTGCAGCTCTCGGCGCGCTTCTGGCCCGGCCCGCTCACGCTGGTGTTGCCGAGAACGGCGCTGGTCCCAGACGAGTGCACCGCCGGAGGCGACACCGTCGGAGTGCGCGCGCCGTCGCACCCGGTCGCGCGGGCCCTCTTGGAGCGGGTGGGAGCGCCGCTCGCGGCGCCCAGCGCGAACCGGGCCGAGCACGTCTCGCCCACCAGCGCGGCCCACGTGCTGCGCGATCTCAACGGCCGGATCGACGCGGTGCTGGACGGAGGACGGTGCGCGTACGGCATCGAGTCGACGGTGATCGGCCTCGACGGCCCGCCGCGGCTCCTGCGCAAGGGAGCCATCCCGGCGGCCGAGATCGAAGAGCTGATCGGGCCGCTCGAGACCCGCCTCTCCGCTGGAATCGCGCAGTCGCCCGGCCTGCAGCGCCGGCATTACGCGCCCGCCGCCATCGTGCGGCTGGCCTCCCGCCCCGAACTGGAGTCCGTCGCCGCCCGGGTCCCGGGTCCGGTGGGCGTGCTCCTGCGCGGCGACACGCCGGCCCCGCAGGGCGTGGCCCTCGCGCGCCTGCCGGAGGATGCCCCTGGCTTCGCCCGCGGCCTCTACGCTGCCCTGCGCGACCTGGAGGATGCCGGCTGCAAGGCCATCCGGGCCGCTGCCGGGTGAACGTCAGTTGTAGGTCGCCGAGAACGCGACCGTCAGACCCCAGGTCGACCAGGTGGACGAGTCGCCGCCGCTGGCGTTGTTGAAGCTCCAGGAGAGGTGAACGACCCCGCCCAGGCCCCAGTGGTCCGCCACCCACCACTCCCTCCCGACCGCAGCCCGCAGCCCGAAGCCCCATTTCGTGTCGTCGGACGTGCCGCTCCCGGAGAGGAAGTACACGCGCGTAATCGCCGGCGAGATCGAGAAGTAGACGTTCTGCTTCGAGTAGGCGGTGTACTCGGGGCCGAGCGCGAGCAGCCCCACCTTTCCGTCCAGGGTGCCCGAGGTCCCGCGGTCCGTGACCGACGGGTTCGCGATCATCGCGTCCCAGACGTGGAAGGCGAGGATGCTGCCCTCGGACAAGGCTCCGCCGATGGCCAATCCCACAGTCCCTGCCACGCCGCTGACCGACCGCTCGGGGCCGCTGGACGCCGAGGTGCCCATGAAGCCGATCCCCAGGTCGGGGCGGATGAAGAGTCCGAGGTGGCGGCGGCGGGTCGCGTCCCCCGGCTTCGCGGTCTGGGCCGCGGTGGGCGTTTCGGCGCCGGGGATTGGGTCTCGATACGTCGCGGGCGCGGCGGCCTGCGGAGATGCCCCGTCCGACTTCGGGGGAGGCGGGTCCACGCACAGGCGCTGAGCGCAGATCCGGCCCTCCTGGCAGTCGGCGTCGCGGGAGCAGCCCTCTTCCTGTTGCGCTGCCGCCGCGCGGGAAACAGCCACCGCTCCGAGCAGAAACGTGGCGATCAGGCTCCTCATGTCGGCCCCCGGATGCGGGTCAGAAGCCTAGCCTATTCGCGAGCGGGCGTCAGACCAAGCGCGCGGGTCCCCGCTGTTCAGTCGGCCACGTATGCCCGCGCGATCCGCGCTGCCACGCGGGCGTTGTTCTCCAGCAGGTCGAGGTTGGCTTCCCGCGTCCGGCCTCCGGTGGCCTCCGCCAGCGCCGAGAGCAAGAACGGGGTGACCTCCTTGCCGGGCAGCTTCCGCGCGGCCGCCTCCCGCAGCGCGCCCGCCAGAGCGGCCTCGACCTCGGCGCGCGGCAGCGGGGACGGCGGGGGAACCGCGAGGATCGTGCCACAACCGGCGCCGAGTGCCTCCCAGTGCACCCGCAAGGCGACCGCGACGTCCTCCGGATCGTCGAATCGGTGCTCGAGCAGAACGCCGCTCGCGCTGGTGAAGAAGGCCGGGAGCTCGGAGGTGCGAAAGCCCCACACGGGGACGCCGAGGCTCTCGAGCAGCTCCGCGGTCGCCGGAAGATCCAGGATCACCTTGGGCCCGGCGCAGACCACGCAGACGCGCCGCCGCGCGATCTCCACCAGGTCGCTGGAGACGTCCGCCACCTCGGAGGGATCCCCTCGCCGGTGCACTCCGCCGATCCCTCCGGTCGCGAACACGCGGATCCCGGCGCGCTCGGCGACCGCGCAGGTCGCGCTGACGGTGGTCCCTGCCGAGAGCCCATGCGCGCAGAGCGCCGCCAGGTCCCGCGCCCCCGCCTTGGCGGGTTTTTGCGCCGGATCGGCGAGGCAGAGCAGCTCCGGCTCGCGCGCGCCGACCAGCAGACGGCCTTCGATCACCGCCACCGTCGCCGGGACCGCGCCCTCTTCGCGCACGGCAGCGATGCAGCGCCGGGCTGCCTCGAGGTTCGCGGGCGGGGGCAGCCCCTGGGCCAGGACGCTGCTCTCCAGCGCCACCACCGCGCGCCCCGCGCGCAACGCGGAGGCCACCTCGTTGGCGATCTCGAGCATCATCGCGGCGCCGACGATAGCCCAAGCGCTTGCAACAAGCCCGGGCCAAACCAGGTGCGCGAAGCCTCCCCCACGCCGGCCGCCCAGTGCTCGGGGGTCTCCAGGTATCCCGCGTACCCATCCGCGAGCCCGACGAGGACGTCCGGCGACATCCTCCTGCCGAGCTCGCCCACCGGTTCGCCAGGGACGCCCACCAGGGACAGCGGGCCCAGCCGGATGCGCGTCTCGATCACCACCGGCGGCCGGATCAGGGCGACCGCGTTCTCGAACCCGCGGCGGAACGGCCAGGGCACGGCGGGCGAGGCCCGCGGCGGCGGCAGCGCCACCAGCCGCGCCTGGCAGGAGATCTGGAGGTGCCGGACCGGCTCGGCCATGTTCAAGAGCCGCTCGGCCTCGCGGGCCACCGCCGCGCCGGCGTCCTCTCCCCGATTCCAGGTGGCGTTTCCGCCCGCGCCCTGCACCACCAGCACGGGCGCTCCCTCCAGCGCCGCGGCAGCGCGACCGGGCCAGTCGGCAGAGAGCCTTCCCGAGGACCTTGGCACGGTGGTCGGGTGCATGGGGTAGTCGATGAGGGTCGCGACGTCTGCTCCTGCGGGCCGGCGGACGCGCAGCGCGACCAGCTGGGGGTCGATCTCGCCCTCGCTCCTGCGGCGCGCCGGCCCCTGGGGCCAGTCTTCGCGCGCGACCAGCATCTCCGCGGGCCCGAGCGATGCGATGGCCTGCGCGAGGGCGTCCGCGGCGGCCTGCGCGATGGCGTCCCGCTGCCCTCGATCGAAGGGGCCGGCCCCGCCCCATCCGGCGATCGCGCTGTCCCAGGCCCCGCCGGGACCCGAGTGCGTGTGCGTGGCCGCCAGCAGCAGGCAGGTGAGCGGCGGAAGGCGCGCGCGCCGCAGCACCTCCTCTTCCAACTCGCCGGGGATGAGCAGCGTATCGATCGACGCGATCAGCGTGCGCAGCCCTTCCACTTCCAGGGCGATCGCCCGGGCGTAGACGGGCTCGCTCGCGTCGGCCGCCCTGCGCTTGCCGGGATATCCTGCCAGGACCGGATGCGGGCCGAGCGCGATCCGCGCCTTGCCAGCGCCGGCGCGCAGCGACCCGACCCCCAGGAGCTCCAGCGCGACCCTCCCCTGGACCGTGATGCCAGGGAGCTCTTGCGCCGTCCGGAACGGCACGGTGCAGAACAGCGCGACCGCCGCAAGTGCCAGCAGCGCGCAGGCGAGGAGCGCCTTCTTCAGCGCACCACCCGCCGCGCGCCCAGGTATCGCGACTGGAACCAGCCGTCGTCGAGGCTGGCCTCGACCACGCCCTGCGAGGAGCTGGCGTGGATGAAGCGGTGGCTCGCGGCATCGATCACCATTCCGACGTGCGACACGCCGTTGCCGCTGGTGTCGAAGAAGACCAGGTCCCCGTCGCGCAGCTGTGCGATCTGGACCGGGCTGCCGGTCGAGTACTGCTGGCGCGAGATGCGCGGGATGCCGACCGAGACCTCCTGGTACGAGCTCATCGTCAGACCCGAGCAGTCGATCCCCCGGTGGCTGAGACCGCCCCAGACGTAGGGCGTCCCCAGGTAGCTGCGCACCGCCCGCTCCAGCCCGGGCCAGATCCGCGGCTGCTCGGGGAGGAGCGCCGGCGGCGGCGCCGCGGGCGGCGGCCGGTCGCGGAACTCCTTCGGCACCGCCATCGGCGCCCAGACGACCTGCGGCGGGGGCGCGACGGCGACGTTGAACGCGCCCTCGTACTTCGGCTCGGGCAAGGTCATCTTTTGGGACTTCGCCTCCGCGAACTTCCCGCGCAGCTGCGCCTGCAGCGCGCCGGGATGCCTGGGATCCTTGCGCATCCCGGCGAGCAGGTACGCCGCGTACAGGCGCGTCTCCCATCCCGACCGGGCCGCGTCGACCAGCGCCCACTTCACCGACTTGAACGACGAATCCGGCCACCCGCGCGACATGGCCTCGTGGATGGCGTCTGCCATCACCTCGCGGGGAACTCCGGCATCGGTGGCGTCGCGATACCCGTTGGCCCAGGTCGCGATCGACTCCGCCGGGATCTTCTTCTGGTATCCGTACAGCGCGATCCCGTCGACCGCATCGGCGGGAGCGCCGCGCCAGATCGCCCGGTAGGCCGCGAACCCCACGTCCGCGATCCGCTCCGGGTCGGCGCGGTCGAGCACGCCCTCGGAGACCACGTGCATGAGCGTGCGCACGTCCTCGGGCTTCTCCGGCTTGACGACGTTGAAGCCGTAGTTCGCGAATCGATCGCGGATGGCGTCCTCGAGCGCCTTCCGGCGCCCGGCGTCCAGCGACCGGTCCTGCGCGAGCTGCTGGTGGACGTATTCCAGCACGTTCTGCCGGGCCGCCGCGTGCGACGCGGAGGCGCCCAGCAGAACGGCTAGGAGTACCGATCGTTTCGCCAAGGGTGCGCCGTGTTGGAGTACCCGCGCAGCTCCCAGAAGCCCAGGCGGTCGCGCGTCAGCAGCTCGAGTCGATGGATCCACTTGGCTCCCTTCCAGGCGTACAGCTGGGGAGTGATGATGCGCAGCGGGCCGCCGTGCTCGACCGGAAGCGGCTTGCCTTGGGCGGTGTGGACCAACAGGACGTCATCTTTCAGCGCCTCTTCCAGCGGCAGGTTGGTGGTGTAGCCGTCGTAGGCGTGCGTCATGAGGTGCGTGGCCGAAGGCGTCGGGCGGGAGAGCGCAAGCACCGTCGACAGCTGCACCCCTTCCCACTGCACGTCCATCTTCGACCAGGTGGTCACGCAGTGGAAGTCGCTCGTGTCCTTGACCTGGGGCAGCGCGAGGAAGTCCTTCCAGGAGAGCCGCAGCGGCTCCTCCACCGCGCCGTCCACGATCAGCTCCCATTTCGAGATGGGGACGTCCGGCTGCCGGCCGAGGTCGAGCACCGGCCAGCCGTTCGTGACTGTCTGGCCCTCGGGGATCCTCGGCATCCCGTGACGGTTCGGCGGGCCATGCCCGAGCGGCCGCGCGTCGGCGGCGGCGGGCGTGCCCTTCATCTTCGCCTGGAAGCGCTCGCGGAGCTTCATCCGCGCTTCCACGATCCGGTCTTCTTTCGCGTCCATGGCGCGATTCTACGCGCGCAACGGGCGACCGGTTCCGGCATCTCAACAATGTCCTCCGATTCCGCGGTGTTCGGTACCAGTTGTCCTAAACCGCCCGCCCCTGTACCCTTCGGCCGCCCATGCGACTCAACGTCCTGAACGACGAAGACAAATTCCACGATGAATGCGGGGTCTTCGGCGTGTTCGGGCACTCCGAGGCCGCCAACCTCGCGTACCTGGGTATCCACGCGCTCCAGCACCGGGGGCAGGAGTCCGCGGGGATCGCCTCCTGGGACGGCGCCCAGATCCGCCTGCACAAGGCCATGGGACTGGTCGCGGACATCTTCGATCAGCAGGCGATCGCCGGCCTGCCCGGCACCTCCGCGGTCGGGCACACGCGCTACTCCACCGCCGGCCAATCGAACCTGGCGAACGCCCAGCCGATGGTGGCGCGGACTCCGGCCGGGCAGGTGGCGGTGGCGCACAACGGGAACCTGGTCAACGCCGAGGAGCTCCGGGCCCAGCTCGCCGACCGCGGCGCGCTCTTCCACGGCACCAGCGACACCGAGGTGATCGTCCATCTGCTCGCGCACCAGCGCGAGGGCAGCATCGAGGAACGGATCCGCGGCGCGCTGGCCAACGTCCGCGGCGCTTACTCGCTGCTCTTCCTCACCGAAAAGGGGATCGTCGCCGTCCGCGACCCGCTCGGCTTCCGGCCCCTGGTGCTGGGCAAGTTGAAGAACGGGTCCACGGTGTTCGCCAGCGAGACCTGCGCGCTGGACCTGATCGAGGCGGAGTACATCCGCGAGATCGAGCCGGGCGAGATGGTGGTGGTCGACGACAAGGGCCTGCGCACGCTGCAGAAGCTGCCGCCCCAGCGGGCGGGAAAGTGCATCTTCGAGCTGATCTACTTCGCCCGGCCGGACTCGCAGGTGTTCGGCCGCAGCGTCTACGCCACGCGCAAGGCACTGGGGAAGCGGCTGGCCATCGAGGCCCCCGTCGAGGCGGACGTGGTGATCCCGGTGCCCGACTCGGGCGTGCCCGCGGCGCTGGGATACTCGGAGCAGAGCGGGATCCCCTATGACATGGGGCTCATCCGCAGCCACTACGTGGGACGCACCTTCATCGAGCCCTCGCAGTCCATCCGGCACTTCGGCGTGAAGCTGAAGCTCAATCCGGTGCAGGACGTCGTGCGCGGCAAGCGCGTGGTGGTGGTGGACGACTCGATCGTGCGCGGCACCACCAGCCGCAAGATCGTCAAGATGATCCGCGACGCCGGCGCGCGCGAGGTCCACCTGCGGATCAGCGCTCCGCCCACGCGCTGGCCCTGCTACTACGGCATCGACACGCCGGTGCGCAGCGAGCTGATCGCCGCCTCGCACACCGAGAAGGAGATCGCCAAGTACGTCACCGCGGACTCGCTCGGCTACCTCTCCCGCGACGGGATGCACGAGGCCGCCAGGGCCGAGCCGCGCGGCTTCTGCGACGCCTGCTTCACCGGCGAATACCTGGTCCAGCTCACCCCGCCCGAGATCAGCGCGACCCCCGTCGGAGAGCACGGCCCCCGGGAAGGAAAGGCCACCGGAGCGGCCGAGAACCTGACCGTCCTGCGCAACTGAGGGAAGATGGGCCCTCGGTGACGTCCATCATCGACCTCCTGGTCAAGATCCAGGTCCTCGACGAGCGCCAGCGCGAGGCGGTCCAGAGCCGCGCCCGCTCGGCCTCCGGCGGCCATCTGGTGCAGCAGCTGGCCGAGATGGGCTGGGCCACCGAGGGGACGGTCGCGCGCGCGATCTCGGTGGAGCTGGGGCTGCCGCGGATCGACCTGGCGATGACTCCGCCGGAGGCTTCCGCGCTGGCGCTCCTCGACGCGCGGACCTGCGCGGACCGCTTCGTCCTGCCGGTGGCCCTGCGCGAGAACGGCGAGCTGCTCTGGCTGGCGATGGCGGATCCCACCGACGAGGATGCGCTGGGGATCGTGCGGCGCAAGACGCAGAAGCGGGTGCGGCCCGCGGTGGCCGGCCCCACCGAGATCCTCAGGGCGGTGCGGGCCCTCTACGCCAACGCCGCCAGCAACCAGCCCGAGCCGATCCAGGACGACAAGCTGGCGGAGATCGAGATCGAGAGCGCCGAGGAGGAGGCCGTCTTCGAGGTGGTCGACGTCAGGGACGACGTCAAGGGCAACCCGCTCTCGCGGATCGCCAGGCAGCTGGGCGTGGAGGTCCCGCCCGACCTGCCCTCGCGCGGGCACATGGACGCGCGCTCCGATGCACCGGCGAGCCCGCCCAGGACCGATCCCCCTCCCCCGGCCTTCACGCTCGAGGAGCTCTTCGCGGCGGGTTTGCAGACCGGGCCGATCGGGGGCGATGACCTGGGGGAGCAGGATCTCACCACGCTCGAGGCGGTGCGCAGCTCGCTGGAGAAGGGCGCGCTGGTCCTGCGCGCGCTGGCGGAGCTTTGCGTGGAGAAGGGCGTGTTCACGTCCGAGGAGTTCCGCAAGCGCAGGCCGCCCACCGGCCCGGTCAAGCCTTCATGACGTCGCGGTGCGTAACCTTCACGTTCGCGCGGTGCTTCTCGGTGAGCCTGCGCCCCAGCTCCTCGGCCAACGCGACGCTGCGGTGCCGCCCGCCGGTGCACCCGATGCTGACGGTCAGGTAGCTCTTTCCCTCCGCGCGGTACTGCGGGATCAGGAACTGGAGCAGCGACTCCAGCCGGGCCAGGAACTCCTGCGCCTGCATCCTCTCCAGCACCCAGGCCGCGACCCGCGGGTCGGTGCCCGGGTGCGGCTTGAGGCCCTCGACGAAGTAGGGGTTGGGGAGGAAGCGGACGTCGAACACCAGGTCGCTCTCCGGGGGGATGCCGTTGCGGAACCCGAAGCTCAGGAGCGTGACGTTCAACTTGTCGTCCAGGCCGGGGCCGCCGAACTTGGCGGTGACCACGTCGCGCAGCTCGTGCACGGTCATGCGCGTGGTATCGACGATCTGATCGGCCAGGGCGCGGAGCTGCGCGAGCAGGCGCCGCTCCTCGGCGATGCCCTCCTGCACGCTGCCGTCGGGGCTGAGCGGATGCCGGCGCCGCGTCTCCGAGAACCTCCGGATCAGCGCGTCGTCGGCGCAGTCGAAGAAGACCACCTCCAGCTGGTGCCCCTCGCGGCGGACCTCGTCCAGCGCCGCGGGCATGGAATCGAGGAACCGGCCCTCCCGGGCATCGATCACGATCGCGAGCCGCTGGACCTCGTCGCTGGTGCCGTGGCTGACCAGCTCGAGCAGCTTGGGCAGGAGCATGACGGGAAGGTTGTCGATGCAGAAGAACCCCAGGTCCTCGAGCGCCTTGGTGGCGGTGGACTTGCCCGCCCCGGACAGCCCGGTCACCAGCACGATGCGGTGCGTGTCCGCGCCGCGCTTGGGAGGGTCGTTCTCCGGCACCTCGGCCACTACTCGACCTCGTCGCCGATCCCTCGAGTGAGCGTCGCCTGCGCGATCTCGCGCGAGAGCTTCTCCTGGAACTCCTTGGCGGAGTGATGCCCCTGCAGCTTGAGCAGGTGGTTGCGCGCGGCCACCTCGACGATGGTGGTGAGGTTGCGGCCGGGCCGGACGGGGACGACCAGGAGGGGCACCTCGACGTCCAGCACCCGGTACTTCTGCTCCTCCACGCCGAGCCGGTCGTACTCGACCTTGTCGTCCCACTCCACCAGCTCGACCACCATCTCGACCTTCTTGCGCTCGCGCACGGCGGAGACGCCGAACAGGTCCTTGATGTTGATGATGCCGATGCCGCGGATCTCCATGTGGTGCTTGATGATCTCGGAACCGCTGCCGTACACCGAACCGCCCTGCCTGCGCTTCAGGTCGACGATGTCGTCGGCGACCAGGCGGTGCCCGCGGGTGACCAGGTCCAGCGCCAGCTCGCTCTTGCCGATGCCGCTCTTGCCGAGGATGAGCACGCCCACCCCGATCACGTCGATCAAGACGCCGTGCACCGAGGTGCTGGCGGTCAGCGCCTCCTGGAGGAAGCGCTCGATGTTGTCGATGAAGGCGGAGGAGAGGTGGCTCGAGCGCAGGAGCGGGACGCGGGCGTCGGTTGCCTCGCGCTTCATCCAGTCCTCGACCGGCAGGTTCTTGGTGACCACCAGGCAGGCGATCGGCAGCTGGAAGAGGTTGCGGACGCGCTTGAGGGCCTCGTCGTGGCGGAGCGTCGCCAGGTAGCTGATCTCGGTGTTGCCGAAGACTTGCAGGCGGTCCTTGTGGATGTGCTCGGTGAAGCCGCTCAGCGCCAGCCCCGGCTTCTGGATCCGCGAGCTGACCACGCGCCGGTCCAGCCCGCTCTCGCCGGCCAGGAGCTCCAGGCGCAGATCGAAGTCCCGGTCCTTGACCAGCTGCTCGATCTTGATCGAATCCATCGAGGGACGAGCGTAACAGAGCGCGCGGCCGCTCTCCACTCCGCTCCTGCCCATGGTAATGGCTGCGCATGGCCGCCGAGCCCACGAAGCCGCGCTCGCTGCTCCGGGACCCGACGTTCCGGACGCTCTGGCTCGCGCAGCTGGTGAGCGTCTTCGGCGATTTCCTCATGCTGTTCGGGGTGATCAGCCTGATCACCTTCCGCTTCCATCGGACTCCCTCCGACGTCGCGTTCGCGATCGCCTCGTACCTCTTGCCGGTGTCGTTGCTCGGGCCGATCGCCGGCGTCCTCGTCGACCGCTGGAGCGTCAAGCGGGTGATGATCGGCAGCGACCTGGTGCGGGCCGCCATCGCCGCTTCGTTCGTCTTCGTCTCCGATCCACGCCAGATCGGTCTCGCGATGGCGCTGCTCGGGCTCTTCTCCAGCTTCTTCGGCCCCGCGCAGTCGGTCGCCGTGCGGGTGCTGGTCGCGCCCGCGGACCTGCTCTCGGCCAATGCGCTGCTCGCGCAAGCCTTCTACATGGTGCGCATCCTCTCGCCCGCGATCGCCGGGGCCCTGGTCGCCGTGCTGACCGAGAAGGCCTGCTTCTGGGCCGACGCGGCCAGCTTCATCTTCTCCGCCGCGATGATCGGGCGCCTCTCGATCTCCCGGCCGCGAGCGCCCGGGCAGGAGCATGCCCTGCGTGGGCTCGGCCGCGATTTCCTCGAAGGGAACCGCTTCATCTTCACCCACCGTGGGCTCTCCCTGGCCTTCCTGGCCTCTGCCGCGGCGATGTTCATGCTCAGCTCCTTCAGTCCGCTGATCTCCGTCTACGTGCGCGACACCCTGCACTTCCGGGAGATGGTGTACGGCGGGATCAGCTCGATGATCGGCGTGGGGTTGATCGTCGGCACGCAGGCCGTCCGCAAGCGTGCAAAGGACGCCCCGATCGCGCAGCTGGTCGTCGGTGGGCTGCTGGCCCTCGGCGTGGGCGCGAGCCTCCTGGGCGCGTTCCAGAACATCGTCACCGCTGCGCTGAGCACCCTGATCATCGGAGGGGCGATCGCGATGGTGGTGGTGCCGGCGCAGACGCTCACGCAGAAGGAGACTCCGCCCGCGATGTTGGGGCGGGTGAGCAGCACGTTCATGTCGCTGTTCTCGGTCGCGCAGGTGCTGGGCCTGCTGCTCTCCGGCGCGCTGGCGACCCGGCTGGGAATCCGACCGCTGTTCCTGGTCTGCGGCGCCGCCTTGTTCCTGCTCGGCGCGACAGGGTGGCTCTGGCTGCGCCCGGGCGCCCGCGCCGAGGCGCAGACGGGGGCCTCAGAAAGGGCATAGCCGCATTTCCGCGCCTTGGGCGCGGAGCGGTCAGTACTTGGCGTCTTCCTCGGAGATCAGCCGGTAGATCGCCAGCGCGTCCTCTGCGCCGAGGATCGACTGGCGGAACTGCGGCTGCTTGAACAACCGCGAGATGCGCGCCAGCGCCTTGAGATGGAGCCCGGCGGAGTTGTC
>WNFK01001560.1_pt1 | contig 13233 bp, 8 predicted proteins | sample 5400281 | NCBI WGS metagenome assembly WNFK01 (sample SAMN13153350, study PRJNA577476) | soil metagenome | isolation source: 20 cm soil on Douglas fir-dominated hillslope | place: USA:California | collected 2013-09-17
GGCGCTAAACCGAAGATAATGCCGGTAAGAAGCGAGACGAGGAGCGTGAAGAGGAGAACACTGCCATCCATTTTGATCACTGCTGTCGATGGCAAGCTGTCGGTGCTGGCAGAGCGAAGTAGCTCAACGCCCCACAGCGCCAGGAGGACTCCGATGATGCCGCCCAGGATCGCAAGCAGCAGGCTCTCCGTGAGCAGTTGCCGAATAATGCGTAGGCGCCCGGCGCCGAGTGCCGTGCGAATCGCCATCTCTTTGTGTCGCGTCGCGGCACGCACCAAAAGTAGATTGGCGACGTTTGCGCAGGCAATGGCGAGCACGAAGCCAACCGCGCCGAGCAAGATGAGCAAGGTGGTGCGTATGTCGCCGATGAACGATTCGCTCAATGACGTGAGCGTCGCGCTGTTCCCCTTCATGCCGTACTGCGCGCCGATGCGCTCGGCCATCGCAACGAGTTCGGCGCGTGCTGTCTCAACAGTCACACCGGGCTTCAGACGAGCAACCGCGTAAATGCCAGGATGACTTCCCCGCTCTTTCATCTCATCGGCGCGTAATCCGATGGGAACGAACACGTCGGTCGGGGTGCCGTAAGCGTAACTGGCAGGCAGTACCCCGATGACCGCGTAACTCGCGCCGCTCAAAGTTATTTGTTTGCCTACCAGCGCGGGATCCGACCCAAATCGCCGCTGCCACAAAGCGTTGCTAACGATGCAGACGGGATTGGCGCCCTGACGGTCTTCCTCCGAGGAGAAACTGCGCCCCAGCGCGGGCTTGACGCCGAGCACGTCGAACAACTCCGCGGACACCGCCCTTCCCGCCAGGCGTTCCGGTTCATCCTTGCCCGTCAGGTTGAGGCTGCGAAACTGCATCGCGGCAATACCGGAAAACACTCTGTTCTGCTCCCGCCAGTCGAGGAAGTTCGGATACGAGATGGACATCTGCGGCACATTCGGACTGTCTTCCGAGAGTCGTACAAGTCTGTCCGGGTCGGCGTAAGGCAAGGGTCGCAAAAGCGCAGCGTTGACGACAGAGAAGATCGCCGTGTTGGCGCCGATGCCCAGGGCCAACACGACAACGATGATCGCGGTCACGCTCCAATTCTTTAGCAGCATTCGCACCGCGAAGCGTATGTCTTGCCAGAGTGTGTTCATTTCCTTCTCCGCCTATCGGTCCAATAAGTCCTATAGGTCCTATCGGTCACAACTACTCGTACCTCAAAGCCACCAAGGGATCGACTTTCGTTGCGCGCCGCGCTGGGATGTAACAAGCCACTAAGGCAATGGCGACCAAGCCAGCCGAGACCGTCACAAATGTGCCGGCGTCGGTCGCGCTCACGCCAAACAGCACACCCGCCATCAAACGCGTCAACGCAAACGCGCCCGCCAGGCCCACTGCAATGCCGATCAGCGCCAAAGCCATTCCGTTTCCAATAATCAGCTTCAGCACGTCACTCGCTTGTGCGCCGAGTGCCATTCGTATGCCGATCTCATGCGTGCGCTGCGAAGCGACGTAAGACATGACGCCATAGATTCCTACCGCCGCCAGAATCAATGCCAACGCCGCGAAGACCAGCAACAGGAGCATGAAGAATCTTCTAAGCAGGATGGATTCGCCCATTAACTGATCGAGCGTTGTCACATTGAAGACCGCCTGATCCTTATCGACCGCCAGGATCTCGCGCCGCACAGCGTTAATCATCGCCGTGGGTTCAGTTTCAGTCCTGACGACCATGGTGTTGAAGGACGTAGGAAACTGTTCGTGCGGCACATATATCTGCATTGGCGGCTTTTTATCCAGCGCGTATTGCGAGATATCTTTGACAACGCCGACGATAGTGCGCCACGGTTGCGGGTTCTTCTCACTGCCGGGAAACTTGATGCGTTTGCCAAGCGGATCTTCATTGGCCCACAACTGGTCAGCCATGGTGCGGTTAATCAACGCGATCTTGGATGAGTCGATACTGTCCTGCTCAGTTATTGAACGCCCTTTCAACAAGGGTATCTCCATTGCCCGCAGGTAACCCGGCGTGGCGATGTACAGATCGACAGTGATCTCTTCGCCGCGAGGTTTCGGATGGTCCTCGACCGCAAGGCCACGGCCGTCGAAGTTGTCGCTGAGCGGAAGCACGCTGGTTGTACCCGCCGCTTTGACTCCGGGCAGCGCCGCAATTCGCTCGCTGACTTGCTTAAAAAACGCAATCTGATTTTCCGGTTTGGGATACTTGATGCTGGGCAGTCCGATGTTCATGGCCAGAATGTTTTGCGCATTGAATCCCGTGTCGACATTCTTCAGCCGCATCACGGTTCTAATCAGAAGACCGGCGCAAACCAACAGCACCAGGGTGATCGCGATCTCTGAGACCACCAGCACACTGCGCAAACGGTTGCGACTTGCTGAAGGTCCGGAACCACGTCCGGCTTCCTTGAGCGATTCGGCCAGGTTTGGCTTCGAGATCTGCAAGGCGGGAGCGAGTCCGAAAATCAGCCCTGTGATTATCGAGAGGCCGAACGTAAAGGCGAGGCAACGCATGTCGACGTTAATGTCATGAAACATGGGGTTGATGCTTGATCCGGCCGATTCGACAAGGGCAGTGCCCCAGATGGCCAATAGCAAACCAAGTCCGCCGCCCAGAAACGCGAGCAGAAGGCTCTCAGTCAGCAACTGGCGAACTAGCCGGCTGCGCACTGCGCCGATAGCCGAGCGAATGGTGATCTCTTTGTATCTGACGCTGGCTCGGGCCAGCAGCAGATTGGCGACGTTGGCGCACGCGACGAGCAGGACAAAAAGCACTGCCCCGAAAATCATCAATAGCGTCGGACGTATGCCGCCGATGATTTCGTCTGTAATGGAGACGACCTCTGCGCCCTGGTCCTTGTTAGTTAGCGGATGCTCCCGCTTGAGCCTTTGGGCAATAATATTTGCCTCAGTTCGCGCTTGTTCGACTGATACTCCTGGCTTGAGTCTGGCAATGGCGCGCAGGTGCCGCTCGTCGCGGGCCGAATCGTCATAAGCCTCTGCCACGGGTCGATAAAATTGGCCTTCGGGAAAAACGAGAGTCGAAGGCAGCGGATGGAAGTCCGCATCCATGACGCCGACTATGTTGTACGGGCGACCGCTCAGTGAAACTGTCTCGCCAACGATATTCGGATCGCCGCCGAAGCGGCGTTGCCACAGTCCGTAGCTCAAAACAATAACGAAGTCTTTGCCGTCCTCTTGTTCTTCGGGAGTGAAAACCCGTCCAAGCAAGGGCTTGCCTTTCATGATTTTGAAGAAGCCATCGCCGACCTGAATCGCCGGCACTCTTTCGGGTTCGCTACCGCCTGACATAATGGCGTTCCAACCCGAGTAGGTGGCAACGTCTTCGAAGACGCTCGCCTGGGAGCGGAAGTCAGCTACATCAGTTGCGGAGACCTGATTGTGCTTTCGCCGGTCACTTTCTGTGCTGCTGTCACCCCACAGCAGCACCAGAGTGTTCGGGTCTTTGTAAGGCAACGACTTCAGAAGCACCGCATTGATCACGCTGAAGACTGTGGTGTTTGCCCCGATGCCCAGAGCGATCGACAACAAAGCCACCGCTGTGAAGGCGCGGCTCTTGATCAGCATGCGTACCGAATAGCGAAGGTCCCGAAAAAATGTTTCCATTAAAACCTCATTTCCGAGTCTTTCCTTCTCCTTAGCGATAGGTCCAATAAGTCCTATAGGTCCTATTCGTACCTCAAAGCCACTAACGGATCGACCTTCGTCGCACGACGCGCCGGGAGATAGCACGCCAGTAAAGCAGCCAACAGCAAACAGGCGGAAACAACACTGAATGTGAGTAGATCAGTGGGCTGTACGCCGACCAACAACTTCTCCATGAATCGAGTTAAGGCCCAGGCGCCAGCCACGCCAATCGCCACTCCAATCATCGCGAGCATCATCCCGTGTCTGACTACCAGTTTCAGGACGTCACCCCCACGGGCGCCCAGTGCCATGCGAATACCAATCTCATGCGTGCGCTGCGTGACGTTGAAGGCCATCACTCCGTAAATGCCGATGGCCGCGAGCAACAAAGCCACGCCGGCAAATATGCCGACCATCGCGGAAGAGAAGGTGTAAAGCGTCACCGAGATCGAGCGCACTTCCTGCATTGTGCGGACATCGAACACCGGCTGATCCTTATCGATGGCCCACACCTGTTGCCTGATCTCTGGCGCCAGCGACGCTGGTTCCACGTTCGTCCTCGCTACCAACACCATCGCATTCCAGGAATCCTGGGCGTGAGGCAGGTAGTATTCAGGAGTTACAGGTAAATTCAATTCATGTTTCACGTCTCGCACGATACCGACAATTTCCATCCAGGGTGCTCGCTCCAACGGACCATAGAACCGAATTCGCTTACCAATCGCATCGCCGTTCGGCCAATGCTTTCTAGCAAGTGTTTCGTTAACAACTACGACCGGCGTCGCGCCGGCTTTGTCTTGCTCGGTAAAGCCACGGCCTTTAACCATCCGAATTCCCATCGTCTCAAAATAGTCAGGTGTGCAGACGCGATAACGCCCATCGTTCTCCTGGCCAGGCGGCGGTTCTGCCGCGCCCTCGATCAGATAGTCGTCGGACGAATTCGAGCCGCCGAGCGGGAGATAGTTAACGACCGCGGCTGATTCAACACCCGGCAAGGCTTTCACACGTTGGACCAGATCTCGGAAGAAGGTAGTGCGCTGTGGTTCCTCCTTGTACTTTGCTCCGGGCAGAACAAGGTTCATGGTCAGAACACTGTCAGGATTGAATCCGGGATTTGTTTTGACTAACGCTAGAAAACTGCGAGCGAGCAGACCTGCGCCTACGAGCAACACGAGTGAGACAGCAACTTCAAAAATTACCAGTGAACTTCGCAGTCGGTGCGAGCCGGCGGTCGTTTGCCGTCCACCTTCCTTGAGCGCACTGTTGAGATCGGGTTTCGAGACTTGCCAGGCAGGCGCGAGACCAAAGACCAAGCCACTCAGAACCGAAAGACCGAGTGTAAACACCAGCACCGGCGCGTTTATTCCCAGCTGATACCATCCGGGTGCAAATTTTGCCGCTTCGCCAGGATTCGAGGCCCGCAAGAGATCGATACCCCAAAGGGCAACGAGCACCCCTAAGACACCGCCAATGAGCGCGACTATTAAACTCTCGGTGAGCAGTTGGCGAATAATGCGCCACCGACTCGCACCCAGCGCTGCGCGCAGGGCAATCTCTTTTTGGCGCCCGCTGGCGCGCGCGAGCATGAGGTTTGCAACGTTCGCGCAGGCAATCAACAAGACAAATCCGACCGCACCCATCATCACCCAAAGGGCCGTGTCGTATAACCGCACCGTGTCCTTCACGATCGGATAGACGTCGGCGCCCAGACCGGTGTTTGTGTCCGCATACTGCTTTTCGAGCCGTGCGGTTATCGTGTCGATGTCCGCCTGTGCGCTTTGCAGCTTGATGCCTGGTTTAAGTCGCCCGATAACGTAATAGCCATGACTACCGCGGCTGCGCGCGAGCTCCGGCGTGATTGGAAGGGGAGCGTACACTTCGGAGCCTTTGGGAAAGTTGAAGCGCTCGGGCATGACACCGATTACGGTACGGGTGATACTGTTAAGGGTAATCGTTTTGTTGACTATGTTTGGATCGCCACCGAAACGCCGTTGCCACAAACTGTGAGTGATAATTGCCACAGCGTCCTTGCCAGGCTGGTTTTCTTCCTCATAAAAGTTGCGACCCATGATGGGCTTCATACCGACAACGTCGAGAAAATTCGCCGTCACTAAAAAGCCCTGGATGCGTTCTGGGGGTTCGACGCCCGTGAGATTAGCGCTCCACCAGCGATAGAGTGCGAGTTGTTCGAACGACTGGTTCTGCGCTCGCCAATCCAGATAGTTCGCCATCGCCACTTCGTTGTGTACGACTCCACGACCAGGCGCTTTGTCCCAGATAGCCACCACCCGGTCGAGTTCTGGAAAAGGCAGTGGCTTCAGCAGCAGAGAATTAATGGCACTGAAGATCACGCTATTCGCGCCGATGCCGAGAGCCAGGGTTACCACAGCGATGAGCGTGAACCCGGGGCGTTTTATGAGATTCCTGAGCGCGTACCGAATATCGTTTCGAAGATTTGTCATGGCTGGCTCCCGAACATCTATTCAACAACGACAACCATCAGCGCAGCGTCGTCCTGAAAGTGATTACCGCAAAACCGCGTAACCTCATTCAAAATGATCGTTCGCAACTCAGTGGCGCTTTGCCCGCCGTAAGCCACCAGGCACTCCCGCAAACGTTCCTCACTAAATTCTTCTCCGGATGTACGACAGGCTTCAGTCAGACCATCCGTGAACATTAAAAGCTTGTCGCCTGAGTAGAGTTGGATTTCACGCTGCGTATAGCGCGAGTCAGTAAACGCGCCTATGACTCGCCCGCCTTCTTCCAGCCGAATGCACTCACCGCCGCGGCGCATGAGCAGTGGCGGATTGTGTCCAGCATTGGTGAAAGTGATTGTCTGGCTGCGAACGTCAAGAATGCTGTAGAAGCAACTGATGAACTTGTGCAACGGGGTGTTCCCGTACACGATCAGGTTAAGGCGTTCACATCGCTCACCCGGCGAAATACCCTCCGACGCCAAAGACTTCAACGCTGCTTGCATATTCGACATTACTAAGGCCGCCGGAAGACCTTTGCCGGCCACGTCAGCCACGCAGAGGGCGGCTTGGCCCTCATTGAACTTGAAAGCAGCAAGGTAATCGCCGCCCACCATGTGAGCGGGTTGCCATGCGCTGGCAAGGCTGAAGCCGGTGAGATTGGGCATTCCACGCGGCATCAAGCCCTGTTGAATCTCGCGCCCTTCTTCCAGCTCGAGCCTTAGCCGGCGATCGCTAATTCGACTCTCTGCTTCCCGGCCATGCTGACGCCTCCTCACCCGACCCTGTTCAATCTCAGTCCTCAACATTCGCAGCAAGTGGGAGTTCTCCCAGGGCTTTTGCACAAAATCCCGCACGCCGCGACGCATCGATTCCACAGCGAGGTTGACAGTGCCCCAGGCCGTCATCACAATGATCGGTACTTCACTGTCAAGCGCTTGAATCCTTGAAATTAGATCGAGACCCTCTGTACCCGAGGTAGTGTCGCGCGCGTAATTCAGGTCCATCAGCACAAGGTCGAATCTATGGTGTTTAATCTTATCGAGCACAGCCGTTGGTGAATCGGCAGCATCGGTTTGATAGCCAGCGCCCTTCAAGAGAAGTCCCAGAGCCGCGAGTACGTCCGGTTGATCGTCCGCTATTAAAGTTCGTGGAATTTGAGTCGTTGCAGTGTTCACAACGTTCATCTACTTTCTTCTTGCACTTCCGGGCACACGAGTGACGTAGCCGTTCTGCACGCAGGCTGCAAACGTTTTCGCCCATTTATCGCTTGTTCAATCCGAGCAACTGCAGGAAAAAAAACTCAACTCGTCGCAATCCAGCCGTCATCAAGCCGCACGATCCGGTTGCCATATGCGGCATTAGTTTCGGAGTGCGTAACCTGAACGATCGTCGCACCTTCCTCGTTAAGGCGCTTGAACATATCCATAATCTCTTTGCCCTGGCTCGAGTGGAGATTTCCAGTCGGCTCGTCCGCGAGAATGATTCGCGGATTAGCTACGACCGCGCGAGCGATACCTACGAGTTGCTGTTGTCCACCGGAAAGCTGGCTGGGAAAGAGGTCTTTTTTGCCGACGATCTGAAATCGATCAAGGGTGTCACAAACAATCGATTGCCGGTCCTTTTTGCTGACATCGCGATAAGAAAGCGGCAACTCTAGATTCTCAAATACAGTCTGATCGTCGAGCAGGTGATAGCTTTGAAAAACAAAACCAATGTTGCGATTGCGCAGGTCCGCACGCTTCTTGGGGTTGAGCGCGTGCACTGCGACATCGTCAAAAAAGTATTCACCGCCCCACGACTGATCATGCATTCCCAGAATGTGTAACAACGTCGACTTGCCTGCGCCGGAAGGCCCCATGATCGAAACGAACTCGCCCGACTGGATGTCAAGATCGATACGACGCAACACGTAGGTCTTAGTCACACCGTGGGAGAAAAACTTTTCGATGTTACGGAGGCTGATCATGCAATCTCTCCGAATCCACTTTCTTTTAACTCGCGCTTCGCTTCCTCGATTTCGCGACGGTTGGCGCCCTTTTCTTCTTCCACGATGAGTCCGTCAAATAGGTGCACTATGCGATCGGCATGCTGCGCATAGCGTGGGTCGTGCGTCACCATGCAGATCGTCGCGCCGCCGCGATGCAACTCGCGCAGGAGTTCCATTACTTGTTCGCCATTGGTTGAGTCCAAATTGCCGGTCGGCTCATCGGCGAGGAGGATGCTTGGTTGCCCCCCCACTGCCCGGGCCACTGCCACGCGCTGCTGCTGGCCGCCCGACAGCTGACTGGGCAGGTGTTTGGACCGATGACCCATGCCTACGCGCTCCAATGCATCGGTGACTCGCTTTTTGCGTTCGCTCGAAGGCATCCCGCGATACGTCAACGGCAGTTCTACGTTTTCATAGACGGTGAGATCGCCGATGAGATTGAAGCTCTGAAAAATGAAACCAACCTCACGATTGCGAATCCGTGCGCGCTGGGACAAGGAAAGATTCTCAACAGGATTGTCATTAAGGACGTACTCACCATCAGAGGGAGTATCCAGCAAACCAAGGATCGACAGGAGTGTCGACTTACCGCAACCCGAAGGTCCGGCAATGGAAAGGTATTCGCCTTTCTTAATATCGAGATGGATCCCGGAAAGCGCGTGCGTCTCAACTTCGTCTGTATAGAAGACTTTCTTTACGTCTGAGAGGTGAATCAGGGGTTGGGCTTGGGGTTGGGGTGAACTCATCGTTGGCTCCTCAAGGATTATTGTAATTACTTTCGTTTAATATCTAACACCGCGACCAATGCTTGTGTGACAACTTCGATACTCAACGGACGCGAATGCGGCTGTAACTATCCACTGACGAAGTGTCAGAGATAATTACCTGATCGCCTTCGCGCAGCCCGTTAACTACCTCGATGGTGCTCACCGAAGTGCGCCCCAGCGTCACCTGCGTATGCACAGCTTCCTGCCCATCGGGACTTAGGCGAAACATTCCCACAGTTTGCTGTGCCTGTCCGAACGAGGGCCGGCCGACGTATAAAACATTATCGAGCCGTTCGAGCTCAATCGTGCCGTCAACGCTCAGGTCAGGACGCGCGCTCGCAGGCAGTGGACCTGTCAGAGATGCATCAACTGTAAAGGTACCCTCACGCGCCGCCGGATCAATACGCGAGACTTGTCCCTGAATAACTCCGTTGCGCGTGTCCACTTCCACCGGTTGACCGAGCCTGACGTCTTTGATTTGCGTCTCGGCAATCTTGAGTTCAGCTTTGAGCGACGCCGGATCGGCAACTCGCGCCATGTTCAATCCGGGCGTAACCTGCTGGCCCACCTGCACTGACACCTGCTGCAACACGCCACTGGTGCCGGCGCGTACCTTCAGGGCATTAACCTGATCCCTTTTCAATTTCGCGAGTGCCTGCAACTGCTGGAGATGTGAAGTTTGCGCATTGATCTGCGCCTTGATTGATTTTGAGTTGATTGATAGTCGCTGCTGCTCGACCTTTAGTCGCGCTGCAAGATCCTGGACGTGTACACGCGAGACCTTCAACTGCAGATCGGCGACGAGTCCCTGCTTCGCCAGCACTTCGTCCGCATCGAACTGTAATTTCGCCTGGCTGTACTCAGCATTGATGCTGGCAATGGCGGACTGTTGCGTCATGTTCTCGCTTTCCAGCCTAACGCTCAGCGCCTCAGCGTCAGCCTGGGAAGCTTTGACTTGAAATTCAGCATCCATTGCCTGCTGTTCCATCTGCGGATTCGAAAGCTCTGCAATCACAGTATCGGCTCCAACTTCGACTCCAGCCTGTATAAGAATCCTTTCTACCCGACCATCTGCAGGTGCAGGCACCCAGCGAGTCAACTGCGGCACCAATGTTCCGATTCCCCGCACCTGGCGGAGCATTTGGCCGCGCTTGACCGTGTCGATCACGGCCGTAGAGCGATCGAGCGTGGGAGCTGCGGGCTTCAGCTTTGTCAGGCCGAAGGTAATTCCGGCAATGGCAACAAGACCGATGACAATCAGGACGGCATTCCGAATACGCCTCTTCAGTTTTGATTTTCCGGGCCGCTTAATATCCATAAAACCTATCGGCGAAATGCGTGGGCTACGTAGACCAAGATTTTTTTGGAGAACCGTACGAGCCAATTTGAGAGAGCGGCGACGTGCCCGGGAAGTGTGCCTGGATCTTACGAACAGCAAGACTTCTCCGGCAACAGCACAGTTCTCCAGTAATTCGTAAAGTCAAAGGCCGTGCCACCGACTCTTGCGAGAGCACCGTGGGCGAGCAATTCGGAGCTAAGCCCTCTTATCGCCCTACTTATCGACTAGTAATGACTTGATATCAGGCTGGCGCAAATTCATTGGGTTAACCGTTGTATCAACGACGAGTTTCGCTTTCGGGACGCGAGAATCCCACTTTCGAAAACTGTGCGAAAAGTCGTAGCACAAATACTAATTTTTCAAGGGCTTTGCGCCGCGCTTAGCGACCCGGGAAATTAGCTCAGGGACTCTATGAGAAAGCGATAGCGCGAAATCATGAGGTGGGACGGTTCGTTCATCAAAGGGCAGAGTTGTTTTCCGAAAGTCTAATGTAATTGTTGGCCCACGTGATAACTAATAGCGACCCAAAACGAGGCCCAGGCAAACCCGCTAACGAGGCTCAGCAGACTATATTTCCGCGCGGACATCCCGGCAGTCGCACAGACGAGCGGGATAGTAATCCTCAAGCCTGCGGCAAACCGCGACAACAACACTGCCACCGTACTATGTCGCAACACAAACTTGCTGATCTTCGGATACCATTCTCGTAAGCGCTTTGATTTTCGGATCGTGCGCGCCGCTCGCTCATGAGCAGCGTAGAAATAGATTTGATCTCCCGCTGAACCGCCGATAGCCGCGGCAATTATGGTCAAGCGCCAGTCCAGTAGGCCCGAACCACACAGGGCGCCAGCAGCAATCAATACAATTTCACCTTCCCAAAACGCCGCTAGAAGAATTGCGAGGTAGCCGTACTTGGGCAACAATCGCATGGCCCAACTGGGATCAGCCGTAGCCAATAACGACACCATTACGGGACCTATCATCCGAACGATTGTTGACACGAGGCTAGCCGGCGCTTTGCTGTTTGCCGATGCCGCAGGAAGCAGCAAAAGAAGGTTTACTGACCTCACCGAGTGGTGCGAGGTCGGCTGTAACGTTGCGCACTACTCGCAGCACGCGCTCAACGTCTGAACTCCGCAGGCGAGAATAGACTGGCAATTGAAGCGCCCCCTCGGTAGTTCTTGCTCCAGGACAATCCGCGGAAAATTCTTTGAAGAGTGGAAGCGAGGAGCATACATCAACATGAGTTGTCTCAAAGTCGACGCCCCTTCGAATGGCACGCCGGCTTACCCGCTTCGGGTCGGACACATAAACGCAATACTGGTAATAGACATGCTCAGCCTCACTGAGCACAAGTGGAGTTCGAACAGCGTGGCAGTCGCCAAGGACCTGGTTATAACGCCGGGCGTGATCTACACAGCGAGCATTCAACTCATGTAGTTTCGCCAATCCGCGAAGCCCAAGTATCGCCTGAGCGTTCGAGTAGCGTTGTCGATACGTACGCGGAAAGGGATCGAGTGGTCGTATCTTTTCCCAGATAAACTGCGAAAGATCTCGGTGGCCAAAGATTGACGCTAAAGCCTGCAGTGGAAAACCCCAAAAAGTAAATGCCCTGGGACTGATAGCCACGCGTGCGGCATAGCCGGTTAGAAAGCGTTTCCGTAAATCCTGAACTGTCTGAAGCGGCTCAGTAGAAGCTTGTCGCCGCACGTTCGCAGCCAGCACTGGGTCGTTCATCAGTGCCATGCCACCTCCGTAGGTGTTAATTCCTTTCAGCATCTGAAAACTAAAGAACGAAGCATTGCCGAACGTGCCTACTAAACGTCCTCGATAACGCGCGCCAACTGCCTGGGCGCAATCCTCAATGATGATGAGGTTATGCTCTTGCGCCACCTTTGTGATCAAGGACATTTCACACGGCTGACCGTAAAGATGTGTGGGCACGATAACGCGCGTCCGTTCGGTAATAGCGGCTTCGATCTTTCCCGGGTCGAGGTTAAATGTTAAGGGATCAACATCAACGAACACCGGCTTGAGGCCGGCGCGCCGCGCGATTTCGGGAACTACCCAGAAGGTCAAAGCGGGGAAAATTATCTCGCTCTTTGCAGGCAAATTCAGCGCGCGCAGGATGTAATAGAAAGCCAGCCGTCCATACGAGGCGGTGATGGCATGATCCATGTAGTGGTATGCGGCGAAACTTCTTTCAAATTCAGTTAGGGCTGGACCCTCGATAGCTTCTCCACGACGAAAGGCCGAAATGAGTGCCTGCTCTTCTCCTGGAATCGAGCGCACTCCGTAACGGGCGATGGTACGAAAACTCATATCGTGACCTTGCGTTGTGAAATCCAGGGACGATCGAAGTAGTCCAGTTTGCGCCACGACCACGCGTCTGCCCTTTGTAGCCAGAAATGATGGGAGTATTTGTGCAGGCCGAGCCAATTCACAAGCTGACTGGGCCTGCCCATAAAGCGAGAGTATGCCATGCCCAGCATCAGTCGCGCACGGCGCGGGGTCAAGACGGGATGAGTGAAAGTAAGCGTGTACCCGTCAAAGTTTTCCCAGTTTGTCTCGAAGATTAGTGGTTTGAGCTGTTTGAACTGTGGTGTACCCGGATAGGGCGTAAGAATCTTGAAGTTAGCGTAGGTGCTGTCGAGATCACAGGCGAAACGGATCAAGTCTTCGATGCTCTCTTCCGTATCCTGCAAGAATCCGATCACGTAGAATGCTGTTGTAGCAATGCCCAACTCCCAACACAACCGGATCATTTTGCGCATGTGTTCATAAGGAATGAAACGCCGCGCCACTTTTTTCAGCACCAGTGGGTCCGGCGACTCCACGCCAAATGAGATCTCCTGTAAACCGGCCGCATGCAAGGCCCGAATCAACTTCTCATCGAGATCATCCATGCGCGTTTCGCATTCGAAGGAGAGTGGCAGTCTGCGGGCGGCAATGGCCTCGACGAGACGGAAGCAACGATCGCGATCGAGCGTAAAAAGAGGATCG